>Ga0265298_10000035_pt1 | contig 179326 bp, 114 predicted proteins | sample AusTroGonzalo_MG_3_FD_193486 | JGI IMG/M metagenome (GOLD analysis project Ga0265298, IMG submission 193486) | Bovine rumen microbial communities from tropical cattle in Woodstock, Queensland, Australia - Gonzalo_01 | ecosystem: Host-associated > Mammals > Digestive system > Stomach > Rumen ...
TTTTTGTAGGTGGCGTGGTTGTCACAGAACTCTGTCCAGTCAGCAGTGGTGGCAATGATGTATGGGTCCGTCTCCGTTCCGCTACCAGACAAAGGAGTCGCTTTTACCGATTCCGCAACTACCGCCAGCACCGCGACCAACATTATATATAATATCTTTTTCATCGTATTCCGTTTTTTCGTTATCATTAGAGAAACTTAGTCACCCGGAGTAACTGCAGTAGGAGTTGTGGAAGGAGTAGGCAAATACCAATAAACAATGGTCACCTTGTCGCCATCTGCCAGAGCCTTGTCGCCGTTCGCAGAGGGAGTATATTTCATCGTTTTACCAGTGGCATCGTCTCCGTCAACCGTGAGGACATTATCGCCATTACCGCTAACCATCACACCGTTGATGTACATTCTGTAAATACAGTTGGTATTCGGCTTGTTTGCTAACACAAATAGAGTCTGATTAGCTGTGGCAGTGAACGTCTGTTGTCCCATCTTCGGCATGTTTTGCGCCATGGTGAGAAGAGAATCGTGCAGGATGTTCATGCGACGGGTCAGACTGTCAAACATAGCTTGAAGGGCATCGGTGTACACAAGGTTCGTCGGAATGTTGCTCAGGTCAGTATAGCTGCCGCTGGTAGCAACAGTGGCAAGGTCGGCGCTATTAGCTTTCAAGGCTAACTTTTCGTCCACGTATGCAGTGCTGGCTTTCAGAGCCAACTGATCGTCCACGTATGCGCTGTTGGCCTTCAGAGCCAATTTGTCGTCAATGATGGTTCTGGTATATACTTTGCCAGTGTCGGCTTTGCCCCCTATTTCTTTGCGGAGGTTGCTCTTCACGCTGTCCACATTGGTGGTCACCTCTAGCTTGGTGGCGTAGGTGCTCTCCAATTCAGTGGTCTTAGTGTAATAAACCAGGTCTTCCACAGTCTTGGTGATATAGCCAGCAGTTTCAATGGCACTGATACGCTGTCCCAAAGTTGAGCTGTCGGCTTTCTCTTTGGCTGCCAAAGTATTGATAGCGGTGGCGTTGGCATCAATCAGCGTACCCAAAGCAAGGCTGTCGGCTTTCTCTTTGAGTTTGAAGTTCTCCAAATTGTTGCTGTCGGCAGTGATACGCTGGCTGAGGCTGGCATCTGCATTTTGGAGGTTGCTGATGGCGCTAATGTTAGCATCAACCAGCCCTTTCATGATGGCACTGTCGGCCTTCATTTTCTGCTCGAAAAGGACGAGGCTGTTGCTATCGGCCTCAATGCGGTTGCTCAGCAACAGCATGTCATTGTAAATAGCCACCACGGTGGGGGCATTGGGGTTCACGTCTGCCGCATGGTTGGCATAGAGGGCAAAGGGCACCGCGGTCACATTCACCACGTCTTGCAGGGTTTCGTTGCCAGGAAGGTGGGCCGTCGTCTGAATGGTGGCCGTGCTCCAGTCGATAAGGTTGAAGTTAGTGCCTCCACCGATTTCCAACGACAGCAAACCGTTGGCGTTGGTGGTGCCGCTAAGGGCCTCACTATAGGTGCCTCCGCTATAAGTAACAGTTACGTCCACTTGGATAGTGGTGTTGGCCACCAAGCGGTTATGACTGTCGCGTACCACAGCCTGATAATTGATTTTGGGGGTTTGGGCTGTGGCAAACACGACCGTCAGCAATAAAACTAAAACAGATAAAAATTTTTTCATTGGAGTTTATATTTATTATTATTACTATTCTATATTATTGTGCACCTCAATTAGTCGTGCAACTCGTTGCCGTCTTCGTCATATACCTGGTCTTTCACACATCTCACGCTCAGACCGCTTTCTATCGACATATTGTCGGTAATCACTAGGTTACAGCCATACTCGATAGAGCACACCCAGCACTCGGAGTGGCTCTTGCGCACGGTGCTCCAGTAGTAGGTGTCGCCCGTCATTTTCTCAAACCTATGAGTGATAGGGTTATAGAAACCAGCGGGCAGAGCATAGAAGCCTTCGCCATGGTCGTAACCGGGGGTCAGCCACAGGATGTCGGCCATGATCTCCAAGGCGTTGATGCTGCTGAGGCTGTTCATGTTAGCCGAGTCGGGCACATGCCAACCAGCCGGACAAATGCCCCTAACGAAGTTTCCGCTTTGGGTCTTCTGTGGCTCCGCATCGCTGCCCACGGGCACGTTGACAGCCGAATACCAGTCGTAGAGTCGGCCGTATGTGGCCACGTTGGCGGCCTCGTCAGCATGGCCTTCTCCGTTGTATATCATGGAAGAAGCTTCCCCTCCTGAAGTGTAGGTGGTAGTCTCCATATTCCGCTTGGTCCAGCAGTAGCGCTCGGGGGCGTTGCCCAAATATACCGAGAGGTACTCGTTGCCGTCGGCATCCTTCACCACCCCACCGCAGAGGTTCACAAAGTAGTGGTGGAGACTGTCGGCATCATGAACGGTCTTCAGTATATACAGGTTGGGACCGCCATGCAGCTGGTGCCAGGCGTAAGCCGGTATGTGCAGCTCGTTGCTGGCATAGTCGGTCACAATCTCGGTGGAGTCGAGATACAGGGTATCGAAAAACTCGTAAATCTTCCACACGTCCATCAGCAGTGTGGTAAGGCTGTCGTAGCCAAACTGGGCATCCCAGTTGTAATGGGCGGCATCGTAGGCCGTCGAGTCATAATGGCCTTCGGGAAACACGTGGATGAGTTTTCCGTTGAACACCATCTCCTCGCCGTCATAGCCCAGGAAGTAGCCTGCAGTGTCGTGAACATGGCTGGGGCTCACCACCAGCGAGTCGTTTTGGGCACCCTGCAGCACTATATCCAAACGTATCAGCTGGGCCTGCATGTGACCCTGCGACATGCTGTACGCATCGTTTTGTGGTTGCCGATGGAAGGGGATGCCGATGGCATAACTCATGTTTCCCGTAGTGCCCTGGGCTGTACTAAACCCATGGACGAAATCGCCAGAACTTCGAGTAGTTGTCTGCGCGTGTGTGCCTACTGCTGCTACAGCTAATATGCACAAAATCAGTAGTTTATTTTTCATCTTCTTTACTTGATATACCACTATAAAACGAGATACAAAAATAAAAAAATAGTCCATACCAACAATGGATTGTTGATAAATATAAGCAAATTGTTGATTTTTTTTGGCCTGTGCGGCTGCACTTACCGTCGGCATTGTCCTCACACGCAGCGTCATAGCAAGGTTCTGACACAAATAGAGACGCAAAATTTTGCGTCTCTACAAACATCTATCATCTATTCAAGTTTCATCTTTTTACCTCATCACCAAGACTTTCCTTGCCTGACGGTTACCGACTATGACGATATAGACGCCGGAAGGCAAGTCGCTGTTGCGAAGGCTTTTGCCGTTGATGTCGAAAATTCTGACGGTCTCGCCGTCGGCACCCCTGACGATGATGCGGCCATCGGTGGCATAGATGTTGATGTCTGAAGCATCATGCTCCTCAATTCCGCTGCCACAGTCCTCAACAACGTTACCAAAGAGACCCCACACGGGATGGGAATGGTAGGCATTCAAAGAACCACAGGGGACGATAAGGAGGGTGTTATAGTTGGCGAAGACACCGGTGCCTACTGTAGGCGGCACGGAGCATTTCAACACCAGCGTGTCGAGCTGATAGCAGTCGGAAAAGACACCATCGCCAATACTTGTCACGTTTTCGGGAATGACCAAACGCTCAATACCCGTCCCCGAGAGCAAGTAGGCGCTGACGACGCGCAGTTGCTCAGGGAGGTGACAGTAGGTAAGGTTCAGGCAGGTAGCAACGGCAGCCTCGCCCAAGTATTGCAGGTGGTCGGGGAAGACGATGGAGTCGAACGCGTTGCAGCCCTCGAAGGCATAGTCACCGATGCTGTCGAGCGATGCGGGCAGATTGACGTTCGCAAGCTTCTCGCAGTAGTCGAAGCTGGCCATGCCGATGAAACGGAGACTGTCGGGGAAGGCTATCGATGTGAGCGACGTATCGCCCCAAAATGCGAACTCTTCAATTGAACACAACGAGGAAGGGAGGCTGACGCTGGCCAGACTGATACAGCTGGCGAAAGCGATAGGGCCAATGACCTTGACACCCTCGCTCACCGTCACCGACTGCAAGCTTAAGCAATCACTGAAAGCACGCTCCGGTATGGTGTCCACACCCGAGGGGATGACGATAGGCGAAGAGAGAGCCGAATCAAAACTGAAACAATAAATACCAAGATACCTCAGCGTGGTAGGCAGATTGACAGACTGCAGGTTGTGGCAGTCAGCGAAGGCAAAATCTCCAAGGAAGGTGAGTCCTTCGGGCAGCACGACATGCTGCAGGCTACCACATTCGTTGAAGGCTCCATATCCAATAGCTTCGATGCTCTGGGGCAGTGTGATCGACTGGAGTCCTATACATTTGAAGAAAGCCTGTTTTCCAATGCTTGTCAAGCCATCAGGAAGGGATATAGACTGGAGGCTTTTGCAATTGTAGAAAGCCTTGTAGTTGATTTGCTCAAGGCTCGAGGGGAGAATGACCGACGCGAGCAGCGTGTCGTTCAAGAAGCACCGGCTAGACAGTACGGTGACGCCCTCGGGGACAGTGAATGAGGTCAGGCTGTAACACTTGCCGAAAGAAAAATCGCCGAAGGTGGTGACGGAGGCGGGCAGCGTAATTGAGGTCACCAACTCGCAGTTGTAGAAGGCGTCGTGGCCCACCTCGGTGACGGCGTGCATCGTGCCGCCGAATGGCACTGAGTCGGGCACCACCACGGCTCCCGACGGCTTTGTGTAACCGGTCCAAGTCGCATCGTTCGGCTCATCGAAACCCGGCCAAAGCGGCGGCACCAGCACAGCGTTGCCAGTCGAATTAACAATGTAATACAACGTCGTTCCCTGGTAGGTGTAGCTGAAGACTGAATCCTGGGCCTTCACGCCCTGTCCGAGAAACATTGCCATCGCAAAGATGGCCGCAAATAATACTTTTTTACTCATGATTTTATACAAATTTATTGATTAACAAGGTATGAAAAAAGAAAATGCAAAAGTACAAATTTTTCCCTTTGCATGTGACACTTTGAAAAAACGAAAAACATTTGAAATTCACCGGTTACCGGTAATTGTAATGGTTAAAGGTTATAGGTTAATGGTTAATGGTTAAAGAGTTTAGGAAGTTAAGAAGGTTTAAGAGTTCAAGGGTTCAAGAGTTCAAGAGTTCAAGGGTTCAAGAGTTCAAGAGTTCAAGGGTTCAAGAAGTTCAAGAGTTCAATTTTTTAACGGAAAGTATCGTGCCTCCGGCTCTTTTTAGATTTTTTTTTATTATTAGAATTTATTGTATTTTTGCAACGCTATTTCCACCTGAGAAATTAGGACTAGGAATAGAAATGAGTACTGTTCCAAATATAAAAAGTTATGGAAAAGACAAATCCAATTGAAGAAGCTAAGAGATATGTGGCGAATGCCGAAGAGGTCATCAAAAAAGCCGAATATGACCCCGAAACAAAATCTTACACCGACAGCAAGTACATAAAGACTGCCGGGAACATCCTGTGGAACGGCTGCCTTGTCGCCCTCGAAGCCGCTTTCCGTGTGCGCAAAGGTAAAGGCCGCCCGTCAATTGACAAGTATCGCGAAGTTATCGCAAAACGTGACAGCAGACTGTTGCGGCTGGTGAATAATGGGTATGATGTCACCCATTTGTACATGGGCTATGATGGTACCAAGAGCAAGAAAGTCTGCGATACTGGCTTTGAAGTTGCCAACGATATCATCGATCGCTGCGCTCTGCTGCTCCCCGAGCCTGCATATGCATAAAATGTCGTGCCTTCTCCCCCACACTGACGTGCGGGGCTATGGAAAGTGTCGTGCCTTCTCCCCCATACTGACGTGTGGGGCTATTGATAGTGGCATCCCTCCGGGATTCAGGCAGAGACGGTGCGTGCACCGTCTCTACAATAGTTAGACACTTGCCCTGACGCTGCGTGCGTAGGCAAGGCCGACATGCAGGACGGACGCGATAAATCGCGTCCCTACAATTCAACGTATGCATTCGTCCAACAAATCTCTGTTACCATGCCCTGACGACGCGTGCGTTGGCAATGCCGACGGTTGGGGGGTACGGGACGGTGCGGCTGCACTTACCGTCGGCTTGATCTTTTGCAGTCTTTTCGATCAAGCGAAAAGTCGAAAGAAACTCGGCTTGATCTTTTGGTTCCTTTGTCAGAAACCTGCTAACATTGAAAATGACGTATGACGTGTGACGTATGCCACATAGCATGCAGAACACAAATGACGTATAAATGACGTATAAATGACATGTAAAACTTGCAATTATAACAAATTTTTAAATCAACTTGTTGAAAAACAAATACATATAAATAGTTATAATTTTACACGTCACACGTCACACGTCATTTTCGTTTGTTTTTGAAAAAAATGGAGTGCAAAAGAGATGCATCCTTTAAATTAAATAAATTCCTATAATTATAATTATACCTCTATATGATATATAGCTTATAAAATGCCCACATAAAAATGCAAAAACATTGAAAAATGACGTGTGACGTGTGACGTGTGATTTTAATAACCAAAATATAACCAAAGTGAGAGAATTTCAACTCTCATGCAAGTCTCATGTAAGTCTCATACAACGCTCATTCAACCCTGTCAAAAATGTAGTCATATGCCTAAAAAGCTAGTTATTATAACTAACTTTTTTTCAAAGCTATGAAAATTTTCCGTACTTTTGCACGGTCTAAAACTAATGCAATTATGAAAAAACTTGTACTACTTGTAACCGCTTTATTGTTGGTTGGCAGCGTAGCCAACGCACAGGGCATTTTGGAAAGATTGAGCCAGAAGGCCAAAGAGGGTGCCACACAGATTGGCAACAAAGTTGATAAAGAAGTAAACAACCTGATAGATGGCAATGTGAAAGCGAATGAAGAGCAACAGGAACCCGAGCAGGAGGCCATGGAAGAGACCTCTACCACGGGCTGGACCTGCCCACAATGTGGCACGACAGGCAACACCGGCAAGTTCTGCGGTGAGTGCGGGGCCAAGATGCCCGGCTCTGAGACAGCCACCAAACCTGCCCCCAAGAAGCAGGCCACCACAGCCTATGCCAAGAGCGACTTCGTTCCGGGTGACGAAATCTTTTTCGACGACCCCGTGGAGAACGAGAAGGTAGGCGAATTTCCCTCGCATTGGGATTTTGTTGGCGGCGAGGAATGCGAAATCATTACCTTGAACGGCGAGCAGGTAATCAAGCTTTCGGGTTGGCACACCGCCATCACTCCGCTGATGAAGGAAGCCAACTACCTACCTGAGGAATTCACCATCGAGTTTGACGTGTGGTCAAAAGACAAAAACGGCGATAGCGGCAACAACTGGCTCGACTTGGTGCTGCTCGACGAAGATGGGGACGAAGCGATTGTCACGGGTCTGAACCCAGATTTCAACGACGCAGACGAAAATAGCCGCGCAGGCGTCGGCTGCAACTACCAGACCCCTTCAAGAGAAAGTCGCCAGGCCGAAGCAAAAGGCGAAGCGCTCATCCCACTCATCCAGCCCGACAGCTGGCTCCATGTGTCGGCCTCGTTCAACAAGCGTGCCTTCAAGTACTATGTGAACGGTGTGCGCATGATCAATATCCCCAACGCCTTGCGCCCCACAAAGTTCAACATCCGTTCTGTCTCCGCTGAGGAGAATCCCAACTTCTACCTCAAGAACATCCGAGTCGCCAAGGGTGCCGTGCCGCTCTACGACCGTCTGGCCAGCGAGGGCAAGATTGTGACCTACGCCATCACCTTCGAGACCGGCAAGGCCGACCTCAAGCCCGAATCGATGGTGGAGATCAACCGCATCGCCAAGTTGATGAAGGATAATATGGACATTAAATTTGAAGTCCAGGGGCACTGCGACAACACCGGTTCCGACAAGGTGAACGACCCGCTCTCACAAAAACGCGCTGAGGCCATCGTGGCCGCCCTCGTAGCTCAGGGCATCGACTCATCGCGCCTCACCGCCGTGGGGAAAGGCTCGCACTCTCCCATCGCCGACAACAGCACCGACGAAGGCCGCGCCAAAAACCGCCGCGTGGAATTCGTAAAGAAATAAGTTATGAAAAAACTGATTATCTATCTTTTGGTGTTGGGATTCCCTCTGATGTCCTTTCCCCAGGAATGGATAAACATCACCGACCTGCAATATGCGGCATCTGACGAATTTGCCTCATCAACAGACAATCATCCCACCCACGTCCTTCAGCAATATCTGCTCATGCCCGAAGATGCTTTGGACGAGAACAGCCCGCTCTATCTCCGCCTCAAGACCTTTGCCGAAGAGTATGGCCAGATGAGGATGAACAGGGGTATCTCTGACGGAAACAACGAATTTGCAAAGATAAAAGCCGAGCTGGAGAAGATGATCAAAGAGCATCCAGAGCAGGCAGACGAGCTACGCACACAGCTCCGTGAAGTGGAAAAACAGATGGCTGAATTCAACAAAATGGGAAACCCTTCGGTATCCTCTTTTACCGTCGACCCGGCAGCCATCCTCCGCGAGCTTAAGAAACTGGCCATCAACCAAAAGGCATACTCCTGCCACGAAAACATTGGCAACGGTCTCATCGCCGTGACGGAGGCTCCCATCTACGGACCACTACCAGACGCACAAGAGCCTGTCAGGAATCTGAGCGAGCAAGCGGACTACACATGGGGCGTAATAAACATGGAAGGAAAGACCATCCTGGAGGCAAAATATTACAGAATTCGCTTCTATTACCCTGAAGAGGATATCATCTTCCTGGAGGGGAAGGAGAAGAACGGCAGCATCCATGCCGGAGCCAGGGGCTACGATGGCCGCGTGCGCATTCCTTTTATCTATGACCTTTATGACAGCCGTGGATATGGACAGCCCTCTGCCTGTTTCGGCAAAAATGGGAAATATGGGTTCTTGGATTTCGATGGAAAAGAACTCTCCCCTTTCGTCTACACCATGGTTGACAACAAATTCGGCTTCGGCTGGCTGGTCTCAAAGGATGGAAAACACATAGGCATTGTTGGAGAAGACGGACACGAGAAAGTGAAGCTGATTTACATGGACCTCTATGATTCGTGGAACGGACTCATCAAATTGACTCGCGAAGATGGTATGGTTGATGTATTCGACGGAAACTACCAGCTTCTGCGCACGGAGAAAGCCGAATAAAGGAGATTAAAAAAGGTTGGTTATTATTTCTCTGCGACATACATCACGCAAACCCCAAAAGTAAACTGACGGACAGCGACATGGGAAAAACCTATGCGCTGAAGCATGGGAACGAATTGCTTGGCCTTGGGGAAACGGAGGATGGAATTGGGCAGATAGGTATAGGCGGCACGGTTGCCGGAGATAAGGCCTCCGATAAAGGGCAGCAGTCGAAGCGCATAAAGTTTGTAACACCACAGCAGGAAGGCGTTGTCGGGATACGACAGCTCTAACACCACCAGCTTGCCTCCAGGACGTAACACCCTGCACATCTCAGACAAGCCCAACTCCAGATGCTCGAAATTGCGCACCCCAAAAGCCACACTAACCCTGTCGAAACAGCCATCGGAAAAGCTCAAGGCTTCCACATCCCCCCATTGCAGACTCACATTCTGGGGAACCTTCCCCCGCCCCACTTCCAGCATTTTCTCTGACAAATCAATACCGATGATTTCACTCTTCGGATGCGACCGACATGCAATGTCAATCGCCAAATCTCCCGTTCCTGTGGCCACATCCAAGATGCGCAAGGGCTCATTGCTATCGACCAGTGCCCGCACCGCCTGTTTTCTCCACCTACGGTCAATCCCCCACGACATGATATGGTTGAGCCGGTCGTAGCTGGGGGCGATGGAGTTGAAAAGGTGTTCTATACTATTTTTATCGGGCATGTGGAGAATTACATGTTAGTGATTTCATGTTAGTTATTACATGTTTATTATTTCATGTTGATGAGTATATGTTGTCAAGCTGATGTACAGGCAGTCTTAATCATAATACCCATTTTTCAACTAAAATCCAGCCAGGAGGGCGAAGGCGAAGGTAGAGATGACCAACAAGGGCAACGCAGGGTCGAGGCTGGGACCATTGCGGGTCCACACCATGCGGAGGTGGATGGAATAGAGCGGCAGCGTGAGGCAATAGAGCAAGTTGAGCGGAGAGGTATAGGTGGTCAGGGTGAAAAGCAACATGCAGAGCCAACCGAAGACGATGAGCACCGTTTGGTAAATCTTGGCATTGAGGACCCCGATTTTAAGGGGGACAGTAACCCGATGGGGAGCATCAGACTCCATATCTCGGATATTATTGACATTGAGCACCCCCACACTAAAGCAGCCGATGGTGATGGCTGGCAGGAGCAACAGCCACGTGTCGAGGGTGTGGGCCACCACAAAATAGGCGCCCAACACCGAGGTGAGGCCAAAGAAGAGAAAGACAAAGAGGTCGCCCAGTCCACGATAGCCGTAAGGATTCTTGCCAAGAGTATAGTGCATGGCCGACCAAATGGCTGCCGCTCCCAACAGGAGCAGCAAGGCCGGCTTCCAGGCCCAAAAGGTGCCGAAGGAAGTCCACACCATAGCGGCACCAAAGACACAACACAGCAGCACAAAAGCAGCTATCAGGCGCTTGAAGTCGCCCACCTGCAACTGGCCCTGTGCCAGGCTATATTGGGGACCCTCGCGCTGCTCGCCATCGGTGCCCCGAAGATAGTCGCCCAATTCGTTCGACAGGTTGGACAGTATTTGAAGGCATACTGTAGTGAGCAGCAGCCACACTATCAGCCACGGAGAGGCCTCATATTGTTTCAGCGCCTGCAACAGTCCCAGCACCACCCCCGCCAATGACAGCGGCAAGGTGCGCAAACGCATAGAGAAAACGGCAGCTTTCAGTTTACTCATCCCCTCTTGGTTTTAGAAATCAAAGCCTGCTCCTATATACAGCCCCACCTTGTTGGTATGGCTGTTCCAATGCACATTGGCCATGATCGGGCCAAACTTGGTCTTGTAGGCAAACTGTATACCGGCAGCATAGACAGCAGTGGGCTTAAGGGTTGCCTCATCCTCAGGTTTCTCGTATAATAATTTGCCTCTCATAACCAGCTTATTGTCTATGATCATGCCATCGTGAAAAGCTGATGCAATGGCCGACAGATAGCAGTTTTTATACACCTTGAAACGGAAATTGAAATCGACAAGGGTCAACAAACTGTAACAAGCAAACTCACCATTCATGCCAATAAAGGGAATCTGATGGTCATAATATCGGCCTTCCATGGTACCACCCACATAATTTTCCATATATTCATATTTGTTGCCACCGCCAACAATATAGCGGGCTCTAAGGGAAGCGATAAGAGTGAAGATACGGGGTGCCGGAATGGTACCTATCACACCGGTCGCCAAGAAGTGGGTATTCTTGAAGTTGTAATCATAATTGAGATAGCAACGCACCCCCTTGTTGGGGAAATAGCGGTCGTCTTGGTTGCTGAAGGTACAACGCACGAACAGATAGGGATAGAATGTTTTCCAATCATTATTTTGTTCGGAGCCATCCGAACCAAAATAACGATAGATGGGCATTTGCTCAACGCGGAAACCTCCCCACAGATTGACCATGCTCCAATGGGTGTCGGAGATATACACGGTAGCCTCGTTGCGTAGCGACTGCTCGATATACATTTTGCCACCAGCGAGGAGATCAGTTACTCCAAACAACATGCGATAGTGAACCTTGAGAGAGGCTCCGACCTTGGGGCCTCTGATGGGCGTGTAACTATAGTCGAGTTTGAGATAAGGAGAAGTGCTCAGACGGGCAATAATGTCGAACTCGTGGCCATAAATTTTGTTGCGGTTGAGTCCCAAATTGATCAAAGCGGCAAACCACTCCTCGGTGTCGGCACGCAAACCAATGCCAAGGGAGTGTTTGGGGCGTTTTTCACAATTGAACACCAGCTTGTACGAGCCCTTGCCGTCGTCTATCAGCTCGTAGGTCACCTGCGAGAAGGCCCTGGTGCCGAAAATGATGGATTGGGCCACCTCAAAGTCTTCCTTGCCGTAGGGTTCATCAAATTTCATACGAATCTTCCCATCTAAGTATCTTTTCTCTTTTTCGTTCAACCCCACATATTCCACCGACGAGATAGTGACTTTATCCACCGCCAGATTAATAGCCTTGGGATGATAGGTATGACGGCCCCCGTTGCCCACGATACGCACCACGCTGTCAATCTCGCGCTCGTGTTTAGCGGCCTCATTATAGCCCCTTTCTATCAAGGTGGCAATTTCCTTGGTGCCGAAACTCAGCATGCCGAAACCTGAAATATCAGGGGTAATATACACGGTAGTGTTCTTCACATTGCGGTTGTGGGCTTCCAGTCCGCCCGAATACTGAGCCGTCTGCATCAAAATGTCGGCCACATTGTTGACATCATCGTAATGGCGCGGCATGGTCATCTCCACACCGATGATGATATCGGCCCCGGCAGCCACCGCCAAGTCGGTAGGGAAATTGTTCTTGGTACCACCATCAGACAAAATCATCGAATCTATCCTCACAGGTCTGAAAAAGCCCGGGATGGACATGGTGGAGCGCATGGCGGGAATCAAAGACCCCGAAGTCCAGTGCTTTTCGGTCTGCGTCACAATCTCGGTAGCCACACAGGCATACGGAGTGGGCAGGTCCATAAAGTCCATTTTTTGCTGATAGCCCACCGACAAGGAACTCATCATATTATATACATTCAGTCCATAGAGATAGCCAGACGGCAAACTCTTCTTGAAAGCAAAACGTGAGAAAGGAATATCGATGGCGTAGGTTTCCTTGTAGCGCTGATTGTTGTAAGCATAGAATCCCATCGGAATATCGTCGCTCATCATCACATTCCAGTCGATAGACCGCACAATCGAATCTATCTCCAAGGCCGAATAGCCCATCGCATACAAGCCGCCCATCAGACCGCCCATGCTGGTACCCGCCACAAAGTCAACTGGGAGGCCCTTTTCTTCCAGATATTTCAACACCCCGATATGGGCAGCACCCTTGGCACCACCGCCCGCCAACACCACGGCCACGGTGGGTCGTGTCTTGCGGATTTCGGCCATATACTTATGCATCTTGGCAAAAAAGATGGAATCGCCCTGGGGGTCGTAGCTGATATTCACCAGCTTACTGTTCTGGGCGGACAAATCGCCCATGATGCCTATCATGCAGCATAATAAAAACAAGAGCTTGAGATGTAGTTTTCGTTTCATAGTCAATAATGCATTATGAGTTAATATTACTTTGACTTTCAACACCATAAGACATGATATACTCGGTTATCAGCCGATAGATTTCCTTTAACTGCTCGTCTTGTAGCGCCTCTTGGTGCTTTTGAATGATATTCTGGTCGCCCCGCTTGGCCGGGCCGGTTTGCGCCTCATGGGGATTCATGGTCTTCACTTTATCCAGGGTATTTTGCAACAAGGGCAATATCATCCGCCAATCGATATGATGCTCTCTCAAAATGTCGTAGGCGATGGAATACATGGCATTGGTGAAATTACAGCCAAAAATGGCCGCACGGTGTAACACCAGTCGCTGCGATTCGTCAAGCAACTGCACATTCTGACTCAAGCGCTGAGCCAAGGTCAGCAATTCGTTTTCCGCATTCACACAACTTGCTTCCACACACAGCGGAACCTCCACCCCCTCGAAGTCCATCCCCTTGTTCACACTCTGGTAAGGATACAAAATGCCGTAGGTTTCAGCGTAAGGTCGGAATAGCTGTATCGACAAAGAGCCGGCAGTATGAGCCGCCAAGGGCAAGCGGAAAGGAAGCTGGCGCAACAAGCCCTCGTAGCTGTCGTCTTTGACAGCAAACAGATACAGGTCGCTACCCGACTTAAGCAGAGCCATATCGTCGATAGCTTCCGCCCCCGCCAAAGAGGCCAAGTCGGTTGCATGGTCACGCCGACGGCTGTATACCTGACAGATATGCACACCCGCTTTACGCAGGGCGAAGACCATCCAATGGGCAATATTCCCGGATCCTATCAGTGAAACAGTTTTAATCATAGCTATTCGAGTTTGATATCATAGTTGAAAGGAAGATGCAGATTACGGACAAACAACTCGGGGTTGATTTTCACTAGGGCATTATGGAACTTGGTATTATACTTGCCATTGCGCTCGTAGATAACCAGCGTCAGCGGCACCTTGGCCTGCTCTTGCGACGAGGCAATAGCCTCTTTAATCAAGAAAGCCGAATTGGACGACACATCCTCAATGCCTATGTTCAACGTCAGCGACTTACACAAATGCTCGTATGCATCCGGCAAATAACAAATATCCACTGGCTTCTGGTTATAGAAGGCTGGACCCGTGTAATCCCTACCCATAAAGCGCTTGTCAATCTTCATACGCACAAAAAGCAGCCTACCGGGCTGGAGCAAATGCTTGTATTTGGTAAAGTCCTCACTAAAAAGCCTCCACGTCCAAGAAGAGTCGTAGTCCTCAAACTTGACAACCCCCATATCCTTGCCGGTTTTGGTCACGGTTTCGTTCACCTCGACCACCATAGCAGCAAAGCGCACATCTTTGGCACAATGTTTTTCAAAGAAGTCGCTCTCGTTGAACTGGCTCAGCGTGGAATTGGTATAGTTCTTGATGATCAGCTTGTAGGTATCCAACGGATGGCCAGAGATATAGAATCCCGCCACCTCCTTTTCGTGTTGCACCTTCACCAAATCGTTCCAAGGATCGCACTGGGGCAGCACCGGCTGCAACTCGGCCGCCACCTCGGGCTGTTCGTCGAAAATAGAGAACTGTCCCTGAGTGCTTTGACTTTTGGACACATAGTTGACCATCTTCTCGATGAAATTCTTGTTATTGCTGTCGGTCACAAACAACTGAGCGCGATGCATATTGGTAAAGCAGTCGAAAGAACCCCCGTAGGCTAGCGACTCTATCACGCGACGATTGCAATTGCGCAGGTCCACACGGTTTATAAAATCGAAGAAATCTCGGTAGAGACCGTTCTTCTCGCGCTCACCTACAATGCTGTCCACAGCTCCGTGACCCACTCCCTTCAAGGCAGCCAGACCGAAACGAATGTCTCCGTCCTTGTTAACGCTAAACGACAATTCCGACTCGTTAATATCGGGACCCAGCACCTTGATATTATGTTTCAGCGTATCCTCAATGTAAATGCTGAGTTTGTCCATATTATCGAGGTTGTTGGTCAAGTTGGCGGCCATATACTCTGCCGGATAATGGGCTTTCAAGTATGCCGTTTGATAGGCCACCCACGAATAGCAAGTGGCGTGTGACTTGTTGAAAGCATAGGAAGCAAACTTCTCCCAGTCACCCCAAATTTTCTCCAACACCTTGGGATCGTGGCCATTTTTCTCACCACGTGATAGGAATTCGGGTCGCAGGTAATCCAACTTGTCTTTTTGTTTCTTACCCATAGCCTTTCGCAGGGTATCTGATTCACCACGAGTAAAGCTGGCTAACAGACGAGACAGCAACATCACCTGCTCCTGATAAACGGTAATGCCGTAGGTGTCTTTCAAATAACGCTCCATCACGGGAATATCATACTTGATCTCTTCCCTCCCCTGCTTACGGTCGATGAACTGCGGAATATAATCCATAGGACCAGGACGATAGAGGGCATTCATTGCTATCAAGTCTTCAAACTTGCTTGGTTTCAGCTCTTTCAGATACTTCTGCATTCCCGCAGATTCAAACTGGAAGGTAGCTACGGTGTCTCCCTCACAGTAAAGTTGATAAGTTTTCTCATCGTCCAAAGGAATATTGTCAATATCAACCTCTATTCCCTTAGATTTCTTGATATTCTTCAAGGTCTCCTTGATGATGGACAGGGTTTTTAGTCCCAGGAAGTCCATCTTTATCAGTCCCACATCCTCCACCACAGAGCCCTCGTACTGGGTCACTAGTACTTTTGATTCAGTTTCTTTATCATCAATGGTGGCCAAAGGAGCAAACTTGGTCAAATCGTCAGCACCTATAATAACACCACAGGCATGAATGCCAATCTGACGCACAGTACCCTCCAACTCGGCAGCATAGTGCAACACATTATGCACCTTCGGGTCGCCGGCTTCGTATGCCGACTTTAGTTCAGGCACATATTTCAGGCAGTTTTCTATCGTAACAGGAAGCGTCTTCTTAGTTTTGGGATCCTCAAATCCACGGTCGGGCACCAACTTGGCCAGTCGGTTGGATTCAGTAAGGTCTAAATCCTCCACACGCGCCACATCCTTGATACTCGACTTGGTGGCCATTGTACCGTATGTGATAATATGAGCCACACGCTCCTGACCATACTTTTGGGTAATCCAATCCAGAATCTTATAACGTCCCTCATCATCAAAATCCACATCAATATCAGGCAGGGAAATACGGTCGGGATTCAAAAACCTTTCAAACAGCAAATCGTATTTCAAGGGGTCGATATCCGTAATTTTCAAGCAATAAGCCACCACCGAGCCAGCAGCAGAACCTCTACCAGGACCCACCGTCACCCCCATATCGCGGGCAGCAGCAATAAAGTCCTGCACGATGAGGAAGTAGCCTGGGAAACCCATGTTGCGCATCACACCCAACTCGAAATCAATGCGCTCCATCACCTCATCGGGCAGCGGGTCGCCATATCTTTTTTTGGCACCATTCAGCGTCAGCAGACGTAGGTAGTCAGACTCCAACTTGATACGGTAAGCCCTTTCTAAGCCTCCTAATTTCTGGATACGACCTGCTCCCTCAGCATCGCCTTCAAACTCAGCCTTCAGGTCATCTTCTGTAAACCGCTGCTTATATTCTTCCACCGTGCCAAACGACTCGGGAATGTCAAACATGGGCATGATGGGGTCGTGTTTCAACTTAAACACCTCGACCTTATCCACAATCTCCTGCGTATTGGCCAAAGCCTCTGGTACATCACTAAAGATAGTCTCCATTTCTTCTGGCGATTTCAGCCACTCTTGCTTGGTATAATGCAGACGGTCGGCATCATTTAACTTTTTGCCCGTACTTAAGCAAATCAAATGGTCGTGAGCTTCGCCATGTTCCTCCAACACAAAATGCACGTCATTGGTTGCGATCAACTTCACACCCGTCTCGGCCGCCAACTTTAGCAGGCCTTCGTTCACCACCTTCTGATGCTCATACACCTCTGTATCTCCACCAGGCTTATCGGTTTGATGCCGTTGCATCTCAAGATAATAATCCTCTCCGAAAATGGATTTGTACCACATCACCAACTGCTTGGCCTTTTCGTAATCGCCATTAGACAAAGCCCTGGGCACCTCGCCCGCCAAACAGGCGGAACAAACAATAAGCCCCTCATGATAAAGTTCCAAAAGTTCATGGTCAATACGGGGTTTGTAATGGTAACCCTCCGTCCATCCTGAAGAAATAATCTTGCAAAGGTTATGATAGCCTGTTTCGTTTTTAGCCAACAAAATCAGGTGGTTGCCATAACCATTCTCCTTACCCGTGCATATCTTTCGGCTACCATTGGGATTGGTTTTAGTCTCCTTGGCTACGTATGCCTCGCATCCGAAGATAGGCTTGAACACCCTCTGCTTGGCCGCTTCGATTTTACCACGACACTCCTCCTGCTGTTCAGCTTCGGTCAGGGTTTCAAGCTCTTTTTCCAAGTCCTTGATTTCACCCTTCACCGACTTGTTGTGTTTATCAACAAAATCGAAGAACTCTTTGATGCCAAACATGTTCCCATGGTCGGTAATCGCCATAGAATTCATGCCTGTTGCAAGACAGCGTTTCACCAATCCCGGGATGGTTGACATGCCGTCAAGTATTGAGTAATAGGTATGTACGTGCAGGTGGGTAAACTTTGCCATATCGGAGAAAATTAACCCACAAATATACGCAAATTTTTTAAACTTGACTACACTGTGAATATCTTTTCGGGTAAACTTTCCCTCAGATAATGAGCCGTAACAGAATGGGGCTCGGAAAGCAGGTCGGCAGGAGCGCCTGCGTATAGCAATTGGCCTCCGTTTTCACCTCCTCCGGGACCTAATTCGATAATATAATCAGCCTCTTTCATCACATCAAGACTGTGTTCTATCAATATCAAAGTATTACCGGCATCAGTCATCTCGTGGAACAGTTTCAACAACTTGCGCACATCGTCCAGATGCAAACCGTCGGTAGGCTCGTCAATGATGAACACCTCACCTTTGCGATGCAACTGGTCGGCCAACTTGATGCGTTGCAACTCTCCCCCACTCAGGGTGGTCATCGTCTGGTTCAAATGCAAATAGCCGAGTCCCACTTTCTGCAATGCCTGCAACTGAGGTTCAAACGCCTGTCCCTCGAAAAATTCCACAGCCTCTTCCACCGACATATCCATCACTTCGGCAATATTTTTGCCCTTATACTTATACTGGAGCACCTCTTCGGCATAACGACTACCGTGACATAGTTCGCACACTGTCTCTATAGACTCCATAAACGCCATATCAGATACAATGACCCCCTTGCCGCCACAAGCGGGACATGCGCCCTTGGAATTGAAAGAAAAGAGCTGCATATTCGCCTTATTGGCTTGGGCAAACAGCTTGCGGATGGCATCGGAAATATCCAAATAGGTAGCTGGCGTGGAACGCAGGTTGATGCCAATATTTTTCTGTCCGATAAAGATGGTTTCGCGCTCGCAATGATTTTGAAAGAACTCCATCAACGAGCTCTTTCCTGAACCTGCCACCCCGGCAATCACCGTCAACACCCCCTGCGGGATATCCAACGACAAATCCTTAAGGTTATGCAAGTTGGCATTGCGTATCGGAAACCAGCCTGTAGGCTTGCGGGTATCCGTCTTCATAGCCGACTTATAGCGCAACATCTTACCCGTGATGGTATCCGACTTGAGCAGCCCCTCGTAAGTACCCTCGAACATAATCTCGCCCCCATGACTACCCGCCATCGGCCCCATATCCACCAGATGGTCGGCCATGGCAATAATCTCGCGATGATGCTCCACAATAAGCACCGTGTTCCCATGGTCACGCAAATGTCTTAACGAGTTCTTCAATCGGGTGATATCCTGCGGGTGCAGCCCTACGCTCGGCTCATCCAGCACATACACCATATCCGTCAGCGCCGAGTTGATATATTTGGCAATTTTGATACGTTGGGCCTCACCTCCCGACAAAGTGCCGGTTCCGCGACTCAACGATAGATAGCCCAGCCCTATATTGTTCAGTGCCTGAATACGTTTTGTCAGCTCGCGTTTGATATCCACGGCCAACGGGTCGTCAATGCTTTCTATAAAATCCTGCAAGTCTGAAATAGGCATATCGCCCACCTCTGCTATGTTTTTACCATTGATACGGCAAGAGCGTATCTTCTCGTTCAGTCGGGTACCCTTGCAATCGGGACAAATACCCATAGTCAGCATCGGATTCAGCACAGCCGCATGCAGCAATCCCTCTTCCGAATTGATGATGCTTCGATACATACGAGGTATCAATCCTTCATATTTAGCGGTCTTTGGCCAATTGGAAGGCGGATTTTTCAATTTAATCTGTGGAGAATTCAGAAACAAGTCCAGTTCTTCCGGCGAGTAATCCTTGATTTTCTTATCCAAATCAAAAAGTCCGCTATGGGCATAACGAATCCAGCGCCAACCGCCTTTGCCGAAAGCAATATAGTGGATGGTATCTTCATCATTCAGCGACTTGTCGAAATCCACCAGCTTGTGGATTTCCAACTCACGAATCTCACCCAGACCTGCACAACGGGGACAACTGCCTGCGGGATGATTGAACGAGAAAGAATCGGAATAACCCACAAAAGGCTTTCCCACACGCGAGAACAGCAAGCGCAATAGGGCCTGAATATCGGTATAGGTGCCCACCGTAGAGCGACTATTGGGAGCCGGCTTCTTCTGGTCAATCACAATAGTAACCGGCATATTGTTAATCTGCTCTACCTTGGGACGACCATATTTGGGCAAATATTGCTGCACAAACGACGGGAAGGTCTCGTTTAGCTCACGCCGGCTTTCCGCCGCTATCGTATCCAAACACAGCGAGGACTTACCTGAACCCGATACGCCGGTAAAAACCGTAATCTGCCCCTTGGGAATCCTCAAGGAAACATTCTTCAAATTATTCTCTGTAGCGTGTATTACCTCAATAAAATCTGAATTGTGCAACGACATATCACCAACATTTACTCACCAACAAATAACTAACATGAAATAACCAACATGAAATCAAAAACATCATGTAGTCAGCTTCACCTGAGTATGGGCTTCCACAACATTGATGGCATAGTCGCCCAATTTCTCGCTGTCACCAATAATATCCATATAGTTCACACCCGTCTGATAATCATACTTTTTGTCGTTGATATCCACCACATTGTTTTCTTTCAGTTGGGTACGATAATTATTGATTTCATACTCAATATTCAGCGACTCATGCGGATCTACCGAATGGTCGGTATCGGCCAGGATCTTTTCCATTTGAGTCAACGCATTGTCGCAGAGTCCCCACATGTGTTTGATATGTCCCAATTGTTCCTCCGTAAAACTCTCTTTGGCCTTGAACTTCCTATTGATGACACGACTCATGTTGTAACAGCTATCGCAGATACTCTCAATTTCAGAAATCTCACGCAGCATACATCTCAGCTGAGTCTTACTTTCCCCACTCAACTTACCCTCCGCCACACGGTTCAGATAATTGGCAATCTCCACCTCCATATTGTCGCTAATGCCCTCATACTTCTCGATGCGGGCAAACAACTTGGAGAATTCATCCCCATTCTTCATCTCCAGCAACGTGGGAACAAAACCAAACATACGATGGGCACGCATCGCAAAATGGTTAATCTCCTTACGAGCCTCCAACAACGACAACTCGGCAGTGGAGAGCAAACCTCCGGAAATAAAGCGGAGGCGCATATCCTCATCTTCCTCACCTCCTTTGATAATTTTGCATACCAACTTCTCCAACAAGGGGATAAACCACACCAAAATCAGCACATTACAAACATTGAAAGCGGTATGGAAAGCACAAAGGGCATAGTTGATACGGGTAGCTGCATCGGGGTCGCCAGTCACATCGGCTTTGGGGTCGAATCCCACAATAGAGCACACCATCGTGATAAAAAGACGGAAGACCAACAGCACCCAGCATACGCCGAAGAGGTTGAAAATCAAGTGAGAGAGTGCCGCCCTACGAGCTGAAGGATTAGCCTTCATAGCCACAATATTAGATGTCACGGTAGTACCGATATTCTCACCCAACACCAGTGCAATTCCCTGATAGATATCAGCCACACCTGTTGAGCACAAAATCATAGTTATAGCCATAATGGCTACAGAGGATTGAACGCAAACCGTCAATATACCACCAATGAGCATAAATATCAAATAGGACAAGAAGCCCAAATTGGCCGTGGATACAAAGAAACTCATCACCGTAGCGTTGTGGGGCAAGTCCATCGCAATAGCATTCTCTCTCAAGGTGGCTATACCCAGAAAGAGGAAAGAGAAACCAAAGATAAACTCACCGAACGACTTGGCACCAGTACTCTTCATATAGGAAAGAGCCAAACCCAAAGCAAACAAGGGGAAGACCAATGAGGACATGGGTATACTGAAACCGAAGAGAGCTATAATCCAAGCCGTTGCAGTGGTACCAATATTGGCGCCCATAATAACCGAAATAGCCTGGGTAAGCGTCAACAATCCAGCATTCACAAAACTCACCGTCATCACAGTAGTCGCCGTTGACGACTGCACGGCTGTGGTGACAAGAGCTCCCGTAAAAATACCTGTAAATCGATTGGTGGTCATGGTGCCGAGCACCTTTCTTAAGCCGCCACCAGTCAGCTTCTGCAAGGCCTCGCTCATCATCTTCATACCAAACATCAACAATGCGAGACAGCCTAAAAGTTTCAAGAAGGTGAATAGGGTCATATTGACTTATATTGTAAGGTGGTGCAAAAATAAGAAATATTTGCAGACATCGAACAAAAAAAAGACCCCCAAAAAGAAAAAAAAACATTTCTCAGATAAAGATGTCGGGTGTATTGAAAAATTTTGTACTTTTGCCCCTGCTTTTTGAAGCGGGTCCCATAGCTCAGTTGGTTAGAGCAGCTGACTCATAATCAGCGGGTCCTTGGTTCGAGCCCGAGTGGGACCACCAACAAAAAAGTGTCTGATTTCTTCCGAAATTCAGACACTTTTTTTATAGCATACAATCACTTATTCCACACAGGCCTTATTCTGCTTCTGAAGAGTGGCACGTTCACGCTCAATTTTGTACATTTGATTACTCCAATCGACAGAGTCTATAATTCCCTGTTCATACTGTTGCGTCCACGCCTGCACCGACAAATCATAATAATCGTTGATGTCATTATAATAGCTGCATTTCTCTTTCTTGCAAGAGAATACAAACAACATAAGCAAAATGCAAACCAATGGAATGATTGTTTTTTTCATTTCTTCAATTATAAATATTTAGCCGTTAAAGCATTACAATACGTACAGTTAATCGAACCCTTAGGAATTTTTCTTCCACACACGTGACAATGGGTGCGAATAGCCTTGAGTCCAATCTGCCACAGTTTGATATCGAATGCAATAAACACAACATTCAATACCGAAGTCAGTCCCATTGCTTCACCATACATATCCGCAAGGAAACAAAGGCTATCATACAATCCATGAGCCAAAATGGGACAAATAATGGCCATTGCCATCAAGCGACCTCGTTGTGAGGGAGTAAAGCGAGCTCTGGAAAAGAAATAGCCCATAATGACGGCAAAAAGGAAATGTCCCGGAACTGCTAACAGAGCTCTTACAACGCCCGTTCCGAAACCACCGGAATACACATATAGGATATTCTCAATGCAAGCAAAGCCCATAGAGACAAACACCGCATATACAATACCGTCAAAATGCTCGTTAAACTCCTTGTTATTCCAAATTAGCCAATACAGAAACAAAAACTTCAATCCTTCTTCTGGTATGGCCGCCTGGAAGAAACTCTTCAGTATTGCCGAGTTTTCAGCAAAAGCGGTCAGTCTAAATCCCATACTTTGCTCCACCACACCCCAGACAAGGATAAGCACGGCCACCATACAGCCAGAAAAGAAAGCCTTCAGCAACAAGCCGAAGGGCTCTCTTTCGTTTTTGTCTTTGGTATAGATATATCCTAACAGGATAACAACCGGCAGGATGGAAATAAGCAAAAGAGGATCCATCTGTCAGGCTTATTATCTTGCAGCCAATTCTTTGTCAAACATATAGAAGGCAGCCTTGTCGGTACCAATGCACTTCATGGCGTCGATCAGTTCCTGAGCATTGGCTTCTTCCTCCACTTGCTCGTTAACAAACCACTGCAGCATATTGGAAGTAGCATAATCTTTTTCCTTAGCAGCCAGGTCGCAGAGGTTATGAATCAATGAGGTCACCACTTTTTCGTGAGCCAATGTCTCGTCAAACATCTCAGCAACATTTTTCCATGAAGTTTTGAACTTTTCAATAGGCTTTAATTCCACGCGTGCCATTTGTTCTTCCAGATATTTCACAAAACGGAAAGCGTGTTCCATCTCTTCCTGATATTGTTTGCGATACCAATGGGCAACACCCTTAATACCTTTGTCGGCAGCATCCATTGACATTGCCAGGTAAAGATAAGCGGACCACATTTCGGCATTGATTTGGGCATTGATAGCGCCCTGCATTTTTTTACTGATCATGATGAATTTATTTTAGGTTGATAATTTTTTTGTTGCCGCAAAGATACGTAAATTTATTGAACCAACGAATTGTTTTTTTGATTAATTGTCGTAATTTTGCACTCCATAAAAAAAAGAGACTATGCTGTTAGAAGTTTGTTGCGGAAATCGACAGTCCGCTATCAATGCCGCAAAGGCGGGTGCGCAACGTATAGAGCTGTGTAGCAATTTGCCTATAGGAGGCTTAACTCCCTCATACGAAGACATTTTGTATTGTCAAGAAAATCTTCCTTTGCAGACTTTTGTGCTCATACGCCCTCGTAGCGGCGATTTCTGCTATAATGATGAAGAATTCAATAAGATACTATCAGACATCGAATTTTGCCGTAAACATAGCATCCCCGGTGTGGTCATCGGCTTCCTAAAACCCGATTTAAGCATAGATATGGAAAAATGCCGCGTTTCCCTGCAGGCCGCCGGGTCCATGCAAGTGACATTTCATCGCGCTTTCGACCGCTGCAAGAACTGGCCTATTGCATTAGAACAAATTATCAGTTGCGGTTTCAAACGAATACTCACCTCGGGACAACAACCCACCGCTCCAGAAGGAGCTGACACGTTAGCCGATATCGTAAAACAAGCCCAACAGCGCATCACCATCCTAGCAGGCAGTGGTATCAGCAGCAATAATGTAGCCCCACTCATCCAGCACACCCACGTTGACGAAGTCCATGCCAGTTGCAAACTCAACGGAAATGTAAGTCAAATAGACGAAATTAAGGCTATCTTACAGAAATTGCAAATCTAAGGAAGTTACATCCTATATGGCAGATATTCGTTGCTAAAGGAAAGCGGTAGTATATCGCCTATGCTTTTCAGCACATACACTTCTCCTTCCTCGCCGGCAAGCAGCACTTCTATACGCTGTTTGAATTTCAGTTCATACTCAAGCAACGCCTGACGACAGCTACCACAAGGAGATATCGGCTTAGTAAGTTTCTCTTTTGAATTAATAGCCGTGATGGCCAGTTTATTAAACGGAACCTCTGGATAGCGTGAAGAAGCATAATAGGCTGCCGTACGCTCGGCACACAAGCCCGAAGGGAAAGCCGCATTTTCCTGATTGTTTCCAGTTATAATCTCGCCATTATTCAAGAGCAATGCTGCTCCCACCTTAAATTCAGAATAGGGAGCATACGCCCTCTGAGCCGCCTCACTTGCCTTCTCCAATAAGCGGAACCATTCTACCGGCAATTCCGAACGATTGTCATAAATCGTGATCTGTGAAATCAAATCAAGCGTTTTCATAATGATTGAGATTAAAACCGTACAATAATATCGAATTCATGATAGCAAACAAAGTCAAACCAGCCTGGGTCTCCAACGTGTCTTCCGTAAACATGGAGCCGACTATAATGATAAAGAAAGCCACATAAACAAAACTTATCTTTTTCTTCTGTTCCACGAAAGGACAAACCAGCAGTAGAAGAAAAGCTATCGGCACCGCCACTCCTCCCATCAACCAGAAAGTCAACCACTGATTATGGCAGCCTATTCTTTCCTTCTCACATAAGCTGCTGCCATCGGCCACCAATTGCTCGCTGACGGCAGTCTTATGGTTACCCAAACCAACACCCAAACCCCAATGCTTTTGAATCTGTTTCCATGCAGCACCCATATATTCCACACGCTGCAACAAGGTGGAGTTCTGAATATTACCCGTATAGCGGTACAGCTCTATACTGAAGAATATCGGGTACAATGCACGCCTGAGTCCGAATCCGCTAGTATAATCCACATTGGCGATACCCTGTTCTATATTATGTACATCCTGTTCCGAAAGAGCCATCACCCCAACACTGTCCTTACGCAAATGACACGAGTTCAAGTAGCGCACCAAGGTTTCTCTGACCAAAGGGTCGTTCAGATCCTGCTCACTACGCTGCGCCCACGCTCTATCTATTTCCTCCTCACACACATACATGCCTATCAACGAACCATTTTCAACCATAGAATTCAGGTCGTTTGAATAGGGATTCCCATTCTCAGTCAACGAATCCACAACCTCGTATTGCAATCTATCCACATGAAAATAGCGCCAAGTTTCTCCGATTATCAGCAATACAAACATTGCCAACAGTAACAGGACTCCTGTTGCCGACAAACGATAGGCCTTCTCATTCCATCGGTATATCAAGATGTACACCACGTATGCTACCGCCACAAGAATAAGTAATATAATACCCGTCAGGGTTTGTGCAATAAATAGATATACCAACAACCATGTACAAGTAATTACTGCCAGAGCCTTTTTATAGACAGAAAAGTCTTTTTCCTTAAAAGCATAAAACAATAGCAGCACTACTGCCACCGCTATACACAAGCTGAATCGGATATGGGAAATAAAGACCGAAATCTCACGGATATCCTGCACCTCATGAGTTGCATAATAAACCGTGGAATAAATGGTAGCGAACAACACGCTTGCGATAAAGCAAAACAGATTAAAATTCAGCTCTTTATGACTAAAGCGTTGGGAACTCGCTACAATTACAGGCGCCAGAAATAGTGGTAACTTGCAGACCCAGTAATCTAAAGCCGTCACGAAACTGCTAGCACGGATAAAACCCAAACAGAACACCAGCATAAACACCACAGCAAACAAAGCCGACCAATTTTCCTTCAGTCGCTGCCTCTTGTTTTTGAAATCACCTTCAATCAGCCAGTTGGCTAAAACAAACAGCAACATCATACTCATCATGTAATTGGACAGCGGTATGGCCACACACAGAGCCGCCATCAACAAGACATATATACTATGATGAATTTGAAGTCGTTTCAAAGCACTTATTTTTGACCTAAGATGGATTTGTAACGGGGTTGATCTATCAATAACTGTTTGGCTGCGCTGATCTCAGGATCACAACGCAACATATCCACATATTTTCCCTTTTGGAAGTAATATCTACTGATAATCTCAGAAGCAAGGTAGTCAGAGATTTCAGCTTTATATTTCTGCAATTCCGTGCTCTTCTCCTCTTCAATCTTTTTCTTCATGTTTTCATACAAAACTGAAATATCCTCAAAATATTTCTCATCTTCAGCCACTTCCTTCAGGTCTTCCATCACCTTTTCTGTCTCAGTGGTATAGGTATATTCCTTGTCTTTCAGAAAATGCAGAAAATCATCATATATTTCATCGGTCACCCTGAAATCCTTAGCTTCAGGAATAGTGGCATGAGTGGCGCGATACTGAGTGGCATAGTCAAAAATATGATTGTTAATCACCAAAGCTAACAGCAGATTGCTAGCCACAGTGTCAGGAGAAATCACGTCAGGCTCCACCCCACCCTTGTCGTATACCGTACGTCCGTTCTTCGTCTTATAGGCCACTGCCAAAGAATCAGGAATCTTAGTATGCGAGGGAGTCAGGGTATCATTTTTGAAATATTCTATGTTCTGCACACAACGTCCACTGGGAATGTAATATTTGGCGATAGTAATCTTCAAAGATGTGTTGTAACTCAAGGGCAGAATGTTTTGTACCAGTCCCTTTCCGAAAGTCTTTCGTCCCATAATCACCCCACGGTCCAAATCTTGGAATGCGCCAGAAACAATCTCCGAGGCAGATGCGCTGTACTCATTCACCAACACCACCACCGGAATATTCTTGTCAGTCACTGGGAAACGAGTCTTATACACATTATGCTGGGATTCCAACTTTCCCTTGGTCTCTGCAATCATAGTTCCTTGATCCACAAAGATGTTCATAATATTCACTGCCTCTTGAAGCAAACCACCACCATTGTTTCTCAAGTCGAAAATCAAGTACTTCATGCCCTGCTCCTTCAGTTTGACAAAAGCATCTTTCACTTCACTACTGGCTTTATCGGTAAACTGATCCAACTTGATATAACCAACCTCATCACCCACCATGCCCGAATAGGGCACACTGGGGAACTTGATTTCCTTACGCACCACATCAAACGTCAACGGCTTCGACTGCCCGTAACGTTCCACCTCTATGGTGATTTTGGTACCTGGCTGACCTTTCAGGTATTCGCTAACATCTGCCGAGCTTCTGTTTTTCATGCTCTGCTTGTTCACGCTCAAGATACGGTCGCCAGCCATCAGTCCTGCCTGATGAGCCGGACAATCCTCGTAAGGCTCCGAGATCACGATGTACTCACCATGCTGTTGAATCAAAGCACCTATACCACCATATTGTCCCTTGGTCATGATTTTATAATCCTCGATTTGCGATTCAGGATAATAGACCGTATAAGGATCCAAACTGGACAACATAGCATCAATAGCCGTATTGGTCAAATCGCCGGGAGAAATCTCGTCAGCATATTTTGCGTTCAACTCTTTCAAGATAGAAACGAAGATATCCACATTCTTCGCAATCTCGAAATCTTGCTGTGCTCTACAAGTATCAGTAAGTGAAAATAATATCACTAACGAAAGCAACAGTGGTGAAAAAGTTTTTCTCATAATAAGTTCCTTTCTATTCTCAACGCTTTCTTGATTCTTATTATTGTATAGGGTTTAGGGTTCACGGTCAAGGGGTTAATTTTCTGTATTTTCGGTTTCCAGTTTTCCTGATTTGGATTTTGCGCGGCGATTCAATTCTTGCATATAGCCGGCAGTAATGATACTGGAAGGGAGGGCAATGGTAGCGATGCCGAAGAGCGAAGAAATGATGCTGAGCGTTTTGCCCAAGTTGGAGACGGGATAGAAATCACCATATCCCACCGTGGTCAGCGTAACTGCCGCCCAATAGAAAGCATCATAAAAGTTTTTGAAGATGTACTCTCCTGTCACAGGGTCTATTTCATGCTCCGACTGGAAAATGATAATGGCAGTAATGAGGATAACAAAAAAAGCCACAAGCATGACGGCCATCAGCTGTTTCCATTGTTTCTTGATCACCGAGACAAATATTTCCAAAGGGCCAATGTAATAGACTATTCTGGTGAAGCGGAGTATCTTGAGCAAACGTATCGCCTTAGTCAGTTTGTAAGCTCGTGACAGCAAGTTGAAGGAGGGCAAAATGGAAAGAAGGTCCAGGATGGCCATCGGGGTGAAAGGATAGAGGAGAAACGACTTCCATTTGGGCTTGTCGGAACGAAGGTCGCAGGTAATCCAACGGAGAATGTAGTCCACCAGATAAATGATACCGGAAATGATGTCAAAATACCAAAACAGCTTTATTTGCTCGCGAAATAGCAGGGGCACTGTACCCATGATGATGGCCACAATCATTATGTAGTCATAAACTTGGGAAAGAGAGCCCTCTTTCCTTGGTTCCACCAAATCACTAATCCATTTCCTACTTATCATAAATAATCCGAGAATGTTTAATATTGAAGCGGCAAATGTACATTAAAACTCAAGTCTTAAGCTTCAAATATCACTTCTCCGTTCCTGTTCCAAAACCGCCTAATGACGTGTAGAGATTGATAAGTGCCTGGATAGCCTCGTAACGATTCTCCACCTGTGTAAGTTGCGCTGACAACAGTGATTCCTGGGCAGTAAGCACTTCCAGATAGGTGGTGCTACCGTGTTGCATCAGCTCGGAAGTAGCATCGTAGGCCTGTTGAAGCGAATTAACACGAGAATCGATAAATTCAGCCTTCTTTCCTGCTGTCTGACAATTGTGGAGGTAGGTATACACCTCGTTACCTGCATCTAACAAGGCCTGTTCGAACTCCAATCTTGCCTTTTCCTGATCCAGCTTGGCATTCTTGAGTTGGGCACTAAGCTTTCCTGCCGCAAAAATGGGCTGTGTGAGTGAGGCAACAGCCTGTCCAATCATTTGGGCGGGACTGAAAGCAGCTCCGAAAAGTCCTTCTATGGTGACTGTTGGATAAAAAGCCTGACGAGCCGACTGTGTACCGTAGTAGGCGATTTCCATATTGCGCTCGGCCATACGCACATCGGGACGTGCATCAAGCAGACGCACAGGAAGTCCCAAATGCAGTTGTTCCGGCATTTGGAAGGAACCAAATGCAGAACGCTCAATATGATGAGGCGGCTCAGCCAACAACTTGCAAAGTGTAGCTTCCGTTGTAAGAATGCTATTGCGCAAATCTAAAATTTCCGTCTTTACCTCTGCCACAGAGGCTTCCATCTGATACACAGCGGGACTCTCGTAAATACCTGCATCATACAAGGCGCGGGTTGATTCTAATGACTCTTCCCATAATTGTTCAGTCTGCTCAGAAATCTCCAACTGACGGTCTAACATCACCAGAGTATAATAGATGTCAGCAACATTGGCGGCCAAGTTGACCTGCACGGCCTGTTTGTAATCTTCTGCGTAAGCGGCCTGAGTTTTTGCTTTACGAACACCTGTAGTAGTCTGTCCGAAAATACCCAACTGCCAACTGGCAGTGATGGGAATTTGAGCAGTGAACGAGTGTCCACCTTGGTAGGCGTAAGTGGCACTTGGTGTGAAAGAGATAGTGGGGGCATAACCCCATTTCGCCGCCTTCACACTATTTTGGGCCTGCTCAATAGAAAGCTGTGCTGTCCGCATATCCGTGTTGTTGGCTATAGCGGTCTCAATGAGCCGCTGCAGCTGTGGGTCAGAAAATATGGTTCGCCAATCTATGGACCCCATGGACAGGGTGTCCTGCGGGTTCACCACATCACCCATCACATCGTTTCGGACAGTAGCGTCAGATGAATATTTGCGATAGAGGTTGCAACTGGAAAACAGTAGCATCCCCGCAAGCATTATTACATATATGTGTTTATTCTTCATATTATTTTGAATTTGAATGTTGAACGTATCACATACGTCCAACAAAACCTATTATACTAATTGGCTATTATCTACTACTTCTTCAACAATTTCCTCCTCTTTCTCACCAGGGGTCAGCTTCTCGTGAAGCTTCTGGAAGACCATGTAGAAGGCAGGGGTGACGAACAAGATGGCGATGATACCTATGAGCATACCACCGATGACGGTGAGAGACAGCGACTTGTTGCCCACAGCACCGGCACCGCTCTCAATGGCCAACGGAATCATACCGATCACCATGGTGGATACAGTCATCAGGATAGGACGCAGACGGGCTTTACAAGCTTCAATGGCGGCATCATAGACAGACATACCCTTTTCGCGATACTGAACAGCATACTCGGTAATCAGGATGGCAGTTTTAGCCACCAAACCCATCAACATGATAACACCGATCTGCACATAGACGTTTGCACCCACACCCATGATTGACTCTAATGGCCGGACAGTCAAGTAGGCCCCAAACAGTCCGAACGGGATAGAGAAAAGTACAGCGAAGGGAATGAACACAGAGTTGTAGAGACATGCCAAGATTAGGTAGATAATCAAGATGGCAATGGCGTAGATAAAGATTGTGTCATTAGAGTCGGCGCTTTGTGCCTCTTCACGGGCCATACCTCCATATTCATAGCCATAGTTGTCGGGGAAAACTTCCGCCATCAGTTCATCGACAGCCTTACGCACATGGGCGGAGGTATATCCGCTAGCCGGGTTAACCGACATATTATAACAATTGTACATGTTGAAACGGCGTTCCTGCGAAGAACCCAATTCCTGCTTCAGCGTGACAAACTCCGACACCGGCGTCATGCCACCATCGGCCTCAACAAAAATCTTATTAAGTGCACTCGGATCCATTCGGCTGTTGTCTTCGGCCTGTACTAGCACTTGATAAACCTTACCAAACTGAATGTAGTTTCCGATATACTTTTTGGAAATCGTGGAGCCTATGGTGTTGAGCACCGTTTCCGGAGAAACGCCTTTGCGTTTGCATGCGGCAGCATCGAGTTCAAGCTTGAATTTGGGGTAGTCGGCAGAATAAGAAGCGGATGCTGTAGATACTTCCGGACGTTCCCCGAGCTTTTGGGCGAACTCGTTACACAAATTTATAAAGGTCTCATTGTCGTTAGCTCCAGATCGGTCTTGCAAATCCAATTCCATCATGGATCCTGTACCATAACCGGGAATCTGCGGCATCTGGAACGGGGCGACAGTTGCTTCAGGCATATTTACCGTTGCCCAAACATAAATGCTTTTCTGCACTTTCGAAATACTATAGAATTTTCGCTCCTCCCAATTCTTCAACCTCACCATCAAAGTTCCGTAATTAGTACCCGCGCCACCGTTGATCATGGAGAAACCAGTAGCACTACCCACCAACTCAACATCATCAAGAGTACGAATATAATCCTCCAATTTATTGACAGCCGTTTCCGTTTCGTTCAAGTAAGTTCCCGGTGCCAAGGTGACATCCACCATCATGAAGCCCTGGTCTTCCTGGGGCACCAATTGACTTTGAGCGGTACTCATCAGCCAGACCATACCGACAGTGAAGGCCAATAACAGGATCCATGCGAAAGCTGGCTTTTTTACAAACTTGCTTATACCGCTGACGTACTTCTTTTCCATGGTTCCGTATGCAGCATTGTATGCCACACGCACATAATGACTCAAATTCTTCTTCTCCCCCTCTTCTTCGTTTTTCGGCTTAAACATCAGGGCACAGAGAGCGGGACAGATGGTCAGTGCCGACACAGCCGACAATGCCACAGAAGCGGCCAAAATGGTACCGAACTGCTTGAAGAAGGTTCCAGAGGTACCAGACATGAAGGTCACAGGAATAAACACCGCCATGAAGACCAATGCAGTGGAAATACAAGCGGTGGACACATCGGTAAGAGCGTCGTTAACAGCAGCAGTAGTGCTCTTGTAGCCCGACTCCAACTTGGCCATCACCGCTTCCACCACCACCACAGCATCATCCACCACAATACCGATAGCCAAAACTAATGCAAATAGTGTCAACAGGTTAAGTGAAAATCCTGCTACTTTAGCAATGGCGAAAGTACCCACCAAAGAGACGATGATGGAAATGGAAGGCACAATGGTGGCCTTGAAATCCTGCAGGAAGAAGTAAACAATCAAAATCACCAGGATGATGGCGATGACGAGGGTCTCAATGACGTTGTGCATAGAGGCATAAAGGAAGTCATCGGAAGTTTGCAGTTGCCTAAATTCCAATCCTGCGGGCAACGATTTAGAAAGTTCCTCTATGGTTTTGTTGATTTCAGCATTCACTTGGGTGGCGTTAGCCCCAGGCGATTGCTTGACTAGGAACATCACACCGTTATGGCCATCGACATTAGTGCGGTAATTGTATGCCTTGGAGCCCAACTCCACATCAGCCAAATCTTTCAGTCGCAATACATTACCGTCTGTAGTGGAACGGATGACGATATTCTCAAAGTCGCTTATGTCATTGAGCAGACCGTTGAACTGGATATCGATTTTGTTGACGGTGCTTTCAAAACTACCGACAGAGGCGACTAAGTTCTGCTCGTTGATGCAGGAAATAATCTCGCTCGTAGTAACGCCATACATACCCATTATATTGGGTTTGAGCCAGATACGCATACCATATTCATCAGCCATCAACTGAGTGTTACCCACACCTGTGATACGGCTAATTACGGGTAAGACATTAATATCAATATAGTTGGCTATAAATTTCTGATCAAATTTGTCGTCCGTGCTCTCCAAAGCCAATATTTGCAGAATGGAATTCACACGCTTGGAGACGGTGATACCTTGATCTGTAACGTCCGAGGGAAGAATCCCTTCTGCCTGACTTACACGGTTTTGCACATTGACAGTGGCCTGGTCAGCATCGGTACCTTGTTTGAAATAGACATCGATTTCTGCACTACCGTTGGAAAGGGCTACAGAAGACATATACATCATATCTTCCACACCATTGACCTTCTCCTCAATGGGCATAATAACAGATTTCAACACTGTAGCAGCGTCAGCACCACTATAGGTGGCCTCAATGACAACCTCAGGTGGGGCAATGTCGGGGTATTGCTCGATAGGTAGGGAGGTGAGGCTCACTACACCGACAAGAATAAGAAGTACGGCGATGGCAAGTGCCGCCACCCAGTGACTTACAAAGAATTTGGTTTTCTTGACTTTTTCTTCCATCGCTATCTGATTTTCATACCATTAGAAAGTTTACGCACACCGTTGGTGACCACCTCATCGCCCGGATTCAGGCCACTCTTGATAAAATACTCTTTTCCATCATCCGATGGATACACCTCACAGATAATGCCTTCTACTGTTCCGTCCGTTTTCACACGATATAACATCTTCTGGTCTTGCAAATTAACAGCTGCAGTTTGCGGCACACACAAGACACTGTCTAATGTAATCGGAAGAATCACCGTAGCGGTCAATCCAGAACGGAGAACGCCATCAGGGTTGGTAAATGTCGCTTGACAAGTTGCCGTACCAGTTCCTTCATTCAACGTAGCATCAATACGGGTCATCTTACCGTCATATTTGTAAATAGATCCATCCTTGAGTTTCAACTTGACAGTAGGCATAGCATCGCGGACCACTTTACCTTGGGGTCCCACCAATCCTTTTTCCGTTACTCTAAGTTGAAATTCCTTGATAATACGAAGCATTTGCGATTCATCCATAGAAAAATCAGCATCAATCTCACTGTGATCACTCACCATACAAAGATAATTGCTGACAACGGCCATATCGCCTATTCCATAACCATTGCTGGTGATATAACCATCAAACGGTGCAGTCACATTGCAGTAACCGAGGTTTGTTCTCGCAATGTCGAGTTGGGCTTCTGCCTGCTGCACAGAGGCTCTAGCCGAATTGTAGTCATTGAGGCTGGTTTTAAGCACGTAGTCACTAATCACCTTTTTAGCATACAATTCCTGATTCGACTCATACTGCAACTTGGTGGTCTCCAACTTTGCCTTGGCCACGCTCAGCTGAGCTTCAGCCGATTGTACACTCAACCGATACTCTGTCGGATCAATCAAAAAGAGCGTCTGTCCTTTGTGGACCAAGACACCACTGGTGAAATTCTTTGACTTGATGACACCTCCCACTTGAGGATAAACCTTCGCTTCATTGGTACCCTCCAACGAGGCAGGAAAGGTCATATTATAGATACGATTCTCAGGCTGCAGCACCTTTGTTTCATATTTGGTCTGAGGCATTGTAGCTTGCTTCTTGCCGCAAGACACCATCACACATGTCGCAAATAGCAACACGGTGCATAATAAAAGCTTAAATTTGTTCATAGTTATCATATTTACATTATTTATTATCTTTGTTCACTCCCCTGCCCTTGCTCTTTCTTTTTCTTCATCCTTTTCAATATCAGAATCGAAACCACATACGCCACCGTAATACCCAGCATGCCACCTATCTGAATAATAAACTTGTCGTCTATCTCCATAAAATAGGTCGGTACCAGAAATACTGCATATAATAATACGATTCTAAAAATATGCTCCATAATAGTGATCAGGTTTCAGGTTTTAGGTTTTAGGTTTCTGAATTCTAATTCAATAATCCTTTGATTTGTTCCTGCAAGAGTTTGATCTTGGCCTCTGCATCAGCTTGTTTCTTGCGTTCCACCGCCACCACCTGCTCGGGAGCGTTTTGCACAAAACGCTCGTTGGAGAGTTTCTTCATTACGGATTGCAGAAAACGCTCAGCGTAGGCCAGGTCGTCATTCAGTTTCTTCAGTTCGGCCTCTTTATCGATATTCTCAGCAAAAGGCACGAAATACTCTACATTCTGCTCAATAAACGGCACCGATCCAGGCACTTTCTCGCTTACATATTCCACCTTGGGAATATTGCAGAGTTTCTCAATTACACAGTCCATCTCGCTGTCGTCGGCTTGTTTTGCCCGCAACACAAAGAGGTTCACAGGATTTTTGGGCGCAATGTTCTTCTCAGCTCTGATACGGCGCACACGCTCAATCACCTTCTGTGTGTTGGCGAAGCGGGTAAGGAACTGTTGGTCATCAGTCTCACCTTCAGGTTCTGGCATAGCGGCTACCATAATAGACTCTTCCTCTCCACGCTCCTGCAAACCATGCCACAGTTCTTCGGTAATAAACGGCATAAACGGATGCAAAATACGCAACAGTTTGTCAAAAATAGTAATAATCTCGCTGTAGGTCTTACCGTCAACAGGCTGCTGATAAGGTGGTTTCACCACTTCGAGGAAGCACGAGCAGAAGTCGTCCCACACCAGCTTATAGATAGACATCAGCGCATCCGACAAACGATACTTGTCAAAATGGTCGTTCATCTCGGTCAGCACCTCATTCAATCGCTTATTGAACCACTTCACAGCGGTAGCGCAGGCCTGCGGCTGAGACAGTTTGTCATCCACTTGCCAGCCCTTAATCAAACGGAAAGCGTTCCATATCTTGTTGTTAAAATTACGTCCCTGTTCGCAAAGCGATTCGTCGAACAACAGGTCGTTGCCGGCAGGCGAACTCAACAGCATGCCCATACGCACACCATCGGCACCAAACTGCTCCATCAGCATGATGGGATCAGGCGAGTTGCCCAGCTGCTTCGACATCTTGCGACCCAGCTTGTCGCGTACCACGCCAGTGAAATAAACATTGCGGAAAGGCACCGCATGGCGATATTCCTCACCGGCCATAATCATACGCGCCACCCAGAAGAAGATGATATCAGGAGCCGTAATCAAGTCGGAGGTAGGATAGTAATAATTAATTTCCTCATTGTCGGGGTGGTTGATGCCATCGAAAAGGCTGATGGGCCACAACCACGAACTAAACCAAGTGTCGAGGGCATCCTCGTCCTGACGCATTGTACCAGTGTAGTTGTATTTCTCCTTGGCAAGTTTTTTGGCTTCCTCTTCGTTGACGGCCACCACGATTTCCTCCTTGCCGTCCACTTCGATGTACCAGGCAGGAATACGGTGACCCCACCAGAGTTGGCGCGAGATACACCAATCTTGGATATTCTCCAGCCACTGGCGGTAAGTGTTCTTGTACTTATCGGGATAGAACTTGATTTCGTCGTTCATGACGGGCGGCAGGGCGATGTCGGCAAAGTGTTTCATCTTGAGGAACCACTGCAGCGAGAGACGCGGCTCAATGGCTGTGTCGGGATTACGCTGCGAATAACCCACCTTGTTGGTGTAGTCCTCCACCTTTTCCATAAGACCTGCGGCCTCCAGGTCTTTGGCAATCTGCTTACGGCAAGCAAAGCGGTCCATGCCAACATATAGAGGCGACTGTTCGGAAATAGTACCATCATTGTTGAAGATGTCGATAGTCTCCAGGTTGTGAGTCTTACCGAGATTGTAGTCGTTGACATCGTGAGCAGGAGTCACCTTCAAGCAGCCCGTGCCGAACTCGATATCTACGTAACGGTCTTCGATGATCTTCACCTCGCGACCCACGAGGGGCACGATAACGTGACGGCCACGGAGCCACTGGTTCTTAGGATCTTTAGGGTTAATACACATGGCAGTATCGCCCATGATGGTCTCTGGACGCGTGGTGGCCACCACAGCATAGTAGCCCTTTTCATCGCGATGGACAATATTGCCTTCGGCTTCCAATGCCTCCTGATTCTCCAATTTATCCAGCCCAACCACATAATACTTAAGGTAGTAGAGTTTCGAGCTTTCCTCTTTGTATTCCACTTCCTCGGTCGAAAGGGCAGTAAGAGCTTTGGGATCCCAGTTAATCATACGGAGACCGCGATAGATAAGTCCCTTATTGTAGAGGTCAACAAATACCTTGGTGACACTCTCACTGCGCATCGCGTCCATCGTGAACGCAGTGCGGTCCCAGTCGCAGGAGGCACCGAGTTTGCGGAGCTGCTGCAAGATGATGCCGCCATGTTTGTGAGTCCATGCCCAAGCATGCTCCAAAAACTGCTCGCGGCTCAGGTCGCGTTTCTTGATACCCTGCTCAGCCAAGCTCTTCACCACCTTGGCCTCGGTAGCAATAGAGGCATGGTCGGTACCCGGCACCCAAACTGCGTTGAAGCCACGCATACGTGCCCGGCGTACCAACACATCCTGAATGGTGTTGTTCAACATGTGTCCCATGTGCAATACTCCCGTCACATTGGGGGGTGGTATTACGATGGTATAAGGTTCTTTACTGTCTGGTTTTGAGGCAAACAAATGATGGTCGTTCCAAAACTGATACCATTTGTCTTCAATGCTTTTCGGGTCGTACTTCGTAGCAATCTCCATAATATTATAAGCGTTTTTATTAATTCCAACAATCCACAAACGACTGATATTTATGCCATTAAACATAAAACCAGCCTTATCCAAAATAAATCGCAAATTTACACAAATTCCCCGAAATACAATATATATAAATGCGATTTTTTCACAAAGCCTAATCGCCACTATAGAAGCAAAATAGCTTTTATAGGTTTTACTCCCCTTTTACTTAACTTTTCATCAACTTTTACGTACCACAAAGGTAGATTCCTCTGAAACTATACTTAAACTGTATGAAAGTTGCTTAACAATTACAGCTGCGAATAGGCAGGAGAAAAAGTATCGCCATTTTTGATATCGCCAGTGGTGAGACCTTTCTTCAGCCATCTCACACGCTGCTCAGAACGACCATGGTTGAATGAGTCGGGAACTTCATATCCCTGGGCTTTCTTTTGCAGGTAGTCGTCACCAATCTTGGAAGCCACATTCAAGCCCTCTTCAATATCACCATCTTGCAGTGAACCAAACATTTCGTTATCGTGATAGGCCCAAATGCCTGCATAAAAGTCGGCTTGTAATTCGAGGCGTACACTAATCTGGTTACGTTCCTTTTCGCCCACCTTATTCATCTGCTGATGAGCAGCATTAAGGGTACCTAAAAGATACTGTACATGATGCCCCACCTCATGGGCGATAACGTATGCGTATGCAAAGTCGCCATCAGCGCCCAACTGTTTTTTCATATTCATAAAGAAAGACAGGTCAAGATATACACACTGGTCTGCCGAACAATAGAACGGACCTGTAGCCGAGGTAGCACCACCGCAACCCGATTGCACGCTGCCAGTAAAGAGTACCAATTTCGGGGGCACATAAGTCTTGCCCATCTTCTTAAACTCTGCCGTCCACACATCCTCGGTTCCCGCCAAAATCTTCTTGGCGAAGGAAGCCAATTCCTCTTCTTCTGCTGAAGGCTCGTATGTCTCGGTCTGACCAGTACCGCTACTCAAATTGCTGTTTTGCAGCACGCTCAAGGGGTTTCCTCCCATAATCCATACTATCAAACCCATTACAATCAAGCCACCGATACCCATTCCACCGATAGCTTTGCCACTCATACGACGACGGTCGTCCACATTAGTACTTTCTCTTCTTCCTGTTAAGTCCATAATAGTAATTTTAATTTAAATTTTCGGCAAACTTACGAATTTTATTGACACGGAGCGAAAAAAATTTTCCTCACGAATATAGCAAAAGCATTTCAACCTCCGCTGAAAATTTTATTTCCTCCTTTTCAAATATACAACCGTCTCCTCCTTTTCACCTTGGTCATTGGCAAACACCCCCTTCCATTCCATCTTGTTGTGCGAGGCATCCAGGCGGACAAGCCGAACAATCCGTTCGTTCTTTTTACTGTATTGTATGTAATAATCCTTGACATACTGCGTATATGCCTCCACACTCTCATTCAAAGAACTTTCTTTTCCGGCTTGAACAACCACATTGCTGACATCCACCTCCGTATCAAAAGCATCGGCGTCAATTTTACGAACCAAAGAATCCTTCTCAATGGTCCAAGTTCCCTTTCCGCAGGTACGAACGATTACATTACAATGAAAATCAGGATGTTGTGCTACCGTTGTGGCAACATTGACACAGGTAAACGTATGGTCTTTATGGAACTCAAACACCGTTGAGTCCCCGTCTGTCATCGACTGGATCCACGTTCCGACCAGACTGCTTTCCGTCACGGGGATACCATTCCTATTGATTTTATTCACATAATCCTCCATCTCCTCATCTGTAATACTCATCAAGAATTTGTTCTCATCGTTCATCCTCGACCAGGAGTCGATGAAATTTTTATACTGTATCGACCGCCAAGGTGACAGGTGGATAAAATACTGCACTTTTTTATCCATCAATTTGTTTCTCAAGAACTCCCAAGCCAGCAAGTGTATTTCTTCACTAGTCACGATACCATTCTCGACATTAATCATGTTATACTCTTTCATGGTCACCGGACGTTGCCAGTTATCTGCTTTGTTGTAGACTTCCTGGAACTCTTGACGCTCATAAAAGAAGGTCTGCACATTATCGAGAAACTTAATGCTTCCTATGTTTTTCCACGTATCCTGACTACTGTGGAACACCTTTTCATTCGACGTATTAAAACGGAACTCCTGATCGTCGGCCAGAATGAACTCCAGCACTTTCCCAAGCATATCGATTGGCACAGAATCCATTTGGTCAATATGTTCTAGCGCAAACATTGCCGCATTGTAGGACTGATCCTCCCTCTCTTTCATCACTTTCAACAGATCAATAGTCTCGTCGATGTCATGAATGATCATCATGGCGGTCAGGCGCTGGGCCTGCTCCTGGTTGTGATTCTCCACCGCTTTGCTGACGGCAAAAGTCAACCCCACACCTATAGCAGTACCCACAACACTAATCAGGAACTGCATCCACCAAGATCTACGTTCTTTTCTATCTTTTATTAAGCTCATCTTATCTTTTTTTTATAACAAATGATATACTGTCACAAACTCAGGATTTGCGAACGCAAAAATAGTTAAAAAAACAAAACACAAAAAACTAGTACCCCAGAATCTTCAGCATAGACTTATAACTTTGCTCCTTGGCAAAAAGCTTAGTGCAGAGTTCGCCTTCCTCATCCCTATATATAATAATGTGTTTAGGTGCAGGAAGCATACAATGCTGTATGCCGCCATAACCACCCACTGCTTCCTGATACGCACCTGTATGGAAAAGACCTATATATTGGGGATCTTCGTCGTAATTGATTTCAGTTGGTTTCCCGGTCCCTTCAAAATTCGTGTCGGTCGTTTGATGAATCTTTGGAAGAAACACCGCATTCAAATGTGCCTCTGAATTATAATAATCATGACTGTCGCAGGTCAAACCACCCAAAAAGACGCGTTCATACTCGCGGTCCCAATGATTGATGGCAAGAATGATAAACTGCTGGTTAATAGCCCATGTATCTGGCAAAGTGGTCATAAAAGAACTGTCTATCATATTCCACAACTCACGGTCATTTTGTCTCTTTTGCTGCAAAATAGAAAACAAAACCGCACTGGATTCGCCCACCGTATAAGATCCAAACTCAGTAAAGATATCAGGTTCACGTACTCCCTCTCGATCACAAATCTGCTTAATCTGCGAGACAATCTCTTCAGCCATATATTCATAATCGTATTCAAAACCCAACGAATTTTTGATGGGAAAGCCACCTCCAATATTCAATGAATCCAACTCAGGACAAATTTTCTTCAAATCGCAATACAGGTTCACACACTTGGTTAACTCATTCCAATAATAGGCGGTATCCTGAATTCCGGTATTGATAAAGAAGTGCAACATCTTCAACTCGAATTTCGGATTCTTTTTGATTTTACTCTCATAAAAAGGAATAATATCATTATATCGAATCCCCAAGCGAGAAGTATAAAACTCAAACCTAGGCTCCTCTTCAGCAGCGATTCTGATACCCACCTTACATTTGGAATTCAAAGTCGCATCCAATAGAGTAAATTCATGTTTATTATCCAATACGGGAATAATATTAGTAAAGCCCTTATCGAGCATCATCGAAATATTATCAATATACTGCATCTTCTTGCAGCCATTACATATAATATAATTATCCTTCTCAAACTGACCCATATCATGCAGAGTCTCCACTAAATTCAAATCAAAGGCAGAAGAAGTCTCCAAATGCACATCATTTTTCAGCACTTCGGACAACATAAACTCAAAATGAGAGCTTTTTGTACAATAGCAATAGTGATAATCGCCCTGATAATCGGACTTCGCGATAGCCACATTGAACCACCTTCTCGCCTTCTGGATATTCTGGGAGATCTTGGGAAGATAGGTGATTTTCAGCGGTGTTCCATACTGCTTGATAATATCCATCAACGGCACAGTATTGAATATCAATTCATTATCTTCAACCTTAAATTCCTCTTGCGGAAACTCATAAGTCTGTGAAATCAGATCAACGTACTTGGTTCTCATTTTTACTTCAGCATTTATTGATTAGAGCGCAAAAATACAAAATAAATTAATCGGATTGCATTAAAAAACACAATCCGACTAATTTAAATTCATTTTTTAAAACCAATCTAAGTGAATTGGATTTTATTTATTGATAATATGAACATCCATCTGGTTAAACGGTATCGAGATACCCTTAGCATTAAGTGTATCGTAAACAGCCTGATTCAAGTAGAAAAAGGCCTCCCAATAATCAGCATTTTTTACCCAAACACGCAGTTCAAGATTAACCGAACTATCCGCCAAAGAAGTCACCACCACCATAGGAGCAGGGTCTTCAATCACCAGCGAATAACCCTTAGCAAGTTCCAAAAGTGCCACACGGGCCGTATCTATAGACTCACCGTATGCGACACCCACCTTGATTTCTACCCTACGGTTTTCAGAACGCGAGAAATTAATCAAAGTTTTGGTAGCCAAATCAGTATTAGGCATAATTACCATCTTCTTGTCAGCAGTTTCGATAATGGTATTGAAAATCTGAATATGCTTTACTGTGCCCTGTACTCCAGACGAGTCTATATAGTCGCCCACACGGAAGGGTTTCAACAAAAGAATAATCACACCACCGGCAAAGTTCTGAAGTGTACCCTGAAGAGCCATACCCACCGCCAGACCTGCAGCACCCAATACTGCAATAAAAGAGGTGGTTTGTATGCCTATCATACCCAGCACTGCAATCACCACCATTGCCTTGAGTGCAATATCTGTCAGCGAAATCAGAAACGACTGCAGCGAAACATCTACATTACGCTTCTCCAACATTTTCTTCATAGCCTTCACTATGAGCTTGATAACTTTAAGACCTATCCACAGGACAACAAGCGCAATCAGAATTCTTGGAACATCCTTAAACAAGATGTCACGTGTAAACTCATTCAAAGAATTGAGCAGGGACTGTACGTCCATTAATTTAGGAATTTGCATAAGACATTAATTTTTAGTTGGTTATTAAAATAATTCTCTTTTTAATTTTTTATCATGCAAAGATAACGAAAAATGAAAACAATCCAACAAAATTTTGTATTTTTGCAGAATTAATATTAATATAGAAATGAAGAAAACTAGCATACTGATTTTTGCCTTAGCACTATCATTATTATGCACCTCCTGTGGCAGCAAAAAAAATCCGTACCACTCACCGAAAAGCATCACCAAAGCCTTTTTTGAAAGCTTGTATATCGGACATTTCGATGAGGCCAAAACCTACGTTACCCCCGAATCGGTACCGATTGTCAATTTCTACCAACACGCTTTCCCTCCCGAAAAGTTTGAAGGCTGCGATCACATCACCTTGGAAGAAATCACCGTGCAAAAGTTGAGCGACACCACCGCAAGATGCAAATGCATCATCCATTTGTGCAACGGCCGTAGCGGCAACGGAACAGCAGATGTGATAAAGAGGGATGGAAAGTGGTATGTATGCTTGAGACAAGAAAAGTAGGTATTAGGAATCAGATATTAAGAAATAATAGTTAAGATTGATAAATATGGGAAATTTTATTGAAGAAATGAAATGGCGCGGGATGATTCACGATATGATGCCCGGCACAGAAGAACAATTGGCCAAAGAAATGACCACTGCCTACGTGGGCATTGATCCAACAGCCGACTCGTTACACATAGGTCACCTTGTGGGAGTGATGCTACTCAAACACTTCCAGGAATGCGGCCACCGTCCCATTGTACTGTTGGGCGGTGCCACTGGCATGATTGGCGACCCCTCCGGCAAATCTCAGGAACGCAACTTGCTGGATGCCGACACCTTGCATCACAATCAAGCCTGTATCAGAAAACAACTGGAGAAGTTTCTCGACTTCAACAAGACCGGCGGAAATGCTGCTATTATGGTCAATAATTACGACTGGATGAGCCAGTTCTCTTTCCTCGACTTCATTCGCGACATCGGCAAACATATCACGGTCAACTACATGATGGCCAAAGACTCTGTGAAGAAGCGCTTCAACGGAGAAGGCGACGGTATGTCATTCACCGAATTCTCATACCAATTGGTACAAGGTTACGATTTCCTGTACCTGAATCAGCACTACAACTGCAAACTGCAGATGGGTGGTAGCGACCAGTGGGGCAACATTACCACCGGCACCGAACTGATACGCCGCATGACCAACGGCGAAGCCTTCGCACTTACCTGCCCACTCATCACCAAAGCCGATGGTGGCAAGTTCGGAAAGACCGAAAAAGGCAACATCTGGCTCGATCCCGAAAAGACCTCTCCCTATACCTTCTATCAATTTTGGATTAATTGCAGCGACGAGGACAGCAAAAAGTACATCCGCATCTTCACCCTCTATTCCAAAGAAGAAATTGAGGCAATGGAGAAAGAACACGAAGCAGCTCCCCATCTCCGAGTTCTGCAAAAAGCATTGGCCAAAGACCTCACCGTGCGTGTCCACTCACAAGCCGATTACGAAGCCGCCGTCAATGCCTCAGAAATCCTCTTCGGGAAAGGAACAGCCGAAAGCCTTGCCAAATTGTCAGAGAAAATGTTTCTGGCTGTATTTGAAGGTGTTCCGCAAGTAGAAGTTTCTCGTGACCTCATCGCCAACGGCGTAGGCATCGTTGACTTCCTTAGCGACCATACCAACATCTTCCCATCAAAGAGCGAAGCTCGACGTATGTTGAAAGACAATGGTGTAAGCATCAACAAAAACAAAGTAAACGACAGTTGTATTGTTAACAGCGATATGCTGCTGAACGATAAATATATCCTTGTTCAAAAGGGGAAGAAAAACTATTATATCGTTAAAGTCAACTAAAACATTATCGTCATGAACTGGGCCATCATCATCACCATCATACTCATTGGTATCATCGGTCTGGTATTAGAGTTTCTAGTAGTGCCCGGAGGTATCGTCGGGGTTGTCAGTGGACTGATTATCGCCGGAGGTATCGGCATGGCTTACTATCAATATGGTGCACTAGCTGGAAATATCACCCTAATTGTCACCGTGGTGGGCATCCTCATAGGTATTGTTTTCCTTTTGCGCTCGCGCACTTGGAAAAAGCTAATGCTCAACACGCAAATCGACAGTAAGGTAAATGAAGTCAACGAGGCTAAAATCAAGGTCGGCAGCGAAGGTATAACCGTTTCAAGACTTGCGCCAGGTGGTAAAGCCAGTTTCGACGGCGAAATTGCTGAAGTTTTTTCCGCCCAGGAATTCATAGACGAAAACAAAGAAATTACAGTCCTTAAAATCGAAGGCAACAGAATAACCGTTAAACTCAAATAATTATTCACCTATGGAACCCATTACAATAGTTATCATTATTGCCTGTATCGTCCTGCTGATTTTCTTTTTATGGATGGTACCCATCGGCTTATGGTTCACCGCTTTAGTCAACGGTGTACATGTCTCATTAGTCCAACTAATCCTGATGCGTTGGAGAAAAGTCCCCCCTGGAACCATCGTCAACGCGTTGATTACCGGCACCAAAGCTGGCATCAAGCTAAACCGCGACCAACTCGAGGCCCACTACCTGGCTGGTGGACATATTAACCCTGTGGTCAACGCCCTGATTTCTGCTGAGAAAGCCAATATTCCTTTGGACTTTAAGGCAGCCACCGCTATCGATTTGGCTGGTCGTAACATTCTGGAAGCTATCCAAACTTCCGTCAACCCCAAAGTCATCAATACTCCCCCTGTGGCAGCTGTGGCCAAAAACGGTATCCAGCTGATTGCAAAAGCCAGAGTAACCGTGCGTACCAATATCAAGCAATTGGTGGGTGGTGCTGGTGAAGAAACTATTATTGCCCGTGTGGGTGAAGGTATCGTTACAGCCATCGGTTCGGCCGACAACCACAAACAAGTACTTGAAAATCCTGACTCTATTTCCAAAGTCGTGTTGTCAAAAGGGTTGGACTCCGGTACCGCTTTCGAAATTTTGTCCATCGATATCGCTGATATAGATGTGGGTAAGAATATCGGTGCTATCTTGCAGATGGATCAGGCTAATGCCGACAAGAATATTGCTCAGGCAAAGGCCGAAGAGCGCCGCGCAATGGCTGTTGCCCAAGAACAAGAAAACAAGGCAAAGGCACAGGACGCACGTGCCAAAGTGATTTTGGCCGAAGCTGAAGTTCCTCTCGCCCTCGCCGATGCCTTCCGCAGTGGCAATCTGGGAGTAATGGATTACTATCGTCTGCAAAACATCAAAGCCGACACCCAGATGCGTGAAAGCATAAGTAAACCATCATCTACCAACTCCAACGGCGGCAAAACCGACAAAAAATAAACCGTAATGTCTTTAAAAAGAATCTCTCTATTTATTATATGTATTCTATTGACAATGTTCTGCCGAGCGCAGAACATTGCCTTTGAATACGAGCTGAAAAACGTTGACGGGCAGCCTAAAAACTACGACAATCAAATGCTTCAAAAGGAACTGCAAGCATCAAAAAAGAAATTGGAGAAGAAAACAGGCGTAGTTATCGGCTATTGTCCTGAAGAGATGGTGAGCCAAAGACCCCAAAGTCCCTTGTCGAACTTCCTAACTGACATTTTGGTGGAGATAGCCAACGAATACTGCCAAAAGCACCATAAAGAGGTCGTTGACTTTTCATTACTCAACTTCGGCGGCATCCGCTCTAACCTCAAAGCCGGCGACATCACCGTAGGCAGTATTTTTGAGATAGCTCCTTTTGAGAACAAACTAGTGATTGTAGAGTTGAAAGGCAGCGAGGTGAGAAAACTTTTCAGACGCTTCAAAGTGAAAACTTGCGAACCCTACTCCAAGCAGGTCAGCATCGCCTATGCAGGAGAGTATTTTCACAAAGCCCTTATCAATGGACAGGAAATCGACAACAACAAAACCTACCGCATGGTCACCCTGGATTTTATCTTAACAGGTGGCGATAATATCCTTAACGGTGTTGAAATCCTAAATACCCACCAAACGGGTATCGGAATTAGGGATGCATACATCAACCACATCAAGAAGATGACTGCTGAAGGCCAACAGGTTAGTAGCAAATTAGACAATAGAATGTATATCATGCCCCAACCCTGATGATTATGAGAAAAATAGTTGTTATTATTCAGGTTTTTCTGCTTCTTGTATCGGTGTTTTCGTTACAAGCACAAGACCCTCTTATCCTATTGCACACCAATGATACCCATAGCCAAATAGAACCTTTTCAGGATAAAGATGGCAGTTTGGTGGGCGGTATCTATGGTCGCGCTGCCATCATCGACCAATACAGAAACGACTACAAAAACGTGTTGCTATTTGATGCCGGCGATTTCTGTCAGGGTACTCCCTATTTCAACTATTTTAAAGGGGCTACTGAAATCAAATTCATGAATCTGCTGGGCTATCAAGCTTCAGCATTAGGCAACCACGAATTTGACAACGGCAGTCGCTCGCTGGCAAAAGTGCTGAAAAAGGCTCAATTTCCGATTGTGTGCGCCAACTACCTGTTTTTAGACAAACAATTGCAGAAAATCGTCAAGAAATATATAGTCCTCGAAATTGACGGGAAACGTATCGGCGTTTTCGGCCTGTTGACGGATATCAAGGCACTGACTTCCCCTCAAAATTACAAAGACTTAAAGTATCTCAACGCTATTGATGTGGCCGAGTGTATGGTAAAGGAACTGCGGGAAACCGAGAAGTGCGACCTCGTCATCTGTCTATCTCACTTGGGATGGAACATTGGCACAGAAGACAATCCTGATGATATCATGCTGGCTAGTCATGTAAAGGGTATCGATGTAATTATTGGCGGCCACTCCCACTCTGTCATCAAAGAACCCGATATCGTCAACGGTACACTCATTTTGCAAACCGGCAAAAAAGGACAGCGTATAGGAGTCCTAAAAATCCTTAAAACAAAAAAACAATGAACCTGGAAGCATACCACAATATAACTGCAAGCCTACCTGCAAAAGCACATCTGGTGGCTGTATCTAAGACCAAGCCCGAAGAAGATATCATGACCCTCTACAACGAAGGTCAACGCATCTTTGGGGAAAATAAAGCGCAAGAAATGAAGGCCAAGCACGAGCATCTCCCTCAAGATATCGAATGGCACCTCATTGGACACCTGCAGACCAACAAGATTAAATACATTGCTCCTTTTGTCAGCCTGATACATAGTATCGATAGCTTCGAGTTGCTAAAGGAGGTAAACAAACACGCCATCAAAAACAACCGTGTGCTCAACTGCTTGTTGCAGTTTCACATAGCCCAAGAGGAAACCAAATTTGGTTTCCTGCTTGACGAATGCGAGGCGATGCTTAATGACCCCGATTTTAGCACCCTGGAAAACATCAAGATTTGCGGCGTAATGGGAATGGCCAGCCTGACCGACAATCAAGAGCAGATACGTCACGAATTCCGCACCCTGCACCAGTACTTCGAGTTGCTGAAAGAGAAATACTTCAGCAACAATCCTGATTTTAAGGAAATATCTATGGGGATGAGCCACGACTACCCCATCGCCTTAGAAGAAGGCAGCACCCTCATCCGCGTAGGTAGTGCCATTTTCGGGGCAAGAAACTATGGGAAAGTGGAAAACTGAAAACTGAAAATTATCAGTTAACCGAATCAGTCTCGAAGACAACGGACCGACTTGCCGAAGTACCTGTCGTCAATGTTGCGGAACACATAGGCGCCATAACATTCGAGATTGCGTTCGTATGCGTTGTTGCCATAGTCAATCGTAGCACACCAAAAACTGGCGTCGTAGCCGAAATAGCTGTAGTTGCCGTAGTGATAGTCGCCAGCGGGAAGGGCCGAAAAACCTATGGCATTGTTTATGCTCGGATTATTGCCCACTGAGCATGTGTATGAGCTACTATTCCATCCTGTAGTGGATGCCAGTGCCTTGGCAATGTTACTACTGCTATTGTTGCACTGGTACTGCGTCTGGCTACCCACATAGTTGGTCAATTGTGTCCACTCCGCATCACTTGGCACATGCCAGCCAGTAGGACAAATGCCCTGTACACCACTGGGATTGGATGCTGAGGAAGACGCCCCGTGCATCACCGCAGGCCAATTGTACAGATAGCCGTAGGTTGACACATTGGAGTTATTGCCATTCGGCGCATAACGATAAGGATCGGTACTGCTATCTGTACTACCCATCGGTATACTCACTCCATTGGCATAGCTTGTGGTGCGTAGATTCTCCTTCATCCAGCATTGGTTGCCTATCTTCACCGTGTTGTAGCTATTACCGTCTATGTCAGTCACGGTAGCAGCACCTGGGCAAGGCTGGCCATCACCCGCAGGATTCACGGTCGTAAAACTAAGTTCATTGCCGTATGCCGTGCCCTGGTTGTTGGTGGCGTATGCCCGCACATAATATGTGGTGTCAAGTGCAAGTCCCGTCATACTGCTGGTGAAGCTGCCCATGCCACTGCCATCGCTGGTATGGTTATCACTTACTATGGGATTTGGCGAGGTGCTCCAGCACACCCCTCGGGCAGTAACCGTGGCACCGCCATCTAAAGTCACGTTGCCTCCACAAGTGGCGGATGTAGTAGTAATAACACTGCTCATCGCATTCGTTGTAACCGTTGGCAAACTTACAGAGCCAGTAGCATTGCGAAGACAACGGACTGAGAAGCCGCAGGACTTTTCGCGGCGATTCATGCTCACGTCAGCGTATTTGTAGGAGAGATAGCGGTAGTATGCGTTGTATACACCCTCCTCCGTAGTACTCCAGAAGAAGGTGCTGTAGCCGAAAAGGCCGTAGTAGTTGGGATAGATGCCTGCGGGAAGGACCGAAAAACCTGTAGTATTGTTTGCACTCGGATTATTGCCTACCGCACAAGCATTTGAACTAGTATTCCATCCCGTTGTGGAAGCCAACGCCTTAGCAATATTATCACTGCTATTGTTGCACTGGTACTGCATATGGCTACCCACATAATAGGTCAGTTGTGTCCACTCAGAATCACTCGGAACATGCCATCCATTGGGACAGATACCCTGCACACCACTAGGATTAGCATTTGAGGAAGAAGTCCCGTACATTACCGCAGGCCAGTTGTACAGGTAACCGTATGTGGACACATTGGAGTTGTTGTTGTCCGGTGCATAACGATAGGGAGCGTTGTAGCTTTCTGTACTGCCCATTGGAATATTCGCTCCATTTGCAAAGTGCGTGGTGCGCAGGTTCTCCTTCATCCAGCACTGATTGCCAATCTGCACGGTATTGTACGTATTACCATCAATGTCAATCACCATAGCGGCACCAAGACAGGGCTGTCCGTCGATACCATCGGAAGAGGTAGTAAAACTCAACTGATTGCCATAGGCCGTTCCCTCGCTATTGGTGGCATACGCACGAACATAATATGTGGTGTTGGGTGAAAGCCCCATCATGCTGCCAGTGAAGCTGCCCGTACCACTGCCACTGCTGATATGGCTATCACTTACTGTAGGATTTTGAGAGGTGCTCCAGCACACCCCTCGATCAGTAATCATATCACCGCCATCTGAAATCACGTTGCCTCCGCAAATGGCGGATGTAGTGGTAATACTGCTCACCGTATTCGTCGTAACCATTGGCAAACTTACAGAACTATTGGCATCGCGAAGACAACGGACAGATGTTCCGCCATTCTTGATGTAATTGGACCCTCCCACGGTGGCGAAATAGCTGTGGATAGCACAGAAATATACACTGGAACCATCGCACTCCGTAGCACTCCAGAAGAGGGCGGTGTTGCCGTAGGCGATGTAGTAGAGGTAGCCAGCGGGAAGAGCCGAAAAGCCTGTCGCATTGTTTGTGCCCGGGTTATTACCCACCCCACATGTTTCGGTGGAACTGTCCCATCCCGTAGTGGAGGCCAACGCCTTGGCTATGTAATTACTGTTATTGTCGCACTGATACTGCGGCAGGCTGCCTACATAGTCGGACAGCTGAGTCCACTCCGCATAACTTGGCACATGCCAGCCATTAGGGCAAATTCCCTGTACCCCACTGGGATTGGCAGATGAGGAAGAGGCGCCATGCATCACCGCTGCCCAGTTGTAGAGGTAGCCATAAGTGGGGACGATACTTGCGTCATTATTTGGGTTATAACGATATGGCGTTATTGTACTTGCACTTGTACTCGCAACTAATGGGATACTAGTACCGTTGGAATAGCACGTGGTACGCAGGTTCTCCTTCATCCAGCACTGATTGCCGATTTGCACCGTATTGTATATATTGCTGTCTATATCTATCATCGTAGGTATGCCAGGACAGGGTTGCCCATCTAGTGCAAAATATAAGAATATGGTCTGAGATACATTTAGCGATTGTATTATATGCTCACTTTCCACTTCTGTACCATTTATGGTTGCATATCCCACATATTCCATCTGATCACCAAGATCAAAGGGGTTGTTGATGGTATATTTGGGACCATTTATTTGTTGGTTCGCAGACGCATGCGATGCATCCCCGCCATTCCCCATATATTCGATTCTATTGCCATCTCCACCACCATTGCATACCATTTTGATGGATGACACTTGTCCATTCTGGCGGGCGGTCATCACGTAGGTACCTGCGGTGGCCAAGGTAATGCGGAATTTGTGGGTGCCCGCTTGCGGACGCATGCGATGCGTCCCTGCGGTTTTTCCATTTATATCCATAATGTCCAACATCACCTCATCATCTTCTGCTACCATTAGGCTCACTTCGGTGGTGCCAGTGAACGGGTTTGGATTGTTTTGGGATAATTGTAGAGACGTTTCATGAAACGTCTCTACATCACCGATTCCTGTTCCATTCTGCATGGTCAACGTGGTATCTGGCCAATATATCGTCTCCTGCCAGCCTTTGGTCAGGTTGGCAATAACAACCCGGTTGAGCTGCTCATATTGGTTGGCCGCATCATTGGTGGTAAATGTGATGGTTACGCTTTGTGCAAAAGCGATAGCGCTTATCAAAACTATAGCCAAAAATGATAGGAGTTTTTTCATGGGAAATAGTATAATGATTATAAATTTGCTTTATTGAAATAATGTTATGGCAAAAATACAAATAATTTGCAAATTAGCAAATTGATTAATTAGCAAATTACGGCTACCGCATAATTTTTTTTTCATCGGCTATAAGATATCAAAGATGCTGCGTGCGGTGGCAAGGCCGTCACGTACAAGAGACATGGCACACCACATTTCTACAATAATTCATGCAACTGCGAGGACGCAGTTGCCTCCTTGCTATGACGACACGTGCTGGGACAAGGCCGACGGTTGGGGCGTACGGGCCTGTGCGGCTGCACTTACCGTCGGCTTGATCTTTTGGTTACTTTTCGATCAAGCGAAAAGTAACGGAAAAGAAAGTATATGAAGATCTTTGCTAATTTACTAATTAACTAATTTGCTAATTAAAATTGGCACATTAGCACATTTACTCATTAGCACATTAAAAAATTTTGTATCTTTGCCGTTTTATTTACATATACTACAATAAAAATGAGCAAACCTGACTATCTATTTGAAACCAGCTGGGAAATATGCAACAAAGTGGGCGGTATCTACACTGTTCTCTCCACCAAAGCATTCACAGCCGTTAACCATTTCCAAAATAACTATATCTGCATTGGTCCCGACCTGTCGCGCGAGGACGACAAAAGGAATGAATTCATCGAGGATCCCACTCTTTTCAAGAACTGGCGGGAAAACGCCTTGGCGGAAGGTCTCCGTATCCGTGTGGGCCGATGGAACATCAGCGGCCACCCCGTGGTCATCCTGGTGGACTTCACCCCTTATTTTGAAAAGAAAAACGACATCCTGACACAGCTGTGGCTCACCTATAAGTTAGACTCAATCTCTGGTCAGTGGGACTACATCGAGCCCGCCCTTTTCGGCTATGCCGCTGGAAGGGTCATCGAGAGCTTCTACCAGTTCTACTGCACCTCCATGGATAAAATCGTGGCCCATTTCCATGAATGGATGACCGGCACCGGCATACTATACCTGAACCAGAAAGCCCCACAGGTGGCCACCGTGTTCACCACCCACGCTACCGTACTGGGTCGCTGCATTGCCGGCAACGGACTGCCCCTTTACGGCAACATCGAACAATACCAACCGCAAGAAACAGCCAACCGCTTTGGTGTACAATCCAAATATTCACTGGAACACCTGTCCGCCCAAACTGCCGACGCCTTCACCACAGTGAGCGACATCACCAACATCGAATGCAAGGCTTTCTTAGGCAAAGCCGTGGATACGGTCACCATCAACGGTTTCGAGAACAACTTCGTGCCACAAGGCGAGGAATACCAGCGTTTGCGCTCCATTGCACGACAAAAACTGCTGAAGGTAGCCTCCACATTATGCCAGCAAAACATTAGCGACGATGCCTTATTGGTCATCAACAGTGGTCGCTATGAGTTCCACAACAAGGGCATCGACATGTTTATCAAGGGCTTAGCCAAGCTAAACGAAGACAGACAACTGCAACGCGAGGTGGTGGCGTTCATCGCTGTACCGGCAGGCACCAGCGGCAAACGCACCGACTTGATTGCCAAACTCAACCAACCCATTGGCGACCAACCCGTTTTGGATGATTTCACCACACACCCGCTCTACGACCATTACAACGACCCTGTTGTCAAAAATTTGATAGCTAATGATTTACACAACACCCCTGGCCAGAAAGTCAAGGTCTTCTTCATCCCTGTCTATCTGAATGGCGAAGATGGCATTTTCGATTTGACCTACTATGAACTGCTTCCCGGCATTGACCTGTCTGTTTTCCCGTCATATTACGAGCCTTGGGGCTATACCCCTCTGGAAAGCGTGGCTTTCGGCATCCCCACCATCACCACCACCACCGCCGGTTTCGGTCAGTGGGCTGCTGCCAACTTCCCCGGTCAAAAGGCCGTGACGGTCATCCATCGTAGCGACAACAACGACGAGCAGGTGGCCGAAGGTATCGCCAATGCCATTTTATACCATACCAACTGCAACAACGAAGAGACAGCGCAAAACCGGTCCAAAGCCACTGAAATTTCACAGCAGGCATTATGGAAAAACCTATACAACAATTATTTGGACTGCTATAACATTGCTCTATCCAAGAGTTTCGATCGTTCAGACCTCTATCGGAACAAAACTCCCAGAGTAGGACTTTTTGTGGAGAAATCCCAAAGACCAGAACCGGTTTGGCACCGCATTTCCGTCAAGTCAAAGCTACCAGAGAAACTCAAAAAACTGGAGAAATTGTCACAGAACCTTTGGTGGAGTTGGAATTACGAGGCGCGCGAATTGTTTGAAGAGGCTGCCGGAAAAGAACGCTGGCAACAATACGAAGAGAATCCCGTCTATCTGCTGCAGGAGTTGCCCGCCAGTTGCATTGAGAAACTGATGAACGACAGTGATTATCTGGCTAAGTTGGATTTTGTTTATGCTGATTTTGAACGCTATATGAACGAACCCCGCAGTCGCAAGGAAGAGCAGGTGGCCTATTTCAGCATGGAATTCGGCATCAGCAACGAGCTCAAGATATTCTCGGGTGGCTTAGGCATGCTTGCCGGTGACTATCTCAAGGAAGCCAGCGACTGCAATGTCAACATGGTCGGTATCGGCCTGCTATACCGTTACGGCTACTTCACTCAGCAAATTTCATCCATCGGTGACCAAATCAACCTGTATCCTCCTCAGAGTTTCTCAAAGTTACCCATTCATCCGTACAAAGATGAGGAAGGCAAGTGGATTACCATCAGTTTGGCATTACCGGGCCGCAACCTTTATGCACGCATCTGGCGTGTGGACGTTGGACGTGTACCCTTGTTCCTTTTGGACACCGATTTCAGCGACAACTCGGAAGAAGACAGAAAAACCACCAACAGCCTCTATGGTGGCGATATCGAAAACCGACTCAAACAGGAAATCTTATTGGGTATCGGAGGTATGAGAGTGCTGGAAAAACTCAACATCCATCCTACCATTTTCCATTTAAATGAAGGACATGCAGCTTTCCTGAACCTAGAACGTCTGCGCACTTTAATGCAGGAACAACAAATCACCTTTAGCACCGCCATCGAACTGGTACGCTGCTCCTCGTTGTTCACCACACACACACCGGTTCCCGCTGGCCACGACAGCTTCAGTGAGGACCTGATGCGACGCTATTTCTCCTATTACACAGAAAGATGCAACATCGACTGGCCGGACTTCATGTGCCTGGGGCGCAAAAACATTGACGATGTTGGCAAGTTCTCGATGAGCATACTTGCCTGCAAACTGTCGCAGGAGGTCAACGGCGTAAGCGCCATTCATGGACGTGTAAGCCGCGAAATGTTCAGCTTCCTTTATGAGGGCCACATGCCGGAAGAACTGCACATCGGACATGTCACCAATGGCGTGCATTATCCCTCATGGGCACACAAGAAATGGCAGTTATTCCACAAGCAATTATTTGACAACCAATTTATCAAAGATCAGTCCAACGACCAAATCTGGAAAAAGATTTATGAGGTGGATGATGCTGAGATATGGAAAATCAAAGACGACCTCCGCGAGGAATTGATTGACAACATCAAGATATTGCTGGAAGCACAGATGCGCCGCCGAAACGAGTCGCCCGACCTGATTATGCACACGCTGAAATCCATCCGCAAGGATGCGTTGACCATAGGCTTTGCCCGCCGCTTCGCCACCTACAAGCGTGCCCATCTGCTCTTCACCAATGAGGAAAGACTGAGACGACTGCTCAACAACCCTGAGCAACCCGTGCAGTTCGTCTTCGCCGGCAAGGCACACCCACACGACAAAGCTGGCCAGGACCTCATCAAACGCATTTTGGAATTCTCTCGCAAACCCGACTTCATCGGAAAAATCATCATACTGGAAAACTACGACATCATTCTGGCCAAGAAACTCATCTCCGGCTGCGATGTATGGCTCAACACCCCCACCCGCCCCTTGGAAGCCTCTGGTACCAGTGGCGAGAAGGCCGTCATGAATGGCGTACTCAATTTCAGCGTACTCGACGGCTGGTGGGCAGAAGGCTACAAAGAAGGTGCCGGCTGGGCTATCAATGAGCAAATCACATATACCGACAACGGTTTGCAAGACCAATTGGATGCTACCACCATCTATTCGATGATTGAAGATCAGATTGCGCCTTGCTTCTATCGCCGCGATGAAAAGAACATTCCATACGACTGGGTGAAAATGATGAAGAACTGCTTCTACAAGATTTCTCCTCATTTCACCATGAAACGCCAACTGGATGACTATTACGAGAAATTCTACTGCAAATTGGAAAAACAGCATAAATTATTAACAGAAAATAATTTAGAGAATACTTTCAATTTAGTTAGATGGAAAAGCAAGGTCATTACGGCATGGGACGACATTGAGGTTGTTGACATCGACCAGTCCGAGCCCACTGAAATCACCTTCACCTTGGGTGATCAAATCACCACCACTATTCAACTGAGATTAGGGACGCTTCGCGCAGAGGACATCAAGGTGGAATTGGTTTGCACTAAAACGCATAACGACAAACGTGTTTTCTATAAGAAATTCCCTTTCGAATTTTTAGACACGAAAGACGATACTGTTCGTTACCGTTGCTCTGTCAAACCCTCGGACGCCGGTGTCATTGATTTCTCCATCCGCATCATCCCTGCCAACCCCTTGCTGCCCCACGACATGGACTTCAATCTTGTAAAATGGCTCTAATGTTGTTAGACCGACTGAAACAATACAAAATATACCTATGCTCTAAATCTCCCCGCCGGCACGAGCTGCTGGCGGGCATGGGCATTCAGTTCGAATACCTGCCCACCAATGTGGTGGAGAAGCATCCCGATACCGACAATCCCGTGGAAGTGGCGGAATATCTCTCCCAACTCAAGCTTTCGCCCATCCAGATGAGCGACTACGCTCCCAACACTATTTTCATTGCCTGCGACACCATTGTGGTCTTGGGTAATGAGATTCTTGAAAAGCCCAAAGATGAGGCAGATGCCATCGCCATGTTGCATGAGCTGTCGGGCAACACCCATACGGTCATCAGCGGCTTGACAGTTGCCACCCCACAACGAAGTCTCACCTCGCACCGCAAGACGGAAGTGCGTTTCAGCCAGCTTAGTGAGGAGGAAATCCAGTATTATGTGCAACAGTATAAGCCCTACGACAAAGCTGGCGCCTACGGTGTGCAGGAATGGATTGGCTATATTGGCATTGAGGCCATCAATGGCTCATTCTATAACGTGATGGGCTTGCCCACCAAGTTGTTGTGGGAGATGCTGGTGGAGATCACGAAGTGACAATTGATAATTGATAGTTGACAATTGATAACTTAGTTCAGGATGGTTAGGAACGGGTATTACAGTTACAAGCAATTCCTTCTTGAGCGCTTTGGCGAGCCTATACTTAAGCTGCCCATCAATGCCGGCTTTTCCTGTCCCAACCGCGACGGCACTATCGGCACCGGTGGTTGCACCTACTGCCTCAACAGCGCCTTTGTACCCCGCTATTGCTCTTCCGAGAAAAACATCCTCCAACAGATTGACGACGGCATTGCCTTCCACCGTCAGCGCGGTCGCGAAGCCCGTATTTACCTAGCCTATCTCCAGGCCTTTTCCAATACGCATGCTCCCTTGACCCAATTGCAGGAATTGTATGAGGCCGCCCTGTCTCACCCCCAAGTGAAGGGACTCGTCATCGGTACCCGCCCCGACTGCATCGATGAGGCGAAGCTCGACTATATAGACAGCCTCCAACAGCGGGCTTTCATCAGCATCGAATATGGCATCGAGAGCTGCTACGACCGCACCCTGCAACGCATCCACCGCGGCCATGATTTCGCCTGCGCCCAAAGGGCCGTAGAGCAAACCGCCTCACGGGGTATCCATACCGGTGCCCACTTCATCGTTGGGCTCCCCGGCGAGTCGCCTGCTGACTGGCTGTCAAGCATCGAAATTATCAACCGCCTACCCCTCCGTAGCATTAAGTTCCACCAACTGCAAATCATCCGGGGCACCACCATGGAGCAGGAATACCTGTCACAGCCCGAAGACTTCCACCGCTACAGTATGGACGAATACGTTGAGCTGATGGCCGCCACCGTTGCACGCCTGCGTGCCGACATCGCCATCGAGCGCTTCGCCTCCGAAGTGCCGCCCCACTACCTCAGCGCCAACCCTTGGCACCTCTGCCGCTACAACACCCTCCTCCAACGCATCCGCCAACAGCTGGCAAAAGATGCCATTCAGCAAGGCCAAGCAAATACATATTAGTATGGCAAGACGTGAGGTCTGCAGAATTTAAGATAAAGTCCCAAAGGGACGACATTCTCAGGAACCCCGCACGTGAGTGTGGGGTATGGACATAATGCCCTACACTTACGTGCAGGGCTATGGAGGGTGGCGTGCCAGGGGCACACCCTTGGTTCGCCCTTCGCACGTATCACTCTCGTACTTCGTTCACTCTAGCCATACCCTAGGCAGCCTCAAAGGGTTTGCTTGGGCTTGCCAAGTGCTTGCCATATACTTGGAAGGGCTTGCCTAGGGCTTGCCTAGGGTTTACCTAGGGATTATAATTCATTATTTCTGATTTTATGTTGGTAGTTTAAAAAAAATTTGTATCTTTGCACCGGAATCCCCCGAAGTCCCTGATTAATTTCATACTTCGGGGTTAAGTTTTTATATACGCCACGTTTTTACCATAGTATTAAAGATTTATAGTTTTACTCGCTGGCAAAAATACAACAAAGAAACCAGAAAAACAACAGTCAGATACAAATTATTTTATTAATTTTTTTGTTGAAATTGCACGCCGTTAGGTGTGCAGAGGTTGGGAAAAGTCCCGGAGGGACGACATTTCAGGAACCCCGCACGTGAGTGTGGGGTATGGACATAATGCCCTACACTTACGTGCAGGGCTATGGATGGTGTCGTGCCTTTGGCACTCGGATGGATGGTGGTCATGCTGTCGATGGTACCCCACACTGACGTGTGGGGCTATGGAGGGTGGCGTGCCAGTGGCACTGGTGCAGGCCTGGCGGCCTGCCAGCATCTGCGGGACGCAGATGCCTCCGTGGGAGGATGGCGGGCGGTGCAGGGTGTGCAAAAAAAGGGCGCGGCCACAGCCACGCCCTTGATTATTCAACCCTTACGCCTCTTCCTCCTACTCGCTAGTCGCGGACACAGCGAACGGAGAGACTATTACACTTGAAGGATGTTTCATTAAAAACATAAGGATCGCTCCATTGGATATGTCGCCTATAACCTTTATCATTTTGAAACTGCTCACAGCACCAAAAATATGTGTCATAATGTGCTTGACTAAAGTTTTCGTTAGATTTCGTATCTGCTCCGCCTGCAGGAAGCACACCAAAACCAGATGCATTTCTATTGCTGTTGCTATACGTACAAGGGCTGTTGTAATTATTATTAGTACTCTCATTCCATTCGCATCCTTTAACCAACCTGGTAGCTTGATTTCCCTGATGATAATCATTGTTAGTGACTGGCGTTCCAGAAACTTCAGACACCATATCATTCCATTCCGTAGTAGTGGGCACATGCCATCCTTTAGGACAAATACCCCTTCTGTTTCCTTCAAAAGTGCAGTTAAACGCACTACCTTCACCACTGGCAGTGGCAATTTCAGGCTTATTCGCGCTGGCATAAAAAGTATCAAGGGCTGCGCACCAATTGTAAAGTAATCCGTATCCTTTCGGAGCATATGTTAAACTATCATTACTGTACCAATGTGCGGCCTTAGATTCATACGAATACGCAGCTTTATTAACGCCATTACGTGGGTTCACAATATAGGTACCCGTTCTCGGAGAGTGCGTACAACGTAAGTTCTCCGCCATCCAGCACTGAGCATTAGCACCTGTACCAATTTGCACCACAGAATATACATTGCCATCGTAGTCGGTGACAGAAGTAATCTTACCTTCTCCATTAACGGTTTCTTTACCGTCTGGTGCTCCCTGGTAGCCACCACCGGTGGTGGCGGTTTGGGCAGCATGTGTGGACGGTGCCGTACAAGGATAAAGGGTAGTAGAACCAGTAATAGTCACCGTTTGGATTTTGACACAGCCTGTATTGCCCGTCACAGATATTGTGTAAACTCCTGGTGCAGCATATTTGTGCGTAAGCCCAACATCAATCCCACTATTGACACTCTGCCCGTCACCCCATGTCAAGTAAACGGGACTACTACCACCACTTATTACTGTCTTCAACATAATCGTACTATCTTCATCGCAAAAAGTCACACGAGGGGCCGTACCGTTTGAGGCCACTTCAGTGCTTCTAGTCACATTTTTGTTGATGTTTTCGGTAGTGTTAGTTACAGTACATGAGACTTGATAGGTTGAAGCGGTAGAGTATGTCACGGTGCATGTATTACCCGAAGAAATAGCATCGCCACCTGAAACACTCCAAGTGTACTCATTTCCAGTAACCACCGGCACATTGTCCTTAGTAACCGAAACCACAGTATAAGTTACCGTAACAGGATTGCCATTACAAAGAGTAGGACTCGGATAATCTACACTAAGTTCAATATTGACGATGGGTTGTGGGTTACGGACGCAACGGACAGAATAACCATAATATTTTGATCTGTCAGCGTATTCGCGAATATAATAATCATTAGCTTTGAAATATTTACATTTTGCAGTAGTATTGCCCTGTTGTGTACAACTCCAAAAGTAAGCACTTTGATTACTAGAAGTATTACTGTTTTCCTTAAAATTACTCTCTGCATAACCTGATGGCCTCCCACTCAAACCGAAAATATTTCTGTCCGCATCGTTAAAATAACCTGGTCTTCCAGAATCACTACTTTTTTTCCAATCACATCCAGCAGCCAACTTAGTCACATAATTATTACTATTATTATACTGACTCTTAACATAACTGATCAAATTATTCCATTCTGCTATAGATGGAACGTGCCATCCTTCGGGACATATACCTTGGTACATACTGGGAGCATTATTTGTACTACCACTGTTCCCTCTCATAACCGCATACCAGGTATAATACAAACCATCTTCTACTTCATCATATAAACTATAGCTATAATTGGAGTAATTATTACTATTTTCAGTAGGCTTATAATAGCATATTTTGCCAGTTTCCTGAGCATTTGTACTACCAGTACCATTTTCAATGGATGTGCTATCACTGTATCTTGTTGTCCTTAGATTGCTCTTCATCCAGCACTGACTACCTATCTGCACTACAGCGTACCAATGATTCTCCACATCTTTAAGAGAATCTATGGACGTTTCTGAAGGGCCCTTTTCATTGCTTTTCCAAGAGTCAACCGTACAGGGTTGCGAAAGACCAAATCTCACCTGCTTGGTGACTTTACATCCAGTACTTCCCTCTGCTGTAATAGTATAAACGCCTGGAGTGTATGTATTAGCAGCACCAACAACAACATCACTGCCCGTAATAGTATGTCCATCGCCCCAATTTAATGAAACCGTACTGGAGACAGACTTTATCTGTGAATAAAGTTCATCTTCACAAGTTGTAAAGGCGGGCTTATTATTAGTATTATTTGTAACAGTTGTGGTAATGCTACCAACTACTTTTATTGACGTGTCTGGAATATTTGTAGCGGTACAAGTAACCGTGATAGATGATGGTGATGTTGATGTAAACACGACCGTATCCTTTGTCGTTGTACTACTTCCCACACTCCAATCAAAAGTATAATCCGATTCATTATCGCCAACCAGTGTAGTGGAATAAATTTCTTCCACAGAAGTTGCCCCACAACGGTTTACGCTTGCAGGTCCCGTAATAGTTAAAGAAATCGTACCACCGCTACGCACAGTATCCGTAATAACGGTTGTATATTCTCCATTGCTCAGACTTACTGAGACACAATATTTTGTATTTTCCTGTTCATTAAGTATGTTCTGGTTATATGTTGTTGTGCCAGACTGAATATTCACTTCTGCTAAACATACAGAATCAGTCCCCACAGAGCAATCCGGATCCTGATAAGGTTTGTAACAAATTATCAAAGTACCGTTGCCCACCTCTTGATAATCAATATCACTAAGATTTACTGCAAAGCCATTTGGGGATTTGGTACTCAAAGACATTGTCGCCGTAGGAGCATGTGCCAATGTCATCGCAGAAACCGTATCTGAGGTAGTAGTACCAATCGAGTTGGTGGCAGAGACGCTTACATAATATTGTTTGTAAGACTTCAATCCCGTGAGTACAAGAGTAGGCACATTAGTTGTGACGCAAGTGGCAGTACTCATGTTGTCGAGCGTGTCATAGCAGAAGTTGTATGAAGTGATGTTAAACCCTGGGCTGGAAAAAGAGGCAGTTGCCTTCATAGAAGCAGTTTCAAACTCACTAAGAGTAAGTTCATTAAACACCGGAGATGTCGCGTTCTTGAGTGCATTCACTTCTTCCTGAAGCGCATTAATACGTCTCGTCAGACTGTCAAACACCGCCCATAGATCACAAGCATTCACCACAACGTCGTTACAATTGGAATTATTGGTAGTCTTAATATTAAAACCACTGGGCACGGTGTTGGTGCCGGTGAAATTATTATCCGCAGTGTCAATAGCGATGTTGTTCAAATTAATTTCTGCGTTTGAACTTTGATTAAGCGTGAATGAACCTGCAGGAGTAGTGTTAACATTGATGGTAACGGTTTCATTGCTCACGGTAGGAATGATTGCGCGAATATGAGAGGATACCGTGTCGATATTAGCCTGCAACTTCGCGCTGTCCATGGTCAAACGTGTGTTCACTTTCTGGATGCTGTCGCGCATGTGCTTGATATCGGTACAGGCCATCACTTCAGCGCATAGTGCATCATTTCTTACAAAGTTCTTCAAAGTGTCCTTTGTGGCATAATATTTGTGCAGGGTGTCCATCACAGCAACACTGTCCTTGTGGATTCTCTGTGCCAACAGCAGACTGTCGTCGTGGATACGTTCAGCCAGTTTCGTGCTGTCGTAAGTCAAGCGGTTATTCACTTTCTGAATGCTGTCGCGCAAAGCCACCTTTGTAGCGTAGGCACCGAGCAGAGTATCTATTTGCTTGCTAGTAGTATAATATTTCAACGTGTCGTTCAGGTGAGCGTTAGTAGTGTAATAATAGTGCAGAGTGTCGAACACCATACGAGTGCTGTCGCTGATGTTATGGCGAGCGATGGTATCGATGGCGAGGTTAATAGCAGAGTTAGGAGCAGCGAGGGAATCTTTCACGATATTGTTCACGCTGTCGCGGATAGCTAGCTTGTTCACGAAATTCTTCAAAGTATCCTTGGTGGCATAATACTTATGCAGGGTATCCCTCATCATTTTCGTACTGTCGCGCAAAGCCACCTTTGTGGCATAGGCACCAAGCAGCGTATCTATCTGCTTGCTGGTCGTGTAGTGTTTCAGGGTGTCGTTCAAGTGAGCGTTGGTAGCATAATACTTATGCAAAGTATCGAACACCATACGAGTACTGTCACTGATATTATGGCGAGCGATGGTGTCGATGGCCATGTTGATGGCAGAGTTCGGAGCAGCGAGGGAATCCTTCATAATGTTATTCACGCTGTCGCGGATAGCCAACTTGTTCACAAAGTTCTTCAAAGTGTCCTTCGTGGCATAATATTTATGCAAGGTGTCAAACACCATACGAGTGCTGTCGCTGATATTGTGGCGAGCGATGGTGTCGATAGCGTGGTTAATAGCAGAATTCGGTGCAGCAAGTGAATCCTTCACAATGTTGTTTACACTGTCGCGGATGGCCAACTTGTTCACGAAGTTCTTCAAAGTGTCCTTCGTAGCATAATATTTATGCAGGGTGTCGAACACCATACGAGTACTGTCGCTGATGTTGTGGCGAGCGATGGTGTCGATAGCCATGTTAATGGCAGAGTTCGGCGCAGCGAGGGAGTCTTTCACAATGTTGTTCACGCTGTCGCGGAGAGCCAACTTGTTCACAAAGTTCTTTAAAGTGTCTTTCGTGGCATAGTACTTGTGCAGGGTATCAAATACCATTTTCGTGCTGTCACGCAAAGCTACCTTTGTGGCGTATGCACCAAGCAGTGTATCTATCTGCTTGCTGGTCGTATAGTATTTCAGGGTGTCGTTCAAATGAGCATTAGTAGCATAATATTTATGTAAAGTGTCAAACATCATACGAGTGCTGTCACTGATATTGTGTCGAGCAATGGTGTCGATGGCGAGGTTAATGGCGGAGTTCGGGGCAGCGAGGGAGTCTTTCACAATGTTGTTCACGCTGTCGCGGAGAGCCAACTTGTTCACAAAGTTCTTTAAAGTGTCTTTGGTGGCAAATTTGTTCAGTCGAACGGTGTCATTAGCGGATTGGTTGGCCGTAAACCGCGTGGTATCGCCTGCTGCGATAATGGTCAGCTGACCGTTATTGACCGTGGCCGCCTCAGGGATGTTGATGGTCACCGTTTGGTTCGTGTCCTGATTAACTCCGAAAGTGGGATTGGTCACACCTGATTCTGTACCGCGAATCAAAGCAATAGTGATCCGAGCATCGTTCACCACCGGAAACTCGCCGCGCAACACATTGGCCGTGTCGTGAATGGCCTTTTTCATGCGGGTGGTGTCATAGTAGTGACTCAGGGTGTCGTTCAGGTGAGCGTTGGTGGTGTAATTGGCAGCATCGGTAAGCTCGGCCACGGTGGTCGGAATAGTCGGTTTGTTCAGAATCTCTGCCGCGCCGCTGGTTGCCTCCCAGTCAGCGTTTACCTGAACAGGGATAGCTGCTCTGATAGCATTGGCTGTGTCATGAATAGCGGTCTTTACCTGGGTAGTGTCATAGTATTTGTTCAGGGTGTCGTTAAGGTGAGCGTTAGTGGTGTAGTTGGCAGCATCGGTAAGCTCGGCCACGGTGGTCGGAATAGTCGGTTTGTTCAGAATCTCTGCTATGCCACTGGTTGCACTCCAGTCAGCGTTTACTTGTGAGGCAGGGATAGCCGCTCTGATAGCATTGGCTGTATCGTGGATAGCAGTCTTCACTTGAGTAGCATTATAGTAGTTGCTCAGCGTATCGTTGACCTTCACGTCATTGTAATAATGACTCAGCGTATCATTCAGGTGAGCGTTAGTAGCGTAGTTGGCAGCATCGGAAAGTTCGGCCACGGTGGTCGGAATAGTCGGTTTGTTCAGAATCTCTGCCGCGCCGCTGGTGGCATTCCAGTCAGCGTTTACCTGTGAAGCAGGGATGGCTGCTCTGATAGCATCGGCTGTATCGTGAATGGCAGTCTTTACTTGTGTGGTATCGTAGTAGTGGCTCAGGGTGTCATTCAGATGAGCGTTGGTGGTGTAGTTGGCAGCATCGGAAAGCTCGGCCACGGTGGTCGGAATAGTCGGTTTGTTCAGAATCTCTGCCGCGCCGCTGGTGGCATTCCAGTCAGCGTTTACCTGTGAAGCAGGGATGGCTGCTCTGATAGCATCGGCTGTATCGTGAATAGCAGTCTTCACTTGAGTAGCATTATAGTAGTTGCTCAGCGTATCGTTGACCTTCACGTCATTGTAATAATGACTCAGCGTATCGTTCAGGTGAGCGTTGGTGGTGTAGTTGGCAGCATCGGTAAGTTCGGCCACGGTGGTCGGAATAGTCGGTTTGTTCAGAATCTCTGCCGGGCCGCTGGTAGCATTCCAGTCGGCGTTTACCTGTGAGGCAGGAATAGCTGCCCTGATAGCATCGGCTGTGTCGTGGATGGCAGTCTTTACCTGTGTGGTATTATAATAGTTGCCCAGGGTGTCGTTCAAATGGGCGTTGAGGGCAGTGATACGGTTGGCCAGGACGAGGCTGTCGTCGGCAATACGGGTGCCGAGGGCTGCCATATCGGAATAGATGGCAGTGATGGCAGGGGCACTGGGACTCACATCGGCAGCATAGTTGGCATACAGGGCTATGGGCACCGCGGTCACCAGCACCTGGTCTTCCACCGTTTCGCCACCGGGGAGCAAGACCAAGGTCTTGATTTGGGCGTGTCGCCAGTCGATGGCGTCAAAGCCGCTCGCCCCTCCTATCTCCAGCGACATCAAGCCGTTGGCGTTGGTGGTCCCGTTGAGGCTTTCCGTATAGGTTCCCGCCCCGTGGGTGATGGTCACCACCACGGTGACATCGGTGTTCACCACCAGGCGGTTATGGCTGTCTCTCACTACAGCCTGATAACTGATCTTTTGAGCTGTGGCCATCGTGGTCATCAGGAGCATTACTAGAACAAATAATAGTTTTTTCATCACAAGCTTTATTTTCTTTCAGCTATAAATGTAATTTATTGTCATCATCATAGTATTCATCAATCATTCACCTCATTACCCTCCGAATCATACACCTGGTCTTTCACACACCTCACACTCAGGCCGTTCTCCACTGACAAGTCGTCGAACATCATCAGGTTGCATCCAAACGAGAAGGCGCACACCCAGCATTCAAAGTGGCTTCGGCGCACGTTGCTCCAGAAATAGGTGGAGCCCAGCATGCTCTCGAAGCGGTGGGTATGGTGGTTGTAGTAACCTGCCGGCAGGGCGTAGAAGCCCTCGCCGTGGTCGTAGCCAGGGATCCTCCACAGGGTGTCGGCCATCAGGTCAAAGGCATTGAGGCTGTTCAGGCTTGCCATATTCACCGAGTCGGGGATATGCCAGCCCGCAGGACAAACGCCCGTCACAAAATGTCCATGGGTGGTCATCGGGGGCTCCGCCTCGCTGCCGCTGGGGAGTTTCACCGCTGCATACCAGGTGTAGAGTCGGCCGTAGGTGGCCAGATTGGCCGCCTCGTCAGCGTGGCCGTCAGCATTGTATATCATGCTCGGCACAGTATCCCCTCCCAAGTAGTGGGTGGTCTCCATGTTCCTTTTGGTCCAGCAGAAGCGCTCGGGCGCATCGCCGATATACAGCGAGGCATACTCGTTGCCATCGGCATCCCTCACCAGTCCGCCACAGAGGTTCACAAAGAAGTGCACAATGCTGTCGCTCGCATGCTCGGTGGTCTCCAGTATATAGGTGTTGGGGCCGCCGTGAAGCCAGTGCCAGGCGGAAGCCGGGATATGCAGCACCTCGGTGGCATAGTCGGTCACTATCTGTGTGGAGTCCAGGAACAAGGTGTCGTAAAGCTCATAAATGGGATAGACATCCATCACCAGGGTGGTGAGGCTGTCGTAGTTGAAGCTGGCCAGCCAGTTGTAGTGGGCGGCATCCAGTGCCGTCGAGTCGTAGTGGCCTTCGGGGAACACGTGGATAAGCTTCCCGTTGAACACCATCTCCTCGCCATCATAGCCCAAGAAGAAGGCCGAGGTATCGTGCACATGAGTGGGGCTCACCGCCAGCGAGTCGTTCTGCGCTCCCCGCAGCACCATGTCCAGGCGTATCAGCTGGGCCTACATGGGACCCTGCGCCACACTGTAGGAGGTGGTGGAAGGCTGACGATAGAAGGGGACACCGTAGGCATAGCTCACATTGCCGGCAGAGCCTTGGGCGGAGGTGAAACCGTGGGCGAAATCGTCCTGGTTACGAGTTTGGGCCTTAGTCAAAATAGTCACAAGCAATATGCACAAAAATAAAAATACTCTTTTCATTCAATCCATATTTTTTGCTCCAAAAATTTTTACAAATGCCGTATTTTTTAATTATCATTTCCTCTTTAAAAAGTCCTACAAAAGTACACATTTTTATTAGGAAAATCAAGAAAAAACACCCCTACAAAAAAAAAACAGCTGATTTTACAAAATATTATGTTTTTTATTTCATAATTGGCAAAATAAAAAGAGCATGCCCATTTTGGGCATGCTCTCCGATATGTCATTAAAATAATGCTTACTCTTCAGTCTTGTTTTGTGACTCCACCAACTGATGGTCGATGAAGATACGGCTACAAGCCTCGCACACGATGATTTTCTTGTGGAGACGTATATCTAACTGACGCTGAGGAGGTATGGTGCTAAAGCAACCGCCGCAGGCGTCACGTTCAATTTGCACAATGGCCAAACCGTTGCGCACATTTCTACGGATACGCTCGAAAGCAGTCAGCAGTCTTTCGTCCACTTTTGCCTTCAAAACTTCGGCCTTTTCCAGCAGCTCTTTTTCCTCTTTTTCGGTGTCGGCAATGATGTCATCAAGCTCACTCTTTTTCTGCGTCAGTACATCCTCGTATTCTTTCAGTTTGGTCTGAAATTCGGAAATTTCTTCGGTCTTTTGTGCAATTTCCACTTGATGTTTGCCTTTGTGTTTTTCGGCCACCTGAATCTCCAATTTCTGATATTCTATCTCCTTGGCCAGGGATTCATACTCACGGTTGTTGCGCACATTGTTCTGCTGCTCCTCGTACTTCTTGATGGCCACCACGGCGTCTTGCATCTTGGTGTTCTCCTCAGCAATTTTCACCTTCAGGTTTTCGATGTCCTCGTTATACTTGTTGATACGGGTCTGCATACCCTCGTGAGCGTCTTCCAGGTCGCGAATCTCGTCGGGCAGCTCGCCTCTCACCACACGGATGCGGTCGATCTGCGACATGATCTGTTGCAGGTTATACAATGACAACAATTTCTGGGCGATGGAAAGGTCTTCGGGGGTTTCCACATTCTGTTCCTCGCGGTGAGTGTCGATCACCACAGGCTGATTCTTAGCGGGAGCTTCCACTGCCTCGGCAGCCTTCACTTCCTCTTTCTCCGCCTTTTCTGCCTTACGCACCGTTTTCTTGACAGCCGTCTTCTTGGCGGTATCTTTCTTCACCTCTTCCTTTTCAGCCTCTTCTGCCTTTTTCGTTACTTTTGTGGTCTTTTTCGCAGCGGTTTTCTTTGCTACTTTGGGAGTTTCGCTTGCTTTTTCTGCATCCTTTGCGACTTTCTTTGTTGCCATAATATCTTTATATTATATTGATTATCAATATTAAGCGTATAAAATATCTAACTTATCCATTTTAGAAAAATGGATTGCAAATTTACAAAAATTTTCTTTTAATTCAGTATATAATATTTCCTTAATAAAATGCTCGCCCTCAAAATGGCCCACATCCACAATAAGCATCTGATTGTCAGGCGTATAAAAATCGTGGTAACGCACATCGCCAGTCACGTAGGCATCGGCCCCCGACCGCAGCGCCTGGCGTATCAGCGAAGAACCCGAACCACCACACAAAGCCACCCTTTTCACGGGACGGTTGATATGGCCGGCATACTTCACCACCTGCAAGTCGAGACATTGTTTCACATACTGTACAAACTCGTCCACGGGCATCTCGTGGGGCAGCTCGCCCACCTGGCCCAGTCCCACCTTGCCATTATACTCATCTTCCAACGGTTTGGGATCGAGCACACGGCAGTTTTGCAAGTTCAGCTTTTCGGCAAAGGCATAATTGCCGCCTCCTATGCCGCTGTCCACATTGGTGTGCATGGAGTAGAGCACCAGCCTATGCTCGATGGCCTTGCAGACCATCCGCCCCACCCTATTGTCGGGCACCACCTTCTTCAGGCCGTTGCCGAAAATCAGGGGATGGTGGGCCACTATCAGGTTGGCACCCAAGCCTATGGCCTCGTCTATCACGGCATCCGAGAACTCGAAGCATACCAGCGCGCCCGTAATCTCCTGATCTTGGTCGCCACACTGAATGCCGCTGTTGTCAAAGTCCTCCTGCCACGCAAGCGGGAAACGCTGTTCGAGATGTTGTATTACTTCCTTAATCTTCATTTGAATCTTTTTTTAATAATGAGGTTCTTTTAGCTTCGGCAATGCTGACATTCAAATCGAAGCAAGCTAATATGACGATGGCGTCCCAATAAATCCACAACAATACGGCCATCAAGGCCCCCATAGAGCCGTAGATAAAATTATAGTCAGCAAAGGCAGAGAAATAGATATCGACCACACTCAACAGAATCACCACCAGGATGGTCGCCATAGACGAGCCTGCCGAGAAGAAACGGTAGTTAGTCTTTTTGGCCGGCACAAAATAATACAAGGTGGAAATCAGCAGGTAGATGGCCGCAAACACCAGCAGCCAGCGCAACACCGACACCGCATTGGAATACAACACGGCATTATGAAGGGTATAAACATCGATATACTGTAGCAAGCGCGAGGTGAGCACAAAAATCATGATGATGACACACACCATCCCCACAAAGATAATGAAGATCTGCAGGCTGACGAAGAGCTGCTTGAATAGGTTGCGGGTAGGCACCTCGTAGTAAGACGAGCGCAGGGTGTTGAGGAAAGAGTTGATAGCGATCACCGCAAAATACAAGCCCAAGGCCAAGAATATCCACACCAGCGAGTTGCTCTGCCGCGAGAGCACCTCGGTCACCATCTGGTTGGCCACCGGCCAGGCATAGTGGGGAATCACATACTTGAACGCGTTCAGCACATGATTTTGCATATTTTCGCCCATAAACGACAGGATGGAAAACAGCGCCATAGCCATCGGGATACAGGCAATGAAGAAACGGTAGGTCATGGCAGCGGCCCGCTGGAAGAGGATGCCCTTCACCAGCGACTGGCCAAAGAGCCGCATCACCGTCACAAAGGGAAGGCCCTGAAAGCCCGGCAGCACCAGCGACTCAGCCTTCTCTGCCAGCCGTTGGTACCACTGTTTTTGCTTCAATTCCTGAAAGAAACTCATTGGGCAGTTCCTCCCATTGCTTCTTCGGCCGCTTCCATACCTTCCACGTCGTCCATACCGGGGGTGATCAAGTCGAAGCTCAATATCACCTTGCCCTTCAGGCTGCTCTTCTTGCCCGGCTGGTCGCTAAACTGGAAGCGGTCGGCCGTGATGCCATACTGGCCGAAATGCGCCTCTATCATGCTCTGCAGATGTCGGTAATCGTTCATTGTTTCCTTGTTCTGCTCGGCATCGCCCTTCTTGTTGTAGTTAGCCAGATTGAACGAGGGGGTCACCGTCACCTTCAGTTCGGGTTTGTCTTTCATCACCTCGCTGATGGCGTTAAACTGGTCGTACTGACGCGATGTGAACGAGTGCTGGTTCAGCTCGAGCTGCATATCCTTGAAGGCATCAGCATTAGCCCGGCAGGCCTGGATAATCATGTCCACCGGCGAAGCCGCCACACGCAATATCGTGTTGAAGAAGGCCTTGATGATGATCTTCTTAAACGAGAACTTGGGGTTTTTGAGGTTGCCGCTCACGGGCAAATCCATCTTAGCGCGACCCGACATATCGGTCAGCACGTAGGCAGCGGCCTGCAAGGGCAGCTTGTACTCGGGCTCGATGTCCTTGCGCTTCTTGTCCACCACCAAGTTATAGAAGTCGAAGTGGTTCTTGCTGTCGAGCTGCTGGTTATGCAGCGTGGTCTTCCCCTTGTACACCAGCACTCCCTTCGAGATGGGGTAAGCGAAATAATGCAGACAGTAGGGCGACAGCTCCTGCATTTGCAAGTCCTTGATTTCCAAGTCCACCACCTGACTGCCTTTGGCCGACAGCGAGCCCTCCCAGCGGCAGTGGAACTCGCCAGTCTTACCGAAATGGGCATATAGGGCCACCTTGCTGCGACTCTTTGACGACAGGTTGTGGGCGTCCACCGTAATGTCCGTTATGGGCAGGCTCATCACCCCCTCTTTCAAGGTCTTGTCGGTATAGTTCACCTCGCAGTCGTTCAACACCAGGTGGTTCAGCCTGATATCAGGAGCCCTGTGGTCGTCGTCGCTCACCTCTATCTCCATCACCTCCTTCTTGGCCGCCTTCTTGGCCGAGCGGTTTTGCTTCCGCTGCTCTTTCTTGCTCAGGCTCTGCGTCTCTTGCACCGTAGTATCTGACGGGAACAGCGAGGCAAAAGAATTACCGTTCTTGTCAATCTCACAGTTCAGCTTTAGGGCATCCAGCTCCACCTTATCTATATAATATTGTTTCTTCTCCAGATTCAGCTTCTCCACATCCACACTCAGCCGGTCCATCGAAATCACGTGGTCGAAGTATTCGGCCGACATGTTAAAGTCTCTCAGCGTCACATTACCCTTGGCATCCAAGTCCAGGATGTGTTTCATCTTGCCCTCCAGCGACAGGTTGGCCGACAGCTTGCCATGAACCGCCTTAAAGTTCATGAAACGGCTGAGATAGGGACCCACCGGGTTCAGGTTAAAGCCGTCCATGTTCAGGTAGATGATAAAGTCGGTCTCGTCCATTCCGTAGGCCATCTTCACATCCAGCTTGCCACCGTTCTCGAACAGCAACTGCAGCGAAGCGTCAGAGTTGCCCCTGCCGAAACAGATACGCGGTATCTCCACATTGATATCCTTCATACACAGGCTCGTGTTGACCTGTAAGTCGGAGTAGCATATATTGCCGTGGGTGAGCGCTATTTTCCGCAAGTCCACCAGCCACTTCGAGGGGGTGGTATCGGGCACCTCAGGCCGGTAGAAGTCGATGATATCCGAGAAGTTGAACACCATCCCGTCCTGCGTGACATTGATCACCGGCTCGTCGAGCTTGATATAGCGCAGCTTCACCTTCTTGAACAGCAAGGGTATCACGTCAATGTTCACCTTCAGCGAACTGAAACTCATAAAACGGGTTTCGTCGTCCTCTTCCAGTGCCCTCAAGCCATAGATCCCCACGCTACCCTTGAACAGGTTCACCCTCAGTTTGTCCATCGTCACCACACGGTGACACAGTTCCTTGCTGTGCTTCTCCAGCACCACCTTGGCAATGGGGCCAATACAGACCGACAGCACGGCGAGCAGCAGGATGAGGCTGCCCAGAATAATCAATAAGACTTTAAGCCATTTTTTCATGGTATAGGGATGTTAGATAACCTTCAAACTCAAATCCAAGCTGGCGATATGATGGGTCAACGCCCCCACCGAGATGAAATCCACGCCGGTTTCGGCATACTCGCGCAGGTTGTCGAGGGTGATATTGCCCGACGCCTCGGTCTCGAAGCGACCATCAATCATCTTCACAGCCTCTTTAATCATCTCGGGCTTGAAATTGTCGAGCATAATACGATGCACACCCCCATGAGCCAACACACGCTGCACCTCTTCGAGGTTGCGGGTCTCGATTTCAATCTTCAGGTCCAGATGGTTGTCCTTCAGATATTGGTTGGTGGTGTCGATAGCCTGCTCTATGCCCCCTGCGAAATCAATATGGTTGTCTTTCAGCATCACCATATCAAAGAGTCCGAAACGATGGTTGGTACAGCCGCCCAGTTGCACCGCATATTTCTCAAACACACGCATGTTGGGGGTGGTTTTGCGGGTGTCCAGGATGCGGGTCTTGGTGCCCTTCACCACATCGGCATACTTCTTGGCCGTAGTGGCTATGCCGCTCATGCGCTGCATAAAGTTCAGCAGGGTACGCTCGGCCGTCAGCATCTTCTGCGAAGAGCCGCTGATCACAAACACCACATCGCCCTTGTGGATTTCGTCGCCATCCTGCTTATACTGCTCCATGGTGATACCCGGGTCGACGCAATGCAGCACCTCTTTGGCCACGTCGATACCGGCAATAATACCGTCAGCCTTCGCCAGCAAGCGCATTTTTCCTTGAATGGCGGGGTTGATACAGGCCAGTGAGGAGTGGTCGCCGTTGCCAATATCCTCAGCCAATGCAGCCATAATTGTTTCGTGTACAGTCATATCTTTGTTAGGTTATAGGTTAATGGTTAAAGGTTAATGAGTTTAGGAGGTTTATTCAATTATCAATTGTCAATTGTCAATTCGACACATATTCAGAGGTGGTGATGGTGTTGCTATGGTTCAGAGCCCGGTCAACTATAAAGAGCTCGTAGCGAATCGTGTCGTAGGGCGAGAAGGGATTGTTAGCGAAAAGCTCAAGCCCAATCTCACCGGAAATAGACTCAGGCGTGTTGTAGCTCAAGCGCGGAATACGCATGTTAAGGGTGGAAGGCAGCTCCACCTCCACAAACTCGCCGTTCTGCTTCTCAAAATAGGTGATAAAACAATTGTAATAATAGATGGAAGAAGTGTCGAAAGGAAATTGGGTATCGCTTTGGTCCAAGCCGATATCACCATCACCATCCTGAAACTTGAAAACCAGGCGAACATCGGTGCCGCTTTCACCCCCGTAAGGCTCCAGGCTCACAAACTCGATGGCCGGCACCGACGAAAACTTGTCGGGCTTCCGGCAGGTGGCCACCAACATCAGCAGGGCAACAAACAGCAAAATTGCGCTAGCTTTTCTCATCATTTTCTCGCTTACAATATATTATATATCAAACTTGCAAAAGTACAATATTTTTTTGAATTTCCAAATGTAAATTTTCATTTCCATGCTTCCTCGCCACCACCTCCCAACGCCTTATGTTTATCAAAAATCCCCTGTTCACAAATTTCCCACATAAACACTCCATCTTGCATACCAAATTCATATTTTTGTTCGTTAATTAGAATTAATGTTGAAAGTAATAAAAATGAACATAATGAAATCAATCATCAAGCAAATTCTCATCGCAGCCATCGTATTGTTTTCCGCCACCGCATTGGCTCAGAAGCCTGTGGCCTACGATTCGCCACGCTACGAATACAAACTGGCCAAAGAGCTTTTCCAGAAACAGAAATACGGGGCTGCCCAGCAGTATTTCAAACAAGTTTACGAATTCAGCGAGGACAAACAGCAGGACCTGAAAGCCGACTCCTATTTCTACATAGGACTGTGTGCCGCTAAATTGGGCAACCAGGATGCCGCCTTCCTACTCAGCGACTTCATCCGCCAGTATCCGGTCCACGCTTTTGTGCCCCAGGCACACTACCATCTGGGCATGTATTATTTCTCCACCAAACAGTACAAAAAGGTACTCGAACAGTTTGAGGAAATCGACGAAAGAGCGGTGGACAAAAACAACCTGGCAGAGTTCCGCTTCAAAAAGGGCTACAGCTATTTCGCCACTGGCAAATATGCTGAAGCCAAAGCCCTGATGAGACAGAGCAGCCAAGAGAACGGTCCCTTCCGCTACCGCGCCCTCTATTACCTCGCCCACATGGCCTATTCTGAAAAACAATACGAAGCTGCCCTCGAAGACTTCCAGAAACTGCAAGACGTGCCCGAATACAAAGAAGAGGTGCAGCAGTACATCATGCAGATTCATTTCATTCAGGAAGAATACGACAAGGTGGTAGCCATGGCCCCCTCGGTCATCAACGCCAACACGCTGAAAAACCAGCCCGAGCTGTACCGCACCCTGGCGCTGTCGTACTACAACCTCAAAGACTTCGAGAACGCCGAGAAGACCTTCCAACCCATCCTCAACAACGACAAGGTGCAGCTGGAACGTAATGACTACTTCGCCATCGGCTATACCTTCTATAAAAATCAGAAATACAGCGAGGCCATCAAATACCTGTCGAACACCACCAAGCAGAAACCTGCCGACGAGATGACGCAGAACAGCTACTACCTCATTGCCGACTGCTACCTGCAACAGAAAGACTACCAAGGCGCCTCACAGAGCTTCCTGCAGGCCTCCAAATACGACTTCATTCCCGACATCCAGGAGGACGCCCTCTACAACCACGCCAAACTACAGTACGAGACCTCCTCGAGTCCCTTCAACAGCGCCATCAAGGCCCTGGAGGACTACATCAACAAATACCACTACTCCTCGCGCTCACAGGAAGCCAACAGCTACCTGGCCTCCATCTACATGTCCACCAAGAACTACCAAAGTGCCATCAACTCGCTGGAAAAGATCGACGTGAAGAGCCCCTCACTGCTGAGAGCCTACCAACGCTGCACCCACTTCCGCGCCCTCGAGATGGTGAACAACCGCAACTACAAGGACGCCCTCAAAATGCTCAACAAGTCGCTCACCTACCCCATGGACAAGACCCTCAACACCGAGAACCTCTACTGGAAGGCTGAGTGCGAATACCGCAGCGAGAAGTACAAAGACAGCTACTACTCCTTCCAGAACTATTTCAAGGCCTCCAACGCCAGCTCGGATGTGAATTTCACCAATGCCCAATACTCTTACGGCTATGCGGCCATGAAGCTGGGTAAATACTCGGAAGCCGCCCAAGGGTTCCGCAAATACCTGCAACAGAGCAACAAGAGCGACAACCCCGAGATGGAAGCCGATGCCACCGCCCGCCTGGCCGACTGCTACTACATGCAGAAAGAGCTGAAGACCGCCATCAAGTATTACGAGCAGTGCCAACAGCTGGGACGCAAGAATGCCGACTACGCCCTGTTCCAAACGGCCAAGTGTTACAGCTACCTCAACGACTACGACAAAAAAATCGAAGTGTTGGAACGCCTGATGAGCACCTATCCCAAATCGACCTACAACGACGATGCCGAATATGAGCTGGCCTCCACCTATCATGCCCAGAATGAATACGGCGCCGCCATCGCCGCTTACAAGAACTTCATCATCAAATACCCCAAGAGCCCCTATATCAGACAGGCCCACAACAAGCTGGCCCAGTCGTACCTCAACACCCAGGATGTGGATATGGCCATCTCTACCTTCAAATATGTGTTTGAAACCTACCCAGGTTCGCAAGAGGCTAAAGACGCACTGGCCAACCTCGAGAACATCTACTCTGAGACCGGCAACACCAGCGACTTCTTCGCCTACATCAAGACCCGCAACCTGAACATCTCGGCCGACAAGCAAGACTCCATCAGCTTCAAAGCTGCCGAGAACAAATACATGCGTGGTGACTGCGAGGCTGCCATCAAGGGCTTCAACGACTACCTGCGCCAGTTCCCCAACGGCCTCTTCGCCGCCAAAGCGCTCTACTGCAAAGGTGACTGCGAATATGGTACTGGCGACTACGACAATGCGCTGAATTCCTTCGAGAAGCTGGTCAACAACTACAACACCGAATACAACGAGACCGCCTACCGCAAGGCTGCCAGCATCCTCTACGGCAAGAAAGAATACAACCGCGCGCTGGTCTATTTCCGCAAACTGGTAGAATATGCCTCCAATGACAATAATATAGTATATGGTAACAACGGCTGCATGCACTGCGCCTACGAGCTGCGCCAGTATCGCGATGCCTACAACGCCGCCACCAGCATCCTGCTGTCGGGTCAGAACGACAACGACCTGCAAAACGAAGCCCTGCTCATCGCCGGCAAGTCGGCTATCGCCCTCAGCGACAACACCAACGCCATCAAATATCTCACCCGCCTGTCGAAGAATGGCAACAACGACCAGTGTGCCGAAGCTGCTTACCTGGTGGCCCTGGTTCACTTCAACGACAACAACATCGACCTCTGCGAGAAACAGATCAAAGAAATACTTGCCTCCGACTACACCTCCGAATACTGGTATGCCTCCACCTTCATCCTCTATGGCGACGTCTATCTGGCCAAAGGCAATGCCTTCCAGGCCCGCTATACCTACCAGAGTATCCTCGACAACTATGAAGGCGACGACCTGAAGAAAGTGGCCGAAGACAAAATTGCCGCCCTCGACAAAATGGAAGAAGAAGAGAATCAAGAATAAAATTAATTTCCCTTTCTTTTAGAAGGGGTGGCCGAAGGCCGGGGTAGTAATATTAATATTAGAATACAATAAAAACAATATAATGAAACGCATCATCTTAACAACAGCCATAATTTGTTTAGCCAACTGGACTTTCGGACAGGCCATCGACACCGCCCGTTTCCGTCTGAACTTCATACCCCAGTTGAGCAACATCCAAAAAATCAACCCGCAGGCGGTCATCAACGACACCGCCAAAGAGACGGTCAAGTTCGACTACTACATCACGCCGGTACAAATGGATGTCAGCTTCAACCCCACCCCCATCAAGGCAGGGAAACTGACTCCAGAGATTGGCGAACCCATAGGCCGTAATTTCCTTAAAGTGGGCTTCGGCTATCCCATCACCCCCCTGCTGGAGTTTGCTGCCCACAACACCAACAACAGCAAATTCTCCTTCGGCATCAACCTCCACCATTTCTCCTCATGGGCAGGCCCCATTGGCAAAAAGCAACAAAACTATGCCTACGCCCCCACCAGCGACACCCGTGCCCACCTCTTCCTCACCCGCTTCTTCAAAGAGCAAACCCTCTACTCGTCTATCGACTACAACCACGAGTTGGCCAACTTATACGGCTATGGTAAAGACGTACTGATGGCCAAAGGCATCTACGACGACATCTACTATGACAAAAGCTACCGCGAGGCCATCCAAAACGACTTCCATCATGTGAACGCCGAAGTGGGTATCCGCTCCAACCACCTGCCCGGAGTAAAAAGGCTGAAACAAGACGTGCGCCTCAACTACAACTTCCTCTATAGCCACAACAAAAGCATGGAGCATTATGTGGGCATCACTTCCTTTTTTGCCTACGACAGCCGTTTTATGAGGATTTCCGGCAGCCAAAACTACCGCATCGATGTCAATATGGACTTTTACAACGACCGCTACAATGACCGTTACAACAGCTACGCACTCGTCCACGACTTAGGCGATCAAGACCATTTCAGCTTCGCCAACGCCTTTAAGTTCGAGCTGGTGCCCAGCATGCAGTTCAACATCAAGGAATACTATTTCAAGATTGGCGTAGGGGTGCCTGTAATCCGCACCGACGAGTATGTCCACTGCCCTGTCTATCCCGTAGCTGAAGTCCAGCTAGGCATAGTACCCAAAATCCTCAGCATCTATGCCGGTATTGACGGCAAGGCCGAGTATCAAGGTATGAGGGAATTGCTTTATGAGAACCCCTTCTACAACCCCAGCTTTAACGAGCTCAACTTCACCCGCACCCGTATCAACGTCTATGGCGGTATCAAGGGCAACCTGGTCAAGAAGCTCAACTACCACATCTCCGCCCGCTACGCCTACGTGCAAGATATGGCCTTCTTCCTACTCGACACCACTACCCTCTTGGCCAACAGATTCAATTTGGTGCACAACGACGTCAACTTCCTGAATGTATGCCTTAACCTCGAATGGGAGGTCATCGACCACCTCTCGCTCAACTTCGAAGCCAACTACAACGGCTACTACTTCCGCGACAAAAGCCAGCCCCACTACGCCTGGTACAAACCCGCCCTCGACTTTGGCTTCGATGGCAAATACACCTTCAAAGAGAAGTTCATCTTCGACCTCAACTTCAAGCTCGAATTCATGAGCTGGGCACTCTCACCCCGCGACGAGAAAGGCAACATCCGCTATGACGAAGCAGGCCATGTGAGCTACCAGCCCACCAAGATGAAACCCGTGCTCGACTTCGGCATCGGCTTCGAGTACCTCATCAACCGCAACTTCTCAGCCTTTGCCACCATCAACAACATCGGCTGCCAATACTACGCCCGCTACTACGACTTCAACAGCTTCGGCATCAACGCCCTCGTAGGCATCACCTACTCCTTTGGCAAAGAAACCATCAAAAAGAAAAAATAAACAACAAATAAAACTCACAAGATGAAAAAACTTTGTATCGCCATCATGACCTGCTGCCTGTTGCTGTGCACAAGTTGCTCTAAAGAAGATTTTGTAAGCAACACCTACAAGGCCTCGTTTGAATACCATATCGCCAACCCCGAAAGTCAACATTCAGTGGAGACCCTCATCAACAGCTGGAACTCGGTGTGGACCAGCGAAATTGAGCTGACCCTCCTCAACACCAAGACCACCGATGCGGAAGCCCACACCAAATTCGAAACCTCGGTAGTGGCAGTTCTCTCCAAAAAGAACAGCTGGCAACCCTTTTTCCAAGACGGCGACTATATGATATACACCCTACAAAGAACAACACCTGGCGATCAAAAAGTATTGCGCCAGGTGAAGTTCGATAAGGACGGTCATATCAACCTATAGTATAGCGTCTTTACGGCTTACAGGTTCGACAAGTATTCGTCAATAGACTTGGCGGCATTCTTGCCAGCACCCATAGCCAAGATGACGGTGGCTGCACCACTGGCAGCATCGCCACCAGCAAAGACTCCCTTGCGAGAGGTCTGACCTTTTTCGTCAACGGCCACACAACGGCGTTTCGTCAACTCGAGACCCGGCGTAGTGGCCGAAATCATAGGATTGGGAGAGGTTCCCAAAGCCATGATAATCATGTCAGATTCGATAATAAACTCTGAACCTTCGACAGGAATAGGACTGCGACGTCCGGAGGCATCGGGCTCGCCCAGCTCCATACGGATGCACTTGGCGGCCTTCACCCAACCGTTTTCGTCACCAATAATCTCCAAAGGATTGGTGAGCAGCTGGAACTGCACACCCTCTTCCTTGGCGTGATGTACCTCTTCCACTCTAGCCGGCAGTTCTTCCTCTGAACGGCGATAGACAATATGTACCTCGGCACCTAAACGCAGTGCGGTACGGGCAGCATCCATAGCCACATTTCCACCACCTACCACAATCACTTTCTTACCCACATAATTGGGGGTGTCGTAGCCTTTCTTGTATGCAAACAACAGGTTGTTTCTGGTGAGGAACTCGTTGGCAGAAACCACACCACAGAGGTTCTCACCGGGGATATTCATAAACATGGGCAGACCGGCACCCGAAGCGATAAAGACAGCCTGGAAACCTTCCTTGTCCATCAAATCGTCAACGGTAACGGTACGACCTATAATCACGTCTTTCTCGAATTTGGCACCCAGTTTCATCACATTCTCCACCTCATAGCGCACCACCGTCTCTTTGGGAAGACGGAAGGAAGGAATACCATAAACCAACACACCGCCATACTCGTGGAGCGCCTCGAAGACAGTCACATCATAGCCCTTCATCACCAGCTCTTTGGCACAGGTGATGCCGGCAGGGCCACTACCAATCACGGCTACCTTCTTGCCGTTTTTGGAGGCAGGCTGCTCGAACTGCAACTTGTGCTCGCGCGACCAGTCGCCCACAAAACGCTCGAGCTTGCCGATAGCCAGGGCATCGCCCTTGTTACCCAATACACAGCGGCCTTCACACTGGCGCTCTTGCGGACACACACGACCGCAGACAGCCGGCAGCGCTGAATCCTGGTTGATGATGCGGGCAGCGTCTTCAAAACGGCCTTCGGCTACGCAATGTACAAACTCGGGAATATTGATAGACACGGGGCAGCCTTCCATACACTGGGGCTTCTTGCAACGCAAGCAGCGCTGAGCTTCCGCCATAGCGTCTTCGGGACTATAGCCCAAACAAACTTCGTCGAAGTTGGTGGCTCTCACCTTGGGATCTTGTTCGGGAATAGGAATACGGTGCCAACGGTCGCGGGGCTCGTCGGCAATGCCGCCTACATGGCACACGTGGCCTTCGGCTTTCTCTTCCTGCTCCAGCTGTTTGTGACCCTTGATGGAATTGTACATAGCCTGACGCTTCATAGCCAGGTCGAAATCCACCTGGGCACCGTCGAATTCGGGGCCATCAACACAGGTAAACTTGGTTTGTCCACCTACCGACACACGACAGGCACCGCACATACCAGTACCATCCACCATCAGTGAGTTCAAACTTACAGTACACTTAATACCCAGCTCTTTAGCCAGCAAGGTGGTGAACTTCATCATGATCATAGGTCCGATGGCAATCACCTCATCATAGTGCTTGCCTTCTTCCTTCACCAAGCGTTTCAGCACATCAGTCACCACTCCCTGCATACCACTGGAGTTGTCGTCGGTGGTGACATAAAGATGGCCTGACACACTGCGCAGTTCCTCTTCAAAAATAATCAGCGACTGCATTCTGGCACCAATAATCACATCAGGTTTTACCCCATGCTCGGACAGCCATTTGACCTGCGGGTAAATGGGAGCAATGCCTACACCGCCGCCCACAAACACAAAGTTCTTGTTTTTCAGTTCTTCGGGAGACAGGTGAATGAATTCGGAGGGGCGACCCAGCGGTCCCACCACATCCTCAAATTCGTCGCCCACTTGGAAGGTCATCATCTGGCGGGTGGATTTGCCTATGGCCTTAAACACAATACGGATATAGCCTTTTTTTGAGTCATGATCACTGATGGTGAGCGGAATACGTTCCGAATTCTTTTCCATCTTGATGATAATGAATTGGCCGGGTAAAGCGGAAGCGGCAATTCTTGGAGCTTCAATGTCCATCAGGCAGGTATCGCCCGGAAGTTCTTTTTTGTTGATGATCTTAAACATGATACTGTTTTTGTTTGGTTATTTCATAAGTTTGTCAAATTCTGTTTCTGTTAAAAGCAGCAGGCTTACAGCCGCCTCTTTCAGGCTAAGGTTGTGCTCGAAAGCATACTGGGCAATCTTAGCCGCATTATAATAGCCGATGGTGGGACTGAGCTTGGTAACCAGCATCAGCGAATGGGTGAGATACCAAGTGATTTTTTCTTGATTGGGCTTCATACCCGCCAGACAGTGACGGTTGAAGGAATCAACCGCATCGGCCAGGATGCGTGCGGAATGCAGCAGATTCTGCGCCATCAGCGGCATAAACACATTCAACTCCAAATGTCCCTGAAAACCACCAGCCGTCATAGCTGCATCGTTGCCAATCACCTGACAGCATACCATCGTCAGCGCCTCACACTGGGTGGGGTTTACCTTGCCGGGCATAATAGACGAGCCGGGCTCGTTGGCAGGGATGGTCAACTCGCCAATACCGCAACGCGGACCCGAGGCCAACAGACGAATATCGTTGGCTATCTTCATCAGCGACACCGCCAAGCGTTTCAAAGCACCCGAAGTTTCCACCATACTATCATGGCTGGCCATCGCCTCGAACTTGTTGGGAGCATTCACGAACTGCAAGCCTGTGAACTTGTTGATATAGCTTAAGGCCAAGCGGTCGTAGCCAGCCGGCGTATTAATGCCATTGCCCACCGCCGTACCGCCAATAGGCAACTCCATCAAATGAGTCAAGGCCTGCTTCAGTGCCTCTATTCCATGTTTCACCTGCGACTGATGGCCCGACAGCTCATCGCCTAAAGTCAGCGGAGTAGCGTCCATCAAATGGGTACGCCCTATCTTCTTAATCCCGCCAAACTCGTCGATTTTCTGCTGATAGGTGGCTACCAGACTTTCGAGAGCCGGAATGGTTTGCTCTACCATCAGCTTGGTAGCGGCAATACGCATAGCCGTGGGGAACACATCATTGGTAGATTGTGACTTGTTCACATCATCGTTGGCCGAGAGCAAGCGGTTGGCCACCTCAATAGCGCCCTTGCTTCGCTGTTCGGCACGGTTCACAATCACCTCGTTCACATTCATATTGGTCTGGGTGCCCGAGCCTGTCTGCCATACACAGAGGGGGAACTGTTCATCGAGCTGTCCCGCCACAATCTCATCGCAGCAAAGGGCAATGGCATCTCTTTTCTCTTCCGACAGCACTCCCAACTCACAGTTGGCGTAGGCTGCTGCCTTCTTCACGTAGGCCAGCGCATACACCACCTCCAACGGCATCCGCTGACCGCCAATCTTGAAGTTGGTGTACGAGCGCTGGGTTTGTGCGCCCCACAGTTTGTCGGCAGGTACCTCTACCATGCCCAAAGTATCTTTTTCTATTCTATATTCACTCATAACTAATCATAAAATTTCCAATTGATACCGAGTTGGAAGTTGCGTCCCTGTGCCGGATAATCGGGGGTAAGGAAATAGAACTGACCCACCAGTCCCGACAGGATATGTCCAGCCCTGAAGAAGAAGCTTATACGCTTGATTTTAAAGGTCAGGTTGGCATCCCAATACACATAGTTGCCCACCTTCATATCTCGCTGGCAATAAAACTGATGCATCACAGGGTCGTAGCCATCGGCATAATACAAGGTGTTGTACATCAGGTCGCAGCCCACCTGGATTTTCAGCTTGCCAGCCAACAAGTTGAAGATGTAGTACGGTGATGCCTTAAAGGCAAACAGGGGCACATTCACCGCTTCGCTGCTCGAATACTGCAAGTAGGCATTGATATCCATCCCAAAGCCTTTGACACGAATGGGGGCAAAGAGATGAAGCTGAAGCACATCGGCTCTCTTGCTCAAGAGGAAAGGCTCGAAATCAGCATTCAGCCTCACCATATTGTGCAACATAAAGTAGTTGAATTCGAGGCGATAGTTCAGCATGGTCCAAAATACATTCAGCTTCACCGTGTTCTGCTTGGGCCAATTGTTGTGATACCAGAAATTATGGTTGCCGTAGTACAGTTCGTAGATATAGTCGGGTGAATTGCGATACAGCACAATGCCGCCACCCAAACGGTGGTTCCATTTCTTCTGTATCATCCAGTCGGCAGCCACCCCTGCCACCATATCGTTGTTGTTGTAGCCTCCAAACGAATAGGCAATGCGTCCCATCAGGTCCATCACCCCAAACAAACGGGCATGTACTCTGCCAAAGACAGTGATGGTGTTCCCTTCATAATAAGGTATTTTAGCCTTCACGTACTCGTGCATCACACCGGCAGCCACCCTGAGAAAATACTTGCTTGATGGCAAAGTGTCCAAAGGTCGGTAGTTAGACCACTGAAGGGAGTTGATGATGCTAAAACAGTTTATCGTATCCTTCGTAGTGTCGGTTGACCAGTAAAAATGCTTCTGGTAAAAAGTGGAGTCGAATCCAGTATCAAAGTAGTCCGATTGCAACTGTTTGAACTGGAAGCTGTGGGTAATGGTACCAAAATAGCGTTTTTTCTTGTCTATGATATTCACATGTTGCTGGAACAGCAAATCATGACTACGGGTCTTCGACACGCCTCGTTCTGACTTCACGGGATAGCCTGTCAAGGTTTCCGACGACTTGTGCATAAAAAAGGTAGTATCAGTCAAACCTCCGTTTTCCAGCGCTCTCACTCGGTTGAAGATATAAGAGACCGTGAAACCATATATACCTGAAGGCTCCTCATAATTCACGAATGCATTAATGCGGATATCTCTCAGCGCCTGGTTCAGAAAGTAGCCGTTATTGGAGTAGGCATGCATGTCGAAAGTCGCCGTCACCCCTTTGAAATTTTGGGTGTGTGTGGCATTGAAATCATAGAGGTCGAAAAATCCGTAGGTAAACGAAAGGTCGGTAAACGATGTCTTCACATTGTAGAATTTCACATCCCTTTGAGTCTGCCATATCAAGGGATAGGGCAAGCTGATCATCGAGAAGCCCAATTCCCTGTCAAAATCGTAGTTCATCGACTGGTGGGCCTGTCCCGGGATCCCTAAATCCTGAAAGATATGCTGATTTTTCAGTAGCGGGTTATATTGATGGATTTGCGCCATTGAAGTATCTACAGGCTTCATGATGAGCGGCTTAATCCAGTGAGGTTCTATGTAATCGTAAGATACCGGCATATAGTCCGGCGAGAAGGCCATCACCGAGTCCACCTTGTGAACATGAAAGTCATGGTCATCCTCTGAGGCATTATCCTCCTGCGCCCTTACCCAAAACGGCATCAACAAGACAGTAAGCAGGAAAAACAGCCGTAGTTTCTTCATCAATTAATAATCAATCTTATTTTCCAAGTGTACCCATTCGCGGAACACCTCACGAGCTATGCTCTCGTCGTGCTGCTCAGCCACAATCTTGCGCTCTATGGCAGATTTATCCAGTTCTTCGTATATAAACGAGTCGTCGAAACCGGCCTGCGACGCATCCTGACGGTCGGCAGCATAATAAATCCTGTCTGGACGTGCCCAATAAATGGCTCCCAGACACATCGGACAGGGCTCGCAGCTGGTGTATATCTCACAACCATCCAGCTGAAACGTGCCCAGGTTTTGGCAGGCATCCCTGATGGCCATCACCTCCGCATGGGCGGTTGGGTCGTTCAGCAGTGTCACCTTGTTGCTGCCCCGCCCCACGATGCGGCCGTCTTTGACCACCACGGCGCCAAAAGGACCACCCTTGCCTGTCCCGAGGCATTCTCGGGACAGGGCAATGGCTTCGTCCATAAATTTTTTGTCGTACATATTCTCAGGTTACAAATCTCAGGATACAGATCTCAGGAAATATACTGTCACCTAAGACCTGACACCTGTCACCTAATTTTAGCCTTTATAGAACGGCATTTTAACGGTAACTGCCTTCACCAGTTTCTCACGAATCTTGATGTAGATTTCCGTGCCTGATTTGGCAAATTCGGGTTTCAGCCAAGCGGTACCCACTGATTTGTTGATGGAGGGACCGAAGGTACCTGAGCGGACAATACCGATATGGTTGCCTTCAGCATCGCAAACCTCATATTCCAAACGCGGAATACCACGTTCAATCATCTCAAAGCCGGCCAGTTTCTTTCTCATGCCGTTGGCTTTCAGATTCAACATAAAGTCTTTGTCAATGAAGTTCTTGTGGTCAACAAACTTGGTAATCCAGCCCAAACCTGCTTCCACGGGAGTGATGGTATCGTCGATTTCGTGGCCATAGAGGCAGAAACCCATCTCTAAACGCAAGGTGTCGCGTGCTCCCAGACCGATAGGTTTGATGTCGAATTCCTTGCCAGCTTCAAAAACGGCATCCCAAACCTTCAGGGCATCCTCGTTCTTGAAATAAATCTCGCAACCGCCAGCACCAGTGTAACCGGTAGTGGAGAAAATAACATTCGGAATACCTGCAAAGGTGATGGTCTTGGTGGTGTAATATTCCATATCCACCACGTTGGCATCGGTCAGCTTCTGCATGGCCTTCAGTGCCAAAGGACCCTGAACGGCCAACTGGGAAATGCTGTCGGAGATATTGGCAATCTCGGCACCGAATTTCTCGTTCTGTTTGGATACCCAAGCCCAGTCTTTGTCAATATTAGCGGCATTCACTACCAAAAGGTAATCGTTTTCAGCAATGTTGTACACCAACAGGTCGTCAACAATACCACCTTGACCATTGGGGAAGCAGGAATACTGCACCTTGCCCGGGAACAAAGCGGCCACATCGTTGGAGGTGATGTACTGGAGCAAATCCAGCGCTTTGGGACCCTTAACGGTAAATTCGCCCATGTGTGATACATCAAACACACCGACTTTACTTCTCACATGCAAGTGTTCTGCTGATACACCTTCGTATTGAATAGGCATGTAAAAACCTGCAAATTCAACCATTTTGGCACCCAATTTTTCATGAGTTTCTCTAAATACTGTTTCTTTCATCTTATTATTATTAATGTTGGAAATTTAAAGTGATACAATCTGCAAACTTACACATTTTTTTCGGAATACAAAGCAAGAAGCGCAAAAAAAATTTTTTGCGCTTCTCCACTATGTCAATCTGATAAATCCAAATAAAAATGCTATCTCACAATTCTGGTGCCACAAGACGGGTTGTCGAGTTGGCCAGCTTCGGTGATGATGCACTCGCGACCACCATGTTCGATGTAATAGATGGCAGCACGTACTTTGGGTGCCATAGAGCCCTCAGTAAAATGTCCTTCAGCCAGATACTGCTTGGCTTCAGCAATGGTAATCACGTCCAAAGCCTTCTCATTTTCTTTCTTGAAGTTGATATAGACTTTTGGCACATCAGTCAGAATATAAAATTCGTCGGCACCAATTTCGGAAGCCGTCAATGCAGATGCCAAATCCTTGTCAATAACAGCCTCCACACCACGCATCATACCGTTTTCTTCCACCACGGGAATGCCACCGCCACCTACCGTCACCACCACATTTCCCTGGTCGGCCAGTTGCTTGACCACCTCAATATTGGTCACCTTCAGCGGTCTGGGTGAGGCCACCACCTTGCGCCAACCATTGCCCTTGGGGTCTTCCTTGAAAATAGAGCCTGTGGCCTCTGCATATTCATCGGCCTCCTCGCGGCTGTAATAAGGTCCCACAGGTTTCGTGGGGTTGATAAACATGGGGTCTTCCTTGTCCACCACCACACTGGTGACCAGCGTCACCACATTGCGTTTAATCTGCTCCTGGGCAAACACATTTCTAAAGCCCTGCTCAATCAGATAACCGATAGAGCCCTGTGTTTCAGACACACAGAAATCCATAGGCATGGGTTCGAGGTCGAAAACCTGCTTGCCAGCCTCGTGCTGCAACATCACATTACCCACCTGAGGTCCATTACCATGGCCGATAACCAGATTATAGCCCTGTTTGACAATATTGATAAGCGAACGGCATGTGTTGGTCACATTGTCGATTTGTTCCTTGTAAGTTCCTTTTTGTTTACTTCTCAGCAAGGCATTTCCGCCGAAAGCTACTACTGCGAGTTTTGACATGTCTTGAAGTTTTGTTTTTGAGTTTTGTTTTTTATTTTTCTGAAAAAAGAAAACCAATGAGGACGGTGATTACTCGTCCTCATTGACTTATCTTTAGTCGTATTTCTATATATCCTTACCAGATATGGGCTCTTTCTTCGGGAGCCACATACATCTTGTCGCCGGGTTTGATGTTGAAAGCTTCAATGAAACCATCGATGTGAGGCAGTGTAGCGTTCACACGATATTTGCCCAATGAATGCGGGTCTTCGGTAGTGCGGCGAACGATTTCTTCGTCGCGGATATTGTTGGCCCACACATTGGCGTAGGCCAGGAAGAAACGCTGGTTGGCAGTAAAGCCATCCATTTCCTCTTGAATGCCACCCTCGGCTTTAGCTTTCTGCAATGCCTGATAGGAGATGTTCAAACCACCATTGTCGGCAATATTTTCACCCAAGGTAAACTGACCGTTGGCATACAGACCAGGAGCCACTTCAATCTTGTTGAAGTAGTCAACCAACACCTGTGCACGCTGGTTGAAGTTTTCTGCATCTTGCTCGGTCCACCAGTTGGCCAGGTTGCCTGACTTGTCGTAGTTACGTCCCTGATCGTCAAAGCCGTGAGTCATCTCATGACCAATCACCACACCAATAGCGCCATAGTTAACGGCATCGTCAGCATTCATATCAAAGAATGGGGGCTGAAGGATACCTGCTGGGAAGCAAATCTCGTTGGTGGTGGGGTTGTAGTAAGCATTGACAGTCTGAGGAGTCATCTGCCATTCGGTAGGATCGACCGGCTTGCCGATTTTCGACATTTGATATTCGTTCTCAAAACGACGGGCACGCAACACATTGGCATAGTAGCTGTCGTCTTTGATTTCCAGCTTGCTGTAGTCTCTCCATTTGTCGGGATAACCAATCTTCACGATGATGGCATCCAACTTCTCCTGAGCACACATCTTGGTGGAATCGCTCATCCAATTGGCATCCTGGATACGTTCGCCCAAAGACACTTTCAAATTGTTGACCAGATTCAGCATACGCTCTTTGGCAGCTGCGGGGAAATATTTCTCAACATACAGCTGACCAACGGCTTCGCCCAGACAGCCATCCACAGTTCCCACTACACGTTTCCAACGGGGTTTGTTTTCCTCTTTGCCCGACAGCACTTTGCCGTAGAAGTTGAAGCTGGCATCCACAAAGTTCTGGCTCAAATAAGGAGCGGCAGCGTCAATCACCTGCCATGCCAGATAAGCCTTGATGGTATTCAAATCAGTGGTTCTGATAATCTTGCTCAAGGAGGAAATGTAATCCACCTGACCCACATTCACACTTTCCAGACTACCCAATCCCTGTGCATTCAAATAAGCCTTCACATCAATCACGGGCAGCATCGCCTGCAATTGGTCGATGGTTCTGATATTGTGGGTTTTGAAAGGATCACGCATGGTGTTCTTATCCATAAATTTCTCAGCCATAGCGGTTTCCAGTTTCAGCACTGCCTGGGCCATTTCGTTCTCACGGCCTTCCATGTTCACGATCTTGCTGTAGTTTGACATCTTGAACATCTCGGTCATCATAGTCACATATTGGTCACGGGTATTCTGCTGTGAGGGAGACAGATAATAGTCACGGTCACCAATGCCAAGACCACTCTGCCACAACCATGCGATATTCATGCTGCTGTTGTCAGGATCGGCTTCGCCAAAGATACCCATAAAAGGATTCAATCCGTTCAAATTCATGTCAGCAAGCATAGCGGTCAACTCTTTCAAGTCTTTCATACCGGCGATAGCCTGCAACTCCTCCTGAATAGGTTCGGCACCCTGTTTTTCGATGGTAACAGTGTCCATACCAATGTTATAGAGGTCACCAATCTTCTGAGCCACAGAGCCCTGTTCATGCTGTTGGGAAGCGGTCTCAGTGATGATTTCTTTCAGCTGAACCTGGTTGTTTTCAGCCAAAACATCGAAACTTCCATAACGTGAATACTCGGGTTTCAAAGGATTGTTTTTCATCCAGCCACCACAAGCGTACTGGTAAAAGTCGTCATTGGGCGATGCTGTAGTATCCAAATTAGCCAGTTCGATACCCGAAGTAAGAGCATTTTCTTCGGTTTTCTGTTTGGATTTGCAGCTCATCATGCAGAAAATGGTACAAATCATAAGCGGAATAATAACTTTTTTCATCCTATAAAAATTTATGAATCAATGATTTAATTTAATTTTTGATGCAAAATTTAAGAGCGCAAATATACAAAAAAGTTTTCTCGTAAACATTTTTGTCGAACTTATTTTTGTTTTTTGCAACAGAATTTCTGCTATTGACGAAATTTTTTTCGCTCCAAGTGTATTTATATTGATTTTTTTTTTATAATTTTGCATTTTGAAATATTAAGTTTAAATGGGAAAGAAAATTTTATACGTTACACCCGAGATTTTTCCGTACATGGAGGAGAATTACATCTCTCATCTCTGTCGTTTCCTGCCCCAAGGAATACAGGAGAAAGAGAATGAAATTCGCACATTTATGCCAAAATACGGCTGTGTGAACGAAAGGAAGAATCTCTTGCACGAGGTAATCCGTCTGTCTGGTCAGAATATCATCATTGAAGACACCGACCACCCATTGATTATCAAGGTCGCCTCGTTGCAGTCCGTCAGAATGCAGATTTATTTCATCGATAGCGAGGATTTCTTCAAAAGAAAAGCTGTTTTCCGCGACGAGGAAGGCAATTTTTTCGAAGACAACGACTCGCGTGCCATCTTCTTTGCCAAAGGAGTGATTGAGACCGTCAGAAAGCTCGGCTGGGCTCCCGACATTATCCACTGCCACGGATGGATTACCGCATTGCTGCCGATTTTCATCAAGACCTGCTACAAAGACAACCCCTTGTTCCAGGATATGAAAATGATTTTCTCTATCTACAACGACCAATTCCCTGAAAAATTCTCATCAGACTTCGGCAAAAAACTGAAACTCACCGGCATTCCCAAAGAATATACCACTAAATTCAGAAGTCCCGGCTACGATGCCATTATCAAAACCGCTATTGACTTCTCCGATGCGGCCGTAATCGCTCATCCTGAAGTCAAGAAAACGATACAAACCTACCTCAAGAAGAAAGAAATGCCCGTGCTGGTACATCCGGAAGATGCCGAAGGCGACAACTACGTGGACATATACGACAACTTTTACGACCAACTGCTAACCAAATAAACTACTACTGAAATGCCTCTTGCTAAAAAAGCCACATGGCTGTTGTTGCTCTTTGCGGTCTGCTTCACTTCCTGCAAGAAAGAATACAATTCCATCGGTCTGAACCTGGAAGACGAATTGCTGGGAACCAGCAAGGATACTACTACCATCACTGCCTATTCGGTGCTGTATGACACCCTTAACACCACAAACCTGTCAAATCAGATTCTCGGAGAACTTCACGACCCCATTTTCGGTAAAACAGTGACTATGGTGTATTCCCAATTCCTGAGTTCAGGCTCCATTCCCTCTTTTGGTGACGAAGCGGTTGTCGACTCTGTGGTGCTTACCCTACAAACCGCTGGCTACTACGGCGACACAACAGCCGCCTTGCATTTCGAGGTGTATGAGCTCACCGAAGACCTGACAGAAGACGACAACTACTACAATTACAGCACTACCGAGCATAGCAATAACAATCTGCTGAACCAACCTGGCAAAAACTACTACATACGACCCAATACCCCCATCACCATCGGGGGCGAGTTGCTGTCTCCCCACTTGCGCATCCGTATCTCACCCGAATTTGGACAACATCTGATTGATGCCAGCGATGAATGGATGACCGATGATGCTATTCTGGCAGATTTCAAGGGGCTCTGCATACAAGCCACCTCCTTCCACTCTACCGGCTGTCTTTTCTCGAGCAACATGACCAGTTCACTGACAGGTCTGGTTATCTATTACCACAACTCACTGGGTGACGGAATGAACTACACCTTCCGTCCTTCCGAATCAGGTATCACCTATAACAATTACAACCACTTCGGCTACAGCGATGCATGTCAGGATTTGAGACGTCAGATTCTTGACCACGACAGCACCAACATCACTCAACTGTATATACAGGCAATGGGCGGTGTACGAACCAAAATACGTTTCCCCTACATTCGCAAAAAATTCGCCAACATCGACAATCGCGTGGTCATCAACCGAGCCGAATTGGTTATCACCGACTGCAATCCTAACGAAAATGTATACTTACGTCCTACCGGACTCTCTATTCAAGGGGTGAAAAACGACGGTTCTCTATATTACATCCCCGATGACGACATACTCAGCGCAGACGGCTATTTCGGAGGCACCTACAATGCCAGCACCGGAGAGTACAGAATTCGTATCACCCAATACCTACAACAACTTATCTTGAATCAAGGCGACTATGCCGATTATTTCTACCTAATCGTTAAAGGTTCGGGCATCCATGCCAATCGTTTGGTTTTTCATAGTAGCACCGACAATACAACCATACTCGACAAATCGTTGCGGGTGGAGATTGCCTATACAACATATTAATATTGCAAATAAATCAAAAAAAATAAACTCATGTCAGAACAAATTAAAGGAAAAATTTCACAGATTATCGGAGCTGTCGTTGACGTACAGTTCAGTGAAGGCACCACACTACCTAATATTTATGATGCCTTGGAAGTAACGCGGGACAATGGTGAGAAACTTATCCTGGAATGTGAGCAGGATATTGGTGAAGATACCATGCGTTGCATCGCTATGGATTCTACTGACGGTTTGAGACGCGGCATGGATGCAGTTGCTACCGGCCGAATGATTAGCATGCCCACCGGCAACATCAACGGTCGTCTGCTCAACGTTATCGGCGAATCTATTGATGGTATCGATAAACTGGAATCTACCGTGCGTAAGGATATCCACCGTGATCCCCCCACTTTTGAAAATCTGTCAACTTCTCAGGAAGTGCTCTATACCGGTATCAAGGTCATCGACCTCATCGAACCCTATGCTAAAGGTGGTAAAATCGGTCTGTTCGGTGGTGCTGGTGTGGGTAAAACCGTGTTGATTATGGAAATGATCAACAACATCGCCAAGAAATATTCAGGTATGTCTGTTTTCGCCGGAGTAGGTGAACGTACCCGTGAAGGTAACGACCTGCTGCGCGAAATGATAGAGTCTGGCGTTATCCGCTACGGCGAAGAGTTCAAAAAGAGCATGGAAGAAGGTGGATGGGACCTGAGCAAGGTAGACAAGAATGAATTGGCAAAATCACAGGCCACACTTGTTTTCGGTCAGATGAACGAACCCCCTGGAGCACGTGCACGTGTAGCTCTGTCAGGTTTGACCGTGGCCGAATACTATCGCGACGGCGACGAACAGTCGGGCGGTAAAGACATCCTGTTCTTCGTGGACAACATCTTCCGTTTCACCCAGGCTGGTTCAGAGGTTTCCGCTTTGCTGGGACGTATGCCTTCCGCAGTAGGTTACCAACCTACCCTGGCTACTGAAATGGGTACCCTGCAAGAGCGTATCACCTCCACCAAACGTGGCTCCATTACTTCTGTACAGGCCATCTATGTGCCTGCCGACGACTTGACCGACCCTGCTCCCGCCACCACCTTCTCGCACTTGGATGCCCAAACAGTATTAAGCCGTAAAATCGCCTCTTTAGGTATTTATCCCGCCGTTGACCCGCTGGATTCCACTTCACGTATCCTTACCCCCGATGTCGTTGGTGAAGAGCATTACAATACAGCCCAGCGTGTAAAGGAGACCCTGCAGCGATACACCGAATTACAAGATATCATCGCCATCCTCGGTATGGAAGAACTCTCTGAAGATGACCGCAAAGTGGTATCCCGTGCTCGTCGTGTTCAACGTTTCATGTCTCAGCCTTTCCATGTGGCCGAACAGTTCACCGGCATGCCAGGTAAGTTCGTCAACATCGAAGATACTATCAAGGGATTCAATATGATTTTAAACGGCGACCTGGATTACCTACCCGAATCCGCTTTCAGTTATGTGGGTACTATTGAGGAAGCTATCGAGAAAGGTGAAAAAGAATTGGCACAAGCATCAAAATAATCGTCATGAAACTAGATATCACCACTCCCGACAAACAGTTGTACTCTGGGGATGCCAGTCTGGTTCAGTTGCCCGGTTTGCACGGACTGTTCGAGGTGCTTGAACATCATGCACCCATCGTGGCAGCCTTAACAAAAGGAAAAATCAAAGTCCAAAACGGCAACAACGAGGCCGAATACTTCGACATCAACGGTGGCACAGTAGAAGTGCTCAACAATAACATTTTAGTCTTAGCAGAATAATTTTTATGAAAACAGTCCGTCTTTTCATTATCGCAGCTATCATCTTAGCAATCACATCAGCAGCTCCGCTTTTCGGACAGAAACTCAAACCAGAAGCCGTTCCTGAAGATGTTAAACAAGCCATGGATTTTGAATATCCCAATGTAAAAATATTGTATTGGGAAATGAGCGACAATCTCTATGTGGCCAATTTCAAGGAGGATAACTCGCCCGGCAAGTGCTATATCAAAAAAGACGGACAATGGCAAAAGACAGTTTACCCTGTTCCCCGTGTGGAATTGCCCTCAGCTATCACCGACTATGTAAAGGCCAACTATGCCAACTATACCATATCGGTATCCCAACTGCAAGAGATGCCTAATGTGCGTATACATTATTATATAGAGGCAAAACCTGAAGGCGTCGGTTACGAAGCGTCTAAGCTTACCTTTAATACAGTAGGTACACTTATCGAGCGCATCGACCCAGTAGGCTTCAACACTGAGGCTAAAAGTGTAGTTGATCAAAGTAGCAGCAATGCAAAACCCGCCCCCACCTCTGGTGCCAGCGGCAAACCTACTGCTTCCAACTCCTCTTCAAAACCAACGACTTCCACCACAAAGCCAACTACCACTACCACCAAACCGACAACTTCCACTACCACTACGAAACCAACCACTTCTACCACCTCAAAGCCGACTACTTCAACTACTACTAAGTCCACCACTACTACGACAAAACCTACTACTACCACTACGAAACCTACCACTACAGCAACTACGGCAGCTACGACCGCCAAGACTACAAGCAGCAAGTCGACAAGCACTACTAGCAGTAACAGCAAAACCACTGCTTCTAACGACAAACCTAAAAAGGAAAAAGAAGAGAAGCCCGTATACGACGAAAGAGGCAATAAGGCTATAGATCCCAACAGTGTGCCCGCCAATGTCAAAACCGCCCTCAGCAAGAAAGTACAGCGTCCGGAAGAGTTACATTGGTTCAAACTCGACACCTTCTATATCGCCAATTTCATTGCCCGCGAGCAGAAAAACGAAGTGTTCATCTCCAATTCTGGTTTATGGGAAAAGACCTACACCGTGCTTCCCGAAGTATCTGTGAGCGGCAACATGCTCAAGCATCTGCAAACCTATTACAAAGGCTACCGCTTCAAAAATGCCATCAAAGAGACACGTGCCGACAAAAAAGACGTGACGATGGTGGAAATCTACGAGAAGAACAACTACAAACAGAAGTTGGTAACCACCCTCTTCTTCGACAAGACTGGCAAGCTGATCCGTACTATCGATCCTGATTATGAGATTGGAGGACAAGTCAAAGAAAGCGCCGAGGACGAATCACTGGAAAAATACTACGAGAAGATGAACATGTCCAACAAGGCCGACGACAACACCAATATCCCCAAGGATGTTTTGAATGCTTTCAAGGCCAAATACCCACATGTAACGGGTGTAACCTGGGCAGAAACCGATAATGGTGACTATTCTGCTACTTATTTCGGCACAAGAGGCAAGGAGATTTGCATCATCAACAGCTATGGGGTCATCACCGAAACCATGACGATGGGCAATATCGACAATCTGCTGAGTTCTATTTCCACCTATATCAAACAGAATCACAAAAACTGCAAGGTGGTGGAATACTATGCCGTGAAGAGACTTGTGGAAAAGAAGAACTACTATAAGGTAATCATTGCCGACAAAAAGACAAAAGTTGAACAGGAACTCCTGTTTACCACCTCTGGTAAAATCGTTGAATAACATACCTAAATCATTCAGCAAAACCAATGAATTATTTCGAAATCAAAATCCATTTCTCCTCTGCGGATCCGTGGAAGGAGATATTCAGCTCGTTTTTGGCTGACGCAGGCTGTGAAAGCTTTATGGACGGAGAAAGTGACAACGACCTCTTATGCTATATTCCCAGTCAGCTATACGATGCCGATAATATCAAAAACATCTTGGAAAACCACGGTCTGGATGTCGACATCCGCTATGAGGTGCAGGAAATAGAGCAGCAGGATTGGAATGCTGTTTGGGAATCCAACTATACTCCTGTGCTTATTGCAAATCGCTGCTACATCAGGGCTCCCTTCCATCCAGAAATGGAGGGTGTGGAATACGAGATTCTGATTGAACCCAAAATGTCGTTCGGCACCGCCCATCATGAAACCACCTCCCAGATGATTGAATACCTGCTGGAAGAAGACCTGAAAGGGAAAAGTGTGCTCGACATGGGGGCCGGAACCGGTGTGCTGGCCATCCTTGCCCACAAGCGGGGTGCCGCTCCCGTAACCGCCATCGACAACGACGAATGGGCCTACAACAACAATCTCGAAAATATCGCCCGCAATGACTGCGAGGATATGGAAGTGATTCTTGGTGATGCCTCTGCCCTCAAGGGACGGAAGTTCGAGGTCATCATCGCCAATATCAACCGTAATATTCTGGTCAACGATATGCCTGCTTACGCCGAAGCTCTGCTTCCAGGCGGAACCATCTTCTTCAGTGGCTTCTACGAGAGCAAAGATCTTGACATCATCAAAGCCCGTGCCGCTGAATTCGGCATCCAATACCAGTCACACAAAGTCAAAAACGACTGGTGCGCCATGAAAGGTATTAAAAAGTAATTTATAGTAAACCTTATATTTCCCCTTCTTTTAGAAGAGGTGGCCATAGGCCGGGGTAGTGACGTAAAAATAATTCAATTTTCAATATGAACAAGCGCATTCTGCTTATAATAAATATTTTATTTTTTACAGCATGGTCTCTCCAAGCCCAACGCTTCACTTCTTTTACTGACAACCCAGCTTATACCATCGAAGAGGTAAAAGCCTATCTGGCCACCGTGCCCAAAGATCGGCAGAAAGAGGCTGATGCGCTTTTCACCCGTTTCTCCGAGTTTTGGAATAGTCCTTGGATGGACGACGAGGCGCAAGAGACCTTTATTGATGTGGCCAACAAGATGCTTAAGAAGAAGATGAGGCCATTCCCCCACTTTCAAGCCTATCTGGAGGCCTACTCATCTTTTATGAGCAGTCCTTTTAATGGTGATTTGGAAACCTGGTCAAAAATCATTCAGTATCATATCAACGATGAGCCTACGCTGTTCAAAGAGAAGATGCAAATCTACACCAGCTTTTTCAGCTACAATATCATATACAATAGTGCCAACTCTCGCTGGACGGTCTATGGAGAAGCTGAAAGCCTCGGCATTGACCAAGAACCCTATATACGTTTTGCTGATATCGACCTGGTGGGTAGCTCGGCTCACGACAGCTTGACCATCGTTTCCGCTCAAGGTGATTACCTACCTTCCTCCCTCATATTCAAAGGCAAAAAAGGCATCATCTACTGGGATAGAGCTGGACTGGGAGCTGATGTAAACGCCAAAATAGTCAATTATAACGTGGATGTACGCTTCCCGAAAGTGATTGCCTCCGATGCCACCCTCTCCTACCCCCAATACTTCAGCAAACCCGTCAAAGGAGTGTTAGAAGAGAAAGCAGCATTGGCCACTACGGAAGAAAAAGCCACCTATCCCCGTTTCCGCAGCAACGACGACCGCATTGTCATCAACGAAATCTACAAGAATGTGGACTATATCGGCGGTTTTGAATTACGCGGCAGCTCCATTCAAGGTTATTCCGAAGGGGAAATGCTATCACAAATCTATGTCAAAAAAGACGGCAAACCCATCGTTAAAGTCTACTCCCGCAACTTCCTGTTCCGCCCCGGCAATGTGTTGGCTGAGGATGCCAGCATCCGTATTCTCATTGACGAAGACTCTATCTACCATCCCGCTGCCAATTTCAAATACAACGAGACCACTCGTGAAGTGCTGATTTCAAGACCCAAACAGGGTGTGGGTAGAACCCCCTTCTTCGACTCCTACCACAAAATGGATATCACGGCAGAGTCTATCTCATGGAAGACCGACGAGGAAAGAATCGAAATTAAGCCCATTGTAGGTATGACCAGCGAAAGTCCAGCTTATTTCGAGTCGCAAAACTTCTTCGACCCCACCATTATGCGCAAGATATGGGGTTTCAACGAAGTAAATCCCCTGTTCACCCTTTGGGAGCTGTTCAAAACCAACAAATACGAGCCCTTGCGACTGCACGAGGTGGTATCATGGTTCAAGAAGTCGGAAATCGATATCAAAGCCATGATGATTGACTTCGCTGCCCGTGGCTTTATCGAATACGATATCACCAACGACAAAATCATCTATCGTAAGAAGATTTCACAATACCTCAACAATGATGTGCGCCAGAAAGACTACGACAATATCATTCTGGAGTCCAAAACGCACTATGCCTCTTACGATTTGGTAAGCAAGGATTTGCGTGTAACCGGTTGCGAGTTCTTTGTGCTTAGCGACGCCCAGATTGTCAACGTGTATCCTGCCGGTGAAAATGTCACAGTGAAGAAAAACCGAGATATGGTATTTTCGGGTCGTATCGTAGCTGGACTCTTCGACTTCGTTACCCACAACTGCCAATTCAACTACGACAAGTTCCAGATGGAAATGAATGTCATCGACTCTATGATTATGTATGTGCCCGATGAGCACGGCCCTGTTAACATATACGGTGAACACAAGTTGCGTAAGATTCAAAGTCCCATCGAAGAGCTATCAGGAACCCTCTTTATTGACGTTCCTGGTAACAAATCGGGCATTGTCGACTATCCTGACTATCCCATTTTCGAGGCTCGCAAAGGCGGCAAAGTATACTACGACAAACCGCAAGTATTGGGAGGGGTTTATACCCGCGACCGCTTCTACTATGCAGTGGACCTCTTCCGTATCAAGAATCTGGATAATTTCGAAATCGACTCCATGAAGTTCACCGGCGCATTGGTCTCCGGAGGTATCTTCCCCGATATCCGCGAACCACTGCAGGCACGTCCCGACTTCTCGCTGGGTTTTGTCCACCATACTTCCGAATCCGGACTTCCCTGCTACGAAGGGAAAGGCAGCTATGCAGGTATTGTTGACCTAAGCTATAGGGGTTTGCGAGGACGTAGAGGCACCATCAACTACCTGACCTCCATCACTACCTCCGACAGTCTGGTATTCTATCTCGACTCATGCAACGCCTCTGTAAAACATCATGAGGTAGTCGAACAACTCAGTGGCACCGAATTCCCACCTGCCACCGTCGACAACGCCTACCTTCACTGGACTCCTTATCAAGACAAGTTCTTTGTCCATACCATAGAAAGCCCCATGAGCATTTTCCACGAGACCGAGTTGACGGGCAACTCTATGCTTACTCCCTCAGGTATGTTCGGCACAGGCACCATCCGTTTCAAAGGAGCTGAAATCGACTCGCGTCTCTTCAGCTTCAAACATCACGAGCTGCTGGCCGACACTTCCAACCTAAAACTCTATAACCTCAACACCGGCGAGTTAGCCTTCCGTACCGACAACTACAACTCTCACGTTAACTTCCAAACCCGTAAAGCCAGTTTTGCCTCCAACGGAGCCGCATCTGAAGTGGTGTTTGTCAAGAACGAAATCAAGACCAACGCCTCTGCTTTCGACTGGGATCCCATCGACGAAACCATCCTGCGCTTCAAATGGGACGACCCGAACAAAGATATTGACATTGACAATACACCTACCCGAGAACTCATTGATATGCCCGGTCTCAAAGCCAACGAGTTGATTGCTACCGATCCCGGCATAGGACTCCATTTCAATGCCCTCAGCGCCGAGTTCAACTACTCTACCAACATTATCAAATGCGAAGGAGTGCGTTTCATCGAGTCTGGCGATGCAGCCATCTTCCCCCACGAAGGTAAAGTCACCATCTACGAAAAATGCCGCATCGAGCGCTTGGAGAACGCCCGACTGCTGGCCAACCGTACCGACAAGTACCACGAGTTGCACGACTGCACCATCAACCTATATACTGCCACCCGCTTCAGAGGCTCTGGCTTCTACGATTATATCGACGAGAATCAAACCGTCCAGACCATTCATTTCGACACTCTGTGGTGCATTCAGAATACCGAAGGCCATGCCAAGATTCCATTGGAGAAAGACTTCAAACTGAGTCCGCATTTCGCCTTCGACGGTCGTGCCGAGCTACATGGCGAGAATCCCTTCCTCTCTTTCTTCGGCGGAGTGGAAATCATTCACGACTGCAACAAGACCAAGCCCGCCAGAATGAAGATTCTGCAGCAGGTGGATCCCAACAACATACAGCTGGAGGTGCACGAGCGCACCAAGGATATCAACGACCGTAAAGTGGTGATTGCCATCGCTTCTGCTAATACTGACGGCCGCATTTACACGGCTTTCGGATGCGCCAAAGAGCAATTCAACGACCCCGAATATATCAATGTATGGGGCTTCATCACCTACCATCATCCCACCCAGGAGTTTTGGGCTGCCTCTAAAGAGAAACTGGAAGATCCCACCCTGCCTGGCAATATGCTGGTGCTCGACAAGAACAACTGTATCTGTACCGGTAACGGCGCTATCGACATGGGTGCCAAATTGGGCCGTATCGACTTCAACACCAACGGTGAAATTGTCAACTATATCAAGGCCGACTCCGCCCAAATGCACCTCACCACCTCCATCGACTTCTTCTTCAACGAGGAATCCATGAAAGTGCTGAACCGACATCTCGACAACTCTCCCTCGCTCGACTTCCTCGATGTGTCTGAAGACGAAAACTATGAAATGGCCATCCGCAACATGCTTTCTGAGGAAGATTATGTCAAATACCTGAACGACATGGCGATGGGCGTACAGAGCAAGAAATTGCCACAGCCGCTACAGGTACGCTTCCTCTTCTCGCGCATCGACTTCGACTGGGACAACGTCAACTCGGCCTTCCTCTCTCAGCGCACCCTGCCACTCATCATCTGCAACAGCAAGCAAACCTACAAGAATATTCCCGGACGTATTGTCATCGAGAAAAAAGGCTCACGCAACCGCCTGTATATCTACTTCGAGTTCGACAACGAGTTCTTCTTTTTCCAGTTCGAGAACAACAGCATGTATGGTTACGCTTCGGTGAAAAAATTCAACGACGAAATCATGAACACCAAAGCCAAAGACAAAACCCTGCATGCCGAAAAAGGCAAACCCTCGTTCACCTACAAACTCGGCAACCGTAGCCAGCAACGCAAATTCACCAAGAAATACTTTCCACCTCTAGATGAAGAGACAAGCGAGGAATGATATAATACTCTCTGATTGAGGTTTACTGATTTCGATAATCAGTCTGGCTTGATATTATTGATCTTTCGCCGGCAACTCGAATTTCAAGCGCCCAACTTTGTGAACAATGAAGATAATGAGCAACTCAATGACGTAGGCTATCAAATAACTGTACCAAAGGAGAGAAGGAAAGTAATGGGCCACAATCCAAAGCACGGGGATAACCATCAGAGAAATCATAATGGAGATGAAGAGTGACATTTTATGGTAGTCGTAGAGTTTATACACTACCATTATAGTGTCGATATAACACCATAAGGCCAAACTCAGGGCGAAGGCGCGCAGGGCAGAGACAGTTTCGCTGATGGCAGCTTCGCCGTCAGCACCGAAAGCACGGGCAATGTACGCTGGGAAGACCCAAACGATGATGCACACAATGACCATACTGACGGTGATGAAAAAGAACGACTTGCGCAATATCAACTTTAAGGTCGCGTTGTCACCACGACCCACCTCAATGGAACCGAGTGACTGGATAGTGCGTTCGACACCCGCCAGAAAGAGATTGTAAATCATAAGCAGGTTCATGCAGACGGCCAGGGCGAAAAGTCCCACCCCGCCCTTTACGAACGACACAGAATGGTTGCAGGCAATGAAAAGCAACGCCAGTGTACCACAAGCCACAGCCATGGGTGCACCTTGGTTGACTATCTTACCTAATGAAGAATGGAGTGTTGAGAATGAAAAATCGTCTTGCGTCGTCAGGCGCAGCGTAAGCCGGAGGTGATTGTCCTTGTAGCGGAAGTGACGGCACATAATGGCAATGCCCACCAAATGTCCTGTAACGGTAGCCGTTGAGGAACCTTCAATTCCCCACCCTAATCCTTGGATAAAGACAAAGTCGAGACTGAGGTTAACCACATTGTCGATCAGGATGGCGACGGACGCAAGCCGCGGACTGCCATCGACGCCTGCCATTGTGGTGAGGGCCCACATCACCATATAGGCCGGAGCACCTATCATCATCACCCGCAAATAGTCCTGGGTGAGCGGCCGTAGTTCCTCGTGGGTGCATAACCAGGCCGTGACCACATCGGGAATGGTGATACCACCAACCGTAAACAGCACTCCCACCAGTAAACAAGCGGCCAAGGCAAGCGTGAAGTAATACGCCACACCTTGATGGTTCTTCTTGCCTAATTCGATGCCTACCAACATGCCGGCACCCGTAGCCAAGAGCATGTTCAAGGTAAACATCACCTGCAACACAGGATTTGTCAGGTTGATGGCACTCACACCATCCTCCCCAATCAGGTTGCCCACAATGATGGCATCCACCACAGTTCCCAAACAGGCCGACAAGGCGATGAGGATGCTCGACCAGAGAAATCGCCAGTACTTACGGTTAAATGTCGCTTTATCTTCCATTTTTATGTTAAACTTTGACTTTGAACATTAACTTTTTTTCAATAGGTCGGCTTACGCCGGTAAACTTGCGTCACTACCCCGGCCTACGGCCACCCCTTCCAATGGAAGGGGAATTGACCATTGACTATACGGTAAAATAATCGAATCCAATGATGGTATCAATGAAACGGTGGACGTAGTCGGCCGCTGTGGGAGGCCACTGGAAGCCCATACGGTAGAGCACTTGCGTAGTGTATTCGTTGGCGGACTCTATCCAGCGCATAGTGTGTTTGCTGCTCACGTTGTAGGCCATCAGCGGACGCAGCAACGTAACGAGGTCCGGATTCTCCATCATCCGCGCCAAAGCCTGCTGGAACTCTTCGGTCTCGACACGACGAAGTTTAAGGCCAGAGAGTTCAAAGCCCATGAGGATGTCGGAAAGGAACTGGCGATGAGTGTTGTTGGGATGGAAGACAATACACTCCTTCGGGGTTTGAGCCAATTTCATAATGGCACTGGCCACCTCATCAATGGGTGAGAACTCGAAACGGCGGTCGAGAGCTTCGTATGGCACCATTCCGATAACCACATAAGCACGCAACGTCGCCAGGAAGTTGTTGGTGTTGAAGTTGATTTGGAACTCACCGTCCTTCTGGCGTGCCGACAAGTTACCCACACGCATAATCTTGGCATTAAGACCTTGTTGCTCAACAGCTTCTAGAACTAATTCTTCGGCCTTATACTTAGAATAAACGTACTTATTGGCATCGATATTCTGCCCAATGTTGAACGTCTGCTCCGTCAGCTTCACCTCTGGTCCGGGTTGGCCGTCAACACTCAGACCAGCAATGCTGTTGGTGGAGATATGGATGAGTCGCGAACCTGTGCGCAAACAGAAGATAATCAGGTGACGTACGGACTCGATGTTGACCATCTCGATGTCGTTGCCTGCCGAGAAGTGTTTCACGTTGGCCACACAGTTGATCACCGTCAGCTGATCGTTAATGCTGTCGAAGGCGTCAGCTTGAGTGACCTCGGCGGTGAAGACAGTTACACGTTCTTCGAAATGATTGAACACTTCGGTATGACCGAAATAATAGAAGTACAGCGACTTTAGACGGTTGAGGGCTTTCACATTGTTTTCCGCACGGATGGGACAGAGAATGCGACCACTGTAATTGGAAAGCAATTCGTTAAGGATATGAATACCGAGATAGCCCGTAGCTCCCGTCAGCAATACATCGCCAATGGGCTGACGCTTGCCGATATGAAGGGCTTCGAGCGTGTTGGCGGAGAGAATGTCAGAGAATTGAGAATTGATAATGGTTAATTGAGAATTGACTGGTGATGATTCTTCCGTTGCAGAAGCGTTCTCTGTCTCATTACCACTCACGAATGCGGCCAATGCTCTTGGCGTCTTCTGGTTAAACAAGTCGTTGAACACAATTTGAACGCCTTGTTTGCTGGCCTCCACAATCACCTTGATGGCGTTAATGCTGGTACCGCCAATCTCGAAGAAGTTGTCGGTGGCACCCACCTCCGGAATCTTAAGCACTTCGGAGAATATGTTGCAGAGGAGTTCTTCCGTTTTACCCACCGGTGCCACATATTCGGTGGCACGCTTCATCTCGGGTACCGGCAACGCCTTGCGGTTGATCTTGAGATTGGGTGTCATCGGCATCACGTCTAACTTCATATAGACATCTGGCACCATATAGTCGGCCAACGACGAGGTGGCTAATGCCAACTGGATGCCCTCATCGCTGAGCGTGGAACCCTCATCCAACGTATAGTATAGTATCAAGTGCTCGTTACCCATCACCTTGCGCACCTCGGCAGCGGCCTGACGGATGCCTTCGATGTTCAGGGCTTTGCTCTCGATTTCACCGAGTTCGATACGGAAACCACGCAATTTCACTTGAGTGTCGATACGACTGATATACTCTAACTGACCATCCTCGTTCCAACGACAGAGGTCGCCAGTGTAGTACATACGGACAGGATGTCCCCAGCGGTCTTCCTTGACAAACGGACAATCAACGAACGACGTAGCCGTGCGTTCGGGCAGTCGCCAATAGCCACGACCCACCTGAATACCAGCAAAGCACAGTTCACCAGCCACGCCCTGCGGCACAAGGTTACCAGCAGAATCAATGATAAAGTTCCAGTTGTTGGCCACACTCTCGCCGATGGGGATATTCTCCACACGACGACCCGGGGCGATTATATAATAGGAGGTGTCGTCGGTACACTCGGTCGGACCATAAACATTGATAATCTCGATATGGTCGCTGAACACACCGTCCATCTTCTCGCCTCCACCCGTGGTAAAGCGGATGGGCAGGTCATCGAAGGTGTTGAGCAACAAGCTGGTCATCGCCGTCGAATAGCCACCACCGGTAATTTGATGGTCAATCAGGAACTGGCGTATGTCGTTGAGATCCTTGCGGATTTCCGTCGGCATAATATGGAACGAGCCACCCAAAGTAAGCACGGGGTACATATCTTCGATGTGCGCATCGAACGAGAAGGAGCGGTGTCCGCTGATGCGGTCTTCAGCCGTCAGTTTCTCCATGTCGATGACCACAGCGATAAAGTTACGCAAACCAGCCTGATGAAGCATGGCGCCTTTCGGTTTGCCCGTAGAGCCGCTGGTGTAGATCATGTAGGCGAGACCGTCGGGAGTGGAAAGGTCAATTGGAGTTGACAATTGACAGTTGACAGTTGACAATTGAATTTCTGCCATGAAATCGTCAATGAAGAAGGTCTTTGCGGAAGCGGTGCTGAAATCGCCCTCCGCCAGCTTGGACTCCAGCACGTCGTGCGAGGTGATGAGCACCTTCGACTCGGAGTTCTCCAGCATGTAGCTCAGTCGCTCGTTGGGATACTCGAAATCCAGCGGTGTGTAGGCAGCACCCGCTTTATGAATAGACAATACTGCCAACGGAAACTCCTTGAAGCGGTCGAGCATGACGCAGACGAAGTCGTTGGGTTGTACACCAAAGTCTATCAGCTGGTGGGCCAAAGCATTCGAGTAGCGGTCCATCTCGGCGTAAGTCAGCTGACTGTCCCGATCGACCACTGCCGGTGCATCGGGCGTGCGTTTGGCCTGCTCGGTAAAGAGGTTGGCGAAGGTCTTGCTCAAATCCACGTCAATCTCCTTACCTGTACCTAACTTTATGATACGTTCAGCCTCCTCATCACTGACTATGCAGATGCTGGTCAATGCGGCCTCGGGGGTTGCCATCATCCGTTCTACCGTGACCTTGACGGCATCGGCCAGACGCTGCATCAGACAGGCGGAATATTTGCCGTTGTCGTAATCCACACAAACGCTGGGATGTCCCTGTACTTCGCTGATAAAGAACGTAATGGGAAACTTGGGCACTTGGAGCTCCATATTATGCAATTCCAACGGAGTTCCCTGACAGACATACTGGCTGATCATTCCCAATTGATAGACAAACTGTATCTCTGCCGTCAATCCGTAGTCAGCTGCAATCTGGGCAAACGGATAGTTCTCGTGGCGCAGGGTCTCGTCGAAGTTTTCGCTCACCTCCTGTAAGAACTCGCTCACGGTCTGTTTTCCGATAGTGGCACTCAAGGCCAGCGTATTGACAAACATACCCACGGTATTGCGGATGTTCAGGTTGGAGCGACCGTTTGAGACAGTGGTGATACAAACCTGCTCGCTGTTGGCAAAGCGCGACAGTGCATAATAGATGGCCGCGAGCACCAAATGGGCAGGTGTGATATTGTGATTGCGGCAGAAGGTCTCCATAGCCTCTATGTCAAGCGTGGAGATGGCCTTTCCGATAGTGGCTTTGACGGGATTCGGCAGGTCGGGACGCACCTCTGTGGCGGCCTCTACCACAGACAGTCGTTCTTTGAAGAAGTCGGCAGCAGCCTGATAGTCTGCCCCACCCTCTGCGTTCTTTTCAGCTACTACATAGGCGGCATAATTTTGGTCTTCATCTTCGATAGGCTCGCCGTTCATGATGCTGCACAGTTGCTGCAGGAAGATGTCGGTAGAGCCGCCATCGAACACCAGATGGTGTACATCCATCAGCAGATAGGTGTGCTGTTCAGAAGTCACTATTTCGAAGCGATAGAGTGGACCCGTGCTGAGATCGAAGGGCTTCACGAAATCCTGCTTATACTGCGCCAATTCCGCTTCGCTCATCTGTTTTACAGGTATCTCTACAGCCTTCTCCAAATCAACAGTTTGTACGATACCCTCTTCGCCATTTCCAAAATGGACGGTCATCTGTGGATGCGCCTTGACCAGTGTCTTGATCGTCTCGGCTAGTGTTGTTGTATCTGTATCCTTCTGGAACTTAATGCAGAATGGAACATTGTACAGCGTTGAAGTGGGATTTTTCAGACAGTCGAAATAGACGCCAGTCTGGGCGTAACTCAATGGGAATTGAGAATTGACAATTGATAATTGATAATTGTTGGCATCCGCATCACTTTGCCCAGCTGATTGTTGATGGATTACTTTGTTCCAAATCTCGTTCTCAATGCTTTGCAGCGTGCCGTTCTTCACCAATGACTTTGCATCGAGTGTAACGCCATAGTATTTTTTTACCTGTATAGCAAGTTTGATAGCGGAAATAGAAGTAAGACCCACATAGCCAAGTAACGTAGTGACACCAAAATCGGCATTACCCACAATGGCTGCAATCATCTCATGCAGCTCTTGCTCCATCGCATTCATCGGCACGTTGCTCTCTCCTACTGCCGCAGCCTTCTTCTCGGGTACGGGCAATGCCTTCTTGTTTACCTTCTGGTTCTGGTTGAGCGGAATGGCTTCAATCTGCATCGTCACGGCCGGCACCATATACGGAGGTTTCTGGTCGAGAATGAAGTTATTCAAAGCCTCAACATCCACTTTTTTATCGCTTACTACGTATGCGGTGATAAACTTGCCACCGCCTTCATCATCGAAAGCCTGCACCGTGGCATCCTTGATACCGGGGAACTCGCGAATAACGGACTCCACCTCCTTCAACTCGATGCGGAAACCGCGAATCTTCACTTGACCGTCCCTGCGGCCTACAAACTGGATGTTGCCATCGGGCAGATAGCGCACGATGTCGCCCGTACGATAGGCGCGAATGTATTTCTCCTCGGTAGTGAAGGGATTTTGGATAAACACTTCTGCGTTTTTATCCGGTCGGTTCAAGTAGCCGAGTGCCACTTGAGGTCCGGCCGCCCACAGTTCACCCATAGCTCCCACAGGCAGACGATGACCCTGCTGATCGACCACATAAAGCCGCACGTTGTCCAAAGGTTTGCCGATGGGAACGTCCGCATCTTTCTTCGTGATGGGATAGATAGTGATGAGGATGGTGGCCTCCGTGGGACCGTAGCCGTTGTGCAACTGATAGCCCTGAGGCGGGGCAATGCTGGCCAGCTTTTCGCCAGCCACAGACAGATGCATCAAGGAATGGTTCTCGATGTTCGTCGCAAACTGATAGCCCACTTGTGTGGTCATGAAGGTATGGGTAATATGTTCGCGCTCCAGGTATTCGTTGAGCGACACAAGGTCCAGTCGAAGTTCCTCAGGGATGATGTGTACAGTGGCACCGCCCGTCAACGGCGGATAGATACCCTCTTGATGCACATCGAAACCATAGCTGGCATATTCAGCCACATTGTGTTCCGGTTTCAAGTCGTAATACTTCCAGTACCAGTTGCAATAGCTCACCAGATTGCCGTGCGTCAGCTGGCAGCCTTTGGGTACACCTGTAGAACCACTGGTATAGAGCAGTATGAAACGATCGGAGGGGGACAATTGACAATTTATAGTTGACAATTGACAGTTTGCTTCCGCTGTGAGGGCAGGCAGCGACAACAGTTCTTTCGTTAAAAGCACTTCGCCCTGATATTCATCAACGAGGTCACGCAACGACTCGTCGGCAATGAGCAACTTGGCATCAGCATCCTTCACCATGAAATTCAGACGCTCCTTCGGATAGCTGGAATCAAGCGGCTGGTAGGCACAGCCCGCCTTCAGAATACCTAACGAGGCTATAACCATCCACTCGCAGCGAGGAATGATGATAGACACGGCATCGCCTACGCCTAATCCTTTGGACATTATATAACCTGCGATGCGGTCGCTAATGTCGTCCACCTGCGCGTAGGTGTAGCGGTGGTCTTTGAAAACGACGGCTTCGGCATCCGGCGTGGCCTTGGCCTGACGGCGGAACAGCGAGACAACAGTCTGCGTGTCATCGTAAGGTCTGTCGGTGTCGTTGAAGCTATCCAGCTGTTCTATATCTCTGGAATCTGTCAGCGCGACGTTGGTCAAAGACTCATGGGGCGAAGAGACAAACGCCTGTGCGACATGACTGATAGAGTTGGTCAGGCTCTGCATCAACTCCTGAGAATAGAGACCGTTGTCGTATTCCAGATAGACACAGGGAACGCCTTTATACTCTTTTATGTATATAGAAATGTGGAACTTGGGAACATTCAGTTCCAAGCTCTCCACCTGTAAGGTGCTGCCTTGATACATGTAACTATCAATGACTCCCATCTGATAGGCAAACATCATCTCGGGTACCAGTCCATAGTCAGCGGCTATCTGGGCAAAGGGGTAGTTCTCGTGGCGCAGGGTCTCTACGAATTCATTGCTGGTCTGGCGGACATACTCCTCGACCGTTTGGGAACCTATCTGGCTGGTGAGAGCGAGCGTATTGACAAACATACCCATCGTACCCGCTATGCGTAGGTTGCTGCGTCCACTGCTGATGGTGGTGATACACAGATGCTCACTGTTGGTAAATCGTGAAAGCGTATAGAGTGTAGCAGCCAACGTCAAATGTGCCGGGGTGACTTGAAGCTCTCGGCAGAAGGCTTCAATCCGAGGCATATCAATAGGGGCGTATGCATGACCTATCGTGCCTCCTTCCTGTGGGGCTGAGAGGTCAGGGATAATCTCGGTAGCTCCGTCGTAACCATCCAGCCGCTTGTCAAAGAAGGCCTTGTCGGCAGCATATTCTTCACCTTTGGATGCCTCTTTCTCAGACGTGACATAAACAGCGTAAGAGAGTGTCTCTGGCTCAACAGGCTCACCCGCAAGAGCGCTGCAGAGCTGGCGGAAGAACAGATCGTATGAACCACCGTCGGCAACGAGGTGATGGAAGTCGGTGAACAAGCATACACGCTGAGGCGTCTTCACGATTTCCACCCTGTAGAGCGGACCTTGTTCCAGATTGAAAGGCTTGACGAAGCCTTTCTGATGTGTTTCCAACTCTTCCTCACTCATTGCGAGGACAGGAATGATCACCTCCTGGTCCGGGTCTGTGACTTGCATGGTTTCGGAATCCCCATTCTCAAAATGCACACTCAATTGTGGGTGAGACTTGATGATTGCGGTGACTGCTTCTTTCAGTTGTTCCGTATCAACCTGCGTCGGCAGACTGAGCTTCATAGGGATGTTATAAAGGGCTGTATCGGGATTGTTCATGCAATCAACAAACACTCCTGTCTGTGCGTATGACAGTGGCACGCGCGTTTTGACAAGCTTTGCGGTCTCTTGTCTATCTGGAGCGGATGCCCCCGCCGTTCCTCCCGCTAGGAAGAAGTCTGTGATATCATTCTCAATATCCTGTAGAGTATAACTCTTGGCCAGGCGCTGGGTATCACAAGTGATGCCATAACGCCTGTTTAACTGTACTGCCAACTTGATGGCAGAGATTGAGGTCAGGCCGATATAGCCAAGAACGGTGGTGACACCGAAGTCCTCGGTATTGACAATGGCGGCAATCATTTCGTGGAGTTCCTTCTCCAACTTGTTCATCGGCACGTTGCTTTCCTCTATTGCCACGGCTTTCTTCTCAGGTACAGGCAACGCCTTCTTGTTCACTTTCTGATTCTGATTGAGCGGGATGGAATCTATCTGCATCGTCACGGCCGGCACCATATAGGGCGGTTTTTGATCGAGGATGAAGTTGTTGAGAGCCTCGATGTCAATCTGCTCATCTGCAACGATATAAGCAGCGATAAACTTGCCACCGCCCTCATCATCGAAAGCTTGCACCGTAGCATCCTTGATGCCAGGGAATTCGCGGATAACGGCTTCCACCTCCTTCAGCTCAATGCGGAAACCACGAATCTTCACCTGACCGTCCTTACGTCCCACGAACTGGATGTTGCCGTCGGGCAGGTAACGCACGATGTCGCCCGTGCGATAGACAGGAGCCCATTTTGCTTCGTCCGTAAATGGATTGGTGATAAACACCTCCGCCTGTTTGTCTGGACGGTTCAGGTAGCCGCGGGCCACCTGCGGACCGCTGAGCCACAGTTCTCCGAGCGCACCGGCGGGAAGCCGCTTGCCGTACGAATCTGTGACATACGTACGCACATTCTCCAGCGGTTTTCCGATGGGAATGTCGGTGTATTTCTGGTCCACCTCAAAGGCGGTCACAATGATGGTGGCCTCCGTCGGCCCATAGCCGTTGTGCAGTTTGTAGCCCTTCGGGGGCGTGAGTGGTGCCAACTTCTCACCCGCCACCGAGAGATGCAGCAGCGAGTGGTTCTCGATGTTCGTGGCAAACTGGTAGCCCACCTGTGTGGTGATGAAGGTGTGGGTGATATGCTCACGTTCGAAGTACTCATTCAGTGCCATCAGGTCGAGACGCAATTCCTCGGGGATGATATGCACGGTGGCGCCACCCGTCAATGGCGGATAGATGCCCTCTTGGTGCACATCGAAACCATAGCTGGCATATTCGGCCACGTTATGTTCGGGCTTCAAATCGTAATATTTCCAGTACCAGTTACAGTAACAAACGAGGTTGGCGTGCGTGAGCTGGCAGCCTTTGGGAACGCCCGTGGAACCAGAAGTATAAAGCAGAATGAAAAGACTCTCTGGTTTCGGACCTTCAGGCAATTCTTTAACTGCGGGCAGTTGTTCGATATCTTTCGTCAACAACACATCGTCCTCGTATTCGCCGAGCAGATCGCGCAGTTCCTCATCGGCGATGAGCAAGCGTGCGCCAGCATCCTTCACCATGAAATTCAATCGTTCCTTCGGATAGCTGGGATCGAGCGGCTGATAGGCACATCCGGCTTTCAGAATACCCATCGAGGCGATGGCCATCCATTCGCAACGGGGAATCAACACCGAAACGGCATCCTCGCATCCCAGACCTTTGCCGGCGATGTAACCTGCAATGCGGTCTGAAATCTCGTCCACCTGTGCATAGGTATAGCGATGGTCCTTGAAGACCACGGCTTCCGCATCGGGGGTCGCTTTCGCCTGCTTTCGGAAGAGGGAAACGACGGTCTCGGTCGTGTCGTAGTCCACACCCTGCGGATTGAAACTGTCCAGCAGAGCCGTCTGTGCTGCAGTGGTAATCTCCACGTCGCGCAACAGCATCTGCGTCAGCATGCCCTTCACCACGGCCTCATAGCTTTCCAAAAACTGCCCCACCAAAGCCTCTGAGTATTCATTACTCGCATACTCTGCTTCCAAAATGTAATGACCTTGTTGAATGAATGCTTTCAAATATAGCGAAACTTCAAGGGTATTATTGAGCAGTTGGACAGCTTTCATGGGAGTGCCGCATAGTTCCTGGCTGTCGAACAAGGGTCCATGCCAGGCAAACATCGTGGCAATCTGCAATTTTAAGTCGTTCACCACATCACTGTAAGCGTATGCCTCATGCTGTCGGCAGCCCGTCATCTGTTCCTGACCTGCTTTCAGGAAATCAAGCACGGTGGTATCGTCTGTAAACTTCTGATATACAGGCAAGGTCTTTACCAGCATAGCCACCGAATGGGCCAGACGTTTATCGGAACGTCCGTTATGAATCGTGGAAAACAGTGCCTGCTGCTCGTTGTTGTACTTCGCCAACAGATAACCGTATGCCGCTGTAAAGAAAGTGCTCTTATAGATGCCGTGCTGATTGCAGAACGCCTCCAGCTCTGCTTCGTCAATATCCATCGTCCGCGTCAGTTTGGCCTCAACACCAGCCTGCTTGTTTTCCACAAGCACGTCGCTTAATAACGGACTGTAACAATCACCGCAATCGAAGATCTCAGCATACCATTTCTTGTCAGCCTTGAAAGCAGCCAATGTGCTTTTAGCCGCCTCTTCCGTCGCCACCTCGGCTAAGGTCTTTTCTTCCGGTTCTATGACCTCGCCACGATAAGCCTTTTCTATGTCCGCCAACAGCACCAGCAGTGATGTGCCATCACTGATGATGTGGTGAATGTCCTGCAACAGGTAGTAATGATCGCTATCCTTCAGCAGTCGGAAGCGGAACAGGCGGTCGCCCACGATGTTGAACGGCTCGATGAACTTCGACTTCTCCGTTTCGATGTCAGTACAACTTGAAACCTGAAACTTGAAACCTGAAACCTCTGAATCATCAATTACCTGTAAAGGTTCGCCATCGTCGCCCAACGCTATGCGGGTGAAGATCGTAGGGTGAGCCTTGACCGCTTCCTCGATGGCTTTTGCCAAACGTTCACCGTCCAGACTATTGTCAAACGTATATAAAAATGGGACGTTATAGCATATCTCTCCCCCATGGTTCATACATTCCACATAGAGGCCGTATTGGGTCTTTGTTAATGGTGCTGAAATTTTCATGTTTTAGTTTTAGAAACCGCTTAGTTGACAAGTCCGCTGATGAAGATAACCAGAATAGCCAAGGGAGCCAGATATCTGATAATAAAGAAAACGGCAGTTTTCAAAGGCACTTTCAACGCGCCCTCATTAGTCACCTCGTCGAAGAACTCGGTCTTACCCAAACGCCAGCCCAAGAAGATGACAATCAACAGGCCTCCCAAAGGCAGCATAATATTGGCGGTGGTGAAATCAAGGAAATCGTTGAATGAGAGGCCCGCGATGGTTAAAGGCGTACCATCCTTAAGACTCAACGATGCGAAAATGCCGATAAACAGCGTCGCAGCACTGGCAATCACCGTAGCCCATTTGCGGCTCAGGTGCAATTCCTCGGAGAGATAGGCCACCACCACTTCGAGCAGCGCGATAGTGGAGGTCAGTCCTGCGATGGCAAGCAGTATGAAGAAAATGAGACAGAACCAATAGCCTCCAGCCATCTGGTTGAACAGCATCGGCAGCGTGTCGAAGACCAACTCCATACCCGCCTGAGGCTTAACACCAAAGGTGAAAGCCGCTGGGAAGATGACCAATCCAGCAAGGACAGCCACGAGTGTGTCGGATATCATCACCGAGAAGGCGGTGCTGGTCAGGTTGTCGTCTTTTTTCACATACGAACCATAGGTAATCAGCGCACCCATGCCGAGACTCAGCGAGAAGAAGCCTTGTCCCATGGCATCGACGAGCGTATCTCCGGTAATCTTTGAGAAGTCAGGATGAAAGAGGAAAGCCAACCCTTCTTTGGCACCTGGAAGGGTCAGGGAACGGATGGCAAGCACAATCAAAATAACCAGCAACAGAGGCATCAGTATCTTGGAATACTTCTCAATACCATTCTGCACGCCCTTGAACACCACAAAACCGGTCAGGAAGATAAAGATGGCCTGCAACAACACATTGAGCCAGCCCGTGTTGTGGAAGGTGGAGAATTCATGCTCGATGAGCGTCAAGTTCTCGCCATGGAACGAATTGGTTGCTGCCTTATAAATGTATTCAAGCGTCCAACCTGCTATGACGGAATAGGTGGCGAAAATCAGCAAGGCGCACAAGACACCCACGTAGCCTACAATAGGCCACTTGGATTTGGGTGCCAACTTCTTGAAAGCACCTACCGAATTGCTCTGCGAGCGACGTCCAATGACCAATTCAGAAAGCATCAATGGGATGCCCAAAATGGTAACCACGGCTAAATATACTAACAGGAAAGCAGCGCCTCCATTTTCGCCCAACTCACAGGGGAAACGGCAAATGTTGCCCAACCCAATGGCTGAGCCCGCAGCAGCGGCAATGACTCCAAGTTTGGAGCCAAAGCCGTCGCGTTTTTTATTCTCTTCCATATTGTCTCACTTTTGAAGATTTCTAAATATTCTAATTTGTTTATTCGAAGTAGCCGAAGCCGGCGATAGCCGTCAGCATTCGGTCTACATAATCCCACGAGGTACTCGACCAGTGGAAGCCGAGGCGGTGCAGGACATTGCAGGTGTAGCGGTTGTCTCGTTCAATGATCGCGGCCTTTTGTCCGTGGGTAACATCTTGGTAGGCCAGAACGGCTGAGAGCAGCTTGGCCTTTTCGGGGTCTTTTCCGGCCTCTTCAATAGCCTTCTCGAACTCGGCATTTTCAACAAAGCGTATCTCCCTGCCCACCTTCGCCATGAGTTGGAGCACGTCGCCCAACAACTCCGTGTGGTTATTGAAGGGCTGGAAGACGGTACATTCCTTTGGCGTCGATGCGAGGGTCACCACAGCCTTGGCCGTCTGGTCGATGGGCGACATCTCGGTCAACTCGTCATAACTGTCGTAGGGGCAGCAGCCCAGCACGTGGAATACTCTCAGACGTCCCATGTAGCTGTTGCTGTTGAAGTTGGCCTGGAATTCACCGTCATAGCTGCGCGGTGCCAGGTTACCTACACGCATCACCTTGGCATTCAATCCATGGTGGGCAACGGCATCAAGCACCAAGCGCTCAGCCAAGAACTTGGAGTTAATATAACGATTGTCGAGGAACTGTCCGAACCACAGCTTGCGCTCGTCCAACATGGGTACCTGCTCGCCGTCGTTATGGAGAATCCATATCTCACCCACGGAGGTCGTAGAGATATGCACCAGTCTTGCGCCGGTCTTCAGACAGAACTCCACGCAACGCTGTGCACCGCCGATATTCACGTCCTCGATGTCAGTTCCCTTGGAGAAGTGCTTCACGTTGGCAGCACAATTGAAGACGGTGTCGATATGGCCGTCAACATTGATTTCCTGCGTCACATCCGCATTCATCACAAAGAGACGGGTACCGAAAAGCTCCTTGTATGGATTCTCGAAATAGTAGAAAAGCAGGTTCTTGAGTCGATGCTCTGCAGCAGGCTGGTCCTTGCCACGAACCATGCAAGTAATGGTTGTGGCATCGGAGTCGATGAGTTCGCGCAACACATGGATGCCAAGGTAGCCCGTGGCACCGGTAAGCAGGACATTACCCAGCTGCTGGCGCTCGCCCTTGAGGAATGTCTCAATATTGTTATGCTGCAGGATGGCATCGATACCGGAGTAGTCGAAGTTGGTTATCGCGTCATCGGAGTTTTCTGTGGGAGCTTCGCCAGTCACAAACTGTGCCAACAGACGCGGCGTAGGATGAGTAAACACATCGCCATAAATCACGTGGTAGCCAGCCTTGTCGCACTCGATAATCACCTTGGTCACCATAAGTGAGGTACCACCCAACTCGAAGAAATTGTCGGTGGCACTCACCTTGTCCAACGACAGGATGTCGCCAAAGATCTTGGCAAACAGGCGCTCCTGTTCGTTCTTCGGCTCCACATATTCGTGTTCGGCAGCCTGGATGACGGGGGTTGGCAGCGCCTTGCGGTTCACCTTCTGGTTCTGGTTCAACGGGATGACATCAATCTGCATCGTGGCCGCCGGAATCATGTAAGGCGGTTTCTGCTGACCAATGAAAGCATTCAGCTCCTTGATGTCCACCTGCTCGTCGCTGACGACATAAGCCGCAATGAATTTACCACCCGTCTCGTAGTCGAAGGCCTGGACGGTGGCATCCTTGATACCGGGGTACTCGCGGATGACAGCCTCTACCTCCTTCAGCTCTATGCGGAAGCCACGAATCTTCACCTGCCCGTCGCGACGTCCCACAAACTGGATGTTACCGTCAGCCAAGTAACGCACAATGTCGCCAGTACGATAGACACGGCTGTATTTTGCATCGGTCGTGAACGGATTTGTCAGATAGGTCTCTGCGGTCTTTTCGGGACGGTTCAGATAGCCACGGCTTACCTGCGGGCCACTGACCCAAAGCTCACCCACGGCGCCTACCGGCAGGCGGTTCAGCTGCTTATCGACGATATATAACCGTAAATTGTCGAGCGGCTTGCCGATGGGGGCGTTCTGCTCGAACTCCTTCATGGGGTATGTGGTTGTAAAAATGGTACACTCTGTAGGACCGTAGCCATTATGAAGTTGATAGGCCGTCGGAGGTGTGAGCGGCAGCACCTTTTCGCCACCAACGGAGAGATGGAGTAGCGAATGGTTGTCAAAGTTCATCGCAAACTGACAGCCCACCTGTGTAGTCATGAACGAATGAGTGATACCTTCACGGTTGAAGTACTCGTTCAGGTCGGGCAGGTTCAGACGGATGTCCTCGCCGATGATATAGACAGCGGCGCCACAGGTCAGGGCGGAGTACATATCCATCATACAAGCGTCGAAACCATAGCTGGCGTAGGCGGCCACCTTGTGTTCAGGCTTCAGACCGTAGTAACGATGGTACCAGTGGCAGAAGCATACCAAGTTGCCATGCTCCAGCTGACAACCCTTGGGCGTACCTGTAGAACCTGAGGTGTAGAGCATGATAAACAGCGACGATGGCGTAATGTCTGCCTTGACAGGTGCCGTGGCAGCAGGCAAGGCTTCGATGTCCTTGGTCAGCAACACCTTACCCTGGTATTCATTTACGATGGGACGCAGGTCCTCGTCGGCGATGAGCAGCTTGGCATTGGCATCCTGCATCATGAAGTTCAGACGCTCGGCAGGATAGCTGGGATCAAGAGGCTGGTAGGCGCAACCGGCTTTCAGCACACCTATGGAGGCCACTACCATCCACTTGCTGCGTGGAATCAGGATAGACACCACATCCTCGTTGCCGAGACCCAGCGACTGGACGTATTGGGCTATACGCTCCGACAGCTCATCGACCTGCTTATAGGTCAGACGGGTGTCGTGATAGACCATGGCGATGTTGTCGGGATGCAGCTCAACCTGACGGCGGAAGAGTGACACAACAGTCTGGGTGTTGTCGTAATCGACATCGTTCTGGTTGAAACTGTCAAGCAAGGCAACCTGCTTGGTGTCGAGCAGCGACACGTTCTTCAGCGGTGTTGCGGGATTGCTGATGAAAGCATTGGCAGCGTTGCTGATGGACTGTGCCAGACATTCCATCAACTCGTGGCTGTAGCGGCCGTTGTCGTATTGCAGGCAGATGCTCGGCTTGCCCGACGGGTCGTCTTGGATGAAGAAAGCGATGCGGAACTTCGGCGTGTCCGACTCGAAGGTCTCAACGGGTATCGTCTCACCTTTATATTTATAGTCATCGATGACTCCCATTTGGTAGGCGAACATGATTTCTGCGGTGAGGTCGTAGTCGGAAGCGATACGTGTAAACGGATAAGTCTCGTGCTGCAACGTCTCTTCGAAATTCTTGCTGGTTTCGTCGATGAACTCCATGACACTCTGCTCACCAATGGTGGCACTCAGTGCCAGCGTGTTGACAAACATGCCGACGGTGTTGCTGATGCGCAAGTCGGAACGTCCGTTACTGATGGTGGTGATGCACAGCTCTTCGCTATTCGTAAAGCGTGACAGTGCGTAGAAGGTGGCAGCAAGGATGTGGTGTGCCGGGGAGATGTTGTGCTGGCGGCAGAAGTTATCGATGGCCGTGAAATCCAGCGGCGTGTACAAGGTGCCCACAGTGCCTTGCTCCTTGGGATTGGTAAGGTCGGCTGGAATCTCCGTCACGCCTTCCACCTTGCCCAAACGTTCTTGGAAGAAGTTCTGGGCAGCGGCAAATTCCTCACTGCTTTCAGCGGCTTTCTGTGCGGCCACGAAGTCGGCGTAGGTGAAGGTCTCAGGTTCAATTTCCTTGCCGTTGAGCAGGTCAAACAACTGCGACAAAATCAGATCGAAGGAACCGCCGTCCACAACGAGGTGATGGATGTCCATCATCAGATACACCCATTGCTCAGTAGTGACAATTTCCATGCGGTAGAGCGGTCCTTGCCTCAGGTTGAAGGGTTTGACGAACTCCCACTTGTAACGGGGTATGTCTTCCTCTTTACACTGGCTCTGGGCAATCTCTACCGGTTGCTCAAGATCAACAATCTGGATGATGTCGGACCCAGCACTGCCAAAATGCGCCTGCAGCTGAGGATGCGTCTTAACGAGGGTTTCCACAGCCTTGGAAAGCAGCTTGACATCCACATCCTTGGGGAAACGGGCAATGACTGGCGTGTTATATATGGTGGATTCGGGGTTCTTGATAGAATCCACATAAACACCCATCTGAGCATACGACAGCGGAATGTTGCTCATGTCGGCATGTGCCGTCTCTGCTTCCTCCTGTTTTGCAGCGCCTCCGCTCATCAATACTGTCAGAATCTCGTTTTCGATGCTTTGCACGCTGCCCGACTTGGCCAAAGCCTTGGAGTCCAAAGTGACGCCAAAGCGTTTGTTGATTTGGATAGCCAGCTTGATGGCCATGATGGAGGTAAGGCCAACATAGCCCAATATCGTCGTTACGCCAAAGTCCTCGGTATTGATGATTTGTGCGATGATGCTGTGGATTTCCTTCTCCAGCACATTCATAGGCACGTTGGTCTCTACCTCGGCCACGGATGATTTCTTTTCAGGCTTCGGCAGGGCTTTCTTGTTGACTTTCTGGTTCTGGTTCAATGGGATAGCATCAATCTGCATGGTGACGGCAGGCACCATATACGGTGGTTTCTGATCAAGGATGAAGTTATTTAGAGCCTCGATATCCACTTGCTCGTCACTGACGATATAGGCAGCGATGAACTTACCGCCTCCATCCTCGTCGAACGCTTGCACCGTAGCATCTTTGATACCCGGGAACTCACGAATGACGGCCTCCACCTCTTTCAACTCGATGCGGAAACCACGGATCTTCACCTGTCCGTCCTTACGACCCACAAATTCGATATCGCCAGAGGGAAGATAACGTACAATGTCACCCGTACGGTAGATGCGGGCATACTTTTCGGAATCTCCGGCAAAGGGATTGGAGATATATACCTCTGCGGTTTTATCGGGGCGGTTCAGGTAGCCTCGGCTGACCTGTGGACCACTGGCCCACAATTCACCGGCAGCGCCTACGGGCAGACGATGGCCCTGGGAGTCGACAATATAGAGGCGCATGTTATCAACGGCTTTGCCGATGGGAATATTCTTCATTTTCCGGTCTATCTGAAAACAGGTTTCAAGGATCGTCGTTTCCGTTGGTCCGTATGCATTATGCATCTTGTAGCCCTTGGGTGGAATGAGCGTGGCCAGCTTCTCGCCACCTGTAGAGAGGTGTTTGAGCGAATGGTTTTCGATACTTGTGGCAAACTGGTATGCCACCTGTGTCGTCATAAAAGCATTGGTGATGTGCTCTTGTTCAAAATAGTCGTTCAGGGCAATCAGGTCAAGACGCAGCTCTTCAGGAATGATATACAGCGTGGCGCCACAGGTCAGGGCAGGATACGTTTCGTACATATTGGCATCGAAGCCGTATGATGCGTAAGCTGTCACCCTGTCACCTGCCTTCAAGTCGAAATAACGGTGATACCAATGGACAAAGGCTACTAAGTTGCTATTAATGAGTTGGCAACCCTTGGGGACACCCGTCGAGCCCGAGGTATAGAGCATAATAAAGAGACTGCTGGGCTTAGGTCCCTCAGGGAGTTCTGTGATGTCAGGCAGGCCTGTCATTTCCTTGGTGAGGATAACCTCACCCTGGTATTCGTCCACAATGGGACGCAGATCCTCATCGGCAATGAGCAGTTTTGCGTTCGCGTCCTGCATCATAAAGTTCAGACGCTCCTTGGGATAGGTGAAGTCCAGTGGCTGATAGGCACAGCCGGCTTTCAGCACGCCGAGCGAGACAATTGGCATCCACTCTGAACGGGATATCAAGACAGAAACGACATCTTCTTCTCCCAGTCCCCTTGATGCAATATTTCCGGCTATGCGGTCGCTCATCCGATCAACTTCAGCGTATGTGAGACGTTTGTCCTTATACACCACGGCGATGTTATCTGGAGTGGACTTGGCCTGCTGGCGGAATAGCGAGACAATGGTCTGCGTGGTGTCGTAGGGAACGTCGTTCTGGTTGAAACTGTCGAGCAGCTCCACTTGCGAAGCTGTTGTGATGTCGATATCGCGCAGGTTAGCTTGACTGAGGAAGCCTTCCAAAATAGCCTCGTAACTCTCCATGAATTGAGCTATCAGCGTCTCGGAGTATGCGCTGGCATTGTATTCCGCCCTAACATGATATTGATCGCCGACGGTATAGGCTGTCAGACAGAACGGCACTTCCAAGGTGAAGTTGCGGAGCTGTATGGTCTGCATGGGTTTCCCCATCAGTTGGGTGCCGCCAATCATCTCGCCCTGCCATGCAAACATGGAGTTGCTTTGCAGGTTGAGGTCGGCCATCAAGTCGGTATAGGCATAGATCTCATGCTTGCGGCAGCCTTCCATCTGCTCTTGATTGGCTTTCAGGAAGTCGAGCACGGGGGTTTCGTCGGTGAACTTGGCGTAAACGGGCACCGTCTTCACAGTCATACCGACGGAATGTTGGAACTTTGGTTCGGTGCGTCCGTTGTGAACTGTGGTGAACAGCGATTCATGTTCATTGTTGTACTTGGCCAACAGGTAGGCGTATGCCGCCGTGAAAAGGGTATTCTTATAGATACCGTTGGCCTTGCAGAACTCCTCTACCTTTCCCTTGTCAATGTTGAGCACACGAACACTATTGGCCTCAGAGTGTTCCGTGCCTTCGAGGTCGGGAATGAGCTGGGTAAACGTATCGCCGCAGTCAAAGTTTTGGGCATACCATTGTTTGCTTTCTTCAAAGGCGGGTGTTTTACGCATCTCGGCCTCAGCAAGAGCCAGTTCCCGCATCGACATCTCCTCGGGAGCAAGCGCGCCGCCGTTGTAGGCCGTCTCCACATCACGAATGATAGTATTAAACGAGGTGCCATCGAAAATGATATGGTGCGTGTCGAAGAGCCAATAGACATGTTCAGCATCACGCATCACTTTGGTATGAAACAGTCTGCCGCCATTAAGCATGAACGGCTCGATGAATTTCTGTTTCTCGGCCTCAATGTCCGTCATCTGTTCGACGACAAGGCTGTACTCCTCCTTTTCCATATCGACGGACTGGAAGGGTTCGCCGTCTTCGGTCACCCCAATTCGGGTGAAGAAAGTGGGGTGTGACTTAAGCGTCGTCTCGATGGCACGGCACAATCGGTCGGCATCAATGCTGCCGTCCAAGACAAAGAAATACGGCAGGTTATAAAAAATCTCGTTTTCATGGCTTACGCATTCAGCGTAGATGCCATATTGCGATTTTGAAAGGGGTGCTGACTGTTTCATATCAAAAAAGTTAAAGCTAAAAAAAGAAAGATTATTCGATGTCAAAAAGATCAATAAAACCTGTCATTTTGAAGACATCCTTGATCTCATCATTCAGGTTTTTCAAAATGACCTTGTTGCCGTTAGCTTTAGATTTTTTCAGTATGCCAAGCAACGTGCGAAGTCCACTGGAAGCGATGTATTCCAGCTCGGTGCAATCTATGATGACCTCTTTCCCTGTAAGATCGTGGATGGGTTTGGTGGCCTCTTCGAATTCGAGTGCATGTGCAGTGTCGAGTTCGCCTTCTAAGGTGACGGTGTACTTGCCGTCTTTTTCAGTAATTGTTGTATTCATAATAATTGTACTTTAAGTTAATTTTCAAAAATGTAAAAGCGCTTATAAAATCAAATTTTCTTCTCAATCCTTAAAACATTTTGCCCATCAATACGCTCGTAGTTGATGGTGTCCATCAGGTTACGGACAAGCAGGATGCCCAAGCCGCCTATCGGACGGTCTTCCACAGTAAGCGTAGTATCAGCCCTCGACACGCTGGTTGGGTCGAACGGACGGCCCGAGTCGGTGAGGATGAACCTCAACCGTTGGTCGTTGGCCATAGCCTCCACTTTTACCTGGCCTTTGATGTCTGGTATATAGGCGTATTCCATGGTGTTCACCACCACTTCCTCAACAGCCAACTTGATTCGCTTGGACAAGGATTTGTCGAGTTGCAAATCCTCTGTCACTGATTGGACAAAGCGGTTCAGCTCTGTAACTTGAGCCACATCGTTCTCAAGGGTTATCGAACGTGTAAGTGTCCATGTTTCTTCCTTGGGTGTGTAGCGGATAGCCAGCAAGGTAAGGTCGTCGCTCGGCTCAGCGTCACCCACAAAAGCATGTACCTTTTTCGTAACAGTTTCAATAAGTTGCGTTGCCGTAGCCTCATGACATTCTTTCACGACCTTAAGAGTTCTATCAATACCAAATTGCTTATGTTTCAAATTTTTGGCTTCAGTAAGGCCGTCGGTATATAGGAGAATCAATGTTTCAGGGTCTATTGTCTCTTGTTGCAATATATAGTCCTTGTCGTCAATCACTCCCATCGGCAAATTGGCTTTAGCCGGGAGTGGTTCCACCAAGTCTCCTTTTACAATTAGTGGAGGGTTATGCCCCGCATTGCAGTATCTCATGATGCCCGTAGGCAGGTCGAGCACACCGATAAAGAACGTGACAAACATGTTCGACTCGTTGCCGCGACACAAGCTCTCGTTGATGCTTTGAATAATGCGTGCAGGATTGCTTTCATGCGAGGAGATACTTAGGAACAGCGAGTGCGTGACCGCCATTACCAAAGCTGCCGGAACGCTTTTCCCACTGACGTCACCAATGCAGAAATAAAGCTTCTCGTCACGAATAAAGAAGTCGTAAAGGTCACCCCCCACCATCTTGGCCGGCACCAACGAGCCATAGATGTCAAGGTCGTTGCGGTCAGGGAAAGGCGGATACGTCTCGGGCAACATGTTCATCTGAATGTCTTTGGCTATCATCAACTCATTATCCATGCGTTGCCTCTCGGCATTGGCATCCTGAAGATTATAGATACTTTGGGCGGAACGCTGGATGATGAATGCCAATATCAGCAAACCAATCAATGTCAGCACTATATTGCGCCGACGTGTTTCTATTAAAGGTGCAAACACCTCTTCGTCATAGTTAACAATGGCAATCTGCCAAGGGGCAATCAACCTAGGGGTGTTGTAAAACACATGGCCTTTTTCACCATCCTCTTTGTCAACAAACGCGAGAATGGTGCTCTTTCCTGTATGACTTGAGAAACGTTCAAGTGTGTAGTCATTAATCATGGCCACCATGTCTTTCACCTCCTGATGTTTGACATCCGCCGCATTCGGACCGCATATCAACTTACCCTTACCCGAGAGCAGAAGGTCGTAAGAAGAAGGGAACAGGTCGTGGGCGTTCAGCACATCGCCTAACCATGCGGCATCGAGATCGACACCGAGCAGGGCAACCACCCGACCACTTAGGTCATGCACTGGGAAATTGTACGTAACCAGTGTCACCGTAGTATCGTCGGGATCGTGATAGGGCTCGCTCCAGTAGGCCGTGTCATTATTCACTGCAAAGTTGAAATAATCGAGTTGGGTGTAGTCATATTTTTCAACGTCATACATATACGTGTCGATGGTCTTGCCATCGCGATAGGAACAAGGTTGGAAAAGACGACCTTTTTCAGGATAGTAGTTGGGAATCATGGCAATACAGCAGCCATCGACATCTGGGTTCTGCTCCACAATGCGTCGAGTGACAGAGAACAAGGAATCAGGATACGGAAGTGACTGCTGGATATCATAAACGTGGTTCTGCAGGGCGGCTTCCACCGCTTCGAGGGAATACTTGATTTTCTGCGCCTTGATAACCAGATCCAGTTCGGTATTATGCTCCAGATTGGCTCGAATCTCCTTGCGTGCATAATAAGCCTGTACAGCCGAAAGTGCCATCATCAGAAGCGCCGCCGTGACGAGAATCGCGACACTCGTTTTCGCCCCTAAGGCTGTCCAATGAAAATTTTGCGACTTCTTCATAACGCGTAAATATCAAATACTCTGATAATTCCAAGCACACTATCTCTACCATACAAATTCAAGTGCAAATATATAAAAAAAATCCTTTCCACAGGGCTTTTTATCGAGGCACACACTTATTTTTTCACGCTTTACGCTTTAATGAGCGTAGACCTCCGTGAGATCATCGTGAGATCTCCCTTACATCTGGCTTACCAATTGCAATGAATGGATTGAGACACTTATCATATAATAACAATAAAAAAGCAGGACAACCTTTGAAGCTATCCTGCTTTTATTTGGGGACGGATGGCTAATGCCATCACTTTTATTTCACTTCCCAGGTGTCACCGCTGTTCAACAGGTCGTCCATACATTTGTACTTGCCGTTGGCCATCTGGTCTTCCATCTGGTCTTCGTAAAGTTGTGTGTAGGAGGTCTTCTTCACATTGCGGATCACGCCAAGAGCCACGGGCAGGTCGCCATGCATGCGGGCCAGCATCATGTGGATGCCAGTGTCCTCGGTGTCCTCGTGGTGAATCATGATGTCGTCGATGGTGATGCCGTTCTCACCGATGGTAACAGCTTCGAGGCAACGTCCGTTGAAGCGCAGACCCTTGTTCTTCTCCTTACCGAAGATCATGGGCTTGCCGTCCTCAAGGATGATGGTACGGTCGTCGCGTACAGCGCGGTCGGTGATGGCAGCATGTGCCTTGTCGTTGAAAATCATGCAGTTTTGCAGCACTTCCACCACACTGGTACCATCATGCTTAGCAGCACGGGTCATAATTTCGGTGGTCAACGGCGGCAGGCAGTCCAATGCACGGGCATAGAAAGTACCCTGTGCGCCCATCACCAACTCACCCGGATTGAAGGGGTAGTCGATGGTGCCATAGGGAGAAGTCTTAGTCACCTGACCAAACTTGGTGGTCGGGCTGTATTGTCCCTTGGTCAAACCATAGATTTCGTTATTGAAGATGGTAATATTCAGGTCTTGGTTACGACGCACCGCATGAATCAGGTGGTTGCCACCAATAGCCATAGAGTCACCATCGCCCATGCTCACCCATACAGAGAGAGCCGGATTGGCCAATTTCACACCAGTAGCAATGGCACAAGCACGGCCATGGATACTGTGGAAACCGTAGGTGTCAACATAATAAGGGATACGTGATGAGCATCCGATACCGGACACCATGCAGATGTTCTCCTTTTTGTGGTTGGTTTTCGGGAAGGTGTTCAACAATGCGGCGAGGATGGCGTGGTCACCGCAACCGGGACACCATTTCACCATTTGGTCGCTGGTAAAGTCAGCTTTTGTATATTCGCGATCCGCTCTGGGAACAAAATGTTTTTCTGCCATAATTATCTGTCATTAAATGGTTCTTGATTAAGTTATTTGGCAAGCAGTCTTTCGAATTCAGCCTTCAGCTCGCCCACCTCGAACGGCAGACCCATAATCTTGTTGTATTGGGTCATCGGGCATTCGGGGAACTGGGTGCGGAGGTATCCGGCAAACTGTCCATTGTTAAGTTCGCATACGACAATCTTCTTGTATTTCTTGAGGATGTCGCCAGTGTTCTTAGGAAGCGGGCAAATATAGTTGAAGTGGGTGTAAGCCACCTTCTTACCTTCTTTGTTCATCTCTTCCACAGCGAGGGTGAGTGCGCCGGAGGTACCACCCCAACCTACCACGAGAAGTTCGGCATCGGGATTGCCGGTTACTTCCTGATCGGGGATGTAGTTGGCCACACGGTTCACCTTCTCCTGACGGTTAGCCACCATCAGAGCGTGGTTTTCGGGATCAGTGCTGAGAGGACCATCAGGACATTTCTCCAGACCGCCCACACGGTGTCTCAAACCTTCCATGCCAGGCAGAGCCCATTCACGTGCGAAGGTCACGGGATCGCGGCGGAAAGGTCTGTAGTTGGGATCGTTAGGCGTAGCCAAACGCGGTTTGATTTCCGGCATGTCGGCCATCTTGGGGATACGGAACAGCTGTGAGCCGTTGCCAAGGTAACCGTCGGTGAGCAGGATGACAGGGGTCATGTGTTCCAGAGCAACCTTAGCGGCGTTGAAAGCCCAATAGAAACAGTTGGCACTGGAAGAAGCAGCCATCACCACTACTGGAGCTTCACCGTTACGGCCGTACAAAGCTTGGTTCAAGTCGCTCTGTTCGGTCTTGGTGGGAAGACCCGTGGAAGGACCACCACGCTGCACGTCAACCACAACGAGCGGAAGTTCCACCATCACGGCCAAACCGAGAGCTTCGCTCTTGAGGGAAAGACCAGGACCAGAGGTAGAGGTACAAGCCAAAGCGCCAGCATAAGAAGCACCAATAGCGGAGCAGATACCGGCAATTTCGTCTTCAGCTTGGAAAACTCTTGCGCCTAAAGATTTATGTTTAGCCAATTCCACCATCACATCTGTAGCAGGGGTAATTGGGTAAGAGCCTAAGAACAGTCTGCGACCGGATTTCTCGGATGCAGCCAAAAGACCCCATGCAGTGGCCACATTACCAGTGATATTACGGTAACGGCCCTTGGGCATTTTGTCGGCCTGGGCAATCTCGAAAATATGGGAGTGCATTACTTCCAACTTATCGGCATATTCATATCCTTCCGTCAAAACGGCCTTGTTCAAAGCAACCACATCGGGTTTCTTGGCGAACTTGCGTTCAAGATAAGCGAAAGTCTGGTCGAGTTTCTTATGGGTGGCATAGAAGATGATACCCAGCGCAAACATGTTGCGGCAACGGTCGGCAGTCTTCTTGTCGGCGCCTTGCTCATTGCCGATACGTTGAGTGAACGAAGTGACCGGAGCCTTAATGATGGTGTAGGCACGTTCCATCTCATCGGTAAAAGGATGGTTGTTCTCGTTGTAGCCTGCTTTCTCAAGAGCCTCGTCGGTGAAAGTATCGATGTCCACGATGACAGTGGCGCCTTTCTTGGCCCACTTGAGGTTCGACTTGAGGGAAGCTGGGTTCATAGCGACCAGAATGTCGCATTTGTCACCAGAACTATAGATGTGGTTACCCACGTGCACCTGATAGCCAGACACACCAGCAATGGTATTGTGAGGGGCACGGATTTCGGCTGGATAGTCGGGGAAGGTGGCGATGTCATTGCCAGTGAGGGCAGAAGCATCCGAGAACAAGGTTCCGGAGAGCTGCATACCGTCGCCAGAGTCACCCGCAAAACGAACGACTATGTCGTCAATTTTTGTGATTTGCTCTGTTGCCATAAAAGTTTTAGTTTTTTAGTATTATTAATTTTGGTGAATAAATTTATTGTTCAAAAGGTTTATCTCTGAATAACCATCTTCTTGCTCAACACGGTGTCTTCAAACTGCAAGGTATAGATATACATGCCCTCGGCAAATGAAGCAGTGGGAACGTCCACAAAGTTCTCGCCGTATTGTGCATTGACAGCCACGCTATACAGCTTCTGACCAGTTACACTGAATATCTCCATCACAGCCTGACCTGCATGAGGAGCGAGGAAGGTGATTCTGGTCTTGTCGTCAGCCGGGTTAGGCACATTCTGGTTCAGCACCAAGCCACCTTCTTTCACATAATCGTCAATACCTGTTGAAGAGCAGGGGTGAATGGTGGTCTTGTCGTTGAATGGATCCTGATCAAGATCAAGCATCAACTCGACCGTAAAGTCGCTGATACTAGTAGTAGTGAAGACGGTGAAGGTATTGGTGAAGGTGTATTCCATTGTATCACCAGGTTGGAAGGGCTGAAGCACTCCGTTCACCACCTCGGCTTCCCAATGTTCAACATACTCGATGACGTCGTTACCGGCCTTCCAAGTACCCTTGATGTTAAAAGCATCAACCGGGGTTAGACCAGTATTGACAATGGCCACTCTAGGATGAACCGTATCGCCGTAAACCATACAGCTGGCAGCGGTATCGTTGAAATCAGTCGGATAGAACACACCATAATAACCTTTGTCGTATGCTATACCGATATCGGGACGACCATAGCCGAAGTTCACATCATCCAGAGCGATATCCATCAAACGGGTATGAGCTTTGGTTCTGAATCTCACCTTAGCCACCTCATCATTGTCGCTGAACATCACGATTCTCTGCTTCCAAGCGGCATTACTTGCAGTCTGCGTAGGACCTACTACAGAGTCAACTGTGATGAAGTTGTCACCGGTACCCACCTGTACCAGCAAGGTACCTGTTGCATTGCTCTGACCGAAGATATGCTCCCAGTAATCCAACTGGATTGGATAGCCATTGCGGTAGTGCAGATCCAGACAGTTGGTGGTCAAAGTGGCGTAAGCAGAAGGAGAAGTCTGGCTAGTCTTTCCTAATACAAGTGCATACTGGTCTTCTGTATTGGTAAGGGTATGGTCTTGTACCGGACCGGCATTAGGTTCGTTGACAGAAGCACCTTTACGGATATCCCACTTATAGGCAGCGCTTGAGGACAATCTGTGCCAGAAATCAGAGAATGGATTGTCGGGATCAGTAATGGCCTCATCGAAAGTCTCCAAGAATGGGACAGTATCTACTGCCATATTACCGATGGTGAAATAGGTCTTCCAGAAGTTGTTGATAGTATATTCATCATCTGCAAAATTCATGGTAGTCACCACTGAATAACTTCCGGTAGTGCTTACGTTGACGTTCGGGATAGTATAAGTCTTGGTTTCACCTGGAGCGATGCTGCCCGTGGAGAACACATTGTTATAAGTACCTGAGATAGGACCAGACACCTCGGCAACCAACTCTAACGGATTGCTCTGGGTGAAGTGAAGCACGGTGGTACCATAGTTCTTGACATATACCTTAACGTTGGCATCGTGGTCGGGACAAGAAGAGCCAGCAGGCTGCAGATAACCCACCACAGCCAAGTCTCTGTCGAAAGAGCCTCTGATGACTACAGCATAGTCTTCTGTCTCACCTTGTGTATAATAGCCACAACCCGTGTTAGCCTCGCTCGTAGCAGTAGAAGCTACCACTCTCATCAATGTGGTACCTTCGGCTGCTGATTCAGGCACTGTGATCACAGCCTCGGTGGTGGCAAGTTCAGGATGCTGATTGTTGAAGTTGCTGCCTGAAGTGTAATTCACCACTCTTTCGCTGTTGGTACCTGACACGTTGAATTCGCCGTCACGGTTGAAATCAATAAACACATACTTGTAAAGTTTGACACCGCTGTTGCCCACAAAGGCGTTGGTGACACTGAAAGGATAAGACTGACCTCTCACCAGAATAGCGGGAGCCACCGTCTCTGCATAATTAGTGTAGGATACCGTGTCGGCTGAATTGAAAGGACTCCAACCAGCTGGCAGCGGCACATTGTTGATACCTGCAAACGTCACATTCTCGATACTTGGGCTGGCTGCATTCAACGAACCCGATTCACAAAGATCCTTAGTCAGAATAATAGTAATTGTATCATTCTCGGGATGGTTGTCAGCCGTACAGCTTACATATACCTTGAACGTACGTGGGAAATAGAGGTCTGACAAGTCAAGGGTGGTAGTGAATGAGTAATTCACTGTATTACCACTTGGTATAGCAACGGGATTGCTCACCGTTACAGGAGTCTGGCCCTCCAGTTGGTAACTGAGATCGTAGGTAGAAGCCGTGTTGCTACCATGATTGGCCAACTGAACGGTAACGGTTTCGTTGTTGCTATAGTTGTTGTTGGGAGTCACAGGATTCACAATAGCCTGTACATCCAAATCAATATTCGGCAGCACGGTGCTGACGGTAATCACACCACGACTGGCAGTCTCACAAGAATAACCAATGTTAAACTTGGTATTGAATCTAACGGTAGCCTGAGTATAGTTGTTTACAGAAGCTGAAGGATTGAATGCATTGTCTGTAGCGTATGAAAGCACTCTCTTGTTGTAGGTTGAGTTAGGTACAGAAGGCACATTGGTTGAACGGAATATCGGAGCAGTGTATCCCAGTGATGTGTATTTGCCATGATGCTCGGTCAGCAGCAACAAGCTATGACCAGTATAATGGAAGCCACCAGGAATCACAAAGGCATACCAACCTGTCTCGGTTATTTCAGGAATACCGTCCGCAATCAACATAGCTCCCTCGATAGCATTACTCCATTTATTCTGATATAGAGTATTCATCAGCGCCGGAGTCAAGTTGGGATAAACTATTCCACCTTGGGTTTGTACAAACGAAGTATCGTTCTTCAAATACAGTTTAGCGGGAAGTTCTCCGGTGCTGGCTGCATGAACATACAAATACAAGGTATCGATAATACCCGCGCTGAAGCCTAATTCCTCCTGGGTGTACATGATGATACCCACAGAATGCTCTTTCGTAAAGTCGAAAGGCTTGTAATTGTTATTGACCGTTGCAGTTCCCACGGTAGTAGTGGCAGAGAAATCCTGTGCATCCAAAATTCTACCGCTATAGTAGAACAAGGTGGGGTTTTCAATAATAGGCGGTGTGGTAAACGAAGTTCCCTGTGCAATAGCAGTACCGCCTGTCGGCTGGTCGTAGAAATAGAATTGGTTGAATACTGCGGTAGAGGGGTTGATGGTTGCTGTTCCACCATAAGTTGCCGATGCGGGTATATTAGCCGGAGTTTCAGGCGTAGCAGGCACATACAAAGTTCCGGAAATAGTGTCATTGTTGCGATATACATACATACCGGCATCCACAGGATTCGAATATATTACATAATTGTATATATTATTTTGTGTAGTGGAGCCCAAGGTGATGGTATTGCCGAAGACTACATCCACACTTGCATCTGAGGTTATAGGCTGGTTGATGGTATGCTCAACACTGCCTGTGTTAGAACCCGTGAAGTCTGCTTTCAACTTAAAGGTATTAGCAGGAATCGTATCTGTCGTCGGCCAGGTATCCGACACATTCACTTTCAAATGCGGGTTGGAAATTTCACACTGGTATGACAGCGGGTGTTTCAGCGCGTTGGTGCTGAGATCGTATAACGGGGTCATCACATCGATCTGATAACGCATGTGACGAGTTGTACACTGGCTTTGCGGTGTGAGACCATATACATAGTAAACAGCAGTATCATACAATACCGGTGTGGTGAAGCTGTAGGGATTGGACTGTACCGTAGTAATCACACCCGTTGCTTCGTCCTCATAGAACCACTTGGTTACAGTATTATTCTGACGAGTAATGGTATAAGTATGCAGATACTCGCCTTCCACCTCTGCATCCTCTGGCATGGGAGCAGTCTTCTTCGATACGATTGAACCCCTAATGGTATCATTGCCACGATAAGCACCCGTTCCAATCAAATCGGTCACAATTACATAATTATAGGTCACATCGGCAGTCGGTGCACTTAAGTTAACGGTGTTGGTAAAGGTCACCGTCTTCACCTCGTTGGGGCTGAACGGCTCGTCAATGATATGACTTACGGTGTTGTTGTTGAATTTGGCTTTTACCTCCACCGTATTAGCAGGAATCGTATTGTTGATCAGGTTTCTCACCGTCACCACAATATTCTCATCCAACAAGGTACATGTATTGGTTACAGGAGATACCAGTTCGACAGGTTCCACATCATAAGTAGGAATATTGTCGGCAATCACCTGTACCGGCACCTTCTCACTTTGACAATCGGCATCCAAGAAGTGGAATTTCATGTTCAAACGCTTATTACCAGTGGAATAATTACCCGAATAGCTGCTTTCAGAATTGTTTGTACTCTTATACAACACACAACCATTGATAGCCGTGGAATTGAAGGAAGGATAAATTGTTGAGCCCGAAGCAAGCGCACAATTAGTACCACCACATTGGGTTTCTGTCAGAATGATAATATTGCCACCTTCATAATCAAAGGGAACCGGCAAATTGAAAGCGGTCCAACCGGTTGTATTGAAGAAGTAACTTCCGTCATAAATCAGCGTTGCATTGGCTACATCATCATCCCAAGTATTGACAGAAGTAGTGGGGAAGGTTTCCAAATCAGTGTTCATCACATACAATCTCATCGGAATACCCAACTCTCCTTCTGCAGCAGAGGCAACATACAATTCGATGCTGGTAAGCTTACCTGTAGGATTCTGCATTTCAGAAGCCTTATACAGAATCTTACCGCGTGAGAAGCCATTGTTAAACACAAATGGCTGGGTAATATTATTGGAAGCAGTGGTAGGAGTAAGCGTACCCACCTGTCGGGAGATAAGCTGACCAGGAGCGCTTGTTACATAATAAGTGGTGTCATAATAAACCGTGGGGGTAATGAAAGGATCACCTACGAATTGCAAATCCCAAGATTCATAGCCGGAATTGGTGTACCAAGCATGAATCATACCCGATGTGGCATCGGTAGCAGTCAGGATGGCACTCTCGTGGTAGTTAGCATGTACAGGAGATGCCGCAGTAGGCATTGGAGCTTTACCGTAAGACACCACAATGGTAGCCAAAGTATCGTTGAAACGTACACGGTCGCCACCAATGGTCTCTACCCATACTACTATATTATATGTACTATCTATATTAACAAGGTTGTTGGTGAAATCAAACTGAACCGGGAAGGTGTAGTCCACGGTTTCGTGTGATGCTATTGTCATATTGATGGTAGCGGCAACAGGAGCCAAACCATTTATAGAATAATAAATGGGAGTTCCTGCCGGCAGCGGATTGGCACCATTATTGGTCATATTCACCACAATGTCTTCATGACCCAAATCGCAATTGGTAACAGGGTTCACCAAGGTGTTCAAGGCCAACTCGTAAGGCATGTAGCTTTCCAGAATGGCATTCACCATTTGACGTCCTACGGTGGAAGCGGATAAGGTACCGTTCGCCAGGGTGTAATAAGTAGTGTCTCTCAGAGGAGCCTCTTCCTGAACACCAAGATAGGTACCACCATCCAGCATTTCAATACCCACATACAGGGCAGTGTTGGTGCTGGTCAGCGCAAAGTTGTTGATTTCACCTGTCACCCACTGGTTCTCCATAGCGGCTGTGACGGTAAATTCTTCCGAGCTTTCTATTACATTACCCGAAGCGTCCACCACGATGAAGCGGAAATGACGGCCAATGTTGCTATTGTTGGCAGTATTGGTAATGAATGCCTTCACATGGGTGGCAATCAAAGTGTCTGCCATAGTATATTTGTTCACGTATGCAATACGGCCCGTGCCACCGGTAGCCAAGGATGAATAGCTGTAATGCTGTCCACCAACCACAGAGTCGTTGGCAAAACCCACCTCAGCAGGAACTGTGGTCATCAGCCAAGTGTGTTCGTTATTGGAATTATCCTGATCATCCTGACAATAGATACGAACGACATTGTCACCCGGATTGGTCAGATGAACACCATCAAAGTACACCACCATGCTGCTTCTGGTAGCCAAAGAAGAAACCGTGATGGTATCTCTATAGGTATTGGCACCCGTAATTTCAAGCATCAAGGGGAAGTTGGTCTGCAGGTCACGTCCTTCATTGCTGATATTGACATAGATTCTGGGAGACACCTCATATTGGGTAGGATTCACACCCAATGCCCAAATATCGTTGACAGCGATATCGGTGTTGTAGAAGTTTCTCACTACCACACGGTCAATATTGATATTGTTCTTAGCATTTGATTTGGCATCGAAAGCGATATAGACACAACTCAAGTCACAATACGGAGCCAGGTCAACCATATATTTGGCCCAACCAGGGGTCGGGTATTGATTATTATATCTCTTTACAAAAGTAGAGGTTGCACCGGCAGTATTCACTGAGTTGACAGCCGTATAGGTGGTTCCACCATCGGTAGAGATTTTCACCGTGATACCTTCTGTGCTACTGTTGACGTTATCATGAGCAAACCAATATTCCAAAATCGGAGTAGTGGCACCCTGCAGGATGGTAACTGGCATAATAGCACGCGACTCGGTATTGTTGGCAAACAGTTTTGAGTTAAAGAACAAACGACCCAAACCATAACTGGGAGAGATGGTCGGATTAACACCTGAACCCAATTCCACGGTCCAGTTACCAGCACCCGTTATCTGCTCAATTCTCCATGAAGGATACAAGTCGACAGTAGAGAAGACCTCTTCATAGTAGGGGAAAGCAGCCTGAATTTCGAAAGAACCCGTCAGCGTATCATTCAAAGTATTGTTGTCACCATTGACATGGACAACAAAAACATAATTATAAACCGTATTGATGTTGACAGGGAAAGTGGGAACAACTGTCACCTCTTGCGACTGCAACGGGGCAATAACACCTGATGTCACCGTTGAGCTACCGGTAGTAGTACCAATAGTATAATAAATAGTGGCATTCTTGGTGGCAAAGTTTAAATCGGCACTACCCGTATTCTTCAACATCACCTTGATAGGATATTGCGTCATGGGGCACTCGTTACCTATTGACGGAGAGGTGAGTGCAGTAATGGCCAAGTCGGTGGCAGGGATAGCGCGGGTATAACAGCCCATGTAAGTGATGTGCTGATAACGCTGATGTCCCCTGATATCAACAGTAATACCACCAACGGGAGGACATTCAAGTCCATCATAGATTACAGGAATCAGCGAATCAGTGGGAGCAACAAACTCGACAGGCAGGTTCACAGAAGTGGTATCATCGCCTCTGGAAGCCAAAGCAGCTTGCCATTCTGCAAAGTTATTACGTGGAGCCACAAACCATCCCAAAGAATTACCCACTGAATAATACTCGTTATTATTCAGTTTAACAGTAGGTGCCAAACCATTGGCAGTAGTATAGTTCAGATAGATGGCATAGTTTTTATTCTCAGCAGAGGTGCTGGCATTATAAAAGACATTGTTGTAAATGTTGATATTGTTAGTAGATGAAGATGCTCCAGTAAGGTACATAGGTGCCGACTGTGTAACATCGGCCAAAGAGTACAAGTAGCTGCTATTGTGATACAGATTCACCTGTTTGGTGTTCTGCAGCATGATATTATATCTGCCCGTAGTCACCACCTTGCCAATGATTTCATTGTTAGCCACCACCATATTGGGCACCGAAGCATTCGAATTGGCGTAAGTTGTAGTGGAAATACCAGTACCACCTCTTTGGTTCATGTGGATTCTGTTGCCCGACATACTGGCAAAATCGGTACAGTTGGCCAAAGAGATACCCATAAAGTTCATATCAGCAGCCGTGGCCATCTGAGTAATCTGGTTACCATCAATAGTCCAAGCCTTTGACTGACCGGCACTGATACCTGTCACCGAACAGTTGATGGTATTGCCGTTCACCACAAAGTTGTTTTCTTTGTAAGCGGCCTGGCTACCACCAATGAAATACACACCAAAATCCACATTGCTCATGATATTGTTGGTGAAGGTCATATTGTAATCACCAGTTCCTCCTGCTTGAGTCTGCGGAGCAGTGGTTCTGCCTATAGCCGAAGAATTGTAATAGGGAGTGGCTGTAGTCAGTGTACCCTGAATAACACAATTGTCAATAGTGATATCATGAGAAGCATGATTGACAAATTCAACACAACGCCCCACATTGTTGTTGCGGATAGTGACATTCCTGATGGTGATATAGGCCATCTGCTTGAACTTAACAGGCGGCTCATTACCCTGATTCTCAATAATCACAGCACTTCTGCTCACGCCTGGAGCGGGCTGGAAAGTAATGGTGTTGATGCTGTCCAATCCCGGATATTGATCATCAAAATCGAAACCGGTATAGGTTCCCGCATTAATGTTGATGGTCACAGGACCATCAAGGCCGCAACGGTGGAAACGCTCTTTCATATACTTCACCGTGGGGAAGTCAGCTGTAGGACCACCCAGAGTATAGGTTCCCGACAAAGAGCTGTCGCAACCATATCCGTCATAATAAATGGTATCGTCGGTACGTCTGTCTAGCGGCGAGACATTGTTACGCGAAGACACCCACACCCTGATCCAGTTGGAGTCGCGTAAAGCGGTATGATAACCCACTACAATCGTGTCAGTATAGTCCAAACACAAATCACCAGTCCAAGAGGCGCCCGGCTTCTGCACTCCATTCACACTCCATCCGAAGGTGGCAGAGGTCATGTGGTTGGGGTTGGTTTCTGAAGCCAAACCCTTGTTACGGAAGGTCACCTTAATAGGATAGGTCTCCCCGGTGGTCATTCGATCGGGATATATGGGTAGCGCAAACGAGTTCTGTTCCATCTTGGCATCATTCTCCACCAACGACTGGGTAGTATTCAGCGCAAATATTCTGGTTTCATTGGTTGCAGAAATATCCTCAACATAGCAATTATTTCCATGAATATCCTTGCAGAAAATATGATAGGTAACCGTAGTACCATAGCATTGCATGGGAATAGTCCAACTGTAGGCTACAGTTCCATAACCCAGCTGGTAATACTCGATAGTATTAGGAAGTGTATCCGAATCACCATTGCTGGTGGTGTACCAGAAACGGACAGTGGAGGTGTCGATAGCATCATTATCGGTAAGGGTAGCATTTACGGTAAACGGACCGGTAAAGTCGTTGATTACACCAGAGAACACTCTGTTTTGGGGTTGTCCGTTATTGTTGATATAACTGGTCTGGGTAATATTAATTTCGGGTGGTACCAATTCCACATTGGAATAGATCACCTTCACATTGTCAATATACCAACCGGCACACACCTCAGTACCCGAACCAGCACCTGAGTTGTGGGTGGTATGGAAACGGATACGGAAATACTGGTTATCAGCTCCTACGACAAATTGCGACATATCAAACAGTTCCCTTTTCCACCATGTGTTGTTTGGAACAGCCGCATTATTGGTTTTTTGCCATATAGTATACCAGTTTTGTGACACATTACCGTCGTTAATCACTTCAGCATGTCCATGGTAATAAGGCGAGTTGACATTATAGTTGTTCATCGTCACCCATGCGCCAAAGATAGCTTCACCTTGCGGGTTGACAGAAGTTGATAACTGATAAGAAAGATAACTTCTATCATTATTGTTTATCTTGCAGATATGATCGAACTGCAGATATACGTATGGATACGATCTATCCACTTCTATCTGGTGGGTCCAACAAGCCGAGTTACCCTGTGATGCATACGACGGCGTGTGGAATGATGCCGGAAGAGAGACATGCAAGGTGGAGTCCTTTCTCCAGTTCGTTTCACCGAACAAGGTAGTTGAAATCATCTTTACGGCTGCACCGTCAAAGTTTTCATAATAAACTTCGGTAGTGTCCAACATCTGTGCAAACATCACAAATGGCATCAGTAAAATGACTAATGAAGATAGTAACTTTTTCATCTTTAATGTGTTATGTTTATATTTTCTTTCTTTTCTTTTGTATAGTGTATAATATATATATGCATTTTAATGCAAAGGACAAAAATAATAAAAAAAAGTATACGAGCGGCACTTTTCCTCATGTTTTTTTCCGCTCTTTTTTCAGACCATAACAACAAAAAAAAGGTTCTCTTGAAAACCCCAGGAGAACCTTTTCATTATTTTCTGTAAATCAACTTATTACTAAAGATAAACATCTATCAGCCCCTCTGGAGCCTCAATGTATATTGCCTTGTTTTCACGGTCAACCTTCTTAAAAATCTCATCTATGGCAGGTATCAGTATCTCCGTTCCCTCATGGTCGATTTGCATGATAGGATGGTGGCTGATATCGATAAAATCCTGACAAAGCCCAATGTCTCCCTTTTCGCCATCTATCACCCGGAAACCTATCACCTCGTGAAAGTAAAAACGATTGCCAGTAAGTTTGGGTAGTGCCGACATGGGAAGATACAACTCTGCCCTAATCAGCTCCTTAGCTTCATTCTCATCCACATCCTGGAACTTAATCACGAAAGTGTTGGCTCCGCGATACTGGATATCTTCTATCATATAGGGCAACTTCTCCCCGTCAAGTTCGATGAAAACCGCATCCAGACTGGCATACTTTTCCGGCTCATCGGTATCGAAATAGCAGCAAAGCTGTCCCTTGATGCCGAAAGGCTTGGTCACATGACCCAAATAATAAAAATCTTCTTTCATAGCGAGCTTTTAAAAAGAGTATAGACGCAACATACGTCGCGTCTATACCTCTCAATTTCTTTTGCCATGCATTATTCTGCAGGAGTTTCAGCAGCTTCTGCGGGAGCTTCGGTAGCTTCAGCGTCAGCAGCTTCCTCAGCAGCCTTAGCCTCTGCTTCAGCAGCGGCGGCATACTTGGCAGCCACCTTAGCGGAGATAGCTTCCTTCACCTTGGTTTCAGCTTCCAAACGAGCTTTCATTTCCTTGCGGCTCTTGTCAGCATCCTCGCGTTTGATGTTGCTGATTTTTGACTCCTTAGCCTGTTTCCAAGCATCAAACTTACGGTCAGCGTCCAACTGAGTCAGCGCACCCTTGGCGATACCGCCTCTGAGATGCTTCATCAGATAAACACCTTCGTGTTTAAGAATCGAACGGGCAGTGTCTGATGGATCAGCGCCAGCTTCAACCCAGTACAATGCTCTGTCAAAATTTAAGTTAACTGATGCAGGATTGGTCAGCGGGTTGTAGGTGCCGATCTCTTCGATATAGCGTCCGTCACGTGGTGCACGACCATCTGCAATTACAATGTGGTAGAACGGTTGGTTCTTCTTACCACGTCTTTGTAATCTGATTCTTGTTGCCATAACTTTTAATATTTAATACGGTTAAAATTTGAGGGTGCAAAAATACACAATTTTTCAATAGAAAAAATTTTTTTTGATTTTTTTCTTCAAATGTTGTTTCGATTCAATTTTTTTGTATTTTTGCAGTCTCAAATTCAAACGGCCCATTAGCTCAACTGAATAGAGTATTTGACTACGGATCAAAAGGTTGCAGGTTTGAATCCTGCATGGGTCACCCCGAAAAAAAGCACTTCCTCAAGTGCTTTTTTTCATTTATCCGCACTTTATTCGACAAAATTGCCGTATTTTTGCAGCCGTTATGATACAGATCAACAAACTGTCGGTCAACTTTACCGGCGACTATTTATTCAAAGACATCTCATTTGTGGCCGGTGACAAAGACCGCATAGGCTTGGTGGGCAAAAACGGCGCCGGCAAATCAACCCTACTCAAGATTATCCATAAGGAACTGGAACCCGAATCGGGCAGCATCGTCATCACCTCAGGCTACAAAACCGGCTACCTACCCCAAGAGATTCTTGGCAATTACGACAAGAGCATCTGGGAAGAGACCATGTCGTGTTTTGTGGAACCGCGCCGTTTGGAGGCCAAGATACGGGACATCAACGCCAAACTGGCCGACCGAGAAGACTACGAATCTGACGAATATATCAGCCTCGCCCAGCAACTGTCTGACGCCACCGACCGCTTCCACCACCTGGGAGGAGCCACTATGGAAGGCGACGCCGAGAAAGTGCTTATCGGACTGGGCTTCAAAGCCAGCGACTTCTCACGCCCCATGGCCGAGTTCAGCAACGGATGGCAAATGCGTGTCAACCTGGCCAAAATCCTGCTTCAACAACCGGAAATCATCCTCCTCGACGAGCCCACCAACCACCTCGACATCGAGTCTATCCAATGGCTGGAGGACTATCTGGCCAACTATGCAGGATGCCTCATCCTGGTATCTCACGACCGCGCCTTCCTCGACCGTGTCACCAACCGCACCGTGGAAATCACCTTCGGCAGTCTGCAGGACTACAAGTGCAGCTACTCACAATATGTGGAACAGCGACTGGAACGCATCGAGTCGCAACAAAACGCTTTCGAAAACCAACAAAAAGAAATTGCCCAAATAGAGCGCTTTATCGAGCGCTTCCGCTACAAGGCCACCAAAGCCAAACAGGTACAGAGCCGTATCAAACTGCTCGACAAAATGGAAAAGATAGAAGTGGAGAGCATCGACCATTCCTCCATCTCCTTCAAGTTCCCCCCTGCCCCACATTCGGGACGTGTAACAGTGGAAACCGAAGGACTCAACCTCGGCTACGGAAGTCTGGAAGTGTTGAAAAACATTGACTTCCACTTGGAAAGAGGTGAGAAAGTGGCTTTTGTGGGCCGCAACGGCGAGGGAAAGTCCACCATGGTTAAAGCTATCGTAGGCGAACTTGTACCACAAGGTGGAAAACTGGCGCTGGGTCATCAGGTAGTGATTGGCTACTATGCCCAAAACCAAGCCCAACTGCTCAACCCCGACAAAACAGTCTTCGAAACCATTGACGACATTGCTGTAGGCGACATACGTCCGAAGATCCGAACCATACTGGGCAGCTTCCTGTTCTCCACCGAAGACACCGAGAAGAAAGTGCGCGTACTGTCTGGTGGCGAAAAGTCACGCTTGGCCTTGGCTAAACTACTACTCTCCCCTTTCAACCTGCTCATCCTCGACGAGCCCACCAACCACCTCGACATGCAGTCGAAAGATGTGCTCAAAAACGCCTTGCTACAATACGAGGGCAGCATGATACTGGTTTCCCACGACCGTGATTTCCTGCAGGGGCTCAGCACCAAGGTGTTTGAGTTCAAAGACCATCATATCAAGACCTATATTGGCGACGTCTATGACTTCCTGGAGAAAAAGAAGATGGACTCGCTGAAAGAGCTGGACAAAAAAGTTCAGACTACCAGTAGCAGCGAGAAGGTCGAGAGCTCCAACAAAATCAGTTGGGAGAAAAAGAAAGAGGAAGAGGCCGCCAAACGGAAACTCAAAAACCGACTGAGCAAAATAGAAAACGAGATTGCCAACCTCCAACAGCAACTTAGTGCCATCGAGGCCAAAATCTCCAACCCCTCCGACTACGCCGCCGAAATCAACTCGGGCGAACTCTATACTCAGTACAACGACCTCAAAAACACCATCGAAGAAAAAGAGATGGAGTGGCTTGAACTACAAGAAAATTAGTAAGTCGTTTACCCATTTTCCGTCAGCAAAAACGGGCGAATGGTGTTGACCCAGTCGGAGCAGAAAGGGGCGCTGACTTTAATATAGTTGTCGGTAAAGCCAAACATTAAGCCTTGCGACTCTTCGGACTCCCACAACACAGGGCGTGTTTCGCCAACGTGTTCATGATAGAAGAAACGTTTCTTGGTCTCCGACAGTTCCAACAAACGGTTGGTACGCTCGCGTTTCACGGGCTCAGGAACCTGATTCTTCATAGCTGCTGCAGGCGTGCCGGGACGGCGCGAATAGGTGAACACATGCAGGTAACTCAAAGGTAGACTCTTGACAAATTCATAACTGTCGGCAAAATCCTCTTCCGTCTCACCCGGAAATCCGGCAATAATATCTATCGCAATGCAGGCATCCGGCATCAACTGTTTTATCCTCCTGATTTTATCCTGAAACAGGGAACGCTGGTAGCGGCGTTTCATCATCGCCAACGTCTTGTCACAGCCCGACTGCAAAGGGATGTGGAAGTGGGGCATCAGCATGTCCGACTCAGCTACCAAAGCGATAATTTCATCCGTCAACAAATTGGGCTCGATGGAAGAAATCCTCACCCTCTCCACCAAATGTTGCTGGTCAATAGCCTTCAGCAGGTCATAAAAAGTCTCGTCGGTACCCTTACCAAACGTACCCAGGTTGACTCCCGTGATATTCACCTCCTTCAAGCCTTCGGCATGAATCTTCTCGATATTCCGCAATACATTGTCAATAGTATCACTACGACTTTCGCCACGGGCAGCTGCCACCGTGCAATAAGTGCAATAGTAATCGCAGCCATCCTGAATTTTCAGGAAAGAGCGGGTACGATCACCCGAGGAATAGGTGGAAAAGAAGGTCGGTATTTCCGGTATTGGTAATCCCACTATATGGTTGACGACATGCATTTTGTCACGATTCCCGAAGACTGCCTCTACCCCAGCCCACTGCCGGATGGTTTCCGCCTGCAAGGAAGCATAGCACCCCACCACCACTAGACGGGCTTCCGGATACTCGCGGTGCAGATGGGCCACATAATTGCGCACCTTTTTCTCGGCCGCATGGGTCACCGCACAGCTATTCACAATGATGGCCTCCGGCTCATCGGACTCACTCCACCCCTGCTCACGCAGACGGCGGGCAATGTCTGACGACTCGCTGAAATTAAGTTTGCATCCGAAAGTATGTATGGCAAAGGTTTTATTCATGCGTATCCTGTATTGATTTTTTTGACAAAAAATACCCCAACAACACAGCCGCCGAAACTATATAAGATGCCGCATTAACCATACATGCTCCATCTACCTGAAGCTCTGGAATTAGCCATAATGACAAAGCAAAAGTGAACACCAACACGACTGCGGATTTTATAATCTGTACATTCAAGTGTCTGATTGCAGAGAAGTAATTATCCAACACATTGGAAAACGCCATAGCCAAAATTCCAGGCGAAAGGAATAAAACCACCCTATTAACCTGTCCAAACTCCGCTCCAAAAATAAACACATAGAAAGAAGAAGGGAGCAATACAATTACGAGTACACAGGCCGCAGATATTCCGAGACTTATCAAAGCAAGAATCAAAGTTTCCTTGCGCGACTGCCAGGTATTACCCTGCTTCAACACATTGGAATACTGCACCATTGACATACTACGGTTTACTATCCATATAGCTTCAGCAATGGTGACGCCAACAGAAAACACGCCCAACGAGCCTCTGCCAACATAATAATCCAATACATAATATGTCAAGCGATAATTGAAGAACTGCAAAAGAGTAGCCAATTCCGATTTCCAACCATAAGAAAAAAGCTGGCGGTTGCAAGAACGGTCGAAATCCCAATGCAAACCCTTCACCATCCTCCTCCGCAAAAATCCACATACCAACAACATGAGCAATAACGACAACGACTGCCCAAAGAAGTAGCAGTAGTAGCCCAATTGCGGCCACAACCAATGGAAAAGCAGCATACACAGCAGCAACAAAGCCGGTTGCAAAACCGTAACAACATTATAGTAGCTAATGCGCTGTCCTCCGATAAAAATCGAATTATGAAAGGCTATCAGTCCCATCAGAGTCGCCGCCACAAAGACAAAAGGAGCCATAGTCTGCTCACCTATCAACAGTAATACACAAGCCGCCGCAGTAGCCACAATAAAAGACCACAAATAAGCGGCCGTGGACAGCTTGGAAGTACCCAATTTAGAAAAATAATACGACACACTACAGCCTGTAAAAACATTGGCAAAAATGGAAATCACGCCCAAATCAGCCACAAATACCGCTATAGAGCCTCGTCCGTCAGCTCCCCACAGCTGGGTGGTTAGCACTACCACCGCAAAATTGAGCAAAAGAATCAATGATTTGCTCAACATTGTGGCGATAATGTCTTTTTTCAAATTAATGCTGCTCATCTTGACGGATAAAACGGACCAACTATACTTTTATTGTCTGTACACCAACTCACCAAATTAATATAACAAATCGACTTCTCCTTTGCCTTCACGTACTACCTCTATTTCACCACCCACACAGTCCACCACGGTAGAAGGCACATTGTCGCCATAGCCGCCATCAATTACAATATCCACCAAATCGCCATAACGTTCGTAAATCAGTTCAGGGTCAGTAGTATATTCTATCACCTCATCATCATCTTTCACCGAAGTGGAGAGGATGGGATGTCCCAATTGAGCCACTATTTCCCGCACAATATTGTTGTCGGGCACGCGGATACCCACCGTTTTCTTGTTGCTCTGCAACAACTTGGGCACATTATTGTTGGCTTCCAAAATAAAAGTAAACGGCCCCGGCAGCGCCTTTTTCATCGCCTTGAAGACATTGTTGCTGATAGGCTTGGTATAATCCGACAAATTGCTCAAATCCTGGCAGATGAAGGTCATGGCCGACTTTTTCTTGGCATCGCCCAAAATCTGCGCAATACGCTCCACACTTTTCGGCTTGAAAATATCGCAACCCATACCGTAAATCGTGTCGGTGGGATAAATGACGATACCACCGTCTTGCAGGCATTCAACAACACGCCTGATATCTTTGGGATTGGGGTTCTCTGGATAGATCTTAAGTAGCATAATACAAACAAAAAAGGGTAAGCTACTTATATCGCATCGCTACAACCAATGTACCCTTGCTACATTCCTGTCCTGGGGGAGTTGAAAGGGAGCAGATCGTACAAGACTTACCCGCTGCAAAAATACAACTTTTTTCTGAATCTCAAAACGACAACAGAGATTTTTTTTCACAGGCTCAAGAACAGGCAAAAAAAGCAAAAAACAGGGCTTTGAAATTTGATAACAAAGCGAATGATTTTTTTTGTATTTTTGCACGTTAATTATAGTGAATAAAAATACATAAAGTAATACAATGAAAAAACTGTTATTTGCCCTATTTTCAGGAATTGTTGCAACCCTTTTGTTTGCCTCTTGCAACAAATACCAAGAGTCCATGTACAACAAATCCGACTATCAAATCAAGTACATTTGGTACAAAAGCAACTCGGGTCTGCCCAATGAGACTTTCACCTACGGCAAGAAGAAAATGCTGGAAAGAATCGACATCGTTGACTCTTCCAACTTGAGCGACATCCGTAGAGAAGCGTTCGAATTCACTTACAACAAGGACAAAACAGTTCAAAGCATCAGCTACACCAGCGGCGACCTTGTCGAGAATGTGACCTTCGCCTACTTGAACAAGTATGTAAAATACATGAACTACACCATCAACGGCGAAATCCGCATGACCAGTAATTTCTTCCGTGATGACGAGGATGCCGCCAAAATCACACGTATCACCGAGATTTACGACCGCGCTTTCTTTGAAGACCTGCAGTCTCTCGAGAAACTGGCTTTATTCCCCAGATATATCGGCAATATTGAGACCGTAAAAGAGCTGGCTGCTGCCGGTAGCAAGGACTTATCTCTTTACTGCTACAAAACCATCACTTACGATGGCGACAACATCGTCAAAATCGAAGAAGACTACCCCGTTTTGCGTACTGGCACCACCACCATTCAGAGCTTCAGCAATGTGCTGAATCCCTACTACGGTCTGAACTACTGCTACTCCAACGATCTGTTGGGCTTCTCCAAGAATGCGGTAAGCAGCAAGGTCGTAACCAAATTATTCGACCATATTCCCTCCAACAGTCTGCAAACCGACTACCAATACAAAGATGTCAACAAAGACAATTATCCGAGGGTATTCACTTATACAACCAGCAAGAATCCAGGCGTTTTCTTCAAAACCTATATCACCTACGTCAGCGAATACAAAGACTAATTATTTCCCAATATGAAGATTCAAAAAGAGGGTATTCCCATCATTGTGATGATGACCCTTATCGTTGCAGCCATTCTCTGCGGCTATTTTTTCTTTTTGCCCACCTTCTGGGTCGTCAGCATTGTGCTTAGTGCCGGCTTAGCCATCTTCTTATATATGGTGATCCGTTTTTTCCGCAATCCCCACCGCGTCATCAACACAGTGGATAACGGAGTGCTTTCTCCCGCCGACGGCAAAGTAGTGAATATCCAGGAGATTTATGAGGGAGAATACTTCAAAGACCGCCGCCTGCTCATTTCTGTCTTCATGTCGGCACACAACGTGCATGTCAACAGCTACCCCATTAACGGAACGGTGGAATACATTGGCTACCACCCGGGCAAATACCTCATTGCCAAACTACCCAAGTCATCTACCGACAACGAACATAATTCAGTGGTGGTCAAGCAAGATGAGCACCGCATTGTCCTGTTCCGCCAGATTGCCGGATTTGTGGCCCGACGCATTGTATGCTACGCCAAAGTCGGCATGGAAGTCAAACAGGGCGACGAGATGGGAATGATCAAGTTCGGTTCTCGCGTGGACGTTTTCCTTCCCCCAGACGTACAGGTAGCCGTCCAAGTGGGTGACAAAGTACGCTCTAAAAAAACCGTATTAGCCTATTTCTAAGTCCTATTCTCAGCCGTTATCTGCATGAAACTCAGCATCGTCATTGTCAACTACAATGTAGAGTACTTCCTAGAGCAGTGCCTGCATTCGGTGTATGCCGCTCTGGAGGGTATCGATGGCGAGGTCTGGGTGGTTGACAACAACTCTGTGGACGGCTCGTTAGACATGCTCAGGCGCAAGTTCCCGCAAGTGAAACTCATCGCCAACAAGGAGAATGTGGGTTTCGCCCGCGCCAATAACCAAGCCATACGACAGTCAACAGGCGAATATGTATTGCTACTGAACCCCGACACACTGGTAGAGCCCGATACCTTCAGCAAATGTCTGGACTTCATGGACCGCACCCCCGATGCCGGCGGGCTGGGCGTGAAGATGTTGAACGGCAACGGCGAATTCCTGCCAGAATCCAAAAGAGGACTGCCCATTCCCAGCGTGGCGTTCTACAAGATTTTCGGCTTATCAAAGCTGTTTCCCAAATCCAAGAAATTCGGAGCCTATCACCTCACCTACCTCAGTCCCGACGAAATCCACACGGTGGATATCCTTGCCGGTGCCTTTATGTTGATGCGCAAAAGTGTCTTGGACAAAGTGGGGCTACTGGACGAGGACTATTTCATGTATGGGGAGGACATCGACCTGTCGTACCGAATCACCCAGGGAGGCTACAAGAACTACTATTTCCCAGAAACCCGCATTATACACTATAAAGGCGAAAGCACCAAAAAGAGCAGTGTCAACTACGTCTATGTGTTTTACAACGCCATGCGGATATTTGCCAACAAGCATTTCTCGCAGAAAAACGCCAAGCTTTTCAACTGGCTCATCACGCTAGCCATCTGGTTCAGAGCCTCTTTGGCATTGCTGAGCCGTCTGTTCAACGCCATCCTGCTACCCGTCATCGACTTTGCCGCCATCTACGGAGGCATGTATGCGCTGGCAATGTACTGGGACATCAACGTGCTGGCTGCTCGCAACAGCAGTTTCCCACCCATCTATCGCAAACTGGTCATTCCACTATACATCTTAATATGGATTGTGTCAATGGCCTGTTGCGGAGGCTACAAGAAACCCTTCAGTGCCAGCAAAGCCAACAAAGGCATCATGATAGGCACCGTCATCATCCTGCTGATATACGCCTTGCTGCCCGAGACCTACCGTTTCTCCAGGGCCGTTACCATCCTCGGGGCCATGTGGACCATCCTGATTGTCAACCTGATTCGCTACATCATGCGAAAGTTCAACATCAGCAGCGCCCTCTTTGGAGGCAAAGACAAACGCCGTATTGCAGTCATTGGTCGGCAAGAGGAAGCCACCCGTGTAGCCACCCTGGTGCGGGTGGTCAACAAAAAGTGTGACTTCATCGGCATGGTCCACAGCGACGACTCCCAAGCGGAAACCCCAAGCCAAGACAGCTTCCAGCAACTGGGCAACATCAGCCAGCTGGAGGATATCATATCCATCTACCGTATCAACGAAGTGGTGTTTTGCTCTAAAGACATTCCCGCCAACGACATCATCAACCTGATGACCAAACTGCAGGAAAGTCAGGTGGAATACAAGATTGCTCCCGAAGAGAGCGATTCCATCATCGGCAGCAACAGCATCAACACCTACGACGAGATTTACGGGGTACACGTCAACAGCATCAGCAAGAGTGGCAATCGCCGCAAAAAGAGAGCTTTCGATCTTATCACCTCTATATTCCTGCTGCTTTTTATCGGCATCGACATCTGGTTTGTGCGCCACAAAGGTCAGTTCATCCGCAATATCTTTGCGGTGATGAGCGGCAAAAAAAGTTGGGTGGGTTGTCAACCTTTAGACGGAGAGAATCCGCTACCCGACTTGCAGCCCGGGGTACTCTACCCTTCCGATGCATTCAACTTCAACCAGACAGACCCCAACCTTATTCACAAGGTGAATGTGATGTATATGCAGGACTACTCGCTGCTTGCTGATATCAATATCATGTACCATGGTTTCAAGCATTTAGGACGATAACGAATGAACAGACAAATCTTACGCCTGGCTCTGCCCAACATCATCACCAATATTACCGTTCCGCTGTTAGGAATGGTGGATATTGCCATTGTGGGACATATCGGCAATGCTACCCATATCGGAGCCATTGCGCTGGGCACCATGATTTTCAACCTGATATACTGGAACTTCGGTTTTCTGCGGATGGGTACCAGCGGACTCACCGCCCAGGCCTACGGGGCCGAAAACTGGGATGAAACCATGCGCATCATGGTCAGAGGACTGGCCATTGCCATTAGTGCAGCCCTTCTGCTTATCTTGCTGCAATACCCTATTGCGCTGCTATGCGAACGATGGATCAACAGCAGCGAAAAAGTCATGCAGCTCGCCCTCACCTACTTTTACATCCGCATCTGGGCAGCCCCCGCCACCCTGAGCCTGTATGTGCTCAAAGGCTGGTTTATCGGCATGCAGAACTCCCAAACTCCCATGTGGATTGCCATCATCATGAATATCATCAACATCGTCTTCAGCCTGCTGTTTGTGATTGTATGGAAGATGGGCATCACCGGCGTGGCCCTGGGAACAGTGCTGGCACAGTATTCCGGACTGCTCATGGCCGTTATACTCTGGTTCAAGCAATACGGTCATTTCCGCTCTCGTATCGACATTCGAGGCAGTTTGCATATCGACGAGATGAAGCGCTTTTTCAAAGTCAATGGCGACATCTTTCTGCGTACCCTCTGTCTGGTAGCCGTCTTTACCTTCATCCCCGCCGTATCGGCTTCTATGGGCGACAAAATACTGGCCGCCAATACCCTGCTCATGCAGTTGTTCACCCTGTTCTCTTACATTATGGACGGATTTGCCTACGCCGGCGAGGCACTAGTAGGAAGATATATTGGAGCCAAAGACGAAGAGATGCTCAGAAAGTCAGTGCAATACCTGCTTCGGTGGGGCATGATTATCACCCTCTTGTTCACCGTATTGTACTACTTCTGGGGAGAGAACCTGTTGGGTATACTCACCAACGACCAGTCGGTCATCTCCACCTCTATGGAATATATGGTATGGACGCTGTTGGTACCCATCACTGGTTTCAGCGCCTTCCTGTTCGACGGCATCTACATCGGCGCCACCGCCTCCAAAGCCATGCGCAACATCATGTTTGTGGCCACCGCCGCCTTCTTCCTCGCCTACTATCTCCTCGAGCCCAAGCTCTACAACAACGGCTTGTGGATAGCCTTTCTCATCTTCCTCACCCTCCGAGGCGGACTGATGTGGCTGTGGAACAAGAAAGTGATAGCCTGTGTATAGCGAGTATTTGGCCCTCGCACGCAGCGTTTTTCTGTGACTTTTCTCTCTGATAGAAAAGTCACCAAAAGATCAAGCCGACGGTAAGTGCAGCCGCACCGTCCCGTTCCCCCCAACCGTCGGCGTTTCCCCCGCACGCAGCATCAGGGCAATGGCGGCCATCAGGCAAAGACATCCGCATACATGGAGGCGGCTGCGTCCCGCAGGCGCCTCCATAAATGCGTTTTGCAAACAAATTTCACGGTTCATGGTTTACACCCTGCCTCCTACCTACTCCCTTCCTGATTTCCTCCTGATTGCTCCTGATATAAGCGAAATTTAGCATGTATAATGATAAAAATCAATAGGATAGTTCAATTTGCATATATATAAGTAACGTATGGGCGCTCTCTTCGAGAGCTAGCATGACAGATGGGCGTTCTATGTCACCACACTTCCGTATGGTGTTACAGAGAGGTGCTGTCTTCGACAGCAAAAAAACCGTCTTCGTATCTTACCTCTTTTCAATAGCTTTACAATAGCCGTTGGATAGCTGTACACTTTTTTTTGCGAGCAACTAATTTCGGTTGTCTCTATTATGACGTTTGACTGAATTCAGTTGACGTTTTAAGATCTCGGCGCAACAGATATTGTTAAATTTCTCCAAAAAACCACCACAAAAGGAGTAAATTTGAGTGGATTTTATCGTGCAATAAAACACAATTTACAGAAATTCAACAAAATACAATAATCAAAACCTGCTATGCATTAGAATATACCAGGATACCAGCCCAAAATATAACTGGAATATTCCTGGAGTGAGAGAATTCCAACTCTCATGTAAGTCTCATATAAGTCTCATATAACGCTCATGCACCTCCTACCCAATTCCAGGAATATTTTTCCAACGGTCTTGGTAGCTTGGTATCCTGGTAAATTGCAATGCATTTGTATTTTTAGTCAAAAGCATAATATTGATTTATAGCGTATTAAAATTTAAACACTCGGAAAAGCATATTGAATTAACGGTAGTTTTAGTATTTTTTAGAAGAAATATAGCTATATATGTAAGTCATCCAACCTCCCTACTCTGAAACTTGAAACCTGATACATGGGAAATTGGTAAGAGGGGCACTTATGGCTATCTATAGATACGCTATAGATACTCTATAGATACGCAGTAGGTACGCTAAGAGGCTGGTCTCTGTACCCCATACTGACGTAAGGGGTTATTGATATTGTCGTGCCTTTGGCACTCTGGTATAGGTGGCGATCATCACATCGTACCCCACACTGACGTGTGGGGCTACTGATAATATCGTACCTTTGGCACTACCAAACTCTGCAGACCTAACGGCCTGCAAATCACAAATATCACAAACAAAATTTTCACCAGTCTCTTGCCCTGATGCTGCGTGCGAGGGCAATGCCGACGGTTGGGGGGAACGGGCTGGTGCGGCTGCACTTACCGTCGGCTTGATCTTTTGCCGACTTTTCCATCAAGGGAAAAGCCGGAAGAAAACGCTGCGTGCGAGGGCAATGCCGACGGTTGGGGGGATGGAGGCTGGGAAAAGTCACAGAATGAAAATTGCAAAAATCGTTTGTCGCGTGCAAACGATTTTTTTGTATTTTTGGAGTTCGAATTTTTTTATCAAGTATTAACACAAAAAACTAAACATCATGTATATCCAAAGAAATTTCAACACAAGAAAAGTCATCATCTGGTCGGTAGTAGGCATTTTTGTGCTCTGCACGGTCCTTTCTTCCTTCTATGTTATCAAGTCCACCGAACGGGGAGTATTGAGCACCTTCGGCAAGATTTCGGAGACACCGGTATCTGACGGCTTGCACATGAAGATTCCCTTTATCCAGACCATCAACAAGGTGAACATCCAACAGAAGAAGTTCGATGGTCACGAGAATTCCTATACCCGCGACGTGCAGACCTCGGAGGTGGAATACACCATCAACTACGACCTGGTGAAGTCTAATGTGAGCAACCTCATCAAGAACATCGGTGAGAACTATCACGAACGTATTGTGGTGCCCTTCATCCGCTCGGCCATGAAACAGTCGTTTGGTAACTTCAACGCCACCCAGATTGTGGAGAACCGCGATGCGGTGAGACGCGAGATTGAAGAACGCCTGCGCACCACCCTCAACAAAGACTATTTCACCAACATCCAGTTCCAGCTGGTGGACATCGACTTTGACGATGCTTTCGAGAATGCCATCAAGGAGAAACAGGTGGCCGAGCAGAATGCGCTGAAAGCCAAGAATGTGACCATCCAGGTGGAGGAACAGGCCAAGCAGACCAAGATTAAGGCTGAGGCTGAAGCTGAGGCTATGCGTATCAAAGCCCATGCACTGGAATCGAACCCCAAACTGGTGAGCTACGAGGCGGTGCAGAAGTGGGACGGCCAGCTACCACAGTACATGCTGGGGGATGCGGTGCCGTTTATCAACCTAAAATAAACTTCCCCTTGTTACCAATCCCTGCGATGGCATACAAAAACTATTGACTGTATCAATCTTTGACGCAGCGGAGGGAGATGGCAGTACCTACTTGTCCGCCTGATTCCATACCAGAAATATTTGGAGAGAAGCAATAAAAACGGGGAGCAGCAATCAACTGATAGTTCGTATTGATCATCGTAGTGCTCCAAAAATGCGCCCCCATGTTCTGGTCCATATAGTTTCCATTATAAGTCCCACAAGGATAGGCAGAGAACTCCGTGGCATTATTGCTCCAAGATTCCCAACCTGGACAACATTCAAAGCCACTTCCCGCACTTTCCCAGTCTTTGGCGACACACAACGATTTGACAATATACGTAGGGTTGCCATCGCACACATACTGGCTTTGGCTACCCACATAATTGAACAGTTGTACCCATTCCGCTTTGCTGGGCACGTGCCAACCTGTAGGACAAATGCCCTGTACGCCCGACGGATTGGCCGTGGTGGAACCTGATCCATGCATTACCGCCGGCCAATTATACAAATAGCCCCACTGTTCAACAGTCGTTTCATCCCCAGCAGGAGCATATCTATAAGGATCAGTGTCACTCCATTGTCCATCCGTTCCCATCGGGATTTCTGTCCCATCGGCATAATGAGTGGTTCGGAGGTTCTCAGCCATCCACTCCTGATTGCCCAGCACAACCGTATTATATTGATTTCCATCGGCATCCGTCACTCCATTGGAAATGACATGATCTCCCGTCTCTTCTTCTCCACCTCCACCTCCTTCTCCACCTTCATCACCTCCAGAATCACCTCCAGATCCATCTCCAGGATCCTCACTGCCACTCGGAACTTCGGTGTCAGTATTATTTTGATTATCAGATAATTTTTCTTTGCGACATGAAACCATCATCAATGCCAAAGAGATAAAAAATGCCATGAATACCAGAACTAGTTTTTTCATATTTCCTTGTTTTCGTTTTTATACATTTTCACTTATATGACGCATTAAACGTCAAAAACGTTACAATAAATTTGATTTTTTGCATCGGCTGTAATTACTTATATCGAACTCCCGTTAATTAAATGACGTAAAAAACGAAAATTTGTTGCACAAAATTTCAATAGATTTGAGTAATTTTGCAACAGAAAAATTTTTGAGCAATATGAACAAAGTACATATTGGAATCTTCGGACGGAGAAACCAAGGCAAGAGCATGTTAATCAACGCATTGGCAGGACAAAACATTGCCATTGTGTCGGAGGTGGCAGGCACCACCACCGACCCCGTGAAGAAGAGCATGGAGATTTTCGGCATCGGACCCTGCGTGCTGGTGGACACCGCCGGCTTGGACGACAGCGGCGAGGTGGGTGAAAAGCGCGTGGCCAAGAGCTTGGAGAGCTTGAAAATCATCGACATAGCACTGCTGCTAGTCAGCAACAACCAGTTTGGAAAACCCGAAGAGGATATCATCAAACAGTTTGGTCGCTACGAGCTGCCCTTTATCATTGTGCACAACAAGGCCGACCTGCAACCGCTAAGCAGCGACTGCCGCAAGGCACTGGAAGCCTACGGTGCCCCAGTGGTGGAATGTAGCGCCGCTACCCGACAGGGTCTCGACCAATTGGTGGAGGCCATCGTGAAGACCACTCCCCCATCGGCCTACTGCCAAGACAACCTGCTGGACGACCTCATCCACGAGGGTGAGACCGTGGTGCTGGTGATGCCGCAAGATTCAGAAGCCCCCGAAGGGCGACTGATACTGCCTCAAGTGCAGCTCATACGCAACATTCTCGACAACAAGGCTATCGCCATCTGCCTACAGCCTTCGGAATTGGCAGGCTATATGGCCAGCCATCAGCCCGACCTGGTGGTGACCGACAGCCAGGTGTTTGGCGAAGTGGCTAAAGTGGTGCCCGCCAACATTCCCCTGACTGGCTTCAGCATTGTGCTGGCCCGCTCGAAGGGCAACTTCGACAAGTTTCTGGAAGGCACTCAACATCTGCGCCAACTGCACGACGGCGACACCATCCTGATGCTGGAATCGTGTACCCACCTCAGCTCGTGCGAGGACATAGGACGGCACAAACTGCCCCGACTGATACAGCAGTTTAGCGGCAAAAGGCTCAACTTCCAGTTTGTGGCCGCCCTGTCACCCCTGCCCAATTTGGGCAGTGTCAGCATGGCCATCCAGTGCGGTGGCTGCATGGTAACCAAAAGGCAACTCATGAACCGTATCAAGGAAATCACCGACCAAGGCATCCCCGTAAGCAACTACGGAATGACCCTCTCGATGGTGAACGGCATCTTCGACCGCGCCACCGAAATCTTCAAAAAACTGTAAACCGTAAACTATCTCCCCAGCACAAACACCGTAGGCTTCTTGTGCAAGTCAATCTGCTCTTTGCGCCAGCGGCTCACCGACTGTGACTTGAGGAACTGCTCGTCGGTAGCCATATTGCAGGCAATGCACAAACGGGTATCAGGCTGACAGACCCTCAAGATAGACTGAAACAGGTGGTTGTTGCGATAGGGAGTCTCGATAAAGAGCTGTGTCTGGTTATACTTGATTACTTGGTTCTCCAATACTTTCAGGCGACTTTCCCGCTTATCCTGTTCCACCGGCAGATAGCCGTTGAAGGCAAAGCTCTGCCCATTGAAGCCAGAACCCATCAAAGCCAACACAATGGAGTTGGGACCAATCAGAGGCACCACTTCGATGCCCAACTGATGGGCTTTGGCTACCACCACATTGCCCGGGTCGGCAATACAAGGAGTGCCCGCATCAGACATCAGGCCCACATTCTTTCCTTCGCTACAACAGCGCAGATACTCGTTCAGATCTACCCCCTGCGTATGCTCGTTCAGCAGGAAGAACTCCAAGTCGTCGATAGCCTTCTGCAAGCCCAACTTCTTCAGAAAACGGCGTCCTGTGCGCAAGTCCTCCACAATATAGACATCAATGCTATTGATAATCTCGGCATTATAACGAGGGAAGAGAAAATCGAAGTCTTTCTCGCCCAAAGAAGAGGGTATCAAATAAAGTTTTCCAGTCATATTAAAACTTCAAATAAATATTGCTGCCTACCAAGTTCTGAGCAGGTACAGAATGAGAAATGGAGAAGATTTTCAGGTCGTTGAGTGTGCTCTTTCTGGCAAATTCAGGGGTCATCGCATTTTTCAGTTGCCCATCCAGATTGAAATAGGTAAACGACCACACCGCATCGGAGGGGGTATTGGAAGCGGCAAATTTGAAGGCATTGCCCGTCTCAATGTAATTGGTATTCTTCACCACCCTCTTATAGTATTCCAAGGTGGTGGAGGTGTCTGCCAACACATAATAATCCTTTACCGGCATCACATACTTATAGATATCACTTCCATACATATAGGAGAACTGAGAGGCAAAGCTCAACGGCTCGCAAGCAAATACCGATTTAGGAGTGTTTTTCTGCATGGAATCCACATCCACACTATCCGCAAAGAACGAAGCGAAAGAAGCTACAGTAGTATCCAGTTTCAAAGCGCAGTAATGATAGCTGCAAGTGTCTGCCGGAAGGGTAAAGAACACCGAGTGAACTGGAGAGATGCGCTGATGTTGAGGGTTGGCATCGTCTATCACCACCAGTTTGTTGGCCGTGATAGGCACCACCCGCTGTGGGAACTCTCCCTCGGGCACTGCCTTCCCAAACTGCTGTATCTTCTCGTTTTCGGTATTGATATAGCCCGAAAGGAAAATCTCGATATCAGAGAAGCGCACCTGATAAGCACACCAGGTAGTGAGATTGCACCATGCGCCAAGCATAGACTCAAACGACTCGTTGGTCTTGCTGTTCAGGTATTCGGCATATTTCACCGGGTTCAACATCAGCCAGTTCTGTTTCTGGTTCTTCTCCACCAGCTTATGCACCTGCTTAAACGTTTTGTCGTTAGCCAGACCCTTGGGGAACTTCAACTGCACCACCGACTTTTTAAGCAACTCAACATCCTCGGAAGCCGAGAAAACATTGTTATGGAAAACAAACTTAAAGTCTTTATAGTGAGTACCGTAAGAATATATCTCGTAGCCCTCGAAGGTGATGTTGTTGCGGGGGTCAATCTGCAACAGCTTCAACAGGTTTTTGAAATAATGCTCGTCCATACGGGTAGAGAACAGAGGAACTATCTTGTTGTCGATCACATAGCCCGACACCAAGATAGCCCCTTCCCTATTGCTCATTTTTTCCAGAAAAGACTCGTAACCGGCCAGCCCATCGAGGGCGAAAAGGTCGGTAAGATAAGGCATCAGCGACGCCGAGGTCTTCACAAACTGCTCGTTGTCGTTGATTTCAAAAATAAAAGCCGCATCGGTAGGAACCGTCTCTATCAAAGGTCCACTGGTCTGTCTGAAGAAATTAGTATAGAAAAAGATGGCCGCTAATACCACGATGATGCCCACGATGGCAGTAGTGATAATCCATCCTTTGGCGCTATTGTTGTCTCTCATGATGTTTCAGTTTAATGACTATGGACGATTCCTCTATTTAATGGTTTTTATTCTGCGGAAGTTTCTGCGGGAGCTTCTGCCTCCTTATCATCAATCAGCTGTTTCTCAACCAATTGATTATACCACAAAACAATCTTCTTCATATTCGACACATAAACCCGCTCGCGGTCATAGTTGGGCAGCACCTCTTCTATATAGGCCTTCAGGGCTTTGCTGTCGTTCACATTCACAGCACATTGTGCTCCGTTTTCCTTCTTATACATAGCCACCAGCACATCCTGCAAAGGCACATCGCCGTCTTCGGTGAAAATAGATATGTTGTCGAGCGTGGCAACCCCGTCATTAGGGAATACCGGAAAACGCTTGCCGTCGGTCAGAGATTCAACGATAAAACTTGTTTTGTTATGGGAGAGAAGCTTGAAAAGACCAGCTTTTCCTGTAACAGATAAAATTTTAGATAAATCCATTTTTTTTGAATTTGTTGATTAATAATAGATATAAGCTCTTGTTCTTTTATAAATTAAATTCTTTTCTTTGAAACGTGTTTCCACGGTCCAGTTTCTTTGCTCATCATGACGCTCATACACGTACTCTTCCTTGCTATGGTGCAGGCGGTCCTCGAAAAGAACCTTTTGCAGCGAGCCGTCCTGCTGGTACTGCGTGTAGGTGTATTCGATGATATCGTTCTCGTCCTTGAAAGCCCGACGGTTCACCTCATCGCCATAATTGTCGTATTCGATGGTGACATACTTGAACAGCTTTCCCGAAGGCTCAAACTCGTCAATACGGCTCAAGAGTCCCTGGGAATTGTACTGGGAGGTATTTCTCACCGAATAGCCGTCGTAATACCTGATCATCTCCACCACATTGCCCTCGCCATCGGTTTTATAGGCAGTATGCGACATCAACGAGTCGTTGGCATACACTTTCTCGGCCGACAGCATGTCGTTCATATCATACTCATAGCGACACACCACTGTGTTGGTCGTGCCAGGATAGAATTCCTTCCAACAGTCGGTCTTCGCATCGTTGCGATAGCTAAAGAGGCGCACCACTAACGTATCATGCTGAGGCGACAGTTTGTAATAGGCCAGCAGATAACCGTCTTTGCTGTATTGCTGTATCACCACCGACACCGTATCGAAACGCACCGTATCCATCTGCAACGAGTCGGCTTGCGATACCTTCTCTTCTGGAAGCAAGGTATAGGTAATCATCTCTTTTACATTTCCAAAGATATGATTGCGCTGAAGATGATTTTTCTGAGCATCGGGCACGATGACGATTTCCGCCGGCTTGCGCCTGCATCCCGACAAAAGAACCAGTGCCGGTATCAAAAGAGCCGGCACAAGTATAGTCAGGAAAAGAAACCGTAGCCTCATGCTATGATTATTTCACAAATTGATCAATCAACTGGTCATCAGCAATGTTGGCGATGGTCACCTTCAGATTGGGATTCAGACTCATGGCACGCTTGATGGCAAACATAGCCCCATCGTTGCGGGCCCATGCACGACGGGCAATACCGTTGTTGACATCCCAGAAGAGCATGTTCTTCAAGCGACGCTCGGCATCCTCGCTACCATCGAGCAACATTCCGAATCCACCATTGATGACTTCGCCCCAGCCAACACCACCACCATTGTGGATGGATACCCAAGTGGCACCGCGGAACGAGTCGCCAATGACATTCTGAATGGCCATATCGGCAGTGAAAGAAGAACCATCGTAAATATTGGAGGTCTCTCTGAAGGGAGAGTCAGTACCCGACACATCGTGATGATCGCGGCCCAACACCACCGGAGCAGACAGTTTGCCCGACTTGATGGCATCGTTGAAAGCCTTGGCAATCTTGATACGGCCTTCCGCATCGGCATAGAGAATACGGGCTTGAGAACCCACCACCAGCTTATTGGCTTTAGCGCCCTTAATCCAGGTGATATTATCGCGCATCTGCTGCTGAATTTCAACAGGAGAGTTTTTCATAATCTCGTCGAGCACCTCCATAGCCAGATGGTCGGTCACATCCAAATCTTCGGCTTTGCCGGATGTGCAAACCCAACGGAAGGGACCGAAACCATAGTCGAAGCACATGGGTCCCATAATATCTTGAACGTAAGAGGGATAACGGAAGGTTCCGTCTTCCTTCATAATATCGGCACCGGCACGGCTGGATTCCAACAGGAAGGCATTACCATAGTCGAAGAAATACATGCCCTCGGCAGCCAATTTGTTGACAGCAGCCACATGACGACGCAAGCTGGCCTGAACAGCCTCCTTGAACTTGTCGGGCTCATCAGCCATCATACGTTTAGACTCTTCGAAAGAATAGCCTACAGGATAATAGCCACCTGCCCAAGGATTGTGGAGGGAAGTCTGGTCGGATCCCAAGTCAACCTTGATATGATGCTCGGCACAATACTCCCATAAGTCAACAATATTGCCCTGGTAAGCGAACGATTTGGCAATCTTCTGCTGACGTGCCTCGTTCACTTTGGCCATCAACACCTCGAGGTCGTCGCAAACCTCATCCACCCAACCCTGAACATAGCGTTTCTGGGTAGCCGAGGGGTTGATTTCAGCGGTGATAGACACCACACCGGCAATGTCACCAGCTTTGGGCTGTGCACCCGACATACCACCGAGACCAGCAGTAACGAACAGCTTGCCCGCAGCCTCGCCACCGATTTTACGACAAGCGTTCAGCACAGTGATGGTAGTACCATGAACGATACCCTGAGGTCCGATATACATATAGGAACCGGCAGTCATCTGACCATACTGGCTGACACCCAAAGCATTGAATTTCTCCCAATGGTCAGGTTTCGAGTAGTTGGGAATCACCATACCGTTGGTCACCACTACCCTGGGGGCATCCTTATGAGACGGGAACAACCCCATGGGGTGACCCGAATACATCACCAAGGTCTGCTCGTCGGTCATCTCAGACAAGTATTTCATCACCAGACGATACTGAGCCCAGTTCTGGAAGACAGCGCCGTTACCACCGTAGGTAATCAGCTCATGCGGATGCTGAGCCACTGCGGGATCCAGGTTATTCTGAATCATCAGCATGATGGCTGCCGCCTGGCGACACTTGGCAGGATAGTCTTCAATGGGACGGGCATACATCTCGTAGTCCGGACGAAGGCGATACATATATATGCGGCCATAGTCGTGCAACTCCTGCATAAACTCAGGAGCCAAGGTGGCATGCAGCGACGGGTCGAAATAACGCAACGCATTTTTCAGCGCCAGTTTTTTCTCTTTTTGGGTCAGAATATCTTTACGCTTAGGAGCGTGGTTTACTGACGTATCGTATGGTTTCGGAGCAGGCAAAGTGGTAGGGATACCCTGCCTCAAATCATTTTGAAATTCCTGTAAAGTCATATCTCAAATCATTTAAAAATAAGCGTGCAAAAATAATGAATTGTTGCGAAATATCACACATTATTTATCCTCACCATCTTCATCCTCTTCTGTATCAGGGGCTTCAATAATATGTTTATATTCGTCTTTGCGTTCTTTCCACTTGTTACGGGCATACTGCTGCATATCCTCCACACTGTCGGTTTCGTCCACAATTTCCAGCCCAAAAATAGACTCGATGATATCCTCAAGCGTGACAATACCGGTAAAAGAACCGTATTCGTCCACTATCAAAGCAATATGCTCTTTCTCTTTCAACAATATCTCCCACAGTTTGGTAAGCGTCTGTCCCTCTTCTGCCACCACAATCAAACGCTTGATATCCGACAGACGGGTGTCAAACTTGTCGTTGGCCACACTTTCCAACACCTTCTGGCGCAACACATAACCCGTAATATGGTCCTCATCATCGTCAGCATAGACAGGAATACGGGCATAATGCAGGTAATCCTTGTTTTTGTAGAATTCCTGTACCGTCATCTCCTCGGGAGCGATAGAGACCACCGTCTGCGGGGTCATCACATCCTCCACCTTCACCGACTCCAACTTAACGATATTCTGGATAATCTTATTCTCTGACACTTCCAATTCACCCTCCTCGGCAGCCATTTCCACCATGGCAGAAACCTCTTCACGGCTAACAGCAGACTCATGGGTTTTCTTTCCCATGATGCGCACCAGCAACTGGGAAAGCAGCACGAAAAGATACATGACAGCTATCAGCACCCTTAAAACACTCGCCACAGGAATACATAATTTGCGCCAATAGTTGGCTCCTAAAGTCTTCGGGATTATTTCTGACAAAATGAGTATCAATAGTGTCAGTATGGCCGACCCCAAACCGAACCATTCATTACCGAAGACCTTCACCACCTGGGCACCCACACCGGCTGCTCCGACAGTGTTGGCAATCGTATTCAACGACAAGATGGCCGCCAATGGTTTATCAATATCATCCTTGTACTTCCGCAACAAATCGGCATTCTTGCGACCTTCTGTCTCCAACATATTGATGTAAGACAATGGTGTAGAGAGCAATACCGACTCCATCAGCGAACAAAAAAAGGATACTCCTAATGCTAAAAATAAGTAGAAAAATAACGTTCCCATTTCATCATTCAAAAACGCGGCAAAGATACGGATTTTTTTCATGTGCAAACGTATAAATATGTTAACGTATCAATAAAGCATTAATAAATAATACAATTGCTGTTTTTACCGATTTTCATGATTTATGAATTGAATTTTTTTGTATCTTTGCAGGCTAATATGTAAAGAGGTATAACCCTGGTTGGAATGTGCGGTGGAACCTCTATAAATGCACAACGAATCAAATAACTAAAAACAATAAACAACATGGCAAGCAGAAGAAAAGAAATGTTCCCCAACGTGACAGACGAACAGTGGAACGATTGGAAATGGCAGGTGAAAAACCGCATTGAAACCTTAGACGAATTAAAGAAGTATATCGACCTGACTCCCGAAGAAGAGGAAGGCGTTGCCCAATCACTCAAGACCTTGCGTATGGCTATCACCCCATACTACCTGAGTTTGATTGATCCTACCGACCGTCATTGCCCGGTGCGCCGTCAGGCTATCCCCACCATTGCCGAAACTCACCAGTCGCCCGCCGACTTGCTCGACCCGCTGCATGAAGATGAAGACTCTCCTGTCCCCGGTCTTACCCACCGCTATCCCGACAGAGTGCTGTTTCTCATCACCGACATGTGCTCAATGTACTGCCGTCACTGCACCCGTCGCAGATTCGCCGGTCAGAACGACTGCGAGTCTCCCTCAGAAAGAATTCAGAAAGCTATCGACTATATTGCACGCACTCCACAGGTACGTGACGTGTTGCTGTCAGGCGGCGACGCCCTGATGGTCAGCGACCGCATGCTGGAATCCATCATCCAGCGTCTGCGCGCTATCCCTCATGTGGAGATTATCCGTTTGGGAAGCCGTACCCCGGTAGTTTGCCCGCAACGTATCACCGATGACTTGGTGAATATGTTGAAGAAATATCATCCCATCTGGCTGAATACCCACTTCAATCACCCCAACGAAGTGACTGAAGAGTCAGCAGCCGCCTGCGCCAAACTGGCTAACGCCGGTATTCCGCTGGGCAACCAGTCGGTACTGCTCCGCGGCGTAAACGACTGCCCCTATACCATGAAGAAACTGGTACAGGAACTCGTCAAGATGCGTGTTCGTCCGTATTATATCTACCAGTGCGACCTTTCTATGGGCTTGGAGCACTTCCGCACCCCCGTTTCCAAAGGTATCGAAATCATCGAATTCCTGCGTGGACATACTTCCGGCTATGCCGTTCCCACTTTCGTGGTCGACGCCCCCGGCGGTGGTGGCAAGACTCCTGTGATGCCTAACTATGTCATCTCACAAAGCCCACACAAAGTGATTCTGCGTAACTTTGAAGGTGTTATCACCACCTATACCGAACCCAGAGAATACCACGAGGAATGCCAGTGTCCCGAATGCCAGGCTGAAAGACACCACACCGAAGGCGTGGCCTCACTGCTGGCTGGTAACCAGATGGCCCTCGAACCCCAAGAACTGGACAGAAAGAAAAGACACAGAAAATAAGCGACAGTAGGGATACAATTCATTAAGTCCACAGCATTAAAAGAATGAATACGAAAATCATCGAAACAGCGAAACAAGTGCTCCAAATGGAGTCGACAGCATTGCTGAAACTGCAGCAATACATTGACGACGACTTTGTGCGCTGTCTCGACGTGATACTCCACTCCAAAGGACGTGTCATCGTTACCGGCATCGGCAAGAGCGCCATCATCGCCCAGAAGATAGTGGCCACTTTCAACTCAACCGGCACACCAGCCATTTACATGCATGCTGCCGATGCCATCCACGGTGATTTGGGCATCATCCAGCCTGATGATGTCGTCATCTGCATCTCCAAGAGCGGCAACACCCCTGAGATTTCCGTACTCATTCCCTTCCTCAAGCAAAGCAAAACTCCGCTAATTGCCTTGGTCGGCAACACTCAGTCGTTTCTGGCCTCTGAAGCCGACTACGTCATCAACTGCACAGTAGACAAGGAAGCCTGTCCCAACAACCTGGCTCCTACCTGCAGTTCCACAGCCCAGCTGGCGATGGGCGATGCACTCGCCAGCTGCTTGATTGAGCTGCGCGGCTTTTCTTCCACCGACTTCGCCAAGTTCCACCCAGGAGGCATCTTAGGGAAACGCCTCTACCTAAAAGTGGCAGATTTGTATAAGTACAACGACATTCCCAGGGTGAGCCCCGATGCGGCTATGCCCCAAGTCATCCTTGAAATCTCGGGAAAATGCTTGGGTGTGACCGCAGTAACCGACGGCCAAAAGGTGGTGGGAGCCATCACCGATGGCGACCTGCGTCGTATGCTGGAAAAGAATCCTGACTACACCTGCCTGCACGCGAAAGATGTGATGACCGTCAATCCTAAAACTATCCATGTAAACGCACTCGCTATCGATGCCCTTCATTTGATGAAGCAGAAAAACATCACCAACCTATTTGTGGTGAACGATGCCGACGAGTATCTGGGAGTAATCCATATTCATGACCTTATTCGAGAAGGAATTTTTTAAACCGACTATCACACGCTATGAAAAGCACCAAATTAGCAAGCCGCTACGCAAAAGCACTTTTTGAATTTGCCCAACAAGACAACCAAATAGAGCAAGTCTACAATGATTTGGTCATTGTCAAATCAGTCATCAAGGAAAACAACATCCTCAAGGCTGTCATAGAGAGTCCAATCATCTTTCCCGACAAGAAAAATGCTATTTTCAGTAGTGTCTTCTCAGAGAAAATTAGCAAAATAACCTACGGATTCCTTTCTTTAATAATCAAAAAAAGAAGGGAACCCGCCTTGATAACCATCTGCGACGAATATACTGCTTTGTATAACAAACTCCACAATATCAAGGTTGCATATATTATCACTGCAGTACCCATGTCAAGAGAAGTGGCTGATGAATTGAAACGATTGCTGGAACAAGACACACACGCCACTATTCAATTGGAGGAATTTGTAGATCCGAATATTATAGGAGGACTGATAGGAATGATTGACGGTTATCTATTTGATGCTAGCATACTGTCGAGCATCAAGAGATTACGCGACGAATTCTCACAGAATATTTATCAGGCAGCATTCTAAGTTATGAATTAAAAGTATTAAGTAAACAAACATATCATTATGGCAGAAATTAAACCATCAGAAGTAACCGCTATACTGCGGCAACAACTACAAGAATACGACAACAAGGCCAAATTGGAGGAAATGGGCACCGTATTGGTAGTCGGCGACGGCATTGCACGTGTCTATGGCCTATTCAATGCTTGTTCGGGCGAGCTTGTTACTTTTACGACTAAGGAAGGGAAAAGCATCACCGGTTTAGTTCAAAATCTGGAAGAAGACAACGTGGGTGTGGTGTTGCTAGGTGACTCCCGACAACTTAACGAGGGTGATATCTGTAAACGAACCGGTAAAATTGCCTCTATCCAAGTAGGCGAAGGACTGCTGGGACGTGTTATCAACACTTTGGGCGAACCCATCGATGGAAAAGGCGAAATTGAAGGCCAACGCTATGAGATGCCCATTGATCGTAAAGCCCCTGGTGTAATCTTCAGACAACCCGTAAAAGAGCCACTCCAGACCGGTATTAAGGCTATCGACGCCATGATTCCTATCGGCCGCGGTCAGCGTGAGCTGATTATCGGTGACCGTCAGACTGGCAAAACAGCTATCGCCATCGACACTATTATCAACCAGAAAGAATTTTACGATAAAGGAGAACCCATCTATTGTATATATGTTGCAGTAGGACAAAAAGGCTCTTCTGTGGCTGCCATCGTCAAAACCCTAACGGAAAGAGGAGCTATGCCTTATACCGTTGTGGTATCCGCAACAGCTTCCGACCCTGCCGCTATGCAGTACTACGCTCCTTTTGCCGGCGCTGCCATCGGCGAGTACTTCAGAGACACTGGACGTCCCGCATTGATTATCTACGACGATTTGTCGAAACAGGCAGTGGCCTACCGTGAAGTTTCCTTGCTGCTCCGTCGTCCACCCGGACGTGAAGCTTACCCCGGCGATGTGTTCTACTTGCACTCAAGATTGCTGGAAAGAGCTGCCAAAATCATCGAATCAGACGAGATTGCCGCTCACATGAATGACCTGCCCGAGAGCATCAAACCCATCGTCAAAGGTGGTGGTTCTCTGACTGCTCTTCCCATTATCGAAACACAGGCAGGTGACGTGTCTGCCTATATCCCGACTAACGTCATCTCCATCACCGATGGTCAGATTTTCTTGGAAACCGGCTTGTTCAATTCCGGAGTCCGTCCTGCCATCAACGTAGGTATATCCGTTTCACGTGTGGGTGGTAATGCCCAAATCAAGTCCATGAAGAAGATAGCAGGTACCTTAAAACTTGACCAAGCACAATACCGCGAATTGGAATCCTTCACCAAATTCGGGTCAGATGTGGATCAGACTACACAAAACGTGCTGGATAAAGGTGTACGTAACGTGGAAATTCTGAAACAGCCTCAATACTCCCCACTTAAGGTGGAAGAACAAATCGCCATCATCTTCTGTGGTGTGAAAGGTTTGCTCCAGAAAGTACCTGTCAATAGAATCAGAAACTTCGAAACCGAATTCATTTCCACCATGCACGAGCAACATCAAGATATTTTAGACCAACTGAAAAGCGGAAAGATTGATGATGACATCATGCAAATGCTGGAAAACATTTGCCACGAGGTAAGCAAAAAATACGAGAAATAATCTATGGGAAATCTTAAAGAAATACGAAACCGCATTTCCTCTATCGAGTCAACTGAGAAGGTCACCAGCGCCATGAAATTGGTGTCGGCCGCCAAATTCCGTCGCTCACAACAGGCTATCATCAACCTGCGCCCATATTCCAATAAATTGAGCGAGATTTTGCACAACCTTTCGGATGAAGTTAGCATGGACGATGAATTGCAGAACGGAAAACGTGACCCTGAAAAAGTGGTGATAATAGCCATCACATCCAACAAAGGATTGTGCGGAGGCTTCAACTCATCCGTCATCAAGGAGGCTCACCGTTTAGTCAAAGAAAAGTACAGCAAACAATTGGAAGCAGGCAATGTGCAGTTTATTCTCTTAGGCAAGAAAGGCAAAGATCAGCTAGGTAAATTCTACCCTGTGATGCATTCCGATGAACAAATCATCGATAAAGCAGAATTTTCGGAAATTGCCAGCATTGCGGATGAACTGATGGATAAGTTTATCAAAAAGGAGATTGACCGTGTAGACGTAATTTACAACCAGTTTGTAAATTCTGCCACCCAAAAACTCACTGTCGAGCAATATCTACCTGTATCTCTGCCTGAAAACAAGGGAGATAAGACATTAAAAAACAACTTTATCTTTGAGCCCTCAAAGGAAGAACTGCTCAAAACGCTCATCCCCCGTATCCTGAAACTGCAACTTTTCAAAATGCTTATCGACTCAATTGCCTCTGAACATGGTGCCCGTATGACATCCATGTCAAAGGCTACCGACAATGCCAACGAAATGCTGAATGAACTCAGACTCAAGTACAACAACGCCCGACAAACGTCTATCACCAGCGAGCTGATAGAAATTGTGAGCGGTGCAGATGCACTGAACAACTAACACAAAAGACCCTCAATACGATAAGTCGGGCCGACGACCCGACTTATTTTTTATATAGACTAAATTATGGGAATTATTATCAGACAAAGCATCAAGGGAACCATTGCCAATTATGTGGGCATTGCCATTGGCTTTGTCACCACATTCTTTGTACTGACCAAGTACCTGAGCCCTGAAGAGGTTGGACTGACACGGGCTATGCTTGATATTGCCATCCTGTTTTCGGGATTGGCGCAATTGGGCACGACAGCCTCCATGATGCGTTTCTACCCCTACTTCAAAGACGAGGAACATAAAGATCACGGTGTCTTCTTCTGGAGTATCGTCATTCCCTTTATCGGTTTCTTTATCTTTCTGACTGTTTTTCTCCTATGCAGAGACTGGATTATCAGCAAGTATATTGACAATGCGCCACTTTTGGTCAGCTATTACTATCTGATTATTCCCCTGGCATTCTTCATGCTCTACATGTCAGTATTTGAAATCAATTCAAATGTTTTGATGCGTATCACCATTCCAAAATTCATTCGGGAAGTGGTCATACGCGCCTCTCTTTTGATTGGCTACCTGCTGTACGGTTTCCACCAAATTAGTCTTGATGGATTGATGATATGGTTCTGTGCCACCTATGGTATCGCAGTCCTGCTCAACGTCATTTATCTTTTCAGCCTAAAAAGGATATCCTTCAAACCCGACATGAAGCATCTGACCCCACGACTAAAAAAAGACTTCCTATTTTATACACTCTTCCTGATTACAGCTGCCTTAGCTGGCAATATTACACCAACCTTAAGTACTCTTTTCGTCTCTGCAAAGATGGGACTGGCCTATATGGGTGTTTATGCCATCGCCACCTATATCGCCACACTCGTAGAAATCCCCTATCGCTCATTGGGTGCTATTGTTCAGCCTCAGATAGCCCAGGCCATGAAAGACAATGACATTAAAACAGCCGATATGTTATGCAAGAAAGTATCGCTGCATCAGCTTTTAGTCGGCATCTTTATTTTTATGTTGATTTGGATTAATATTGACCTTGCTTTTCAAATCCTGCCCAACGGAGACAAATATATCGAAGGCAAATGGGTGGTATTCATATTAGCCTGCTCACGCCTGTTCAATTCCTCATTCAGCATAGGCACATCCATACTCGGGTACTCCAGATATTATTATATGTCTTTGATTTTTACCGCCCTGCTTACGGTATCAGCTATCCTGCTAAACATCTATCTCATCCCTATTTTTGGTATCAACGGATCAGCGTTATCCAATCTTATATCCTACGTGATATACTTTTCCTTATTATTACTTTTGGTCAAATGGAAAATCGGCACCAGCCCATTCTCTCTTCCACAATTAAAGACACTCACCATCTTTATAGTTCTATTCTTGCTTAATATGCTATGGCGACAGACAATATATCCGCTTTTCGGTTCTATGCCCTTCCGGCCCGAAATAAATGCCATAACAGATGGAATTATCAAGACCCTTATTTTTGGAAGTATTGCTGTGGTCAGCATCTATTTTTCAAAGGTATCTGAAGAAGTCAACCATATAGCAGACAAAACCTTAAAACGGATTAAATAAAAAAAGGTCCCGCTTAACGCGAGACCTTTTATTTATAAGAATAGGCGTTGTAAAAAATTATTTTTTACCTTTGTCTTTCTGACCAGCGTGACCACGGAAGATACGTGTCGGAGCGAATTCGCCTAATTTATGACCCACCATATTTTCAGTAACGTAAACAGGGATAAACTTGTTGCCGTTATGCACTGCGATGGTAAGTCCGACGAAATCGGGGGAGATCATAGAAGCGCGTGACCAGGTTTTGATAGTAGTTTTCTTGCCTGATTCCTGAGCTTCCAGTACTCTTTGTTCCAATTTGTAATGGATATATGGACCTTTTTTTAATGAACGACTCATAATATTCTACTTTAGGGTTATTTTTTTCTTCTTTCGATGATGTACTGATCAGAATTTTTCTTCGGATGACGGGTTCTGTAACCTTTAGCTGGCAAACCTTTACGTGAACGGGGATGTCCACCAGATGCACGGCCTTCACCACCACCCATGGGGTGATCAACAGGGTTCATAACAACACCACGGACGCGAGGTCTGCGGCCCAACCAACGGCTTCTACCTGCTTTACCTGAAACCTCAAGGCTATGGTCGATATTAGATACCATACCGATAGTGGCCTTGCAAGCACAAAGAATCATACGGGTTTCACCAGAAGGCATTTTAATAACGGCATATTTTCCTTCACGAGACATCAGCTGTGCGTAAGAACCTGCACTACGTGCAATCTTAGCACCCTGACCAGGACGTAATTCAATATTGTGAATTACTGAACCGAAAGGAATCTCGCCCAGTGGAAGCGTGTTACCCAAATCGGGAGCCACTCCTGTACCTGAAACGATCACCTGATCTACTTTCAGACCATGAGGAGCAACAATGTAGCGCTTTTCGCCGTCGGCATAGAATACCAAAGCAATACGTGCCGAACGGTTCGGGTCGTATTCAATGGTCTTTACGGTTGCCGGGATACCATCTTTTTCTCTTTTGAAATCAATAAAACGATACATCTTCTTATGACCGCCACCGCGGTTTCGCATCGTCATTTTACCACAATTGTTTCTACCGCCTGTGCTCGGATGAGCGCACAATAAGCTCTTCTCCGGCTTGCTTGTGGTAATGTCGTCAAACGCACTGATAACTTTGAAGCGTTGACCTGGCGTTACTGGTTTGTACTTTTTTAATGCCATTGTTTATTGCTATTAAATATTGCTATATAAATCGATTTTATCATCCTTGCTCACAAAGACCATGGCTTTCTTGAAAGTGTTTTTCTGACCTTCAATCATACCGGCCTTGGTGTAACGGGAGGTTGACTTACCGCGCTGAATCAGAGTATTCACCTGCAGCACTTTCACACCATAAATATCCTCAATTTCCTTCTTGATCTGAGGTTTGGTGGCCTTTCTGTCAACAATGAAACCATAACGGTTGTATTTTTCACCAACCATTGTCATCTTTTCACTGATGATGGGTTTTATTATCACGTTCATTTTTCTATTTATTACTTGTTATTGACTCTTTTAAAATTACTCTCCCAACATATTTTCAATGTCTTTCAAGCTGCTCTCACAGATGATAAGCTGATTGGCATTCAACACATTGTAAGTGCTGATGTCTTTAGCTCTCATCACGTTGGCGCGTTTCAGGTTGCGTGCTGACAAATAAACGTTCTTGTTGCTTTCGTTAACCAAGGTAAGGGTTTTAGCATCCTGAAGGTTGAACTTTTTCAGGATATCCAAGAATGATTTGGTTTTGGGAGCCTCGAAAGAGAAGTCTTCCACCACGATAATCTTGTCTTCCTTTGCCTTGTAAGTCAATGCAGAGAAACGAGCTAAGCGTTTGATTTTCTTGTTCAATTTGAAACTATAGTCTCTGGGATGAGGACCGAATACGGTGGCACCACCACGGATGGTCGGAGACTTGATGCTACCTGCACGTGCGCCGCCCGTACCTTTTTGTCTTTTCAGTTTGCGCGTACTGCCGGAAACGGTTGATTTTTCCAGAGTGTCGTGTGTTCCTTGTCTTTGATTGGCCAGATATTGTTTCACATCCAACCAAATAGCGTGATCATTAGGTTCTTCAACATTAAAGATTTTGTCGTTTAATGTGACTGTCTTACCTGATTCGCTTCCGTCGATTTTATATACTCTTAACTCCATCTCTCAATTTTTATATATGAACCATTAGGTCCTGGTACGGAACCTTTTACTAAAACTAAATTCTTTTCTTTAACGATCTTCATGATCTGCAGGTTGATCATCTTCACCTGTTTGTTACCAGTTTGACCAGCCATACGCATACCTTTCAATACTCTTGAAGGATAGGAGGATGCACCCAGAGAACCGGGAGCTCTCAGACGGTTGTGCTGACCGTGTGTGCTGTCGCCTACACCACCAAAACCATGACGTTTGACAACACCTTGGAAACCTTTACCTTTTGAAATACCGATAACATCTACAAACTCACCTTCCTCAAATACGGTGACATCCAAAATTTCACCATACTGTTTCTTGTGACCTTCCTCGAAACGGGTGAACTCTCTCAGCAGTTTCTTCGGAGTTGTACCGGCCTTTGCAAAGTGTCCTTTCAACGCTTTGGTAGTCCGTTTTTCTTTCTTTTCATCGTAACCCAATTGGATTGCATTGTAACCGTCTTTCTCAACGGTCTTAACTTGCGTAACTACGCAAGGACCAGCCTCCAATACCGTGCATGGCACTATCTTGCCAGAGGCATCATAGATGCTAGTCATCCCAATTTTTTTTCCTAATAATCCAGACATCTTGTTTAATTTTATAATGTTTTTAGTTCCGGTTTTCGCAAACCGATTTATTCTCAATTTTTATAACTACCTAATAATGAATTGGATATGAAGATTTTTCAATCTTTCTTCCTCCTCATTTTAGGGAGTGCAAATATACATATTTTTTTGATTGATAGACAGTCAAATAGATTTTTTTTTGACTTTTTCTATTTGCCTTCGTTTTTCAGGACTATCAGAACCGTATAAATAAGTATCTTGATGTCCATCTGTATCGACATATTTTCCAAATACAATAAGTCATAACGCATGCGTTCCACCATCTCATCCACATTCTCGGCATAACCGAATTTAACCTGTCCCCATGAGGTGATTCCTGGTCTGATACCCAAAAGCAAACGGTAATAGGGCGCTTTTTCCACAATCTTGTCAATATAATACTGCCTTTCGGGTCTGGGGCCCACCAACGACATATCGCCTTTCAGTACATTAAAGAACTGAGGTACCTCATCCAGACGTGAGCGACGCATAAAACGACCAAACTTGGTGATACGAGGGTCGTCCTCACTCGACAACATAGGGCCATCTTTTTCCGCATCTATATACATCGAACGGTACTTAATTATCTTGAACGGCTTACCCTGATAACCTATACGCTCTTGCAAATAAAAAATGGGACCCTTTGAAGAACATTTAACACCTATGGCCAAAAACAGGTATAATGGCAATAAAAGAATCATCGCAATAAAAGAAATCAAAATATCCATCATTCGTTTGATATACCGCTGCATAGGCGACATGTATTCAGAATCAATGGAAATCAATGGCTCATAAAAAACAGTCGACATCTTGATGGTTCCCATCAGGTAGTCTTGCGTCTGAGGCAATATGCTCATTGTAATGCCATCTATTTCTCTGATGGTGGATAAGATTTCCTCAATATACTTCCGTTGCCCATTATGAATAGCGATAATGACTTCCTCTATTTTCTCTCGCTCAATAACGTCATGAAGGTCATGTATGTCACCCATACAGGGTAACATGCTTTCCATTTCATCTTTATTGCTATCGGGCAAAGAAACATAACCCACAATATAATTACCTGAACGGATATTTTGCTGTACTACCGATTTATAGGTATCCAATGCCACTTTATCACTACCTATAATCAAAGTTCTGAAACCAATATTACCATTGTGAATCATACGGTTGATGTGGGTAGTCATCAACACACGGGGTATGTATGTCAGAACAAACTGGCTAACAAACAATACCAATATATATTTAATATAATCAGCCGGACTGTTGACAATATCATCCAGAATAAACACAAAGAAAAACAGCATCACCCCAAAGAAACTCACCACGATGGTACGACCCAATTCCTTCAAACGCGATTTACGATAGACATTGTGGTAATATCCGCTAAAAAGATGCAACAAAACCCAATAGATGGGGCACAAACATATACCCAACCAAAATTTGTTGTCTTGCAGAATATTTATTGAAAACTGATCAAACACATGCGGATCCACATTGTACTTACGATAAATGAAAAAAATCACCCAGGTGATGATGGCAGCAAGCGCATCCATCACTATATGATAAACAATGAGCAGGTGTTTGTTTCTCTTCATCTTATCTTTCGTAGTTTAATCTTCAGTCTATAGGGTAGTTTATTCAGTTGTATCTTCTTTTATGGTTGTGGTCCCGTAATAATTTTCGCATAGTCCACATAATACCTTGTATCTTGTCCCTCCAAACGGGATCCACTCAGCAACACCTTGACCTTGATAGATCCTGGGAAAACAGTACCGGTACTATATATATTGGCAAGATGCTCGTCCAGATTCATATATACCGTTGTCCACTTGTCGGTGGCAAATAACCCACCACAAGGATATACATTAAAATAATTGGGAGCATAAATCTCAACATTCAAATCATTGTCACATTTATACCTGAGTTCCAAATAAGTTTGATAATGAATATCCAAAGTGATTTCAGAAGTGGTCACTTCAAAACTCTGATGCAAGGAATCAGTGGTCAGGTTAATTATCCCTATTCTGTTGGAGGCATCATCTGGGTCTGTCACACAGTTGAAGGTGGCAACCGACACCAAAGGGTTGTATGGCGAGAAAGAATTCTGCGAGGTAAAAGGCTCTATCAACTTAAATGAAGCCTCCTTGTGATATTCGTAAAAATTATGCAGGCTCTCTTTATTGATAACAACAGTCTGCCCCTTTTTTAAAAGCATGTTCTTTTTATAGGATTTCACATAACCATAACCTTTAATGGTGCTACTCAATCCGTTCTTCTTAAAACAAGGCACAATGTTCAAATAACTGCTGTCGTTCTCGTTAACATCCAAAATGGGTATCTCACAAGGAAGTTCCCAAACACCCAAAGTTTTACCCTGATAGGCCACATAAACATGGGTAAACTTGTGCTGACCCATCACCCTCAACTTATCCTCATCAGTAATCTGCTCGTTATGGTCTATATTATAGGTAGAAACATTGAAACAATCATCGAAGGCATCTTCAGTGAATACCAAATAGGCGGGAGTATAATCGTGTTTGTCTTTGCAAGCGCAAAAACACAACATTAATACCGACAATAAGAGTAAAAGTTTCTTCATCAACAACAGCTGTTTTATTTGTAACGATAATAGTGGCGATTTATTTTATATCTCCGTTCATTTTTTCAATAATTTTGTAGGCGGTCTTCAACGCTTGATAGCCATCCTGTAGACTAACCTCAGGAACAAGTTGGTTATCAATAGCATGTATAAAGCTCTCCAATTCACATCGGATAGCATTATTGGCTTCCACCTTAGGAGTATCAATAATAATACGTTTTTTACCTCTCCCCTCCCCTAAATCAAGTATCATAGCAAAAGGATCCTCAACGTCTCCCGCCACATTTTCTATATGAATCATTTCCGTTTTCTTCTCCAAAAAATCCATGCTGATATAGGCATTATCCTGGAAAAGTCTAATTTTGCGCATGTTTTTCATCGAAATACGACTGGCGGTAAGATTGGCCACACAGCCATTTTCGAAAGCGAGACGCACATTGGCAATATCAAAAGTATCGGTAACAATTGCCACACCACTGGCGTGAATATCTACCACTGGACTATTTACAATTTTTAAAACGATATCTATATCATGTATCATCAAGTCCAGAATCACCGACACATCATTGCCACGAGGATTGAACAATGCCAATCGGTGAGCCTCAATAAACATTGGATGCCCGATTTTCTCCTTTGCTGCAAGATAAGCGGGGTTGAAGCGCTCAACATGTCCCACCTGCACTGGAATGTTGTTGGCTTTGCTGAGTTGTAGCAATTCTTCTGCTTGTTCAACGGTAGCCGTAACAGGTTTCTCAATGAAAACAGGTTTTCCATGCTGCATAGCCAACTTAGCCATCTCGTAATGATGGGTGGTAGTACATACCACATCAGCCACCTCACAGCGTTCCAACAATTGTTCCGGACGCTCATAAAACGGAACACCTAACTGTTCAGCCACCTCTTTTGCATGGATAAGGTTAACATCATAAATACCACACAACTCAGCCTTATCGCTTTCGTTAATGCACTTGCAATGTATTTGACCGAGGTGTCCAACCCCGAAAACGCCAATCTTTTTCATTCGTCAGAATAGTTTAATCAATTCTTCTCTTTGATACATCTCACGCTATAACCCATACCCGCATTTGTATCTGTTTCAAAGAGTCTTTCACAGTCTAAAAGAATCGAAATACCTGTAACGGTAATTCCGGAACCGATTCCTGATGTTGACCAGAAATAAGCCTCACCCATCAATCCCTGATAACGGTGCAGAGGACCATTATAGAAACCTGCCGGCAGAGCCGAGAAGCCTGTGGTATTGGTACCACCTGTCGGTATCCAGTACAGCGGCGATTTAATAGCGCTTGCACCGTATGAGTTCAGTTCATCATATTGGTCTGTTGTAGGTATATACCAACCAGCCGGACATACACCCTGGATATGACCATATCCATTGTCCAACGTGTCGCGCAATACAGCCCTATGACTATACAAACGACCAAATCTCTCCACATTTTCTACCACATTGGGATAATCTGAGTTGACATACGCATATACCTCGTCTATATCAATGCAATCACTGTACTTCTGGGATTCAAGGTTACGCTGTGTCCAGCATTCGCAACCGATACGTACGCTGTGATAAATATTACCCTCACAGTCAACTGCATCCGGACAAGTCGGGAAGGCAAGATGCACCTGCTGATAACACGTATCCTTATAGCCACATACCGAATCCGTCATAATCCAAGTTATTTCCCTATCTCCCTCGAAATACAGATTGCCAGTCGGAGCATTGTTGGTGATGCTGTATGGCCATCCAAGAGAATGTGTAGCCGTCGGCGTGCCTAACTCGGCGGGAAGAATGATTTTGTCGCAGCTTCCGAAGTCCGTTGTGTCGTACAAGTCGGGAGGACAAGTAAGAGTCAATGTAGGTATCACCATAGGAGCTATAGTTGCCGTAGTCGTAGCAACACAGCTATTGGCATCGCGTGCGGTGATAGTATAAACTCCACCTATAAGTCCGGTAAAGCTGTCTGAACTCTGGAAGTGAACACCATCAATACTGTATTCAATAGGAGCTGCTCCTGTCGAACTAACTTTGATTATTCCATCATTACCACAAGTTTCATTTTTATACGAGACAACAGATACCGTGATATCAGTAATGGTCAGATGCAAGGTGTCGACCTGTGTACAACCATTGATATCGGGATGGCTATAGGTGTAATCGCCAGAAGTATTATAATTGGTTCCGTTCCAATTATATGAGCCACAGGTATTCACCGTGATAGCCACATTGGTCGCATGATAGATAGTCAGGTGTAGTGTATCCACCTGTGTACAACCATGGACATCAGTATGAGTGTAAGTGTAGTCTCCTGTCGACGTGTAAGTCGTACCATTCCATTGATACCAATCGCAGGTATCCACCGTAACGGCAGTATGCATCGGATTATACACCACCAGATGCAATACAGTAATCGAATCGCAACCGTTCTTAGCGGTGTCTACCCGCACATAGAAACCTTCCACAGTTCTTGCCGTATCGTTAAACATATATGAATCACCCTGGCAAATGTACTGGGTAGGTAAGGTATCAAGATATTCACTGCTTATACTCAAATGCATCGTCACCACCGAATCACATCCATATACCGTGTGTAAAGTGGTGGTCTTGGTTCCCGCTGCATAGAAGATACTATCGTTCCAAAGATAAGGAAGTGCTCCTACACATACATTTCTGTTTTCAGTAATATTGTAAACCGGATTCACGGTCAGATTCAATATCGTAATACTATCGCAAAAACCAACACCTCTTGAAACCGTATCATAGTAAGTACCATATGTCGTTAAGGCCTTACCACCGAAGATTAACGTATCTCCTGCACAGATAGAGTCATTGATGGTGACATATTCATAATCACTTACCGTCAGAGTCATCGTCACCACACTATCACAGCCATTCATCGTATGTAAGGTGGTGGTCTTTGTACCAGCAGCGGTAAACACACTGTCGTTCCATAGATATGGGAGAGCACTTACACAAACATCTTTAGTTTCTGCAATACTGTAGGTCGGATTCACATGCAAGGTCATTTCTATGGTGTAATAATGTCCTCCAATAATCTGTGTAGTGGTCTTGGTGCCAGCACCGGTAAAGGTGCTGTCGTACCATGTAACCGGAAGATCGTTGTCACATACACTGCTGTCCAACGTAATCACGGAAGCTGGAATCACAATCAGATGCATCACTATAGAGCTGTCACAACCCACTGCCGTCTTCAAAGGAAGTGTCTTAGAGCCTGCAGCAGTAAACACACTATCGTTCCATGTAAATGGCAACTGAATCTCATAGATGGTACTGTCCACAGTAGTAGTGTAACTCGGGTTCACCTTGAAGGTCAACTTGTACACGCTGTCGCAACCGCTGGCGGTGTGCAAGCTATCCCATACAATGTGCGTACCCACCGTGGTCGGTATTGTCACACTATGGCCTGTCCAAGTATACGGTGTTCCCTCGCAAGTGGAGTCAACCTCTTCATAGTAGTATAGCGGATTGACCTTCAGATTGAAGATAGCCTGTTTGTTGGCACATCCTGTGGTGCTCGTAGCGGTTATCGTGTAGGCGTAGGTACCAACAGCGGAAGGTGTGCCCTTGATGCTGTCCTTGCCTGCTCCGTGAGTGGTCATCTCAAGACCCGTCAGCAAGCTGGGCGATACACTCAGAGTGGCATAGCTGTATTCCATTGGCACCGCTGTGATCGCATTACCGAAGCATATCGACTGAGTGAGCTCTTTAGCGCTAAACTTCACCGTATCCTTCACGGTCAAGTGCAGCTCGGCTATACTGTCGCAGAGGGAGCCTCCTCTTGCCACAGTATCGTAATATACACCTGTAGTCGTCAGGTCTTTGCCGTCAAAGTGGTAAGTTTCGCCCTGACAGATTCCGGCATAAATTGTCTCGCGTGCATAGTCTTCCACAATCAGTGTCATCGTCACCACACTGTCGCAACCCTTCACCGTGTGTAAGGTAGTAGTCTTTGTTCCAGCGGCAGTAAACACACTGTCGTTCCAAGTGAACGGCAATTGTACCGTACAAACCGATTTCGTTTCGATAACGGCGTAGGTCGGATTCACCTTAAAGCTCAGTTTATACACACTGTCGCAACCACTGGCAGTATGCAGGCTGTCCCATACAATGTACGAACCTACTGCAGTCGGTATGCTTACACTGTGACCTGTCCATGTATAAGGCGTACCCTCGCAGGTAGAGTCTATCTCTTCATAATAATATCTCGGGTTCACCTTAAAGGTCAACTTATACACGCTGTCGCAACCGCTGACTGTATGCAGGCTATCCCATACAATGTGAGTACCCACCGTTGTCGGTATCATCACACTGTGACCCGTCCAAGTATAAGGCGTACCCTCGCAGGTAGAATCCACCTCTTCATAATAATATCTCGGGTTCACCTTGAAGGTCAACTTGTACACGCTGTCGCAACCGCTGACAGTATGCAGGCTATCCCATACAATGTGTGTACCCACCGTGGTCGGTATTGTCACACTGTGACCTGTCCAAGTATACGGAGTTCCCTCGCAAGTGGAATCTATTGCTTCGAAGTAATATAGCGGATTGACCTTCAGATTGAAGGTGGCCTGTTTGTTGGCACATCCTGTGGTGCTCGTAGCGGTTATTGTGTAGGCGTAGGTACCCACAGCGGAAGGTGTACCCTTGATGCTATCCTTGCCTGCTCCGTGAGTAGTCATCTCAAGACCCGTCAGCAAGCTAGGCGATACACTCAGGGTAGCATAACTGTATTCCATCGGCACCGTTGTAATCGCACTACCGAAGCAGATTGACTGCGTAAGCTCTGTAGCAGTGAACTTCACCGTATCATTCACAGTCAGGTGCAACTCGGCTATACTGTCGCAGAGCGAGCCTCCTCTTGCCACCGTATCATAGTATACACCCGTAGTCGTCAGGTCTTTGCCGTCAAAGTGGTAAGTTTCGCCCTGACAGATTTCTGCATTAATGGTCTCGCGTGCATAGTCCTCCACATGCAGTATCATCGTCACCACACTGTCACAACCCTTCACCGTGTGTAAGGTAGTAGTCTTTGTTCCAGCGGCAGTAAACACACTGTCGTTCCATGTAAACGGCAATTGTACCGTACATACCGATTTCGTTTCGGTAACTGCGTATGTCGGATTCACCTTGAAGGTTAGCTTATATACACTGTCGCAACCGCTGGCGGTATGCAGGCTGTCCCATATAATGTACGAACCCACTGCGGTCGGTATACTTACACTGTGGCCTGCCCATGTATAAGGCGTACCCTCACAGGTAGAGTCAACCTCTTCATAATAATATCTCGGGTTCACCTTGAAGGTCAACTTATACACGCTGTCGCAGCCGCTGACGGTGTGCAAGCTATCCCATACAATATGAGTACCCACCGTAGTCGGTATCAACACACTGTGACCCGTCCATGTATATGGAGTTCCCTCACAGGTAGAATCAACCTCTTCATAATAGTATCTTGGATTCACCTTGAAGGTCAACTTATACACGCTGTCGCAACCGCT
>Ga0265298_10000036_pt1 | contig 179076 bp, 165 predicted proteins | sample AusTroGonzalo_MG_3_FD_193486 | JGI IMG/M metagenome (GOLD analysis project Ga0265298, IMG submission 193486) | Bovine rumen microbial communities from tropical cattle in Woodstock, Queensland, Australia - Gonzalo_01 | ecosystem: Host-associated > Mammals > Digestive system > Stomach > Rumen ...
ACTGAGAACCGCAAGTTTTTTGGACACAAGAAACGATAGTGGAAATACAGTTCATACGACTATTAGAAGCAGCAGAGAATTCCGCAGTATACACCGCCGGTACAATGTCTTTTAGAACGGTTTTCCATAATATGGGAATTAAGATGCGGTGCGAAAGTCTTGCCGCCCTTTGGGCGGTCGTTTTTTTAAGTTATTTTAATTCATCCAGATTTTTTAGGATGTGGACACCGGCGGATTCTATTTTTTGCTTGGTTTCTTCGATATTCATCACGTTTTCTGATTCAAAATATATTGTGGGGGTTAAATCGTTTTGTTTTGCTAATTTTAACATTTCCGGTATAGGGGATGTTTTTTGTTTTCCCGAAGCAAACCAATTATCATCATCCATTATCCAGAAATCAGAGTCATTATGGTCATAAATTAAATATTTTTCCGTGGCTATGAAATCCATGTATGTTTCATATTCTATGTTGTTTTGATTCAGATATTTTATAACAGCGTTTTCTGATTTTTCCGACGTTTCTGGTTCTTGGGTAATTATGGGGCTATCAAAATCTAGATCTTTGAAAGTTGGAATGTCGTCGCTTTCTGATTTTTGTGGTTGTTCGGTTGAAAGGCTGTCTGAAATATCAAAATCAGATGGAATCGGAAACGATTCGGACGGGGTTTCTGTTGATTCTGTGGGGGATATTGTTTCGTTCTCTGGTTGTTTGTTAAAGTCAGAAAGTGTATCAGTTAATCCCATGTTGTTTTTTGCGCGCAGATATGGAACATATAATTCCGGGGGCAGGGTATCCGGATATTGTGAATCGTTTTTTTGTGCGGGCTGTGGGGTGGATTCTGTTTTTTCTTCGGCGGATTCATTTGATACAGGTTCGTTTGTTTGAACAAATGAATCAATTATGTTTTTTGCTATGTTTTCAGGAATTTTTTTTATTTTTTCAGGAACTTGTAAATCTACAACAGGCTTTTTTTTGCGGTATATTATCAATGTTGATGCCACATACAAAGGCAGAGATGTATATACCATTGCTGCAAATACAAATCCGTAAAATCCATGCAATGTCGTATTGAAAAATTTTATCCAGTGATGAATTGAAAACATATTGAAATTAAATAGAAATTCAAATAAAAACCACAAAATAAAGACGTACTCTATCGTCCAAACGATTACTAGTTGATTTGTTTTTAAAAAATTTTTTAACTTTTCCATAGTATTTCTATTATAGACAATAATAAAACTTTGTCAATATTAATATAAAGCCCCGTTTCTTTTTTTTATTATATTAAAAAATGCTTTTTTTTAACAGTGTGATATGATATAATATTTCAAAGAGAAATCGAGAGAAAATACCATGAATATGACTAATTTTTTTGTAAAAACTGTTGTTTATTTTGCATCTTTTGCTTTTGTTTTTAATGCAAATGCTGCGGAAAATGGGCGTAATCGTAATACTATGATGCCGAATTCGGTTGTAAAGGTTTCTGCGAATAGTGGCGCAAGTCAACGAATGCCGACTATGCCGATTGTGACTATGAATACTATTGGAAATCCGGCAGTAAGTACGATTTCTCAGCCGGCCGAGGCTAATAATTCTAATCCGGGGATTATTATACCAACTCCGCCGACGCCACCAACACCGCCAACCCCGCCACAGCCTGATCCTGACCCAGAGCCAGAACCAGAGTGTGCAGATGGTGGTGTAAAGAATACTGATTATACTATTTCTATGTGCATGGCAGAGTTACAGAATTGTGTTGAAAGTTCTGTGACTGGGGGAATGCATGGTTTATTTAATGAAGATTTATTCAATAGGGTTTTGAATAGCGGATTGCAGATTTGTCAAAATGTTATTGATAAATGTTTGGATGTCCGTGTGGATTGTAAAAATGTTTACAAAGGACCACGGTATGTTTGGCTTGATTTCAGAACAAGAATTTTAATGCCTGAATATTATAACTATGTTTTGTATAAAACAGGGTTAACACCGAATCAGGCTAAGAAGACTTGTTTGAATATTGGTGGAAAGTGGGACGCTGTTAATGCAGATTGTATAGTTTGTGTCACGGCACATAACAAAGAAATTCAAATTAAAAATCATTGGTTGTTCGGTATCGCCGGTGATGAAAGGTATGCCGAAGCATGTTTGCCGACGGGTAGTTCGTTCACTTGCAATAAAGATTTGTTCGGTTTTTCTTTGTTGAATGATACGGCAACCACGGCAGCTGTGGCTATACCGGGTGGTACTATCCTTGGTGCTGGAATTGGTGCTGGAATTGCCAAGGCTAAACAGAACAAGGCTTTGGCTGACCCTTGTGATACAAGTGATTATCGTAAACAACTTGGTAAAAAGATTAAATCAAGTGGTAATGATAAATTGTTAGCTACGTACCTGTATAGTGCCAAGGCTAGTGATGGTAAACTTGATGTTAGTGAGGAAAATTTAGAAGATTTGTTGGGTGCGGTTGATTTTTACGATTTGACCAAAGAACAATGCGATGCAATCTTGGATTTGTATTCAAAGGTGAATTTATACAAGGATGCAATTAAACGTTGTGAAGCAACTGCGACAAATAGACGTATTGCACAGAATTTGAAATCTGATTCTGGTATGGTTTATAGTGATATTGTCAGAGTAACGCAGGGTGGAAGCGTGATTTGGGAAACTAATGGCAGTGTCTATTGCGGACCAACTGATGAAGTGGCTAATGATGTCACGGACGAACAGTTACGTTTATTTAATGAAGAATGTTTGTTTGTTCCATTACAGATAGGTTATATGGTGGAAAATGACAATAATCCGTACTGTAATCACAAAGGAACATGTCTTAACGTTGAACAGATTAAGAATGAATTGTCCCGTATGCAAGGTTTATTGAATGCTATTTCTGTTGTGGTACCTGAAAGTACCGCGCCAAGTGTTGGCAAGGGAATGTTGGTTGGTGGATTGACCGGGGCTGGTGTAGGCGGTCTGGCAACAGGTATTGCAGCATTACTTGAAAGTAGCAATATTAAATGCAAAGTTGGCAATAATTTGGGGTCTGTTGCGTTGGGTAAATCTTATAAGATAGATTCTTTGAAGGATTTCTATGTCAAACGCGGATTGAATTTGCCCGAAACAGTTGTTGCAAAGACACCTGTGACCGATAAAAATAGTTGGGGTCTTGCTTGTTCAGAATTTTTGGGCAACCAAGAAGATTGCCAAAATGCAGCAGTTGTTTTAAGAAAAAATAACAAACGTCAGACTATATCATATGCATGTGTCATGGTTGGTAACATGTGTTTGGCAAATGATGTTTTGTTGGAACTTTATGGGATGAATTAAAAGTTTTTCTGATAGTTAAAAAGGTGTCTGTTTAGGCACCTTTTTTATAAAAAAATACGTCAATAGACGTTTTTTATATATTTACTTTTATGCGGCTTTTTTCATATTTTGTTTTATATTGCGCAGGTATTTTCTTAATTCATCAATTGCGATTAAACCACCATCTTGTTTTTCAGCCGACCAATAATCCCAACCGTTGAAACTGACACTATGTTGGATTCGTGCAGCCATGACATGGATAGATGCTTTGCCATATAATGTATGCATCAATTGTGCATCATGTGTAATCATTACGCGTTCGCCACGTGGGCTGACCAGAGTCTGACCAACGTATAATAACCCCGCATCAATCAATTCACGAAATGCTATTTTAATGGCATCGCGTTTTGGTGCGGAAACTTCTATGTCAGACAAATCAATCTGTTGTATTTTATCAACACGTTTGCGTGCAGCATTAACGTATGTTTCTTCGCGGTCTATGCCGATAAATTGGCGACCAAGTTCTTTTGCAACTGCTGCGGTTGTTCCTGACCCAACAAATGGATCCAAAATAATATCGCCCGCTTTGGTAGAAGATAAAATAACACGCCGCAATAATTCCATCGGTTTTTGTGTGTTGTGTAAACTTTTTCCGTCTTGTCCTTTGATGCGTTCTTCACCAAGGCATATATTCAAATCCCAATTGGAACGCATTTGTTTGCCACCGTTTAATTTTTTCATTGTTTCATAATTAAAAGTATATTTTCCAGTTTTGGTCGGGGTTGCCCAAATCAAAGTTTCATGGGCATTTGTAAAACGTGTTCCCCTGAAATTCGGCATAGGATTAGTTTTTACCCATACTATATCGTTTAAAATCCAAAATCCCAGGTCTTGTAAAATAGCACCCACACGAAAGATGTTATGATATGAACCGATTACCCACATCGCACCATCTGGTTTTAAGATTCTTTTGCACTGATACATCCACTGGCGTGTGAATTCGTCATATTCTTTCTGTGATTCAAAAGCATCCCATTCATCGCGGACAGCACGTGCGGCAGTTTGATCTTCGGGTCTGTATAATGTCTTTTCACCAAGTTGCAAATTATATGGTGAATCTGCAAAAATAGCATCCACAGATGCATCTGGAATTTCACGCATGATTTCTATGCAATCACCGCATAAAATTTGGTTTAAATATTTTTGCATTTTTTCTCTATCCCCTGGAAAAAAAACAGATAATCTTTTGCAATATTTTACCATTTTTCAGCGTTATAAAAAAGTAGTCTGCGAATCGGTTTCGAAAAAAAACACTTGATTTTTATCAAAAAGCAATTTTTTTTAATTAGAAATTCTGCTTTACAATGGCATGAATTTTTTCTATCTTTTGGAATTATGAGATGTCCATATTGTAATTCTACGGATAGCAGGGTGGCGGATTCGCGCCCAGATATTGGCGATGCTGTTATCAGACGCAGACGCGTATGTAATCAATGTGGTGCAAAGTTTACTACTGTGGAACGTATCCAGATGCGTGATTTAATGGTGCGTAAAAATAGTGGTAAAATGGAACCGTTCGATAGGGATAAATTATTTCGCAGTATTAAGTTGGCTTGTCGGAATCGTGATGTTCGTGATGAACAGATTGATAGATTGGTTGCATCTATTCAACGCAGGTTGGAAACAGAAACTGCTGATGATACGGTAACCAGTGCTATGGTGGGACAAATGGTTTCTGATTCTTTGTTAAATTTGGATCCGATTGCCTTTATCAGATTTGTTTCGGTATATAGAAAGTTTTCAAAAGTGGCTGATTTTAAAAAGATAATAAGTCAAATTCCAGAGGCGGACGATGATGCTGTCGTTTGCAATTTACCAAAGACATCTTTGTTTTGAAAATGAAAAAAATATTGTCTTTCTTTGTCGCGTGTTTTGTATCGCTTTGTGCGTGGGGGGTTGAATCTGTTGATGTGTTAACTGATGCAGATGCTGCGATTTATGTTCAAATATTTGATTTGCAAGACAAAGAAAAAATAGATGCCGCAAAAAAATTAGAGTCTAAATTATCTGATAATTTTTTGATGAACGAAGTTTTATATCAAAGATATATTTCTAAAACCTATAAAACCAAAGGAACCGAATTACAAAAATGGATGGAAAAGTATTATGATATGCCGGGTGCGGAACGCCTATCGAAAATTGCACAGATAAAAAAAGCTAATGTGCGCAAGCCTGTTGTTCCTAATATCGTAACTGGCAAAGAGTATATAGAAAGTGCGCAATCTGAAACTTGGACAGTAAAAACTTATAATGATAAAATCACGCAAAATATAAATAAATTTAAAAAGGCGATTCGTTCGGGATCTTCAAAAACTGCACGTAATATATTGGAAGATAAAAAATTTAAATCTAAATTATCTGAATCTGATTATGGACGCTTGGCGGGACGGCTGTCATTTTTATATTATACAAATGGCGAATATGAATTGGCAAAAAAGTGGGGTTTTGTTGCATCTGATGCGAATTCTGAATATGGATTATGGTCTATGGGGTTGCTTTATTTCAAAGAGCAAAAATACAAAGAAAGCCAGAAATATTTTAGCAAGATTTTAGATTTAACCCAGATAAATAATGCACGAAAAACAGAGGCGGCTTTTTGGGCGGCACGTGCTGCTGATTTGGTTGGCGATTCAAGTAATACAAAAAAATATTTGAAAATCGCATCTGCGCATCCTATGTCTTTTTATGGCGCATTAGCAACCGCTATGTCTGGGGAAACACCGGAATACGAATTTTTTGACCAAGATTGTTCCGATGAAGATATCGTTGAATTACGTCAAAACAAATATGGTCGCAAAGCATTGGCTTTGTTACAGGTTGGACGCAAAGAACGCGCTGAACAATATTTGAAATATATGGTTACGGCTAAATCGTCTGATAAAATGTTGCATGCTGTTAATGCTTTGTCATCAATGTATGCTTTGCCCCAAGTATCAATATTGGTTTCGGGGGTTATGCGTGATAGGGGCGTTCTGGAAATCAATGATGATATTATTTATTCCGCTCAATATCCATTACCAAATTGGGAACCAATGGGTGGGTGGTCCATAGACAGGGCTTTGTTATTAGCAATCACAAAACAAGAAAGTGGTTTTAAACCGACTGCTAAATCAACCGCTGGGGCAAATGGTTTGATGCAATTGATGCCGGGGACTGCAAAGCGTGTTGCGCGTAAAAATTCTGTAAAAATGTCGGAAATAGATATGTCAAAACCCGAACATAATATGTTTCTGGGGCAGCAATATATTGTTGATTTGTTATCCCATCAACTGATTCAAAACAATATTATTAAAATGTTGATTGCGTATAATGCAGGGATGGGAAATCTGGTTAAATTTGAAAAAAGTTTTTCTACGTCCGACCCGTTATTATATATAGAAAGTTTTCCAGCATACGAAACGCGGTATTATATCAAACGTGTAATGTCTAATTTGTGGTTGTATCGTGCGCGTTTGAATCAGCCTTTGACGGCTTTAAAAGAATTATCCGATGGAAATTGGCCTTATTACAACAGCGAAGACGAATATGTACAAAGTCAAATGTTTAATGATTTTTCGTTGTAATGGTGTGATATGATGCGGTGTGTTCCTGATTTTGAAATTGAAAAAAATTCTGGTTTTAAAATCGTTGTTGGTGTTGATGAAGCAGGGCGGGGGCCGCTTTGTGGACCGGTTGTTGCAGGGGCCGTCATTTTTAAAAAATATGATTTTGATGATATGCCGATAATTCGTGATTCAAAACAAATGTCTGAAAAACAACGCGAAATCGCGTATGATTGGATAATAAATAATCCAGATGTTATTTGTGCCATTGGTCAATGCAGCGCAGTCGAGATTGATGAAATGAATATTTTAAGGGCATCTTTAACCGCTATGAAGCGTGCAATTGCGGCATTGGGTGTGGAATATGAATATTGTCTGGTTGATGGAAATAAAATGCCTGATAATATAACCGGACAGGCGGTGGTCAAAGGTGATGCTAAGTCAATATCGATTGCTGCGGCATCTATTATTGCAAAGGTTACACGTGACAGAATTATGCGTGAACTTGCAGTGAAATTTCCACAATATGCCTGGGATAAAAATGCGGGATACCCAACACAACAACATTTGGCGGCAATCGAAAAATATGGTATAAATGAACATTATCGAAAAAGTTATGGACCAGTGAAAAAAATCCTGGATTCTCGCGAAAAATCTTGACTTTTTGTCGGCGTTTTTACTATAATTTACGTGACGAAATTGATGGATGTTGAAATGGTAGATTTTAAAATGGAAGATTATAGAGGTTTACCTGATGATGAACTGGTTGATGAAATTCTTGACGAATACGAACGTAATCGGTCGGAACAAATTTCAGATGGAACGGGAAATTCTGTGCGCCAGCAGGACGGTTTAACAAAAGGTGAGAAAACTAACAAAATACATCTGACCCGGGGACAAAAAACAGGTATTTTGTATATGTTCGGGGGATCGTTACTGGTACTTGCGGGGTTGATAAACTACCAAAATTATAAAAGAACAGAACGTGTTAATAGACAGGTTAAAGAGTATGAAAAAACTTTGCTGCCAGAATATCTTGAATACAAACAGGCGGTCGAACACTATCGCGATAGTTTGATTAGTACCTATGGATTGTAAGAAAGGAAAAAAATGACAAAAGAATCACAATATTATGTTCCAAACGTAACAGATAAATATGACTTAACACCAGAGGCTTATTTGGAAATTTATCGTATGGTGAATCGTCGTCGTCCTTGGGATCCGAGCGATTCTGTAAAGCACCATTTTTTTGAAAATATTGCTGAAAATCCAGCAGAAGCGGCTATGTATAAGGCGTGTGGTGAGTATTTTATAAAAGGGTATTAAAATGGATTTAGAAAATTGTATAACTTATGATCGTATAACCAGCGAAGGTAAATTACTTGGGCACTGCAGGCAAAATTTAAAAATTATAGAATTTGAGGGTGATTGTCGTTATTCGTTGTCTGTTTCAGGACAAGCATGCATTGATTTGTCAAAAGAAAATAACGGGATGCCTGTATGTTTCATAATTAATGATGTCGAATTGGACGTCAATGCAAAATCCACCGTTGAAGATATTGTTGATGCGTATATTCATGGATCAAACAGAAAACATAAGAAAGAGGCGCTTGCTGAGGTGCCCGCTAGATTTGGTAGACGTCCAATAATGTATACAGATTTTTCAAAAATGGATAAGAATGATCCTCTTTTAAAGGAACTTGAAAGACGTAGACCATATAGTTCTTCTGATTTTAGAAAACGTCATTTTATTGAAACGATTGTTCATAATCCAGTCGAAGAAGCATTGTGTCGTGCAAAAGGTGAATATTTTATAAAAGGGTATTAAAAATAATTTTTAGAAGTTAAGAAAGGAAAGGAAAAATGAAAAGTCTTGAAAATGTTGATGTTCGTGGCAAATATGTTTTATTGCGTGATGATTTTAATGTGCAAATTGTTGATGGGGTAATTACTGATTCTTTTCGCATAGATGCTTCAATGCCAACAATAAAAAGGTTAACTGAAAATGGGGCACGTGTTGTAATTTGTGCTCATTTGGGACGACCAAAGGGACAAAAAAATCCTGATTTGTCATTGCGCGTGGTCGCTGAATATATGAATATTCCGTTTATTGACGATTGTTTACGCAAAGATTTTCTGGATGATATGAAAGATGGCGATGTTGTTTTGATGGAAAATTTGCGTTTCTATATCGGTGAAGAAGAAAATAGCGATGAATTTGCAAAAAAATTAGCGACGGGTTTTGATATCTATGTTAATGATGCGTTCGCTGTTTCGCATCGCGCAGCGGCCAGTTTAGTTGGTGTAACAAAATATCTGCCATCATTTGCAGGTGATTTATTGTTAAAAGAAATTCAAAATATTTCACGTGTTATGGAAAATCCAAAGCGTCCGTTGGCTGTTTTTATCGGTGGTTCAAAGGTTTCAACCAAAATGGGTGTGTTAAAGAAATTCGTGTCAATTGCTGATAAAATTGTGATTGGTGGTGCGTTGGGGACAACGTTTAATTATGCAAATGGACTGCCGGTTGGAAATTCTTTGTATGAAGAGTCCATGGCTGATTTTGCGCGTGAAATAATGGATATGGCTGATAAAAATGGATGTGAAATATTTTTGCCTTTGGACAAGGGGGTTGGCAAAGAGTTTGCAAAAGATGCCACGCGTCAAAATCGTGATGCAACACAAATCAAAGATGATGATGTAATTATTGATGACGGGGAAAAAACCACTAAACGTAATATAGATTTGTTAAAAGATGCCAAGACCGTGATTTGGAACGGGACTTTTGGTATGGCGGAATGGGGCGATGTTTGGGGGTATGCTTCGTTTAATTTTGCTAGGCATCTGGCTAAATTAACAAAAGAAAAAAAATTAGAGAGTTTTGTTGGGGGGGGCGATACTGTTGCCTGTTTGGATGCATGTGGTGTTCATAATGATATTACTTATGTTTCAACTGGTGGCGGGGCGTTTCTTGAATTTATAGAAGGCAAAGAATTACCCGGTATAGTTGCGCTGGAAAACAACTAATTGCTTTTTTAGTGCAAATGGTTGCAAAAATAGAAAAAATCCCTATTTTTATACTATAAAATTAGCGAATCGGATAAATTCGTGTTATAATTCAACGTAAAAAGGATTTTATTATGTCGCTTGTACCTATTGTTATCGAAGAATCACCAAAGGGTGAACGTTCGTTTGATATTTATTCCCGTTTGTTGCGGGACAGGATAGTTATGGTTTCTGGATCAATTGAAACAGCTATGGCAAATACGATTGTTGCGCAATTGCTGTTTTTGGAATCTGAAAATCCAAATGCCGATATTTCGTTGTATATAAATTCACCAGGTGGGGATGTTAGTGCCGGTTGGGCAATAATGGATACTATGCAATATATAAAACCAAATGTTTCTACAATTGGTATGGGGTTGGTTGCTTCTATGGCATCTGTGTTATTGGCCGCTGGGGAAAAAGGTAAAAGATTTGTTTTACCGAATACTCAAATCATGATTCATCAGCCGTCGTCTGGAACCGAAGGCAAAGTAACAGATATGGAAATTTATTTAAAAGAAGTGCAATATACCAAAAAAGCGATGATTAAACAAATGATGGAATTCACTGGTCGCAAAGAAAAGGAAGTTTTTGATGCGATGGAACGTGATAATTGGATGCAGGCTGAAGAGGCTAAAAAATTTGGTTTAATCGATGGTGTTTTAACACGTAAATAAAATATCAGGGTTTAAAAAATGAGTGACGAAAAAAAGCAAAATACACCAGATGGCGCACAGCAATTTTGTAGTTTTTGTGGTAAGTCTGTGTATGAAGTGAAAAAATTAGTCAGTGGACGTAATGTATGCATTTGTGATGAATGTATAAATTTGTGTAATGATATTATGGCTGATGATAAACAAACACAGATTAGTCATGATGCTGAAACGTTACCCACGCCGTCACAAATTTATAAATTTTTAAATGAATATGTTATCGGTCAAGATGATGCAAAAAGAACGCTTGCAGTGGCGGTATATAACCATTACAAAAGAAATACTGTATCAGTTGCATCAAATGTTGAAATTCAGAAATCTAATATTTTAATGATTGGACCAACTGGGACGGGAAAGACCTTGTTTGCACAAACTTTGGCACGCGTTCTGGATGTTCCTTTTGCGATTGCCGATGCTACTACTTTGACCGAAGCTGGCTATGTTGGTGATGATGTAGAATCAGTTTTAACCCGTTTGTTACAAAATGCTAATTTTGATGTGGAACGCGCACAACGTGGAATAATTTACATTGATGAAATAGATAAAATTTCAAGAAAATCTGAAAACCCATCTTTGACCCGTGATGTTTCCGGCGAAGGTGTACAACAGGCATTGTTGAAGTTAATCGAAGGTACAATCGCAAATGTTCCTGCGGGGGGTGGTGGACGCAAGCATCCAGGTGAAACGACGGTACAGTTAGATACCAGCAAGATTTTATTTATCTGTGGTGGTGCGTTCGATGGTTTGAATAAGATTATTGGTGCACGGACGTCGGCGCGCGCTGGGATTGGTTTTGGCGCAGTTGTTTCTGATAAAAAGGAACGCGAAGAAAAGAATTTATTGTCGGATGTTCAGTCATCTGATTTAGTTCGTTTTGGTATAATTCCTGAATTGATAGGGCGTTTGCCAATTGTGACAACGTTGGAACCATTGGATGAAAAAGCATTGGTTAAAATTCTGACCGAACCAAAGAATGCAATTGTTAAACAATATTGCGCTATGTTGGAAATGGATGGAATTAAATTAAATGTTACAAAAGACGGTTTAAACGCGATTGCAAGAAAGGCTGTTGAACGCAAAACTGGGGCGCGTGGATTACGTTCGATTTTGGAAAAGATTTTATTACAGCCTATGTTTGATGCACCCGACAAAAAAGGATTACAAGAAATTGTTATTGATGCCGAGGTTGTGAACGGAAAGAAAGCACCTGTCGAAATATTTGCAGAGACAAAAAAAGCAGCATAGTAAATTTTAGTTTATAGAAAGTGTCCCGTATTAATTCGGGACTTTTTTATTTGCAATATCCCCAAAGTTTATTTGTTCCAGTTGATGTATAAAATTCATTTAATAATTTGTCACCGGTAACATCATGATATCCGTCTGCATCTTCATCTGTCCATGGAATATCAACCCATGTTCCATTGTGACTATCACATTCGGTGGACAGTGATATAACTAAAGATGTTTGGATATTTTTCATTGCTATATCAACATCTGCAAGGATTGATTCTGGTAACACAGAATCATCGTTCGATGGACGGGTGCAATTTTGTAAAGCATATATTACCAATTGTTGGTATAAACTGCCTATGTAATAAAGACCGCAAGAATCGTATAAATTCTGGTTAAGATTTTGTGGTTTTGATGTTCCACCAGCACATAGATATCCCGTTGGACATATTCTACATTCTTCGGCTTGGTTTAAATCATAGCACCAATAATTTGAATCACTGCAATCAATATTATTATTTTGTCGATAGTATAAATAGTGGTTAAATTCACAGCTTTTATATCTTATTCTGGCATTTGGACAGATATAATAAGAATTGTTTATGTCACTGGTTTTATTATTTAAAATATCAGATTTAGAAAATGGATTTACCAATGTTGTGTTACATATTTCAGCACGTGAATATCTGGCTTCGCCCGGGGCATAGACACGGCAACCATACGGATAATTGTGATTTGGGTCGCTGGTTGGGACTGCACATATCTTTTGTGCAAACGTTGCCAATAATGCCGGACATTCCTGGGCTATGGATTGGTCTGTGATACCCGCAAGGGTATTTACAAGTAATGCAAGTCCTTCGGGGCCACCACCATAAAGATTACTGCATGTGTTTAGTTTTTCAGAACATAATTCTTCGGATAATTCAAGTGCCTGACCAAGCATGATTTCATAGGAATTATCAGAAAATGCTTTTAATGTATCTGACTGTTTTAAATAACATTCGTTTACAACACGTAAACAATCTGATTTTACTTTTTGAACACTTTGTTGGTGCAATTGATATATTTCTGTAATTGATTGACGCAAAAATTCATCCCAGACATAATCTGCATCGTCTGTGCATAAATCTAGTGAGTTTTTTGCAAATATACGTTTTGCATTAAGCATTTTTACCAACTGAACATTTTTAGTATTTTTTAAAATGTCGCCCGACAAAGATAATTGATTTTCAATTTGGTAAAAATCAGGGGAATATATTGGTTCGCCAGTTGTTGAATTTAAATATTTACCAGTAAAATCAAGACAATGAACATAATTTTGCCCGCATGCAGTTGGCGCGGTTAAATCTTCGCGAACTTTGGCGATGCAGTCATTTAACGACAAAGAATTATGTGCATCATAATTTTCCAATCTGGCATCTTGCATTTGATGTCTGGTTGTACGAATAGCAGCATTTGCATCAGTTGTTTTTTTATCAAGATTATTCGCCAATATAGAACAATCATTTTCTATGTACATGCCGTATGCTGAAACTATCATTTTTAAATCTGATGCTTCGCAATTTGGTGCAACTAATTCGGCGCATTGGGTATGAACGGCATTGTACAAAGATTCCCCGGTAAGATTTGCAAGATTAGTTCCGTTAATTAAATCGGTTGTTGACCATATAGCTTCGATATCACCGGCTATGTCCAAAGTCCCACCAGTGGATAACTTTTTTTGTTTTGTATTTTTTAAAATGTCAGATATGTTTTTTAATGTTCCTGTTCCGTCTGATTTTCCTTTCTTTTTTACCATTTGTTCGCCTTCGGATGCTGAACCCATAGCTTTGACTTCGCTGGCGGTTTTTGATATTGCGTCTATATTTAAATCCTGAAAATCCTGTAAACTATCCGCTGTTTTGGATAATTTTTTTTCTTGGTTTTGTATATCGTATAATCGCGAAGAACATACGCATCTGCGGTATTGTTCGTTTTGATTAGCGCAAAACAAATCCATGCAAGTAAAATATGCATCACGGCAAGTATTATAATTATCGCTAAATGTTTTCGTTTGTGTCGTTGCAGCCCGTGAAACACGTGTGTTTTTTTTCGCTGTGCGGGTTGTTAATATGTTGCGATTGTTTGTTGGGCGTGATGAAACTGTTTTTTTTGTTGCTGTTCGTGAAATAGTTTTTTTTGCATCATTACGCGGGGTTATATTGGAACGCGTAGTTGTCGTGCGCGACACATTTGTATTTTTTGCGTTACTTGATTGACGTGCCGATACATTTTGCATCTCGCTGCGTTGCAAGGCATTTTGTGTACGCGTAGCAGCATTGGATATACCAATACAAAAACAAACAGCCAGAAAAACAGCAAAGTTTTTTCTCATCCCTTTCACTTTTTAATAATAATAACAAAAACAAGAGGTTTTAGGCAAGGTGATTTTAAATAAATATTGAACATTAAAAAATCCGCAAACTGCGGATTTTTTTAATCGTTTTAATTCCCAGAATTATTTTCATTTTGTGCATGTGTGCGTTCGACAAAAGTTATACGTCCTTTGTCTAAATCGTATGGGGTCATTTCAACATGAACTTTTTCCCCAGTGTTGACCCAGATGCGTGCTTTGCGCATTTTACCGCACATAGTAGCCAAAATCATGTGACCGTTTTCAAGCCGAACACGAAACATTGTGTTTGGCAATCTTTCTTCGACCGTTCCAGAAAAAATAATTACATCATCTTTTGCCATGTATAAAAATCCTATTGTGAAGTTCTTTTTATGATATTCGTCATACGGATGAATTGCAAGAAGTTTTTATTCGCTTGCAAGGGTAAAGTTTTTTTGATAAAATTATCAAATAATGTAGGAGTGTATTAACGTGACAAAGTTAAATATTTTTTCAACATTGTTTATGGTGTTTTTTGTGTCGGCGTCTGCGTTTGGTGCTACGTCGCGTGGGGATTCTTCTGCACGTGTCGGTTTTGGACGTCCCAAAAATATAGGGTCACGTATGCCGACTATTACGGTGGCAGATGTTAAAGCTGTATCAACCGTGACGGTTGCGACAACACCAGAAACGACAAATGATGTTAAAGAAAATGTTGCGGAAAACGTTGAAAAATCTGAAACAGAACCGGCAAAGGAAGAAGTTATAGAAGAAGAAACCAAAGTTGAACAGTCGGTAGATTGTCGCACTGCGTATCGTGATTGTATGGATCAATTTTGTTTGTTGGATGAAAGTCAGGGTGAACGTTGCGCCTGTTCTGATAATATAGATTTGGCCAAAAGCAAGATTCAAGCGGTGTTGAAAATTCAAGCCGAAGCAGATAAATTGTTTACCGAAGGTGTTGAACGTGAACAATTGGGTGCCAAGGCGCGTTTAGTGTTTGCTGAAAATACTAATAATACACGTGTGTCTGTGGCTAATTTTATGTCTTGGTTGGGTGCTGATGAAGAAGATTATGACGATGACGAAGATGCTGACGTTGGTGAAGATGTTATGTTGGGTGATAGATTGTATAAAACGGCTGTTAAATATTGTGCCCCAGAATTGGAAAAATGTGCATCCAAAGCGGAAATGGAAAGAATGCTTTATTCGCGTATGGTAACACAAGATTGCAAAAGTTATGATGCTTATTTAAAAGACCAAAAGGCAAATGCTGAATCAAATAAGCGTATCGCAGAATCTGCTGTGCGCAAGGCACGTCTTGAAATGTTGGATACAACGAACAAATATAATCGTGGTGAATGTTTATTGGCTTATCGTGCTTGTATTTCAGACAAGGGCGGTTGCGGTGTAAATTTTGAAAATTGTTTGGATGCTAAATTATTGGCGCGTCGTTCAAATGCGTGCGAAAATATTTTGGATCAATGCATGGCGGTTAGTGATTATGTTAAACAGGATTGGGCCGCGGAATCCAAGAGTGTTTTAAAAGAAGCTGCTAAGTATGCCGATAAATATAAACGTCAGACTTGTTTAGCACAAATTCAAAATTGCTTAGAAGAAGGTTGTTCAACGTCAACTAATACTGAATGTTTAAGTGATTTTAATGTGGCGGCGGGAATTTGTCCGATTATTACGGAATGTGATTCTATGATTCCGGGATTACAGACCGTGGTTAATGATAAGTTGGGATATCTGCGGACCAAGTTTTGTGAAAATGATATTGATAAATGTTTACAGGATAAATGTGGTGTTGATTTTACCAAGGCTGAATGTGTAGGTAAAAAACCGTATGAGATTGCGGCACTTTGTCCACAGGCTATGTTTCCGTCGTGTAAAAATGCTGAACATTATGAAATCATAGTTCAATCTGTGTTGTTACAGATGGATTATCAGATGTTACAGGGCTGTATAAATTATTTTGATGAACAGTTGTCAAAAGTTTGTGGAACTGATATGGCTTGTTTACCAATAGATACCGTGGTGGAATCTTTGGTTGAATTACCGGATACATCCGAAGGATTATCTGATTTGCGTAAGACGGTAGTTAAAAATTCTGATTCAGCGGTTGAAGAATTCTTTAAACAATTTGAAAATGATAAGACAGTGACTGCGTGTTCTGATACACAAAGTATTCCTGCTAGAAAGGTCAAAGGAAAACAGTCTATGGGGGTAAGTGTTTTCAATACTGCAAAGTTGTTGGCAAAGATGTCTGCTGAAAATCGTAATTTGCGTGAATTAGATTCAAAAATTGCTGAATTAACACGTCAAAAGGATGTAGAAACGGCGCGTCAAACATGTTTGAATACTTATAAACCAGAAAAACCAGAAGATTCCAAGACTAATTATAGTTATATCCATACAGTGTCTTTCGAATCGGATTTACGTAATTGTCATGTGTGTCGTATACAACAAGTATGTGAAACTGGTGGTGAATCTAAAATGTCTACTGCTACGAAATTCGGTGCAGGTGGTGCATCTGCGTTGGCAAGTGCTGGTGCTACGATAAACCCGATTTGGGGAACGGCGATTGGTGGTATTGTTGGGGCGGTTGGTGCTGGTGCAATTGGATATCTGACCGCGGATGGTAAACAAGAATTCTGTCAGGAAATTGAATCCTGTGAAGATATCAATATGTAAAATATAGGAAGGAAAAATGAAAAAAATATTAGGCTTTGGTTTGTTCGTGGGATTATTAACTGTGTTCGTTGGAACGGTTGATTCTTTTGCTGCAAAAGCAACAAAAAAGCAGGCTGCAATTAATCTTGGAACCAAGGTGCGTGCCAAGACCGATGCAAAAGGTATTTATGACCAAAGTTGTTACGAAGCTTATTACAGTTGTATGGATCAATTTTGCATAGTTGATAATGAAATGGGCGGTTCATGCAATTGCAGTGATGAAATCGTTAAGTATGAATCTGCTTTGAATGAAATTAAAAATATGTTGTCCGAAGCGGAACGTATAAGAACTGAAGAGGTAGAAAAAATTCAGGCCGGGGCAAATGCTGATATCATTTTCCAAGGAACAAGACAATATGATGACAATAATAATGTTATTGCAACAACTGCTACAAAAAATAAAAAAGATGTAAAATCTACTATGTGGTCGTCGCTATATGATGAAGATTATGACGAAGAATATGATGACGAAGAAGAGGAAATGTTGGCAGAGATTTCTTCAAAAACAGGTAATGCATTATATAGTGCTGCGCATAGATTATGCAAAGAACAAATGGGTAAGTCTTGTTCCAAAGATTTGTCTTTGTTAACACAAATGTATTCGCGTCAGATTGTTTCGGATTGTAGGGGTTTAGCCAATAGTATCGAACAAAAACGGTCAGAAGCAAAATCAGTGTTCGCATCTGCTAATGCTGATGTGCGTGCTGCGTTGCGTGAAAGTTTAGAAGAATCAAACAAATACGACCGTGGAACATGTATGGTGGAATATAAAAAATGTATGCGCAGTGAAGATGCTTGTGGTTCCGACTGGTCGAATTGCGTATTTACAATTGCATCTGAAAATATGCAGAATAATACATCAACCAGTGTGGCTGGGACAAAGGTTGCTACGGTTAATGTTTATGATATTACTGCATCAACTATGGAAATATTAGAATCTAAACGTTTTATTTGTGAAAAGGTTTTGGATAGTTGTGTTGCTGTGCGTAATTTGATTTGGGACGATTTTTTGCGTGAAGCTGCGCCGACTATTCGTTTAGCGGAACGGAATGTTGAATCTCAAAAAAGACAATCTTGTTTGGGGGATATTTCCGATTGTATTCAAAAGGCATGTAAAGATGATATCGAAGGCAAAGGTGTAGCCACAATGGATGCGTGTTTGGCACGTCCAGATATGGCTCGGTCTTTTTGTAAAATTCAACTGGATCCATGTGAACGTATGGAACCACAAATTTGGGATTATGTGAAAAGTAAATTGGCTTCTATGCGTGTTGATGCGTGTACCCAAGAAGTCAAAGATTGTTTCACATCAGAAGACAGATGTGGTCCGGATTTTATGAATTGTATTGGTATGGATTATAACTATATTCACGATATTTGCCCAATTGATAAATTGGTAGTTTGCAAACAAGCGAATCCTAATTTCAAAATGTCTGATTTAGATTCTATGTTGATGGGGTTGTATTTGAATATTGATAACAAGGCATTAGATAATTGTCAGAACTTAGCCGAAGAGAAGATGGTTGAGTTATGCGGTTCAACAACAGATTGTAATTCTTTTGCCACAGATGAATTTTTGGGAACTAGTTCTATTAAATCCCAAAAAGATGGTGCAACATATCGTGTTACCGGGATGATTTCATTTGGTAATATCAAAATGGGTGATGCAGCCGGAAACGTAAAAGACGGTAATAAAGTGTTGGCACCTGGTGAAATCGGTGTTCAGGATTATATTGCGCAAATAAAAAAGAAGAACAAAGGTGTCAAAGACGCTGATGCGATAATTTCTTCTATTGAAGATGAATTGAATAATATTGCCGGGACGATAAATCGTGCTATATCGTTGATTGAATCTGACCAAAAAATACAGTACTGTATTGACGGACGTGATTTGTCACAAATTAAGGGGACATCCAGAACTGCACGTGGTAAAAAAGTGTCTGAAAAAACAGAAGCACGTTTCCCAAGATTATTAAATCAATATCGTGTAATGATTGGTATGGCTGCGTTGCGTCGCGCCCAGGATAATTATAACAAGAAAGTAAATGCTGCAATTTCAGAGGCAACACAAAATGCATCTGCGGATATTGCGCAATATATGTGTAACAAAATTGCGTCCAGTGAAACTATGTCAAGTTCAGGCAGTGAAATTAACGAACAAACACCGTTGGTTACACCGTATTCGATTTCTTATGAAGTTGGTGCCGGGCTGACAACTGCTGATTTGGTTCAGGGTGGTTCCGGAACATCACAGGCTTCGATGGGGGCTTTCAAAAATGACGGTTATCTGGGTGGTTCCTCTGCAAATAGTTTGGGTGGTGTTATGAAAGATGTTACTTCTTCGTTTGATAGAGAAACCAGAATATGTCATGTTTGTCGGGTTATTACTACACAGTCTTGCAAGACAACAGGTAGTGAATCTTGGTTCCATAATAACAGAAATGCAGAATGTAATTCCAAGACAAATGACCCAGTATGTGAAGATATCAAAATGTAATCAAGAAAACCGCCAAAACGGCGGTTTTTTTTTCTTGGTTAATTTATCAAATCGTTCCTAGATATTTTTGTCGTTCCCTTTGTTATAATTGCTTTGTGTAAGACACAAAATCCCCCGTCGATAGTTTATGGGGGATAAACCAAAGGAGAAAAATACAATGAAAAAAATATCTTTGTTGACCGTATTGGCGTTGATGCCGGTATGCAGTGCTATGGCGGGGTCCGGTATGAATAATAACAATATGAAAAATAATCAAATGATGCAAAATCAACAGCCAACTTATTGGTCTGTGATGGAAGTTGTTTCGTTGCCTGACAAAAGTCCTGTTACTATGCGTGGAAAAATAACTAAAAATATGGGTGATAATATTTATGTGTTTGAAGATTCTTCGGGAACAATTATGTTGGAAATAGACGAAGAAGATTGGAACGGAAAGACTGTGCGTGTCGATGATATTGTGACTGTTTATGGTAATGTGGACAAAGGTTCTGATTATACTGAGATAGATGTTACATCTATTGAATAAAAAATGCCCATATGGGCATTTTTTTGTTTTGTGTATTTTTTATGCTTTATTCTTGTTTTTATTTTTGATATAATAGTGCCAGTTATGAAAGCGAGAATATCTTTATTTTCTGTGTTATTATCGATTTGTGTAGTGCCTGCTTTTGCGGGCTGGCAATATGATGGCTATCGTGTCAATGATGGTTATTATAATGATGATGGCTCTCGATTTGTTGTTGGGTTGCGTGGCGGATTGGCAATCGGTCATGCAAAAATGAAAAATGAAATTGGAAATCTTTATGGTGGGTATTATATAAATCCCGCGACTGGTAATGTTGTGTCTGAATTGTCTTATATCAATTCTGGGGAACCAAGCGGATATGTTATTGCGGGGTATGGTGATTTGGCGACTTTGCCTATAACGGAAGATTTTAGTAAAAAGTCTTTTACCGCGGGGGCTAGTTTGGGTTTTACTTTGCCGGATCATCCACAGTGGCGATTAGAAGCAAATTATGACTATATTGCCGAAACTGAATATAACAATATGCCATTGTTACAGGGTGATTTGAATCTTACCGGTGGTGATTTGGGTGATACTTCTGTTGAAATATCTAGTACGGGTGCAAGATCCACAGTTGCCACAGATATAATATCTATGATGGCTTATTATGATTTTTTTGATGGTAAATATAAGAAATTGAAGAAGTTTATTCCATACGTTGGTTTTGGTTTGGGGTATGCGGTATCCAAAACCACTTTGCATTTGTCGGACATTTACGGTGATTTGTCAGACGATGAAGATTTGCAAAATTACGGCAGTTTAAATAGTAATGGTGTTTTGCAATTTTATAATCCGACGGACAATGATAAATATCCTGCTTCGACTAATTTAGCTGTTACAGGGGCATTGGGTTTTTCGTATGGGATTGCAAAATCAACCTTTATAGATGCTAGTGCTCGTTTGGTTTATATTCCTAAAATCAAGTGGAGTATTGCGAACAACGATGGATCAAAGCATCGTGAATGGTTCAGTGCTGAAAATATGATGTATACCAATTTCTTGATTGGTTTACGGTTTGAATTTTAATTAAATTTATTTACGTTTTTGTTATGGTTCGTTGAATAGTCTTGATGGGTCAACGGATTTGTTGCCGCGGCGCACTTCCAGATACATTTCTGGTTTGTTGGAATTCATGCGACCAATTGGTTCACCAGCCAAAACTTCCTGGCCGACAAGCGCATCAATGGACCCCATATTTGTCATCACTGTATTATATCCGTTTTTGTGGGACATGATTATAACTTTGCCGAAACCACGAAAATTATCAGCAAATTTTACAACGCCGTCGGCGGGTGCCATAACCAATGCATCGCCACGTGTGTGTATGCGCCATCCGTCTGATTTTAATCCCAAAGCTGTTTTTTCACCATATCGGACAACAAGTTTTCCACGAACCGGTGTGTTTAATTTTCGTTTGGAAAATTTAGTGTCCGCTGACATTTCAGATGACCCAACGCCCGCGGATAATTCAGAAATATTTTTTGCACGTGCTGATAGTTTTTTTAATTTGTCTTGGATAGCGATTTGTTGATTTTTTAATTTTTCATTTTGGGCAGAACGCGTTTTCAAAAGTTTATCCAAATTATTTTTTTCGTCGGAATATCTTTTTGCGCTGCGGTCCAATTTTTCTTTTTCAATTGCACGTTCATTACGGATTTTATCCAATTCTTTGATTTTTTGTGTTGCATCTATAATTTTATTATCGAATTGTTCAGCGGCTGACGATAATAGTGCGGATGTTAAAACATAATCGTGCATAGTATCCGAATCAAAATTTGGGTTAAGTGCGATAAATAATATGCTGGCCGTGGCATCGGAAATACCATCATAGCTGGCTGATAACTGCGTGCTGATGATATCGCGTTGTTTATCCAGTTCCGCTATGTTTTTTGATATTGCATTGCGTTGTTCTTCCAAAGTGCTTACTTGGGTCGCGGCACGAACAAGTTTCTTTTTGGTTTGTTCGACATCCTTGTTTGATGTTTTTATTTGTTGTTCAATTTGCTTGTTTTGTTGTTCCGTCTGTTTGATTTGATTTTGAATTTTTGTTAATTCGTTATTTGCAAAAGATGGCGCAAAAAAAGCCCCAAAAATTATCGCTGAAAATACAAATTTTGACCAATACATCGCGTGTATTCTATCAAAACACATAAAAATTGTAAATCAAGAATAATTTTTATCATATGCGGCGGTTATAAAAAATCGTGTTGCAGAAATGTTGTTTTTTTATTATGATTCGGCAGGATTTTAATTGAAAAAGGAATAATGATGTTAAAGAAATTTATTTGTTTGTTTGTTTTGTTGACCCCGTTTGTTGCTGGTGCTGCCCAGAAAAATAAAAAAGAAGAACCTGTTGTTCATTTAACTGACGAAGAAATTTATTCTGAATTGAAAAAATTGGCTCTGGTTTTCGAAACTGCGCGCGATAAGTTTGTCGAAGAGGCTGATGAACGCAAAATGTTAGAAGGCGCGATGAACGGTATGTTGGGGGCATTGGATCCGCATTCTTCGTATTTGTCCAAGGAAGACTTTAAAGAATTTAGCGATAAATCACATGGTGAATTTGGTGGTTTGGGTATTCAAATAACCAGTGACAAAGGTGCTGTGCGCGTTATTTCGCCGATTGATGATACACCTGCGGCCAAAGCCGGGATAGAGGCGGGCGATTATATTACCCATATTGATGGTGAACAGGTTTTTGATATGACTCTTAATCAGGCCGTTAAAAAGATGAAAGGTAAGCCGGGAACCAAGGTTAAATTGACAATAGTTCATTCGGGTGAAGAACCAAAAGAATTAACCTTGAAACGTGCTATTATCAAGGTTAAATCAGTAAAGTTTTCTGAAAAATCGGATGCGGCTGCGGCTGATGATGATAAATTACCAAAGATTGGTTATGTTCGTATTTCTGATTTTGGGGCGACTACGACCAAAGAGTTAAAAGATGCTCTGAAAGATTTGGAAAAGAAAAAAGTTGCTGGATATGTTCTGGATTTGCGTAATAACCCCGGGGGGTATCTGGCGGCTGCGGTGGATGTGTCTGATGCGTTTTTAGATGGTGGTGAAATTGTGTCCACTCGTGGCAAAGAAAAAACAGACATAGACAGAATGTTTGCTAAAACTGGGGATTTGGTAAATGGTAAACCTGTTGTTGTTTTGATAAATCATGGGTCTGCATCTGCGTCAGAGATTGTTGCTGGGGCGTTACAGGATAACGGTCGTGCAATTATCATGGGTTCCCAAAGTTTCGGCAAAGGCAGTGTTCAACAACAAAAACCCCTGGGGGATGGGTCTGCTATACATATTACTATTGCCAGATATTACACGCCCAGTGGGAAATCTATACAGAATGAAGGTATTACCCCGGATGTGGAAGTTTTGCAAAGCAAAATAGAGGTTCTTGAAAAAAAAGAGAGTATGTTTAGCGAAGCGACATTTAAAAATTCTCTTAAAAATGATGCATCTAAAAAATCAGATTCTGGGAAGAAAAAAGATTCAAAGAAATCTGAAAAATCAGATGACGAAGATGAAGATTATTTAAGTTTGACTGATGAAGAAAAAGATGAACGTGACTACCAATTGCAACGTGCGATGGATATGGTGCGTGCTATGTCCAAGATTGGTAAAAAGAATCTTGAAAAAATTGATGACGAAGTAAAAAAAGATATCAAAAAAGATGAACCAGAAAAAAAAGATTCGAATAAGGAATCTGAAAAAAAATCCGATGTAAAAAAAGATGATAAAAAATCGGAAAAAAAGAAATGATAAAAAAGCGGGGGTAACCCGCTTTTTTAACGTTCTATTGATTTTTCTAATTGTTGATAATAAATCTTGCCTTAAATTTTTAAAAGCGGTAGTATTTCAACGGTTTAATTATTTGTTAAAAATATTAGGATTTTTAAGATGGCAAAATTGATTGTTGATGGTAACTGGGCGGCGGCTGATGTCGCATACAGATGTGTCGATTGTGCGGCGATTTATCCGATCACCCCCAGCAGCACTATGGGTGAATTGGCGGATGAGTGGTCTTTTCAACATAAAAAAAATATCTGGGGGGTAATACCGCAAATTATTGAAATGCAATCCGAAGCGGGTGCGGCGGGGGCTTTGCATGGTGCTTTGCAAATGGGGGCGTTGGCGACAACGTTTACTGCATCCCAGGGATTATTGTTAATGATTCCTAATATGTACAAAATAGCGGGGGAACAAACACCTTTTGTTATGCATGTTGCGGCGCGCGCATTGGCGACACATGCGTTGTCTATATTTGGTGACCATAGTGATGTTATGGCTGTGCGTCAGACTGGATTTGCTATGTTATCGTCCCATAATGTCCAGGCTGCACATGATATGGCGGCAATCGCGCATTCGGCCACACTGAAATCACGTGTTCCATTTTTGCACTTTTTTGATGGATTCAGAACCAGTCATGAAGAATCCGCTTTGACACGCATTGATGATGACGTTTTGCGTGAAATGTTGCCCGATGATTTGATAACACAAAATCGTGCGCGTGGGATGAATCCTGATAATCCAAAAATTCGTGGAACTGCACAAAATCCAGATGTTTATTTCCAGGGGCGCGAAGCGGTAAATTCTCTTTATGATAATGTTCCAGATATCGTTCAAGATTGTATGAATAAATTTTACGAATTAACCGGACGCAGATACAATGTTGTTGATTATATCGGTGATAAAAAAGCAAAATATGTAATTGTTTCAATGGGGTCATCATGTGAAACCATAGAAGAAAGTCTTGGGTTTTTACCGGCTGGTGTTGGGTTGATTCGTGTTCATCTGTTTAATCCTTTTCCGGTTAATGAATTTTTAAAAGCTTTGCCAGAAACGGTTGAACAAATTGCTGTGTTGGATAGAACAAAAGAAGCCGGCAGTATCGGGGAACCGCTTTATCAAAATGTGCGTGGTATTGTTGATTCAAAAATTGCTGTGTTTGGGGGGCGGTATGGTCTGGGGTCCAAAGAATTTAAACCCAGGGATGTTAAAGCCATTGTTGAATATATGATGCGTGGCGAATTGCATCATAATTTTACCGTTGGAATTGATGATGATTTAACACATTTATCGTTGGATACGGATAAATCTTTTGCTGTTGAAAATCCAGATGTCAAAACGGCTATTTTGTATGGTATTGGCAGTGACGGTACGGTTGGTGCTGTGAAAAATATTGTAAAGATTGTCGGGGAAAATTCTGATTTATATCCACAATCTTATGCTGTGTATGATTCAAAAAAATCTGGCGGAATAACCCAATCGCATATTCGTTTTTCAAAAATGCCGATTAAAAGTGAATATCTTGTAGAAAGTGCTGATTTTATTTGTGTGTCTAATTTCATGATTGCACAAAGATTTGATGTTTTTGCGGGATTGCGTGCGGGTGGAACCGTGATGATAAATACATCTATGGCGCCGGACGAGGCATTTATGAATTTGCCACGTTCCGCCCAAGAACATCTGATTAGGTTGCGTGCGAATTTATATTTTTTAGATGCTAATGCGGCGGCAAATGAATTGGGTTTAGGAAACAGAATCAATACTTTTATTATGTTAAATTTCTTTAATTTAACAAAAGTTATAAATCCAGATGTGGCGAAAGATGCTGCCAAGAACGCTATTGAAAAAACGTATAAGAAAAAGGGTATGGATGTTGTAAAAGCAAATTGGGCGGCGGTTGATAGGGCTGAATCTTATTTGCAAAAATACGATTTTCCGTCATCTGTATCTGAATTTGCACCCGATTTTATTCCGGCTATGACGTTGGATGCACCTGCGGAAATTGCGGGGACTTTGGGTGAAATGGCTGCGGGGCGTGGTGATGATATTCCTGTGTCACGTTTTAAATCCGATGGTATTTTTGGTGCGGGTCAATATCCAGTCGGAACATCACGGTATGAAAAGCGTGCGCTGGCCATACGTGTTGCAAGTTGTGATTTAAGCAAGTGTATTCAATGTGGAAAATGTTCTATGCTTTGTCCGCATGGCGCGATTCGTATCAAAGTTATGGATGAATCAGAAATGGAAATCGCACGTGCAAATGGGATAGAAATTGTCCCAATGAAAACAACCGAATTGGGCGATGGTTTATATTGGACTTTGAATATATCGCCGTCTGATTGTACTGGGTGTGGGTTGTGTATGAAAAATTGTCCAGTAATGGCTTTGTCTATGGTACCGATGGCGGATGGAATAAAAAAACAGGACGTTTTTGATAAATCTTTGGAAATCAAGGGTGTTGATAAACAAAAATTAAATTTAAACATTCCAAAACATGTTGAATTGTTACCGCATTATTTTGAATTTCCCGGGGCTTGTGGGGGGTGTGGTGAAACACCTTATGTTCGTTTGATGGCACATTTGTTTGGTGAAAAGATGGTCGTTGCAAATGCAACGGGTTGTTCATCAATTTATGGTGGAAATTTGCCAACTACGCCATGGTGTGCGGATGAAAATGGACGTGGACCGGCATGGTCTAATTCATTATTTGAAGATAATGCCGAATACGGTTTGGGAATGCGAATCGCTTTGAATCAAAAAAAGTCGGCTTTGCATAGTGTGTTGTGTGAATTAGGTTTTGAAAATGTTGATAATTTATTTGCTGAAAAAGATGTTTCAAAACAACGTGAAATAAAACAAGATTTATTGAAACAATTGTCAAACATAGAAAATAATCGCGCAAGATATGCTGAAAGTCTTGTGGATGCGATAGTTGATAAATCTGTGTGGATTGTTGGGGGTGATGGTTGGGCATACGATATTGGATACGGTGGTGTTGACCATATTTTGCATAGCGGTGAAAATGTGAATATTTTGGTTCTGGACACCGAAGGGTATTCGAATACGGGTGGCCAGCAATCTAAATCTACCCCGTTTGGGGCTTCTATGAAATTTGCGATTGGTGGCAAAGAACATGCCAAGAAAGATTTGGGGTTAATTGCGATGATGTCTGGGGCGTACGTTGCGCAGATTGCGCTGGGTGCAAATCAAGCCCAGGCGATAAAGGCTTTTCGCGAAGCCGAAGCGTTTGATGGTCCGTCTATTATTTTAGCTTATGCGCCATGTATTGCGCATGGATTTGCGTTACAAAATGGTGTTGAACATCAAATCAATTTAGTAAATACTGGGGCATGGCCACTTTATCGGTTTAATCCGATGAATACAGAAAAGGGATTGAATCCGTTGACGCTTGATTCTAAAATCGTCAATCCGTTCCCATTGGAAGAGTTTATGAAATCAGAAACCAGGTTCGCAGCGGCGAGATCCATTAATCCTAATTTTGATAGATTGGTAGAAGAGGCCAAAGCAAACAATTTATATAAAACTGAATTGAAACAGCATATTGCTAATTTCACAGTTCAAAAGAACAAAGACAATGGCGAAGGGTGATTTTATGAAAAAAATAATTTTGTTTTTTATGTGTATAGCAATGTCGGCTTGTACGTTTCAGACAAAGCACAGAGGCTATGTGTTCCCCGATGATTTAGAAAGCAGGGTTGCGACAATAAAAACTACGTCGCAATTACAAGATGAAATAGGTGACCCCCAGGCACGGACTGTATATGGTGATGAGGTTTGGATTTATTATGGTGCCGACGAAAATATGCATGGGCCTTTTCCGATAAGTTATGATAATAAAACTGTGTTGTTGGCTTGGGTAAAAAATGGTAAGATTATAAAAACTCGGGTTTTACATGACAAAGATTTGCCAGATATAGAATTGGCAGATGGCGAAACAGATATTCCTGCGGCAATTGAATTAAATGCTATGGAAGAATTGTTTAATAATATCGGACGTTTTTCGCCAGCGGGCCTGGGGCAATAATTTTTTGCTAAATATTTGTTTTTTCAATTTTTTGTGTTATAATGCCAGGGATAGAGAGAATGGCAACCACAAAGAGTGTATAAAATATGCCGACGAAAAAACTTGATTTTAAAACTGGTCAATATGTTGTTTACCCGACCCAGGGGGTTGGTAAGCTGTTGCGTATAGAAGAACAGACAATCGGTGACCAAAAAATAAAAATGATGGTTATTGATTTTGAACGTAACCACATGACGTTGCGTGTTCCATTAGACAGGGCTGAATTGTCGGGGTTGCGTCCTTTGACAAGCACTAAAAAAATGGATGAAGCGATTAGTTATGCCAAGGGTAAAGCTGGGGCCAAGCGTATGATTTGGGCGCGTCGTGCTGCACAATACGAAGAAAATATAAATTCTGGTGACCCAATGAAATTGGCCGAAGTTGTTCGTGACCTGCAACGGCGCAGTGCTGCGGATACTATGACATTTTCTGCGCGTCAATTGTATTTGCGTGCCCTGGAACGTATGGCGCAAGAATTTGCAATTTTGCATAAAATGGACTTGGATGCTGCATCGGATAAGATTGAAGATATGTTGGGTATCCCAAGGGAAATTGATTTGAATGCTGTTGATGAAGATGACGAACCCGATGATGTTGGTAATGACGAAGAGGATTGATTTTTGCGCACCATATTTTTGGTGCGTTTCTTTTTTCTTGTTTTTATAGAAATTTTTCGCAATCATATAAAAGGCATAAAACAAAGGAAGTAAAAATGGCAGGTAGCATAAACAAAGTAATATTAGTTGGTAATATAGGTCAGGAACCTCAGGTTCGGACTATGCAAAATGGACAAAAAGTGGTAAGTTTTTCTTTGGCTACGTCGGATAGATGGCGTGATCGCCAAACCGGTGAACAAAAAGAACAGACCGAATGGCATCGCGTTGTTATATTTAATCCTAATTTGGTGGAAGTTGCCGAACGCATGTTACAAAAGGGAACCAAATTGTATCTCGAAGGTTCACTGCGGACACGTAAATGGCAGAATCAACAGGGCGTTGATACGTTTACAACGGAAGTAGTTTTGAATCAATTTGCGGGTCAAATGGTTATATTGTCTGGGGCTAAATCTTTGGATGGGGCAGCTGGTTCGATGGAATCTGGCATGCCACAACAACGTGAAGAAGTTAATATTGAAGATATAGCGGACGATATTCCGTTTTAATGGATTGTGATTATAAAAAACACCGGTGGTTGCCGGTGTTTTTTTGTTGCGTGTGATAATTAAAACTTGTGTATCACCAGACCGCTACGTAATTTCGGTTCAAACCAAGTCGTTTTTGGAGGCATTATGTTGCCTGTATCAGCAATGTCTATGATTTGACGCATTGTGACTGGATACAGTGCAAATGCTGCAACCATTTCGCCGGAATCTACGCGCTTTTTCAATTCACCAAGTCCACGAATTCCGCCAACAAAGTCTATGCGTTTGCTGGTGCGTAAATCGCCCAAGTTCAATATTTTATCAAATACCAGGTTGGACAAAACTGTCACATCCAAAACGCCAATAGGGTCGTTGTCATTGTATGTGCCGGCTTTGGCTGTTAATGAATACCATTTGCCACCCATGTACATTGAAAAGTTATGCAATTTTGTTGGTTTGTAAATTTCAGTTCCCATTTCGACTACGTCAAATGATTCACGCAATTTTTCAATGAATTCATCAGGTGTCAATCCATTCAAATCTTTGATTACGCGGTTGTAATCGATAACTTTTAATTGGGATTCAGGGAATATCACAGCCAAGAAATAGTTGTATTCTTCGTTTCCGGTATGATTCGGATTTTGTTCGCGACGTTCCGCACCAACACGGGCAGCGGCAGCTGTTCTGTGATGGCCGTCAGCAACGTAAAACGCAGGAACTTCTTCAAAGATTTCTGTTATGCGTTTGTTTGTTGCATCATCGTCAATTTTCCAGAATGTATGTCCAAAGCCGTCTTCGGCAACAAAATCATATTCTGGTTCGTGATTTTCAATCCATTTTGCAACTAATTCGTTCATTTCAGCAACATCAGGATAAGCAAAGAACACAGGTTCCAAATTCGCACTTTGGATACGAACGTGAATCATACGGTCGTCTTCTTTGTCTTTGCGGGTCAATTCGTGTTTTTTGATTTTGCCGGTCATATAATCGTCAACATTTGCAGCAGCAACCAAACCGTATTGGGTCCGGCCGTCCATAGTTTGTGCGTATATATAATACATTTCTTTTGAATCTTCGACTAACCAACCATTGTTTTGCCATTTTTTGAAGTTTTCAACGGCTTTGTCATAGGTTTTTTGTTCGTGTTCGTCGGCAATCGGGTCGAAATCAATTTCCGGCTTAATAATATGCAATAAAGATTTTTCGCCAGCTTCATTTTTAGCTTCGACAGAATTTAAAACATCATATGGACGTGAAGCAACTTGTGATGCTAGTTCACGTGGGGGTCTTACACCCTTAAAAGGTTTAATTTTCATATCTTTCCTCTTGGTTTAGTTTACGGTTAAATCGGTTGCGATTATAACATAAAAAAAATAGTTTTCCAGGCTTAAATAAAATAGTAACATGGACACATGTTGAAAAAAATATTTTGTTTGTTTTTGCTTGCTGGGTGTGCTGGGACGTGGTGGGTGGCACCTGATAATTTTCTGTATGTTCCTGTTAATACGGGTGAGTATGAAATTGCTACCTGGCAGAAAATAAATAATCCAAAAAATTCTCGTATTCATATTTATATAGAAGGCGACGGAAACGCTTTTGATTCGTACGGACAACCAACAGATAATCCAACACCACATGGAACACTGGTTCGTGATTTAGCAGTGTCTGATACTTTTGATAATGTTGTTTATATGGCGCGACCATGTCAATTTATTATGAGCAAAAGTTGTTCCGAATCAGATTGGACTGATGGTCGTTTTTCACAAAAAATCATAGATTCAGAATCAATTGTATTGCAAAAAATCGCAACTAATAAAAAGATAACTTTGATTGGATATTCGGGTGGGGCGATGGTTTCTGGTTTAATAATTAAACAAAATCCGAAATTGAATTTTGAAAAATGGATTACTGTTGCTGGGGTATTGAATCATAAAAAATGGACTGATTATTTTGGTGATGAACCATTGATAAAATCGATAGATATGGAAATTTTGCCTGATATTGCGCAAAAACATTTTGTTGGGGGGCGTGATAACATAGTTCCACCCGATTTAGCAAAACAATGGTCAAAAATTGAAGACATAGTAATAATAGACAACGCGACACATGATGATTTTGGTAAATTGAAAATATTTGATTGAAAAAATAAATAAAGACTATATAATATGTCGCGCATTGGGGCATAGTTTAACGGTAGAACATCGGACTCTGACTCCGCTAGTGTTGGTTCGAATCCAGCTGCCCCAACCAAAGATTCAAACACCCGAACGGGTGTTTTAATTTTTGGTTTTGGGGTTATGGTTCGTAAGCTTGGCAACGAATAGTTGCCTGGTTCGGAACGAGCACACAAAGTGTGCGCAGTGAAAGGGGCCCACGAATAAAATGAGTGGGAATTACAATCCAGCTGCCCCAACCACACTTCGCGTCTATGACGCTTCGTGTGGCGGGCCACACGAACGGAATAGCAGATCGCGAAGTAGTGTCACACGAAGTGTTAACGAAGTGTGACAAAGTAGAGAATCAAATGTTTTACGTATATCTTATAAAAAGTTTATCCAATCCAGAACAAAAATATATTGGTCAAACCGATGATTTGAAAAAGCGGTTAAAGCAGCATAATGCGGGATATTCAATACATACAGCAAAATATAAACCTTGGGAATTGGTAAATTATTTCGCATTTAATTCAAAAGATGCGGCATTAGAATTTGAACAATATCTTAAAACCGGTTCAGGATACGCATTTGCAAAAAGACATTTTTGGAAATAAAATCAATCCCGCCGATAAGGGCGTTTTTTTGTTTGTTTTTTAATATTTTCCAGCGAGTTCGAAAGTTTGGTTTTGAAAAATGATGAAATTTTTGCATTTTCGAACAGGTTCATGATATAATTCCTATGTTATGAGTTTACTTGGAATTTTATTTGCTTTTATTAGTCCTGCTGCGCATGCAGTGTCAAATATTTTTGATGCATATGTTTCAGGGGCTTTGTTTAAACGCATTCCAACAACCATTTTTTATATGAATTTAACAAATATTTTTGGTATTTTGTGTCTACTGTTGTTTGGACAAATTCATTCATTGCCACCGTCTGCATGGTTGTTAGTGTTTTTGTTGGCTGCCATAGACATAGGTTCTCAATTCCCATATTTTGCTGCATTAAAGAAAGTTGATACTTCTGTGGTTGCGGCATTATTTCAATTGGAAAAAATTTTTATCCCGATTTGGGCGTATTTAATCGTTGGAGAAATTTTGCACCCGGTTCAGTTCGTTGGCTTTGGAATAATAATATTATTTTCGGTTCTTTTAAATATAAATCCCGGGGTGCATATAAAGATAAATTCTGGGTTCTGGTTAATGTGTTTAGCCGCTATTTTGTTATCGTTTGAGTGGAGTTTATATAAATCTTTGATGGAAAATACAGATTGGGTATCTGTGGCGTTTTGGTGCACCCTTATGTCTTTTGTTGCGCAATTTACAATGCTTTTGTATCGCCCTGTTCGAAAAGATATAGTGAAAAGTTTTGGTGCATACACTAAAAAATTTGGTTCATTTTTGTTCATGGAAATCTTTGATAGGATTGGGTCTTTTAGTTATATATTTGCTTTATCATTAATACCAGTAATTACAAGTGCTGGAATTGGATCTGTTCAACCAATTTTTGTTGCGTTTTATGGTATCATATTGGCGCATATGTTTGATAAAAGGTTTCACGAGGATATATCACGTAGCGCTATGATAAAAAAGATAGTTTGTTTTATCATGATTAGTATTGGTGTAGTGATGACATTAATGACATAAAATATCTTTCACTTCATCGATTTCTTGCCCGATTTCTAATAATTCAACTCGCGAATTGCACAGATAGCACAACCAAGATGTGCAATCGTTCGTTTCAGAGCGGTTTTTTTATTAGAATTGCAAGCTTTTCACCGAGTTCGAAAGAATGATATGTTTTTGTTGGTTCGATGATATGTTTTGTGATATAATTCCCAGCAACAGGGGTGGGGATGAAAGTTACTATTGCTTTGATTTTGCTAGCTATTTATACAGTATTAGAATTTGTTGCGTACATGCCACAAATAATTAAATTATTAAAAACCAAGCATGCGGATGATTTAAGTTTAACCAGTTGGTTTGTATGGATTGCTGCGGATTTATGTTATTTGGCATACGTATTATTGGAAAGCCCGGAAATTGGTGTAATATTTGTTTGCACATTGGATTTAGTCTTTTTATTTTATGTGTTTTGGTTGACTGTTCGTTATCAGCGGCATAAAAAAAGAAAACGTCGTTAATGGTTTTATAGATTTTAGTCATAATATGTTTTGATAAGAAATATTTTTATACTATTTTTCACGCATTGTATGATATAATTTCGAACGAGAATCCAAGAGATTGGGTTCGGGACTGTTGCAAGTCCTGTTTGTTCGGTGCGAAAGCATCGTAATCTGATGTTTTTCGGTGCTTTTTGCACCGTTGTTGTCCCTGACTTTTTTTGGTCGGGGAGCCGTTGGTGTATATATGAAGACCACGGAATCAATAACAAACTGATTTGCAAACTCCCCGACCGTCAATTTTTTGGCGGTCTTTTTTTCGAAAAAGGGATGTTGTATGAAACAATCAGATGAACAAATTATTGTTACTGTCCACCGTATATTAGAAAAATTGCATGATCGACAAAATGGTTTTAATGCTTTTCGTGATGAATTAAGCAAGTTGAATTTAACAAAAGATGAATACTATAGACGTATTTTATCCAAAGAGATTGAAATCGCATCACAGTATGGTTTTGAAAAGGCTAGTTTTGATGAACAAAAGTTTAGAATTAGTGGCGAAGATGTCATGAAAAAACATCTTTGTGTGTCTTGTGGTCAGGCGGCTAAGGCTTTTTGTTATGTTAATTCTCAATTACCAGAGCAAGAACGACTGGATTTGAAAGTCTTGTTTAGTACGGATGTTGAACATTTGGTAGATGCTATGGTTGGACACACATTGCCATGTGTGAAATTATCAGATGGCAAATGGCATGCCGTTGAACCACAAATTGCACCTACGAAATACATTTCCAAAGAACAACCTGGTTTTCATTTTGTTTGTGATGATGTCTTTGTTGGTGGTGAAATTTGGCACGAGTTAAAGAGTATAAAGGATAAAAAGAGACCTTATATAATTACAAAACTTGTGAGTCCAGAAGAACATCAAAATATATATTCTGACTTTGGCGCGTTTTTAGATGCGTCTATGGTTCATGATAAGAAAACTGCTTTTATTTGTTCAATCATAAGGTTTGTATTGAAAAATAATAATCTTAGGCAATACAGTGATTCTAATCGACGTGTTTATGAGTTTTGTAAATTGTTAAAAGGTAAGAAGTTTTCGGCGGTCAAGATATTGGTTTTTAATAATGGAAATAAATTTGATTGTGTGCCGTGTATTATAGAAAATAATGAATATTATAGTATTAATCTTGTGAAAAATTATTTGTCTTTATTAAAAGGTGGAAATCTTGAACAGTCAGAAAAACTGTTTTGTAAACCCGGGTATAAATTTCAACAAATTGTATCATCGCAAGAGTATATTCAAGAATTTGAAAAACGTATCGGGGTATTAATGAAGGTTGGTGCAGAACGATTATGACCAAATTTCAAAAATAGTTGTGTATATAAAAACAAAATAACTTGACATTGTTTTTTTTTGTGTTATATTATGGGTATAAGCAACGGATAAATAAAAGGAGTTACATATGCCAATGTTTAAAAAAGGATTTTTTAAGAAAGCAATCGGGACTGCAAAGGGAATTTCTGGTGACAAGGAAGTTTTGATGCAGTTGGTTGAAAATATGGAATCTGTACGTAGCACTGCTACAAATGGTGGGCTTTGTATTTATGTATATGTTAAACGTGGAAAAACAGATAAAATCGATAACCTAGATTTTGTTAGTCAGATTTATGCTAAATATGGGATGAATTTTAAAAAACATATATCGCATTTAGATGGCAAAGAAACCGAAGTTTTGTATATTCCTTTTTCTAAATTATCTGGAATAACACAAAAACAACAAGATATTTTGTTTTGTGCAGAACCAAAACACAGAGCAAAACAAAAAACCGAAGCGGTTGAGGCTACAAAACGTACATTTTTCCAAAGATTGTTTGGAAAAGAGATGTAATTTTTCTTGATTTAATTTGTTGAAAACTGGTCATTTTTTGACCTGTTTTTTTTTGTATGTGGAAAAATGTTCCTTTGATTTATCCTATAAAAAAGTTGATTTATATTTTGTTATATAGTTAAATTGAAATCGTACGGAAAGAAAAGGAGAGTACATGCACAAACATTTTCAAAATATTTTAATGGGTATCTCTGTTTTACCCGCATTGTTGATTATGCCTGCGGTGGCGACAGATTATACATCAGAAGACATAGAGACTTATCCGTATTTGGTTAGTGCCGGGGATTCTTTGACTGTTACCAATGGTTATTCTGATGCAGAAAACGGTGTTTTTAAAAACCAAGGAAGTTTGACAATAAACAATGGTTTGGTTTTTGATAATAATAAAACACAAGGATGGGGTGGAACACTTCATATTTATAGTGTAAATGCTACAAGTACTACTATTGGAAATAATGTTACTTTTTCTGGGGGAACTGCTTTAGAGGGTTCGCCTGATTATGAAGGTATGGCAGGTGCTATTTATACTTGGTCTGATGGAACAGCCGATGGTGCTAATGTTATTACCATGGGAAATAATGTAACTTTTCGTGGAAATTCGGCGTATGATGGCGGTGCAATATACACGTACGGATATAATACTATAACTGTTGGTGATAATTTGGTTGTGGAAGATAATTTTGCTGCAAATGGTGGCGGTGGAATTGTATTGAATGGTTATGATGGTTTTCATGGTAAAGATTTTGTGAACACATTGACTATTGGAAAAAATGCTTTGTTCAAAGGAAACACTTCTTTGTTAAGAGCGGGTGCTATTTATATTGGTGGTGATGCCAATGATAAAGCTGTTCTTGGTGATGGGGCGGTCTTTTCTGGAAATGCTTCTTCTTTTGGTGGGGCGGTTTCTGGTTTTGGTACTTTTGAATTTGGTGATGTTTCTTTTGATTCTAATGTTTCATACAATGCGTGGGAACACGTTATCAAAGATTGGGGATGGACCGAAGCTTATTATAATGGCTATGTTGGTAATGGTGGCGCAATAGTCAACAGAGGCGATGTTGTTATAACAGGTAAAGCAAATTTCGTGAATAATTATGCCGAAGGTCAAGGTGGTGCAATTTACAACAAAGGCACGATGACTTTCTTGGACGATGTGTCGTTTTCTGGTAATAAACAGGGTGTGAGTGTTGCTATTGTTGAAGACGAGGATAATTTTAATGGTTTTGTATTAGGAACAGTAACAGGTGGTATTGCAAACGATATTTATAATGCTGGGGATTTAAATATCGAATCTGGAACAACTACTATGGATGGTGGTATTGATGGCACAGGCAGCCTGGTTATCGCAGATGGTGCGACGTTGAACATTGGAACTGCAAGCATAGTTCAAGGTACTATCACATTGGATGGAACTTTGATTGCAACATTACGCGCTGGGGATAATGCTCAATTGATTTCTGGTGATGCCGAAGATTCATTTAGCGGGAACGGAACTTTGAAATTAGCGATTCGTGGTGCCGATACTTATCATGTGTTTGGCGAAAATGTTTTTGCTAATTCTGAAATCGAAAGTTCTGTGTATGATTGGAAATGGTCGGATGATGGCAAAGATTTAATTGCAAGTATCAAATCTGTTGAAAATATCGTGGCCGAAAATAATTTGACAACTGAAACGGCGATAGCTGTTGTTAATTTGGCAAGTTCTTCGTCCGAACAATTAAATAATTTGGCTGTGGCTATCCAGAACAAATTATCAAACAAAACAGATGAAGCACGTGCGGAGGTTGAACAAGCCCAAGCGGCGATTCATCCAGAAACAAAATCTGTTGTACAATCGTTGTCTTCGTCTGTCCAGAATACTGTGACATCTTTGGCGTCTGGACGTATGTCTATACCATACGTTGGGCGTAATGGTGGTGATGTAGAGATGACATCCGGTGGTGTCTGGGTCCATGGTATCTATAACAAAGCAAAACAAAATGACGCTTTCAGTGGATATACTCGTGGGGTTGCAGGTGGTATAGATGCTACATTTAACAAGGTTTGGACAATCGGTGCCGGGTATGCGTTTGCTCATTCTGATGTATCTGGTAATACCCGTGATACGGAAATTGATTCTTCGACCTTGTTTGTGTATGGTCAATATAAACCAGGTGCATGGTATATGAATGCGATTGCAAATTATACTATGTCTGATTATAGCGAAACTGGTTCCGCTTTGGGTATCGGGCTAAGCGGTGATTACGATGTCGATTCGTTCGGTGCTAATATCGCAACTGGGTATGATTTTGCTGGTGGTATAACCCCAGAATTAGCGTTGCGCTATATGCACATTAATTCGACTGATTATATCAGTTCTTTGGGTATTAAAAACGAATTGAACGATGCAGATTATTTGACTGCGTCGGTCGGAACAAAATATGCGTTTGATATCAAAGCATCAAAACATACAAAATTGCGTCCAGAATTGCGTTACGCAATTAAGTATGATTTGATGTCTGATAAACAGGTTGCAACTGTGACAATGCCAGGTGTGGATTCGTATGCTTTGAATGGTGACCGTTTGTCACGTATTGGTGGCGAATTTGGTATCGGTTTAGGTATGCTTTATCGTGGTTGGGATATGTCTTTGAATTATGATATCGAAGCCCGCGAAGATTATACGTCACAGACTGGGCGTGTGAAGTTTAGATATAATTTCTAAAACCGAATCGTGTTAGTATAAAAACCGCCAAGAATTTTGGCGGTTTTTATAATTGCATACGATTTAGAAAACGTGACACAGTTATCGGTTGAACGTGTAAAATTTGTGCTATCTTATAATTAGATGCTCCGCCATCTAGTAATTTTTTTATTTTTCTTATGTTTCTGGCAAGTTTTAATTTTTTTGATTGTGCGGAATAGGGACGTCCTAGTTTTTTTCCGGTTGCTTTGATATTATCAAGCGATGATTTAGTGCGTTGTGATATTAAATTACGTTCTATTTCCGCGGATAATCCAAAAGCAAAAGCCATAACTTTGCTTTGTATATCATTCCCCAAGCGATAGTTTTCTTTGATTGTCCAGACCTGACAGTCTTTGTTAAGGCAATTTTCAAGGATTCGCATTACTTCCAATAACGATCGTCCAAGTCTGGATATTTCGCACGAAATCAATATATCGTTCGGTTTTAATTCTGTTAATAAATTACCAAGTTTTCTTTTGTGCAGCGGTTGTCGCGAAGAGATTGTTTCTTCGACCCATCGGTTTATTTTTATATGGTTTGATTTAGCAAATTTTTCTATTTCATATCTTTGGTGTTGAATAGTTTGTTTTGTTGAAGAAACACGTATATAACCTATTGTAGACATTATAATTCTCCTGTTTTTTATGTGATTTTTTCATGTATTTTAAAGGAACGTTTGTGTAATAACTACAAAACCGTATTCCTAAAAAAAGTCAAAAAACAACAAAGTCGTTGATTTTATTGATTTTTTTTAAAAAATAAAAAAACGAAAAAAATCAAAAAAAACAGTTGATTTAAACGTTGGTTTGTGTAATGTTTTTTATGTGACCGAAATTTGTCACTTTTTAATTAATTAAAAATGAGAGGAAAACAAATGAAAAGAACATTAGTTTTAACATCCGTTTTGGCGATTGTGGCAACTGGTGCCGCAAAGGCTGATACAACAGATGTAACGTTTGCTGGTAAATATGCGTTGTCTACTGATCCCGAAGGAACTATGTCTGGCACTGTGGCAACGGAACCAACCGCAGCAGATTACACATATAATTACACAACATTTAATGGAACTACGACAGGGACGTCTGGACTAGTCGCTTCTGATGTTGAACCAGATTATGCAAATTTTAAGTATATAAATACTTCAGGGGATGCTGTTGCTTTGGCAGAGGATACAGAATTTGCTGCTGCTGAAGATTATACAAAAGCTGTCGCTGGAACCAGAACGTATGTTTTTAACGAAGGCGACCCAGAAGAATATACATTGGAAGTATATACAGCAGAAGCAGGACAAAATTTGTTCGCGTATGTTGGTGAAGAAAATCCTGCGTATGGTGTTGATATAAATAACTATACTTACAAAGGTTCAGATGGCGAAGTTTATAATTTGTCCGAACAACCGACTTTTACAGATACACGGGCATTGTTGAGCGATATTGGTGAAACAGAAGGTTATTCAATAGCGTTAGCCGACGGATATATTTCATCTGTTTCTGCAACAAATGGTAATCCTGATGTGGCTTCTTTGGACGGCAGTCAATATGTTTTGCATGCATCTAATGGTTTGCGTTTCCGTTTAACCGAAGATGGGACCGGGTTTAGACGTGTATCTGATGGTGCAACAGTTGACCCAGCAGCAGATTATACCGATTACCTTGCCGAATTTACCGCATTACAGAATGCTTTTGAAGCGGATAACGAAGCGATATATGGTGTTGGTGGTATAGTTGAAAGCACACAAAATCAATATGATTTGGTTTCCGCTGATTATGAAAAAGCATTAGAATTTTATAATGGTGATGTGACTGATGCTAGAAATTTGACGTCTGATTTTGAATCACAAGACAAGGCATTAAGTTTCTATAATCAAGCAGTTGCAAAGCATAATGTTGCAGAAACAAATTTCAATGATAGTCATGATGCTTATGAAAACGCTGTTGGTATTTATAACTCTTCCATTACCGATACGATTGCAAATGGTGCGAATGATGCAATTGCAATTTCTTTGGGTAGTGCCGAAGAAGGGACAATTGGTGCTGCTTTGCAGGACAAGGCAGATGTAGATTCTGTTTATACAAAAACACAAACAGATTCTATGTTGAACGCAAAAGCAAATGCAGAAGATTTGAACACAGTTACGGAAAATTTGGCGACAAATTATTCAACAACTGCACAAATCGAAGAAGGTATTACCAATTTAATTGCAACCAAAGAAGCAAATATTTCTGAACAGTTGGGGTATGATGTAACCAAGAATCCAGCTAATGCAGATGAACCGAATTCTTTGACCAGCAAATTAAAATCGCATGATACCAGCATTGTTGCTGCAATCAATACTAATTATGATGCGATTGCTGAAATCAATAATTCTGATGTTATGCAATCTGGTATTGATGCAACCAAAGTTGCCCAAATTGCAACTAATACCGCAGCGATAGCAACTGAAAAATCAGAACGTGAAGCGGCAGATAATGCGATTCGTTCCGAATTTGCAGCGGCGGATGCGTTGACTTTGGGTGCTGCAAAAGCCTATGCTGATGCTGGAAATACTTTGATGTTGAATCAAGCAAAAGCATATACTGATGAACGTGTCGAAAAATTAGATAAAGATTTGTCTGCTGGTGTTGCCAGTGCGATTGCTTTGTCTTCTGTGTCGGTGTCAAATGTTAACAAAGGCGAATTGTCTGTTGGTGGTGGTTATGGCTATTTCAATGGTCAATCTGCAGCAGCGTTTGGTGCAGCGATGGGATTGTCTAATAGATGGTCTGTGAATGCTGGGGCTGGAATTTCTGGTTCCGATGTATCGTTGCGTGCCGGTACTAATTATAAGTTCAAATTGTTTTAATATGGTTTGAATTTAGTTAAATAAAAACGTTTGTGCAAAAAAACAGTCCTTTTTGGACTGTTTTTTGTGTTCGTTTATTTTTTATTTTCGCGTCTTTGTTTTTTATAATCTGTTGCATTCAAATCGCGTTCTGTCACAGGTAAATCAAATTTTTTGTCCAGTTTGCGTAACTGTTTTATCATGATTTCTTCTATTTCGTTACGTTTTTGTTCAAATGCAGCACTTGATAATTTTGAATCTATGTATATTGGTTGGCCGATTTCACAAGATATTGTGCCAAATAATTTTGGAATCATAAATTTGTCCCATCTGTTCATATAAATTGGACGAGAAGCAGAAAAACAACACGGCACAATCGGCGCACCAGTCATACGTGCAAAATATAAAGCACCGTCTTGGACATGCAAAGACGGCCCAGATGGTCCGTCCACAGAAATGCATATTGAAATATTTTTTTCACGCATTATACGAACACCGCTACGTAAAACAGCGACTGCACCATCGGATGTTGAACCATAAATTGCACGCATTCCAAACAATTGTTGCAGACGGGCCATTATTCGTCCGTCACGATGCCGTGATGCGACACAATATGCACGAATACCAGCCACCTTTATAATTGGTGATAACATTGCGCAACGTCCGTGAAAGAATACAAACACTGCTGGTTTATCACGATAATTTTTTAACGATTTAGTGTTAATAAATTTGTGTCGTGATGTTAAAAATATAAACCAAGTTATCATCGCCAACATTAAAACTATAATCCATTGAATGACAGAATTATGAAGTATTGGTGTCCAAAATGCTTTCCAAATTTTTCTGAATCTTTTTGACATATTTTACCTTTTGTAATCTTAATTTTATCAATATTTTGGTGTGTTTGCAAATTTTGAAATGTTTGTTGACATAAATAATATTTGGTGTAAAATGTCTCCTTGTGAATTTAAGGGCGTTTTTATGTTTAAAGAGTTTATTGATTATGAAATGAGACCAATTTTTTGTCCGTCCAGGGAAATTTGCAAAGAATTTGCAGATATAGATATACTTTGTGGGACATTGATTGAAAAGAATATGTTTTATTTGTGCAAAGACCTTGATAAAATGTACTTTGATATATGGAATTTGCAAAGAAATGTATCTGTGTTTGCAGCATATTTGTCTGGAAAAATAATTGGTTTTACAAGCGGTTTTTATAACGGCAGAAATATGTTTACAAATGCTTTGTATGTGGTACCAGAATATCATGGATATGGCATTGGGACGAGTTTATTAAATACCGCGGAAAACGCTGCGACGTTGGTCGCAAAGAATATGGAACTTATCTCTTCGGATGACGCGGTTAGTTTTTATCAAGAACGTGGTTATAAAAATGTTGTTGTTCAAGAGCGTATTGTAAAAATCAAGAAATTATCAAAAACTATACCTGGTGTGGTGCCGGTGTTTGACTGGAATGATAAGTTATCAGCCAAGATAAATGTGAAATTTGATACTGATTTATTGAACAAATGTAAACATCAACCGATTTTTGTTTATGTAAATTCAGAACAAAAAATAGATGGAATCGCAACGCGACTATCAAATGGCAAAGATGTTATAAGTTGCAAATCTGGCAAAGATAAAAGTTTTATTGATGCAGCATTATCAGACGCGTTGGGTAATATAAGATAAAAAATCCCGCATTATGCGGGATTTTTTTTGTTCGTTATTTTTGTTACATCATACCCGGCATTGCGCCATTTTGTCCGCAACTACAATTTTTTTCTTCGGGAATTTCAGACATCACTGCACCGGTTGTTAATAATACCCCCGCGGTTGAAGCTGCCGCCTGGATTGCTGTTTTTACAACTTTGGCTGGGTCAATAATCCCGGATTTCATCATGTCAACATATTCGCCAGTTTGTGCGTTGTATCCAAAATTATAGTCATGATTTTCCATGATTTTACCAACGACTATTTCACCCGATACGCCGGCATTTTCAGCGATTTGCATACAAGGTGTCACAATTGCTTTGCGAACGATATCGATACCTACGTCTTGGTCGGCATTTGTTCCGTGTAAATCTTTTAATGATTCAACAGCGCGAATCAAAGCAACACCACCGCCGGCGACGATACCTTCTTCGACAGCGGCACGTGTAGCGGCCAGTGCATCATCAACACGGTCTTTCTTTTCTTTGACTTCTACTTCGGTCATACCACCAACGTGAATAACAGCGACACCACCGACTAGTTTTGCAAGACGTTCTGCTAATTTTTCACGGTCGTAGTCACTGGTTGTTGTGGATAATGATTTGCGGATTTCGTCTGCGCGATTTTTAATAGCATCGCTATCGCCGTTGCCGTTAACTAATAATGTTTTATCTTTGGATACAACAACGCGTTTTGCAGAACCCAATACCGCAGGCGTAATATTTTCAAAAGTCATGCCCATATCATCGGATATCAAAGTTGCCCCGGTGACGATTGCGATATCTTTTAACATTTCTTTGCGACGGTCACCAAACCCGGGGGCTTTGACCGCACAAACTTTTAATCCACCACGCAAACGATTTAATACCAAAGTTGCCAATGCTTCGGATTCGACATCTTCGGCTATAATCAAAAGTGGACGACCAGATTGGGCAATTGGTTCCAATATTGGCAATAATGCCTGTAATCCCGTAATCTTTTTTTCAGAAACCAAGATTTGAGCATTTTCCAATTCTGCCAACATTTTTTCGCTGTTTGTGACGAAATAGGGCGACATGAATCCTTGGTCAAATTGCATGCCTTCGACCACGTCAATTTCAGTGTTTAAGCCTTTGGCTTCTTGAACAGTGATAACACCTTCTTTGCCTACTTTGTCCATAGCATCAGCAATTTTTTGACCGATTTCAGAATCACTATTCGCAGAAATCGTCGCAACTTGGGCTATTTCAGAAGAATCTTTGACCGGACGTGCGTGTTTTTCAATATCTTTGACTACGTGGTCAACAGCGATATCAATACCGCGTTTTATATCCATTGGGTTCATTCCCGCTGCAATTACACGACGACCAGCATGGAATAAATTTTGTGCCAATACGGTTGCGGTTGTTGTTCCATCCCCGGCACTGTCTCCGGCGCGTTTTGCAACTTCTTGAATCATTTTTGCGCCGATGTTTTCAGCAGGGTCTTTAAGAGATACTTCTTTTGCAACTGTGACACCGTCTTTGGTTGCAATTGGTGTTCCGTAACTTCTTTCTATGACAACGGTGCGCCCCTTTGGACCCATTGTAATTTTTACAGCGTTTGCCAGTTTATCAACACCGGCTAATAATTTATCTGTGTTAAAAACAATATCTTTTGCCATTGGTTAATCCTTTTATAAAATTCCAAGTATGTCAGATTCTTTGATTAAAACGTAATCATTACCATCAATTTTAACTTCGTTTGCAGATGCTGCCCATTTCGCAAATAATACGACATCATCTTTTTTTACAGTCATAGGTATTTTTTGCCCGTTTTCAAAATTTCCGTCACCCACAGCTATAACGCGACCACGGACAGGTTTTTCTTTTGCGTTATCTGGGATAATAATTCCACCTGCTGTTTTATCATTTTCTTCTATTCTGGTCAGCAGGACATAATTATGCAATGGTTTAAACATTATACAACTCCTTTGCTATGCGGAAAATATAGTAAAAAAAAATAGCTTTTCAAGTCTTGATTTAATAGATATGAAAAGTGTATCATTTCTTATGAAAAATAAAAGAGGTGTATATTATGTACGATAAAAATAATGTTTTTGCAAAAATTTTAGATGGACAAATTCCATGCAAAACCGTGTATAGCGACGATAATGTGTTGGCTTTCTATGACGTTGCGCCACGGGCACGTGTTCATGTTTTGGTTATTCCGCGTGGGGAATATACTGATATTTTTGATTTTACAGAAAATGCGCCGGAAAAGGTTCAAAATGCTTTCTGGTGCGGTGTTCGCAAAACCGTTGAAAAATTGGGATTGCGTAATAATTTTAGAACTGTGGCAAATACTGGACGTGGTGCGGGGCAATCCGTTATGCATTTCCATATTCATATTATGAGTGATGATAGATTCTGTGAAGAAATTTAATATTCGTGTGATACCGCATGCAAAACAAAATAAAGTCATAGAGAATGATGGTGTTTTGCGTGTTTATACGACAACCGCCCCTGAAAAAGGTCGTGCCAATGGGGCGGTGATTGAATTATTATCTGAATATTTTGGTGTGCCAAAAACAAGAATCAAGATTTTAAAAGGCCTTGCATCGCGTGAAAAATTGATCACTATTGAGTAAATCTTTGATTAAATCTTCGGGTGTGTTCACAACATGCAAATTATAATCTTCGGGGTTAGGCATGAAACCCTCTTGTTGCATGTGGGTCATTATCTGACCAAAAATTTCCCAATATTTAGCCGTATTCATCATAAATATAGGTTTGCAAGATTCACCAACTTGTTGTTTAGTCATTATGTCGGTCATTTCGTCCAATGTTCCGATTCCACCCGGTAAAATTACAAAAGCATCCGATAAATCATACATTTCTTGCTTTCTGGTGGATAGCCCATCTACTATTTTTACATCAATACCATCGTGCGCTGGTTCTTGTAAAGAAACGACATGTGTTGTTGATATACCGATTACTTCGCCACCATTATCCAATGCAGCACTGGCTACGGCACCCATCAATCCGACATTTCCGCCACCAAAAACCAATGTGAATTTATTTCGTGCCAACAATTCGCCAACACGCTGGGCATCACGTAAATATTCAGGATTACTTCCCGCCTGGTGTCCACAATATACTGCTACTGATTTTATTATTTTGTTATTCATCGTCTTTTTCCTTTATTTTTGGAAATTATACCATAAAATAGTTCATTATGAATAAAAATTTTGTAAATTTTATGAATGATTACAAAGACACTAAAATGGCTGTCGCGGTCAGTGGTGGTGTTGATTCTATGTGTTTATTATATTGGTTGCACGAAGTTAATGCTGATATTATTTGTTTGCATGTTAATCACAGACTGCGTGCAGAGGCGGATATAGAAACTGAATACGTTAAAAATGTTTGTAAAAATTTAAATATACCATGTCAGATTTTTTATTGGGACGGTGAAAAACCTGAAAATGGGTTAGAAGCCGCCGCTCGCGAAGCGCGATATAAAATGATGACTGATTTTTGTCATGAAAATAATATTGAATATTTATTGACCGCGCATCAAAGCGATGACCAGATTGAAACTTTTTTAATGAATTTATCAAGGGGCAGTGGTTTATATGGTTTGTCCGCGATGATGCCAGAATCTGAACGAAATGGTATTAAAATTTTACGTCCTTTGTTGGGGGTCAGTCGCAGTGAAATAAAAAAATATTGCGAAGATAAATGTATAAAGTATTTTGTTGATTCTATGAATAGTGATGAACATTATACTCGTGTTAAAATTCGTAAAAACCGTCATCTGTTAAATGATGATTTGGGAATAAGTGATTCCCGGATTCTGTTGGCTATTCAAAATTTAGGTCGGACGCGTCAATGGATGGATAAATATATATCGGCGCGTATTGATTTAGTATCCAGATCATGGGGTGCAATGTTTATTTCTTCTTTTTTGTTTGACGAAGCGGAAGAAATTAGATTAAAGTTTCTGGGACTGTTAATTCAGAAAATAGGTGGGAATGATTATCCTGTGCGGTTGAATTCGTTGGAAAAGGCACTATGTAATTTGCAAAAGGATTGTAAATTTACATTGGGACATTGTACAATTCGCAGATTCAACGATAGAATTTTAATTGTTCCAGAAGGAAAACGAACAAGTTTTAGGAAAAGATATGAAAAACGAAAAAAATATATTTAAGAAAAAAAATGGTGCTGGTTTTTACTTGATACTGTTTGGTATTTTGTTTTGTGGTTTGATTGCGCGCGTTCTTTTTGTTAATGGCGGGTTTGATGAAAAGCAAAGTTTTAATGGTTTAACGAATGCTGATAATAGTGTTGTGGTCAAAGCACCTGTGGAATTGACTTTTTCTGATGTGTTGCGTCGCAGTGGCGATATTAAAACTATGACAATCAAAAGGGGGGATATCGCCGTTGGTAAATTAAAAGACGGAACTCCGTACAAGGCGACAATTGCATATAATCCTGAATTGTTGGAAAAGATTTCTAAAAATGGTGCGACTGTATCTATTGATAATACTGATTCCACTATGGATGTTATTGCAAAATGGTTGCCGTTGTTAGTTGGTGGTGTGTTTTTGATTTGGTTATTGCGCCTGTTGCGTGGCGGAAATAGTGGCGGCGGTTTAACACGCAGTTTAATTGGGCAAAACCCGACAAAAATTACAACAGGGAAGACAAAAAACTCGTTTAAAGATGTTGCCGGAATTGATTCGGAAAAACAGGAGTTAATGGAAGTAGTAGATTTTCTTAAAAACAAAGAAAAATTCAAAGCGGTCGGTGCACGTGTCCCACGTGGAATTTTATTATCGGGTGAACCTGGAACTGGTAAGACTTTGTTAGCACGTGCTGTGGCTGGGGAAGCAAACGTTCCGTTTTTTGCTACATCGGGTAGTGATTTTTCCGGGATTATTGTTGGTTTGGGTGTTGCAAAAATCAAAGAGATTTTTGAATTAGCCAAACGTAATGCCCCATGTATTTTATTCATAGATGAAATAGATGCTATTGGGCAAAGTCGCAGTAAACATTCTTTTAATGATAACGACCGGGAACAAACTTTGAACCAGTTGCTGATTGAAATGGATGGTTTTGCTAATGATACTGGTATCATAGTTATCGCGGCAACTAATCGTCCTGATATGTTGGATGCTGCATTATTGCGCCCTGGGCGTTTTGACAGACAGATAAATATTGATTTACCTAATTTAGAAGGACGCCGTGATATTTTGAATTTGCATGCAAAAAAATTCAAGATAAATGAATCGGTTGATATGATGGATGTAGCACGTGGAACGACCGGTTTTTCTGGCGCAGATTTGGAAAATTTGTTAAACGAATCCGCTTTGCATGCGGTACGCAGTAATCATAAAGTTGTTGAACAAAGCGACATAGAAGAAGCGCGGGACAAAATTTTAATGGGACCAAAAAAGAATCAAAAAATGCGTCCCGAAGATATAAAATTGACCGCTTTTCACGAAGCAGGACATGCCTTTGTTGGATTGCATTATGGTGATTTGATAGATCCGATTCACAAAGCAACCATTATTCCACGTGGTCGCGCATTGGGTATGGTTCAACATTTGCCGATTGATAACAAAGTATCAAGAACTTTGGAAGAAGTGCGCGCAAATTTATCTGTGGATTTAGCGGGACGTGCATCCGAAGAGATTTTCTTTGGCGCAAATAAAATTACTACTGGGGCGGAAAGTGATATTGCTATGGCTACGCGTTTGGCACGTTATTCAATTACGACTGCTGGGTTGTCACAAAAAATTGGTATGGTCGCAGTCAACCAAGTAGATACTTTTGGACAAAAAGTTGCACTTGAAAATGCGTCTGAAAAAACGGCGGAAATAGTGGATAATGAAATTCGTGCTTGGATGGATTTGGCGTATAAAGATGCTAAAAATTTGATTGCCAAGAATAAATCTTTGGTTGAAAAGTTGGCTAATAAGTTATTAGAAAAAGAAACACTTACTGGGGATGAAATTAAAGAGATTGTTTTTGGCAAAAAGAAAAATACAGAAAAAGCAAAAATAATTAAAAAATCTGTTAAAAAAATAAAATCAGATGCCAAAAAATAATGAAGTTAAATTTGAAGTTTTGCGTATGCCACCAACAAATACTAATTCGTTGGTGGTAAGTTGTGGGACTGATGCTGTTATTTTTGACGCGTGGGGAAAAGCGAAAGATTGGGAACGTGTTTTATTAGAACGCGGATTGAAATTGTGCGCGATATATTCTACACATGGTCATCCTGATCATATTTCTGCGGCGCCGAGTTTAGCGCAGGCTTTTGGTGTTAATTGGTATCTGAATCTAAACGATGAATATTTAATTGGATGGGGAAATGAATTATTGGATATGTTTGGTATTCCGCATGTTCATCATGATTGCAAAAAGCCCGTTCATATTTCATCTGGGAATATGGAAATTTTACCGAATATAAACATGGAAATAATGGAAAGCCCGGGGCATACGCCGGGTGGGTTAATGTTTTATTTTCCACAATATAAAATATTGATGACGGGGGATACTATTTTTCGTGATGGTGTTGGGCGAACTGATTTCCCGGGCGGTGATGAATCGCAATTGGTCCAATCAATTCACAATTTATATGAAATGGATTTAGATGATGAAACATATATCGTTCATGGGCATGGTATGGACACAACAATTGATTGGTTAAAAAAGCATAATAAATTTTTCAAATAGTAAATACCAGTACACGATTTATTCCCGACAAATCAGGTTCCACCCGTTCAAATTTCCAACCGTAAAATTGAAATATTTTTATAACTGGATTTGATTGCCCAATACCGATTTCCAAATATATTTTGCCGTTTTGTTTTATTAAATTTTTTGCGTTTTTTGCTATTTCTTCGTACGCCCCCAGTCCATTATTTTTTGCATACAAAGCAATTTTTGGGTCAAATTTTGCAGCATCATTTACGCGTGTGTCGCCGTATGCTATGTAGGGGGGATTAGAAACAATGATATCGAATTTTTCATGTGTTTCAAAATGTGCAAAATTAGCATAGACAGTTTTTATTCTGTCTTTCAAGTCTAATTTTTTTATGTTTCCTTTTGCAACACGCAAAGCACGTTTTGATTTATCAATTGCGATTCCGCTTAATTTGTTGATGTTTTTACATAGCGCACATATTATACAACCCGTGCCAGTTCCCATGTCTAAAATTCTTTGTTCTGTTGTTGGATTGCTATCTTTGATTACAGCGGATACCAGTGTTTCTGTATCTGGGCGTGGGTCAAGCGTATATCTATTTGTATAAAATTCCAGACCATAAAACCATTTAGAATTGATGATTTTTGCCACAGGCATTCCGTGTCGCAAAAGATGTGCATAATATAACGTGCGCAACAAAGAAATTTTTTTGTTCTTTTCCGTGATAATTCTGGCGGCACGATTGCCACCTGCAGATTGTAGAATTGTGAATGCTTGATTTATATTCATATTTTTATTATAATGCGTTCCATGAAAAAAGCAAAATATATTATAAAAAAGATGGGTGCCGGGTTGGCTATGTCTTGTAAAAAAGCATGTAATGTGCATGTGTTGTCGCGGTTAATTTTGTTATTCGCCGTTGTTATGGTGTTCGTTGTTGTTGGGGTGTTGTTTTTATATAAACCCGTTAAAAATGTGATAACAATGCCGGTTGAATCGCATAGTGTGGTTGAAATTAAATCGGGTGATACATTATCAAAGTTATTGGGTGAACGCGGGTTTAGTATGCAAGATATCAATTCTATATCTAATACTTTGAAAAAAGATGCGGGTTTTACGACTTTGCGTGCTGGCAAAGATAAGATTGATTTTATTAGTCCTGCGGATGGATTGCCAATTTCAAAGATTGTTATTATGAATGGTCCATGGTTGCGTGTCGAAATAGATTGTGGCGAACCGGGTGCGTGGCAATGTCAGAAAATAGAAATTGAACGTGACACGCGTGTAACATATCGCGAAGGTGAAATATTAAACGGCGACAGTTTTTATGTGGCTGGAATGCGTGCCGGAATACCTGCCGGGGTTTTGGCCGATGTGTTTGATTTATTGGCTTTTGAAATGGACTTTGAACGTGATGTTCGCGCGGGACAAAAATTTTATGTTTTATACGAAGAAAATTTTGCAGATGATAAAAAAATAGACAATGGACATGTGATAGCGGTTTCTTTTGAAGCATTACGCGGAAATGTTCGTATGTATCGTTTTGTAAAAAATGATGGTCATGTTGGATATTATGATGAAAATGGAAATGGTGCGATTAAATCTTTGAAACGAACCCCGATTAACAACGCAAAAGTGACGTCCGGGTTTTCTGGACGACGTAAACACCCGGTGTTGGGATTTACTCGTGCACACAAGGGGGTTGATTTTCGTGCTTCGACGGGAACGCCAATTCCGGCCGCTGGGGCTGGACGTGTAGTGGCACGCAGTTTTAATCGCGGACATGGTAATTATGTTAAAATTAGACATAATGGTACGTATGAAACTTTGTATGCACACATGTCCAGATTTGCCAAGGGTGTAAATGTCGGCACAACTGTGAAACAGGGACAAACGATTGGATATGTTGGTTCTACGGGGCTTTCTACTGGACCGCATTTACATTATGAAATTATAAAAAATGGGCAACATGTAAATCCTTTGACAGTAAAATTGCCCGCAATAGATAATTTAGATGCCAAAAATAAACCAATATTTATGGAATACAAAGCGCAGGTTGATGCGGTTATATCTTCGTTAAAGGATGACCCAAAACAAGTGGTCAGGTTATAATTGGTTTTAATTAAAACAAAATGCGCGATAGTTTCGCGCATTTTTATATTTATAAGGATATATTCGTATTAGAACAGATATTTAACCGCGCCACCAAAAATGTAACTTGTTTCGATATCATAATGTGAACGAGTCGGTATAAATATACGTGTCGTTGCAGACAATGTTAAAGATTTTGTTACTTCAAAATCTGCGCCTATTTTCATTACTGCAATCGGTGAATAGATTGTATCATCAGACAGTCCGGAATCTTTGTATTCCATTTTATATTCCATAGACCCAGCACCAACGCCAACGATTAAATCAATACGTTTTAATTTGTCACCGCTAAGGCGAATATAATTATCATACGTTGCGGTAAAATAAGAAGAACTTAAATCTGCAACTTTTCTGTCTGTGAATTTTTCTTCTACGTCACTTGTAGATGTGGTATCAACTGCCAATGTGAAACCACCATTATAGATTTGATTATGTGCACCGAAACGAATACCCGCTTCAAGTCCAAATGCAACGAAATCTAAATCTTCGGGCAAGTCAATTTGGCTGGCGCGTGCATAATCATCCATGGCATCAGAATAAACGAGTTCATTTAAACCAATTGTTGCACCAATAAATGGGCGAAATTCCAATGCATTTGCCCCAGCGACAGACAGTAATAATGCAGAAACACTTGTTAAAACAATTTTTGTTTTCATGTTTTTCCTCCTTTTGTGGTTATTCTTCGGTTGGAATTATAGTCCTTTTTTGCTTTATTACAATCTTTTTTATTTTTAATATGTTTTATCCCAGACCAACCCTGGAAAACATTTTCTTTGAAAATCAAGATATTGTTCGCAATTTGATGACGCGATTTGTTTTGCGCGTGGCGTGTTAAAATATTTTGAATTATATCCATAATTCCAAGATAGACGTGTTCTGTCCGCATCCCAAAGGCAAGCCGATATGTAATCAGGCGCGATATTTCCGATTGTGTGGTTTTCAACTGCAAAAATAATGGATTGTTGCATTTGATGTGTCAGGTTAAATTTTTTCATTATTTGTTTTGCCAAAGGAATTGCATTTTTCCCATGGTCAATATCAAAACCATCGTTGGTTCGTGCCATATCATGAAAAGCGCACGCGAATATAACTGGTAATATTTCTTGGTTTAATGATAATGCGTAATCTATGCCACGGAATACTACTGATGCAGTATGGGTATCTAGTCCGTGCATACCGTCTTTTTTTTGAGTACATTTTTCGGCAACCAAGGGATATATTTTTTCTTGGTATAAAGTGAAGTTGTTTTTTATTTTCAAAATATCTGGATCTAATAATGAATTCATGTTTTTCCTTTTTTGTGTTCTAACAAAAGGCATAATACAAAATAGGGGATTTGATAATTATTTTATATTTGTTTTTCAAATCTTGGTTTTCCGTTTATGGTTTCTTCCCACATTTTTAGAGGTCTGCACCATAGTTGGCCTTTGGGAAATTGGTCGGATTCATATAATGCTTTGTAAATTACCATATCTTCCAAAGTTTCTGAATTTTTTCCGATACCTATTACTTGATAGTTTTGGTGATTTTTATAATGTTTATAAATTGCTCCAATTTCCACCATGTTTTGTTTTCCCCTAGGCCTTTTTATCGTCTTTTGTTTTAAATTGCATATCATACAATAATTTGTATGCGCCACACTCATTTTTTAATAGTTCGTCATGCGTACCAGATTCAACAATTTGTCCGTCGTTGACAACTATTATTTTGCTGGCATTGCGAATTGTTGATAAACGATGCGCTATGACGAACACAGTTTTATCGTGCATAAGATTTTCTATAGCTTTTTGAACGACTGCTTCGGACTTGTTATCAAGTGCAGATGTCGCTTCGTCCAAAATCAATATCGGCGCGTTTTTCAAAAATGCACGTGCAATAGCAACACGTTGCTTTTGACCACCCGACAATAAAATGCCTCGTTCACCAATTTGTGTATCGATGCCGTCTTTTAATGTGGATAAGAAGTCATCCAAGTAAGCTAATTTTATTGCTTTGTTTAATTCTTCTTCGGTTGCATTTTCATTACCCAACATAATATTTTCGCGTATGGTTCCGCCAAACAAGAAATTGTCTTGGAATACAACTGCTATGTTTTGACGCAGGGATTTCAAAGTGAAATCACGAATATCGGTTCCGTCAACGGTTATGTTTCCACTTGTAACGTCATAAAAGCGCGGTAATAAACTTACAACTGTGGTTTTTCCACCACCCGAATTTCCAACGATGGCCAGAGTTTCACCATGTTTCACTGTAAAGTTTATATTTTTCAACACAGGGACATCTTTTATATATTCAAAACAAACGTCATTAAATCTAATTTGTTTGTGGGTTTTGGGCATTTCTATAGCGTGTGGCGAATTTTTTATTGTGGGTTTTGCATCCAATATGTCAAAGACTTGTTCAATAGCCCAAAAAGATACCAACACCGAATTATAATTGTTGCCTATGGTTTTTATTGGGGTATACAGCAAAATCAAAGATGTTAAAAATGACACAAATCCCCCGGGTGTCAGTTTACCAGTTAAAATCAAATATGAACCAAACCATAATGCTAACGCGATACCAATAGACGATATAATGTGCATCACGGGGGTTAACCAACGGGTTCTCTTGAATAATTTCATACTTAAATCAAAAGATTCATTTAAGACATTTATGTATCTGTTTTCTTGATATTTTTCAAGATTGTATGAAATGATTGTTTTATTCCCAGAATATGTTTCATTATATTTTGTTGTTAAACGGGCGCCCGCATCCATGCTTTTGTTCAACACAGGGGTTACACGTTTTTTTAATCGTGCCATTGGCAAGAAAGCGAATAATAATATTGTCACGCATACCAAAGCCAATTGCCATGAATTATAAAACAGCACGCAAATCAACGATACAGATGTGAAAAATTTTTGAACAAATGATTTTATGTTGCTTAATAATCCAGCGCATGCGGTATCCGCATTTCCACTGAATTTAACCAATATATCACCCGAATTTTTTGAATTGAAAAATTCTGTTTCAAAAGTAAGCATTTTTTTAAAAAGGTCAGCTTTTAATAGATTTGTGATTTTACCACCAACCCACGTATTTAGGTAATTCAGAATGTATGTTAAACCACCCTGGACACAGGTGAAACCAATAATCAGAATAGGAATATACCAACCAGCAGTTAGTGTTTTTTCAACCATAACCGCATCAGTATATGGCCTTATTGCCCAGGCGATAATTGCGTCCATCGATCCCACGGGAATAGCCAAAAGTAGTGTCAACAAAGCACGTCCCCAATATGGCTTTATGTATTTCCACATGCGTTTGTAATTTTTTACAAACATGTTTTCCAGGACTCTTTTTTTCATTGATTCAGACAATTTTTGCATTTTTTATCCATTTGTTGAATATGCCGTCATGGTAGTAAATTTGTGCATAATTGTCAATATTTCTATGAAAAAGCATTTTTTTGATTTTGTTCTTGCTTTTGCGCAGTGTTTTGTCCAAAATACACGCGGTTTTTTAACTAAAAATAATATACAAAGGAGATACCATGGCTAATAAATGGGTTTATACGTTTGGAAATGGTGCCGCCGAAGGTAGCGCAGATATGCGCAATCTGTTGGGGGGCAAGGGGGCTAATTTAGCAGAAATGAATTTGGTTGGTTTGCCGGTTCCTGCTGGGTTTACGGTGACAACTGACGTTTGCAGATATTATTATGATAACAATCAAACTTATCCGTCCGATTTAATGGATCAGGTTAAAGAGGGTATCTCTCATATTGAATCAATAATGGGTAAAAAATTCGCAGATATGGAAAATCCTTTGTTGGTTTCTGTTCGTTCGGGGGCGCGTGTTTCTATGCCAGGTATGATGGATACAGTATTAAATTTGGGTTTAAATGACGAAACGGTTAAGGCTTTGGCGAAATCTGCTAATAATGAACGTTTTGCGTATGATTCATATCGTCGCTTTATTATGATGTTTTCTGATGTTGTTTTGGGTGCTGATATTGATTTGTTTGAACATACTTTGGAACGTATGAAGGAAGACAAAGGATACAAAGTTGATACTGAATTGACAGCCGAAGATTTAAAAGATTTGGTCGAAAAATTCAAAGAAATCGGTGTCAAAATTGGTAAGGTGTTTCCGCAAGACCCATGGGAACAGTTAAAATTGGGTATCGGTGCGGTGTTTGGTTCTTGGATGTCCAAGAAAGCAATTACATATCGTAAATTGAATAATATTCCCGGGGATTGGGGAACCGCTGTGAATGTCCAAGCGATGGTTTTTGGAAATTCCGGCGAAGATAGTGCGACTGGTGTGTGTTTTTCACGTGACCCAGCGACTGGTGAAAATAGATTTTATGGCGAATATTTGATTAACGCCCAGGGTGAAGACGTTGTTGCTGGTATTCGTACTCCACAACCAATGGCAAAAGATGACAGCGGACGTATTTCTTTGGAAGAAGCCATGCCCGAAGTATACGGCGAATTGGTCGATGTTCGTAATAAATTGGAACAACACTACAAAGATATGCAAGATATGGAATTCACAATTGAACATAAAAAATTGTGGATGTTACAATGCCGTAATGGAAAAAGAACTGCGGCAGCAGCGGTACGTATGGCCGTAGAAATGGTAGAAGAGGGGCTGTTGACCAAAGAAGAAGCAATCTTGCGCGTGGGTGCAGACCAATTGAATCATTTGTTGCATCCTATGTTGGATCCAAAGGCTGAAAAGAAAGTTATTGCAACCGGGTTGCCTGCATCCCCAGGTGCCGCAGTGGGTCAGGCTGTGTTTAACGCAGAAGATGCCGAAGCCTGGAAAAAAGAGGGCAAAAAAGTTATGCTTATCCGCGTTGAAACATCCCCCGAAGATATTGCGGGTATGAACGCGGCCCAGGGTGTGATTACTGCGCGTGGTGGAATGACATCGCATGCTGCTGTGGTTGCGCGTGGTATGGGAACACCATGTGTGTCCGGTTCGCCAGATATTAAAATTGATTACGAAACAAAAACTATGAAAACCACTTCTGGGGTTACAATTCACGAAGGTGATTGGGTTTCCATTGATGGTGCCAAGGGACAAATTATCGAAGGTGCTGTTCCAACAGTATCTGTGGAATTGACTGGTAATTTTGGAACATTGATGAAGTGGGTTGATGAAATCAAAGATTTGACAGTCAAAGCAAATGCTGAAACACCAAAAGATGCAAAACAAGCACGCGATTTTGGTGCCGAAGGTATCGGTTTGGCACGTACTGAACATATGTTCTTTGACCCAAGCCGTATCCAAGATATGCGCGAAATGATTTTGGCTGATGACGAAGCGGGCAGACGTGCTGCGCTGGATAAATTATTGCCGTATCAAAAGGCAGACTTTGTTGAATTGTTCAAGATTATGGATGGTTTGCCAGTGACGATTCGTTTGATTGATCCACCGCTACACGAATTTTTACCGCATACCGAAGCTGATATGAAAGAATTGGCGGAACATATTGGTAAATCTGTGGAATTTGTGAAAGCCAGAGCGGAAGCATTACACGAACAAAACCCAATGTTGGGTCATCGTGGTTGCAGATTGGCTATTACATATCCTGAAATTTGCGAAATGCAAACACGTGCGATTTTGTTCGCTGCGATTGAATGCAAGAAAATGGGTGTCCAGGTTTATCCTGAAATAGAGGTTCCTTTGGTTGGTTCCAAAAAAGAAGTTGATATTGTTAAATCAGTTATTGATGCGACCGCTAATGCAGTGTTTGCTGAATCTGGTGAAACAATAGAATACAAAGTTGGTTCAATGATTGAATTGCCACGCGCCGCAGTTTTGGCAAATGAAATCGCTGAAAGTTGTGAATTTTTTGAATTTGGAACAAACGATTTGACCCAGACAACATTGGGTATGTCGCGTGATGATACTGGCAAGATTTTGGATGAATATCGTGCGCGCGGTGTTTATGTTGCCGACCCATTTGCTTCCGTTGATCAATTGGGTGTTGGATTGTTGATAAAAGATGCTGTCGCCAAAGCACGCAATACCAAGGGTGAAAATATTCACCTGGGGGTTTGTGGTGAACATGGTGGTGATCCAGAATCAATCGAATTTTTCCATAAATGTGGATTTAATTCAGTATCATGCAGTCCGTTCCGTGTGCCAATCGCACGTCTTGCGGCGGCCCAGGCGGCTGTGAAATTCCCACGCAAAAAATAATCCGCGTGTGGACAGAGGTAAAACCCCGACGAAAAGTCGGGGGTTTTGTTGTATGGATTTGTTTTGATTTTTATTCGCAATTCAATTTTTTTATTATAAAGAAAGAAGTTCCTTGGATTATTATATTAAACGCTGGATCAATGTGATTTCGTAGACATGATTCAAAAAATTGAGAATCTACTCCGTAATACGTATTCCAGTTATTGTTTCCTTTGTGGTATTGACAAGTATATTCTGGGGCGTTGCCACGAGGATCATAAATCCATAGAATGCGTTTATCTTGTCCGGCTATTTTGCAATTACAAGTGTAATAACCGCCTTCGTCTTTATATTTTGCACCAATTTTTTCGCAATATTCTTTATCTTTGTTATGATTATAGCATTTTCCAGTTTTATTATCACCGTAATCAAAAAAGCCGCCAGATTCGTTGCATTGTCGTTCTTTTAAAATGATAGTGTATGATACCGTTCCTACGGACATGTTATTTGGATTTAGTTATAATGTGTTTGTCTTAAATGACTTATAACCATTATTAACCACAGGAGAAAAAAATGGGAGCATTATTACACTACGTCTTGAAGCCGTTGTCTTTGATTGGGGCATTAAACTGGGGGTTGGTCGGATTTTTTCGATTCGATTTAGTTGCTTGGATTTTTGGTCCAATGACAATGTTATCCAGACTGGTATATGCCATTATCGGTTTGGCCGCTTTGATTTGGGCGTTTGTTTGGATTTTTGGCGATAAACCAACTTGTTCACATGAATATAGCAAACGTCGTAATTAAAAATAATCACTTGTATCTGATTCATTGATAGGGAATACCGTTTGGTATTCCCTGGTTGTAAAAATTTCTTTTTTATGGTATAATAAGCATCGCGAAAGTAGCAGGAGAGAGTTTTTTATTAAGAGGGATGATGACTTTCGCGGAAAATCTTTTGTTTGGGTTGTCCCATCATCCCTTGGTTTATATGTGTTGTAAAATTCGGTAAAAAAGCCTTTATTCAACAAGATATATTAGAATATCAATATATTGATACGAATCGTCACAAAGTTATCTATATTTTGATTTTTTTAGGTTTTTCGAATCGTTTTTTTTACCTTTTTTTGTATAATTAAATACAAAATGGACTTTGGTGTCCAAAATGTATACGAATCGGGTGTGTGAAAAACCTCCCAAACCCAGGAAAAATAAGGCTTTATTAAAATCAAGAAAAAAAAGCAAAAAAAAATTTTTTTTGATAATGAGATTCAGTATCAAATACTGTATATTGTGTCGTAGGAAATTAAAAATATACTATATATAGTGTTTTTGCCGAATCATAGGGGTTAAATTATGGCAACAAGTGAAAACGAAGTCAAAATACAGGTAGTGTCGACTTTGACATGTAAGTTGGAATCTATTAAAAAGCGTTCGGGCGAGGTTGTTCCTTTTGACGCAAAGAAGATTTTTGAAGCAATCAAGAAGGCTGTGGATGTTACGTGCGAAATATCTGATGCTGATATTGTGAAAGTTACCCAGGATGTGTTGAAACGTCTTGATAAGAAATATGTTGGTGAAACCCCAGATGTTGAAAATATTCAAGAAATTGTTATTCAAACATTGATGGATGCGCATGCATATAAGACCGCTGAATCTTATATTATATATCGCCAAAAACGTTCTGAAATTCGTAATTCTATGATTGATGCTGTCGAAGTTATTGGTGGCTATGTGTCAGAGGCAGACTGGCGTGTCAAAGAAAATTCTAATATTGGTTATTCGATTGGTGGTTTGATTTTAAGAAGCAGTGAACGGATGACCGCGGAATATTGGTTGAATTTGTATCCAAAAGAAGTTGCCGAAGCGCACAAAACTGCCGCGTTTCATATCCATGATTTGGGTTGGTTGACCGGGTATTGTGCAGGATGGTCTTTGCGGGAATTATTATACGAAGGATTCAACGGGGTAAAGGGATATTTACAATGTGCGCCGGCCAAGCACATGGCAACTGCGGTGTCGCATATGGTGAATTTTTTGGGAACGTTGCAAAATGAATTTGCTGGGGCCCAGGCTTTCTCGTCGGTTGATACATATTTGGCACCATATGTCAGATTGGATAAATTATCGTATGCTGATGTAAAGAATTCTATGCAGACATTGGTGTTTAATTGTTCTGTGCCATGCCGTTGGGGGACGCAGACACCATTTATTAACTTTACGTTCGATTGGACATGTCCAAAGGATTTACGTGAACAACATCCATTTGTTGGTAAAAAACAGGTTGATTTCACGTATGGTGATTTGCAGCCTGAAATGGACATGATTAACAAAGCGTTTATCGAGGTCATGACCGAAGGTGATGCACTGGGACGTCCGTTTACTTTCCCAATTCCTACATATAATATAACAGATGATTTCCCATGGGATCATCCAAATGTTAAGCCTTTGTTTGAATTGGCGGCAAAATATGGAATTCCTAATTTCCAGAATTTCTTGAATTCAGACCTTAATCCAACCGATGTGCGTTCGATGTGTTGCAGATTGCGCTTGGATGTGCGTGAATTATTGAAACGTGGTGGTGGATTGTTTGGTTCCGCTGAAAAGACTGGTTCTATCGGTGTTGTGACTATCAATTTAGCACGTTTGGGCTATACGCACAAGGGCGACCGCGAAGGTTTATTCCGTGAATTAAAGCGTTTATTGGATTTGGCTCGTGATTCATTGGAAATTAAACGTAAAATTATTACCAAGAATCTTGAACATGGACTGTATCCGTTTACAAAACGTTATCTGGGCAGTTGGAATCATCATTTTTCGACCATTGGTGTAAATGGTGCGAATGAAATGGTTATGAATTTCACAAATGGTTCCGATAATATTGCCACTGTGTTCGGTAAAAATTTAGTCTTGGATGTGATGGATTTCATCAGATCTAATTTAGTCGAATACCAAGAAAAGACCGGGAATTTGTATAATTTAGAGGCAACACCAGCCGAAGGTTGTGCATATCGTTTTGCAAAAACTGATAAAAAGAATTTCCCTGATATCATAACAGCGGGAACGCCTGATGCGCCATATTATACTAATTCGACTCAATTGCCGGTGTATTTCACTGATGATCCGTTTGTCGCATTGGAACATCAGGAAGAATTGCAACGTAAATATACTGGGGGGACAATGTTGCACCTGTATATGGGCGAACCTGTGTCTTCTGGTGAAGCGGCTGAAAAGATTGTGCGGACTATATTTGAAAATTACAAGGTGCCATATATGACATTAACACCGACCTTTTCGATTTGTCCGAAACATGGTTATTTGCCGGGGGCGCATGATTTCTGTCCAAAGTGTGATGCAGAAATCGTCGCAAACAGCAATGATTTAAAATGCAATTGTGATAAATAATAAAAAACAATAACAAAAAAAAGAAAAGGAGAGTAAAAATGAACCCACAACAAAGAACACCTTGCGAAAAATTTTCACGTGCAATGGGATATATCAGACCAGTTAGCAACTTTAATACCGGAAAATATGCTGAATTTTGTGAACGTAAAACATTTACAGAAGAAAATTCATTGACAGCGGGTGCTCGTCATGCAGAATTGATGAAGAAAGCCGCTTAAAATATGGGTTCATAAATCAATGAAACAAATACAAATCGGCGGTCTGGTTTCCTTTACTACTATTGATTTTCCGGGAAAACTGGCCGCTGTATTATTTTTGTGTGGTTGCCCGTTTAGATGTGTGTATTGTTCAAATCCGCACCTGATTCCTGTGGCGGATGGTGAATATGATCCAGATAAAGTTTTTGATTGGATAAAAAATCGTGTCGGAAAATTAGAGGGTATAGTTTTTTCCGGGGGCGAAGCGTTAATGCAAGCGGACGCAACAATTGATTATATGCGTCGTGTGCATGATTTGGGTTTTGCAATTGGTCTGCATACCAATGGTTTTTATCCGGATTTATTAAAAAAAGTTTCTGATGTTGTCGATTGGATTGGGCTTGATTTCAAGGCGACACGTGCGCGATATAAAGAATTGACTGGATTGGATATTGCATACGATCGTATGATTGAATCTTTGCAATATTGGGTATCAACGGGGCGTGGATTGGAAGTGCGCACAACTGTTGATCCTTGTTTTGTCAGCAAAGATGATTTGTTGGAAATTGCACAGATTTGTTCGGATATGGGCGTGAAAAATTTTGCAGTGCAAAAATATACCCCATATCACGAATGTGACTGTGGTTGTAGGCATGAACACAATGAAACGACACACCCAGAAACAACCGAAGCCGACCGCAGTCAATTTTTTACAGATGAAAATTTAAAATCAAAAATAAATTCAATGTTTGAAACAGTTGTTTGGCGCGATAAATAGAATAATAAAAAACACCCGTTTGGGTGTTTTTTGATTAACGTTCTTGGAATCGTATAATTGATGATTCTAAGATGTGGTTTCCTTTGAAGGTTATACTTGAGCTTATCCCTGGGCGAAGTATTATTTCTTTTAAATCGGTGGGGTTGATTGATACAAGAATGTCTACTTCTTTGGTTATCCCAGTCAAATCAAGCGTTTTAATTCGTGCAATCTCGCTTCTGAGTGCCCTAAATTCTTTTGCGTGCATGTTGGATGTGTCAAAATTTAATGTGGAATTGGAACAACAGATGTAGTCACAATTTTGTGTTTGTAATTTCAGTTCAGAGCCAAAATCTATTGTATCGAACATGACAGATTTAGCACCGGTTATATGCGTGGATTGGTTACTTTCAAATATTACTTGTTTAAATTTGATCTTGTCACAATCGGTTATTTGTATTTTTGATTGTGGGCGAAAAATTGTATCATATCCGATAAAAACAACGGATTTAAACCCAGATAAATTTATATTTTGGACAGCACTAAAATCGCAATTAAAAAAGCACACAGTATCGGTATCAGATTTAGCGTTTTTGGTAAAGTTCGGAAATTGGAACCTGGATTGTTTGTAATCCAATGTATATAGTTGTTGTTTCATTATTGACCTTTCGTGAATAAATATTGTTTGCTTTTTGATTAACGTTCTTGGGTAATTGGTTCTAAGATTTCTCGTGCACCGTACACATAATCAATGTACTTTTTTAGCCCTTGTTGATAATCATTTCTTTTAAACCAAAAACATTTGAAGTATGAAGCAGAAATTCTTCAGTTATACCGGTCAAATCAAGTGTTTTGATACGTGCAATTTGTGATGCGCATATCTCAAATTTTTTGGTGTGCATGTTGGATGTGTCAAAGTTTAATTCAGAGCCATTATATGCAACTGTACCACATTTATGTGTTTTTAATTTCATTTGGTATGTAGAGTGTACATCATCAAAAGTGACAAATTCTGCACTGGTTATATTTAGTGTGCTTTGTTCGTTTTGAAATGTCACTTTTTCAAATCTGATACTTTTACAGTTGGTTATTTCTATTTTTGATTGTGGGCGAAAAATTGTATTATATCCGATAAAAACAACGGATTTAAACCCAGATAAATTTATATTTTGGACGGCACTAAAATCACAATCGAAAAATATCGCCTCATCTGTATTGTTTTTTATCAGTCTTGTAAAATTCGGATACCGAAATGTATATTTTTGATATTTCATTATTGACCTTTTGAGATTAATTCTATACGTAAACTATAAAATGTCAATAAATTTGTAGAAAAATTTTTGCAAATTTTATTTGAAAAAACGTAGTTTGTCTGATAGTGATTATTATCATTGATATAGTATGTAGGGGTTTTTTCAGATGAAAAAATGGTTTGCGTTTGTTGCGCTGTGGTTGTTTGGCGCGATAAATAGAATAATAAAAAACACCCGTTTGGGTGTTTTTTGATTAACGTTCTTGGAATCGTATAATTGATGATTCTAAGATGTGGTTTTCTTTGAAGGTTATACTTGAGCTTATCCCTGGGCGAAGAATTATTTCCTTTAAATCGGTGGGGTTGATTGATACAAGAATGTCTACTTCTTCGGTTATCCCAGTCAAATCAAGCGTTTTAATTCGTGCAATCTCGCTTCTGAGTGCCCTAAATTCTTTTGCGTGCATGTTGGATGTGTCAAAATTTAATGTGGAATTGGAACAACAGATGTAGTCACAATTTTGTGTTTGTAATTTCAGTTCAGAGCCAAAATCTACTGTATCGAACATGACAGATTTAGCACCGGTTATATGCGTGGATTGGTTACTTTCAAATATTATTTGTTTAAATTTGATCTTGTCACAATCGGTTATTTGTATTTTTGATTGTGGGCGAAAAATTGTATCATATCCGATAAAAATAACGGATTTAAAACCAGATAAATTTATATTTTGGACGGCACTAAAATCGCAATTGAAAAATATCGCCTCATCTGTATTGTTTTTTATCAGTTTTGTAAAATTCGGATACCGAAATGTATATTTTTGATATTTCATTATTGACCTTTTGGGATTAATTCTATACGTAAACTATAAAATGTCAATAAATTTGTAGAAAATTTTTGCAAATTTTATTTGAAAAATGAATAATTTCTGATAGGATTATAGTCGTTATTGTGTAGGAGTTTTTTGATGAAAAAATGGTTCGTTGTGTTTGTTTTGATGCCGGTGGTTGCCTGGGGTGGGGATGATTGTGCAACGCGGCGGACCGTCCCAGAAGCAGAACAATCATTACAAGATATTATTGAATTGGGATTATGTCGAAATCCCCAGACTGCGGCGGCATACCAATCTTTGCGGTCAAGTCATTTTAATAAAAATGCGGGGTATGCGAATTATTTGCCATCTGTTTCTGCGGGGGTAAATGCGAATAAAAATTTTGCACAAAGTGATGATGCTTTGAATAAAAATTATGATTGGTCATATGGCGCATCTATTTCGGCTTCGTATTTGATATTTGATTTCGGTAAACGAACCGCCGATATGAATCAGTTAATTTCTGCGTATCGTGCTGCGGGGTTTGATTATAGTGAAACTGTTCAAAATTTTGTTTATGGATTGGTTGGTTCTTATTATGAATTGTTAAAGGCTGATGCGGATGTTGTGGCTGCTCAATCTGCGCTTACTGTGGCACAGACGGCATACGATACGGCATCGAAAAAGTTTAAGGCCGGGGCGGTAGCCAAAGCCGATGTATATAAATCTGAAACAACGTTGGCAAGTTCTAAACTGGCGTTGGAACGCGCGAAAAATAATCGTGAAATTACCAAGGCTACTTTGTTAACAAAACTTTCGTTTCCAGCGGACCAAGAAATAAAGATTGCCGATATGTCATCGTCTTTTGGAAGTGATGCTGAAAATGAAAGTATTGATGAATTGATAAGAATAGCCAGGGAAAAAAGACCTGATTTATTAAAAGCGCGTGCAAACAAAGATGCGGCGTGGCACAAAAGAAATAGTGCTTTGTTAAGAAATTTACCGTCTATTTCGGCAAGCGCTTCGGTTGGGTGGAATGATGATAAATTTTCAGATGTTGTTGAAACAAATTCTCATAAGACAACTGGTTCGATTGGAATACGGGCATCGATGCCGCTTTTTGCAGGGTTTGCAAATATGTATGGATTACGGGCGGCTGAATCTGATTATGAACGCGCTAAATATAATGAACAGAGTGTTTCAAACGAAGCGATGATGGATGTTTTTACTGCATACCAGAATTATAAAACTGCACGGACTGTGTTGACGCAAACAGAATCTTTGTTGAAATCTGCGACCGAAACAGAACGTGTGACATCGGGTATGTATCGGGTTGGACGTGCGACTATGTTGGATTGGCAGACATCGCAGTCTGAATTGGTTAATGCACAAAAGCAACACAATGCTGCGAAATATGATTTGTTCGTAAAACGTGCAGCGGTGGCGTTGTCTATTGGTGATTTGAAATCTGAATTAGAAAAGGAAGATTAAATGAAAAAGAAAAATTGGTTGCTGCGTCATAAATGGATGGTTGCAACGATTGTAATCGTTGTTTGTGGTATTTTTGTTTTTAAACCACAAAGCAAAGCCGGTGGAACAAAAAATTATGTAACAGTAAATATAACGCGTGGAAATTTGTCACAAACTGTGACTGCAACGGGGGAAATAATGCCGTTGAATACTGTTAGTGTTGGGTCGCAGGTTTCGGGGACTATTGAAGAGTTATATGTCGATTATAATTCCAAAGTTAAGCGTGGTGATTTGTTGTTGAAAATTGATACTTCGGTTTTGCAATCGTCTGTTGATGAAGCCAAGGCTTCGTTAACGTCTGCACAGTCCCAATTAAAATATGCTAAATCGGAATATGAACGAAATAAATCGTTATATAATGATGGGTATATTTCACGCGCTGAAATGGAACAATCGGAAACAACTTTTGAACAAGCAGAACAACGTGTTAAACAACAGGAATATACGTATAATCGTGCTGTGACAAATTTGGGATATGCTACTATTACGTCGCCGGTTGATGGAACTGTGATTTCACGCAAAGTGGACAAAGGACAAACGGTTGCTGCTTCGTTTCAGACGCCGGATTTGTTTGAAATAGCCGAAGATTTAACAAAAATGCAAATTGAAACGTCTGTATCCGAAGCGGATATCGGTGTTATCAAAGAAGGTCAGGCGGTTACATTTACTGTGGACGCATATCCAACACAAATTTTTGATGGGTCTGTGCGTCAAATTCGTTTGTCGCCAACGACAACTTCTAATGTCGTTGTTTATACAGTTGTGATTGATGTGGATAATTCTGATTTGCGTTTAATGCCGGGAATGACCGCTTTTGTTACAATCATAGTTGATGCAGTTAAAGATGTTTGGAAAGCACAAAATTCTGCATTTTTGTTGCGTTCATTTGATGAAATTGTTGATGTTCCGAACAAAGAAATGACACCTGATAAATATTTAGCGATAAAACGTGGTAACGATGTGGTTTTTGTTACTTATACCAAAGGATTAACTACTGCAACAGAAACGCAGATTGTGTCTGACGAAATAAAGGCAGATGATAAAATCATAGTTGGTTATATGGGTCAGGCATCCAAAGCCAAAAAATCTACGCAACGTGGCGGTATGATGGGCGGACCGGGTGGTGGACCGCGCTAATAAATGTGGATAAAATAAAGATGAAACAGAATCCTATTATATCAATGAAAAAAATCTGCAAAACCTTTCCGCTGGCGGTTGGTGGTGAACAGCAGGTTTTGTTTGATATAACTTTTCAAATAAATCCTGGTGAATTTGTCGCGATTATGGGACCAAGTGGTTCTGGGAAATCGACTTGTATGAATATAGTGGGGGCATTGGATACGCCAACTAGCGGTTTATATGAATTGTATGGCAAAGATATATCTATGTTATTGCCGGATGAATTGGCGCGTGTTAGAAATGAATACATTGGTTTCGTATTTCAGAATTTTAATTTATTACAGAAACGTAACGTGTTAGATAATGTTATGTTGCCTTTGATGTATCGTGGATTGCCAATGGCAGAACGTCAAAGACGTGCGCGCGAAATGTTAAAACTGGTGGAACTTGAAAAGTTCGAAACTTATTACCCCACGCAATTATCGGGCGGAATGAATCAACGTGTCGCAATAGCGCGTGCGTTGGCGGGAAATCCAAAGATTATATTGGCTGATGAACCGACTGGGGCTTTGGATTCAAAGATGGGTAACGAGATTTTAAAATTCTTTGAAAAATTAAATAAAGAATTAGGAATAACTATTATTATGATAACTCATGAATTTGAAATTGCACAATATGCAAAACGAATAATTCATATTTATGATGGTCACATAGTTTATGATGGTGTGGTTCCAAAAAATGAATCTGTGTTGATAAAATCAGAACAAAGGTTAAATAAAAAATGACTTTTTATGACATAGCGCATGAAGCATGGATTTCAATAAGTGGTAATAAAATGCGGTCTTTTTTGACTGTGTTGGGGATTGTTATTGGAATTATGGCTGTGGTTATAATGGTTGCTGTGGGGGAAACAGTCCAGCAATCTATTACTGACCAATTTTCATCACTGGGGACGAATACTATTATGATACGTGCTGGGGCTGCACAAAGTGCGGGGGTACGTGGTGGAAATCGTATGACGTTAACTATGGAGGATGCAGAATATATAAGTCGTTTGCCGGATGTTGCTGCGGTGTCCCCGGTTGAAAATGGTTCCGCTCAGGTTGTATATGGAAATAAGAATTGGTCCACGTCAATGGTTGGGGTGTATCCGGGTTATGCAACCGTTCAGAATATCGAAATGGAATACGGGGCTTTTTTTGATTCATCCGCGGTTCGTAATGCATCAACGTATGCGATTATTGGACCGGAAACCGCCGAAGAATTAGGAATGCCTAAAAATCCAGTTGGTGAAATAATTCGTATTCGTAATACCCCGTTAACAGTTATTGGTGTGACCAAGGCAAAAGGTGATTCCGGTATGGGGTCTCAAGATGATATGGTTTTGGTTCCTATAACTACTATGAAAAAGCGTATGTATGGGTCGCGTTTTCCAAATGCTACACAAATGATTGCTTTGAAATTATATCAAGATGCTGATAATAATATTGTTTCTGACCAGATAACGTCTTTGTTGCGACAACGTCATAAATTAAAAGATTCTGATAATGACGATTTCCAAATTACAGATATGAAACAAGTCATGGAAACAATGAATACTGTGACGGGGTATTTGACATTGTTGTTGATATCTATTGCAGCAGTATCTTTGTTGGTGGGGTCTATTGGTATTATGAATATGATGTTGGTTTCTGTGGCTGAACGAACACGCGAAATAGGAATTCGCAAAGCCATCGGTGCACAAGAGCGCACAATAATTACGCAATTTTTGTCTGAATCAATATTGATATCTTTTATTGGTTCTTTGTTTGGTTTAATTCTTGGTGTTGGATTGGCGCAGGGGGTCGGGCGTTTCGTTTTGAAATATAATGTTCCATTTAGTATCTGGCCCGTGGTTGTTTCTATTTCGGTTGCGATAGTTGTTGGATTGGTTTCGGGTGTTATGCCTGCGATTAAAGCGGCTAAATTAAATCCGATTGATAGTTTACGTTATGAATAACAGGGTGTGTCTGCAATACTTGCATTTTTGTTTTTTCATGATACAATGAGCCTTGCCGTTTAACTATTTTAATGGAGTTTTATTATGTCAGAAAATATAGATTATAGTCAGATTAACACTTGGCCTTTTCAAGAAGCACGCAAAATATTGGCACGTATCGGTAATAAAACCCCGGCAAAAGGATATGTTTTATTTGAAACAGGTTTCGGACCGTCCGGACTGCCGCATATCGGCACTTTTGGCGAAGTAGCACGTACAAGTATGGTTCGGTGGGCTTTTTCAAAAATTTCTGATATTCCGACACGGTTAATCGAATTTTCGGATGATATGGATGGTTTGAGAAAAGTGCCGACTAATATTCCAAATCAAGAAGAAATGGAAAAATATATTGGGTGTCCATTGACAGGTGTTCCAGATCCGTTCGGAAAATACGATAGTTTTGCTGCACATAACAATGCTATGTTGCGTGATTTCTTGGATAGTTTCGGATTTGAATATGAATTTATGAGTTCCACAGAGATGTATAAGTCTGGGAAATTCAATGATGCTTTGTTGAAAATCTTGGCACATTATGATGAAATTATGAAAATTATGTTACCAACACTTGGCGAAGAGAGACGTCAAACTTATAGTCCGATTATGCCTATTTCTCCGTCAACTGGACATGTATTACAGGTTCCATTGTTGTCTGTTAATGCAGAAAAGGGAACGGTGACATTTGTTGATGAAGATGGGACAACTGTTGAACAATCTGTTTTAGATGGCAAGGCTAAATTACAATGGAAAGCCGATTGGGCAATGCGTTGGTTGGCGTTGGATGTTGATTATGAAATGTGTGGCGCTGATTTGACGGATTCTTATAAATTATCGGGTCAAATTGTTCGGGTTATTGGTGGAAAACAGCCTGATAATTTAACGTATCAATTGTTTGTTGACGAAGCAGGGCAAAAAATATCAAAAAGCAAAGGTAATGGAATCACAATTGAACAATGGTTAACCTATGCTAATCCAGAAAGTCTGGCTTTGTTTATGTATACAAAACCTACAACCAGCAAGCGTCTTTATTTTGATGTTATTCCACGTAATGTTGATGAATATTATCAATATCTGAATTCGTATGATAAACAAAATGACACTGAAAAAATGACTAATCCAGTTGTTTATATTCATCGTGAACGTGGTGTGCCAGATGGTCGTATGCCAATCACATACAATTTATTGTTGAATTTGGCAAGTGCGGCCAATACTGAACGCATAGAAGATATGTGGGGATATATAACTGCTTATAATCCGGGTTTGACACCTGAAAATAATCCCGAATTAAATAAAATGGCTGGTTATGCAGTGCAATATTTTCATGATTTTGTAAAACCAAACAAAAAATATCGCGAACCAACTGACCGGGAACGTGAAATATTGCGTGATTTATCCGATGGATTAAAGCAGTTTGTTGGAAAACGTGGTATTGACAAAGATTTAGAAACGTTCTGTTATGATATTGGTAAAAAATATTATGAACCATCTGAATTGCGTAATTTCTTTGGCATGTTTTATAGCGTGCTTTTGGGGCAAGAAAGTGGTCCACGTTTACCGAATTTCATTTTGATTTACGGGGTTGAAAAAACTATCCAAATGATTAACGATGTTTTGAATAAATAAAGAAATGTTTTTGTAAAATAAAAAACCGTCCGACTGGGCGGTTTTTTTTGTTTGGTATAAAATGTTATTTTCTGGATGCGAAAAACAGCGCAACCAGCCATCCGATAAACAACCAACCGAACAGCAAAAGACTGCATCTTATACGCAATTTTTCATATTTATCACGTTCGTTCATCGCTGCCAGATAAGCAGGTGCCAATATTATGCACACCAAGACAATGACAGCGACAACATGTTTAACGATCGATAAAACGTTTATGTCCAAAGACATTTTTTATATTCCGTATTTTGCGTCTTTCCCCAATTCTTCTTCTATGCGGATTAGTTGGTTATATTTCGCCATTCTGTCCGTTCTGGACATGGAACCAGTTTTGATTTGACCCGCGTTTGTTGCAACGGCTAAATCAGCAATTGTTGTGTCTTCGGTTTCACCACTGCGGTGAGAAATTACAACACCATATTTTGCATCTTTTGCCATTTTTATAGCACGTAATGTTTCTGTCAAAGAACCAATTTGGTTCACTTTGATAAGTATCGCATTAGCAACCCCGTTGTCAATTCCTTTTTTCAAACGAATCGGATTTGTAACGAACAAATCATCACCAACCAATTGGCATTTATCACCAATCGTATTTGTTAATTTTTTCCATCCATCCCAATCTTCTTCGGCTAAGCCATCTTCGATTGAAATAATAGGATAATCAGAAATCAATTTTTCATAAAATTTAATCATTTCATCAGATGTTTTTTCTGTACCTTCGAAATGATAAATACCATCTTTGTAGAATTCAGATGATGCAACATCTAATCCAATTGAAACTTGGTCACCGGGAATATATCCAGCCGCGCGAATCGCTGCAACAATTGTATCCAGTGCTTCGTGACATGTGTTAAAGTTTGGTGCAAAGCCACCTTCGTCACCAACGTTGGTGCTGTGTTTATCTGTTTTTAAAATCTTTTTTAAATTATGGAAAATTTCAGAACCCATACGAATCGCAGATACTTCGTCTGTTGCGCCATTTGGAATAATCATAAATTCTTGCGCATCCAGACCATTATCAGCGTGTGCACCACCGTTTATGATATTCATCATCGGACGTGGCAATATATGTGGATTAGATTCACCGAATATGTTGGCTATGTGTTTATATAATGGAATATGTTTTGCGTTTGCAACCGCATGAGCAACAGCTAATGACACAGATAAAATTGCATTTGCACCCAATTTATCTTTGTTTGGTGTTCCGTCCAAAGCCAACATTTTTTCATCGATTTCAGTTTGATTTTCACCGTTCATACCAATCAAAGCAGGGGCTATGATTTCATTAACGTTTTTGACTGCTTTTGATACACCTTTGCCCATATAGGAATTTCCACCATCACGTAATTCCAATGCTTCAAAAGAACCAGTTGATGCACCAGATGGAACCGATGCGCGACCAAAGGCGCCACCAGCCAGTGTTACATCACATTCAATTGTTGGGTTACCGCGTGAATCCATAATTTGACGAGCGCGAATTTTATCAATAGAAAACATAAATTTTTCTCCTTTATTTTTTTGTTCTTGTTAAATTTGATTTTTACATAGTGAAATTTTCGCCAAGATAAACTTTTTTAACCATTTCATCTTTGACGATTTCATCGGTTGTTCCATGTTTTAAGATTTTGCCATCATGCAGAACATAACTGCGGTCGGTGATACCCAATGTTTCGCGGACATTATGGTCCGTGATAATCACCCCCAACCCCCGATGCTTTAATTGCGATACCAGTGATCGTATTTCATTTACAGCAATTGGGTCAATACCCGCAAATGGTTCGTCCAATAAAATAAATTTAGGGTCATTAGCCAACGCACGTGCGATTTCAACACGACGGCGTTCACCCCCAGAAAGGGACGTTGCAGGATTTTTTCTTAAAAAATCAATTGAAAATTCATTTAACAATGCATCTAATTTTTCATTACGCTTTTCGCGATTTGGTTCAACAACTTCCAAAATAGCCATGATGTTGTCTTCGACCGATAGTCCGCGGAATACGCTGTTTTCTTGGGGTAAATATCCGATGTGTAAACGTGAACGTTGATAAAAAGGCAAATGTGTTATATCTTGGGAATTTAAAAATATTTGTCCGCTGGATGCCGCCAATTGTCCAGTTATACAATAAAAAGCGGTTGTTTTTCCAGCACCATTTGGCCCCAACAATCCAATAGATTCACCCTGTTTAGCAATCATAGAAATATCGCGCAACACAGTTCTTTTGCCATAATTTTTTGATAAATGTTCAACACGCAATACAGAATTTTTTATCATAATCTTATCACCAATTTTTCAGTTTGTATTTTATCACCATTACTGGAATTTACACGAACATTCCCAGTTAGTGTTAATATTTTTTCTTTGTGATTAAATTGCCCCGATTTGGCGGAAATTTTGTCGGTAATTTTTCCTTTGTCAGTATTTCTGGTGACGGTTCCAGATGGTTGTTCAAGAAAAACTATATCTGGTTTTTTATATTCTTGGTGTCCAGATACGGCATGAATTTTAAAAGGATTGTTATCTTTGTCCGTACCAACAAAAGAAGCATTTGTCATTTTAAACTGGTTAGACACAACATCGCGCATATTTATAGCCGTTATTGGGGTCCACAAAATTTGTTTTGTAAAAAATGGCGCGGCAACCAGCACAGCAATCATAACCAATCCCCAACCGGTGAAAAAGAATTGCCATAAACGAGTAAGGCGTTTATGTTTCGTTATGATTATAAAATTGCGACGATTTTGTTCCATGATGGATAGTTTATATGTTTAAAAATAAAAATGCAATTTTTATATTTATATGGTCCTTTTTTTGTGATATAATGCCAGGCAAGAGAGATGAAAAAAATATTATCAATTTTTGTCGCCTGTGTCTTTTGTGCGCCGTCTTTGTCGATGGGGGCGGTTACTGTTAAGAAAGCTGCGCCAGTTGCCACCAAAAAGGCAGAGCCAATGGATTCTGCAACTAGTTTATTGCCAACGGTAATAGGGTTGGTTGGTGATGTAAAGGCTTTAAAGGCACAACAGGAACAATTAAGCGCGGATTGTATTCCAACTGGTGACGATTTGAATACTGTTAATAATTTGGTAAAAGAATGGGCTAAGATTGGCGAAACGGATGCGACAAGTATGGTGTCTGGTTTGGGTGGGCCGTGCGGACCGTCTGGTAAAAATAATGCCGATAGTATGTATGCAAATTCAATGCAGTATCTTGAAGGAAACGATTCGTGTTATGTTGAATTTGATACGGATTCGGATAAAGGTATGGTGTGGCAAAATTTCCCACGTGCCACGTATGCAAAGATTTGTAATGGTTCTGATACTAAAAATTGCAAGCATGTTTCAAACATCTATGATGTTTTTGGAAAAATTTCGTTTAGTGATGAAGACTTTGTTAAATCAGAGGCGTCAAAAGTTGCTAAGTTGAAAGAAAAAATGGAAAAGTGTGCTCCGCATAAAATCAATGCAGCAAAGCGTGAATTGTTTGGCGGATTTTTGACAAAGACACTTGGTAATGTCGGTCAATCTAGTGGGGCAGCGGGAACATCTGCGGTTTTAGAGGCTGTTTCGTCAATGGGTGGTTCCGGAAATTTACAATCTATTTTGCCGTCACTTGGGCAGATGGCGACACAGACTTTGGAAAAATAATTAAAGAATTTTTTCAAAATGTATTTTTGTGTTTCTTTTTTTGCTTTACTCAATTTTTAAAAATCTGTATAATTAAAGGGATATCGATAAGGAAAGGGATTTTGTTATGAAAAACAAGTATTTTCTGTATGGTTCATTGTTTGTTGTTTGTTCTTTTTTAGCGGGATGTGCCGGAACTTCGCACAATGAAGATACTGGTGAATATGCTACACCGACGGTTGATTATGTTGAACAATTGGACGTGTATAGCGCCCCGCATAAGGATTCTTTCCTTAATCAATTGGCTATGAATTATCGTTCGTATGCAATTTATAATGCCAGAACCAGTGGATATCCTGATATTGGTGAATTGTTTGCACAAAAGGCTGTGGGGGCTTTTTCTGGGGAAAATCCTTTCCCGGAAAGTTTGGATAACTGGAATATTGGTTCGCAAAGTGAAAGATTTGAGATTTATAATGCCTATAATGAATTGATGGATGAATTGAAAACTGATGCTATTTATTATCAACCTAATTTAACAGCAGAAGCCCAGGCAAAATTTGATTGTTGGATATCTGCGGCGGCAAGCGGTCAGAATGCAACTGCCCAAGAATGTAAAAAACGTTTTGTTGCTACAATTCAGGCTTTGCGTGAATGTATGGAAGGACGTGGCCCAGCACCAGTAAAGGTTAAATCTGAAACAATTGGTACCCAAACTGTGGCGGCATCTTCTGGGCGGGTTAAGGAACAATATTATCCAGAAACGTACGGGTTGGCGGCTATGTCTGGTTCGTCCAGGGCTCGTGATGGTATGATAATTGTTAATAATGTCAATATACCGGCTAATTTAGTCCAGGTAGTGCCTGTTCCGGCAAGTAATCCTGCTCCGACTCAGGTGGCTGTGCCGCAACAACAACCGGTAATATTTAATCAAAATATTTATGGTGTTGGTGATAATTCGGGAAATAAATCTGAAGATGATACAGAACGTGTCTGGGAAGAGGTTGTTGTTGAAGAAGAAATCCCGGTGGAAGAACCTGCACCCCGTGAAGAGGTCAAAGAAATACCGACTTTGGATACAGAATATGTATCACGTGATGAATTTATAAATATTATGATGGCTATGCGTGACGATTTGATGGCTATCAATAAACGTCTTGATTCAATGGACAGGGTGCCTGTGCAGAACAATGAAAAAACTATAATCAAGGTGCAACAGATTCCGCTTGAACCAAAACAACATGTTATGGAAGAAATTTTTGAAATCCGTTTCGATTTTGATAAAGCGACTATTAAGCCTGAATATGAAGATTTAATCAGAAAGTTGGCGAGTACAACCCAGGCAAATAAGAATATCAAAGTAACTGTGGTCGGGCATACGGATACCGCTGGGTCAAGCAATTATAATTATGCGCTTGGTGGGCGTCGTGCCGAAGCAGTACAAAAAATGTTGATTAGTTATGGAATACCGTCATCACAAATTATCGCCGTTTCTGCTGGCGAAGAGGATTTAAAAGTTCAAACACCTAATAATACGCCTAATGCTGAAAATCGTCGCGTGCGCGTTGTGAAAGAGGTACATTATACCGAACAACCGAAAGCTGCGCCGATAGTGGTAGAGGAATATCAAGAGGTGGATGAACCTTGCGAAGATTGCGAGGAGTTTTAAGTACTAAAAATAATTGACAAAATATGCTTGACAAATTTTTTTAGTTTGGTATGTTTTGTCTATTACCAGAGAGATGTTATTGAAAAGGTAAACATATGGACAAGAAAGATATATTTGAAAAAAAGACCGCCGGAATTGTTTCTGGGATGACTGCTGCTAGATTCAGAAATGCTACCGGTGTTGAACGCAAAAAGGTTGATTTAGCTGGTATATTTAGGGAACGTAATATCCGGTTATAGTCTTTTTCTGTTGATCGCTTGACTTATATTTATATTTTTGGTATAATACCCTTAATAATAGGTGCCAGAGGTCTTTGGCGCCATCTCCAAAAAAGGTTTTTTTATGCACGTAAATGAATTAAAGACAAAGTCACCTCAACAATTGTTGAAGATGGCGGAAGATATGGGAATTGAAAATCCATCACAATTAAATGTGCAACAGTTGCGTTTTGCTGTTATGCGCGTGTATGCTGCGGACAAGGATGTTGTTTTAATTGGTGACGGGGTTTTGGAACGTATGCCGGATGGGTTCGGTTTTTTGCGCGCCCCGGAAAGTAATTATTTGGCTGGGCCTGATGATTTATATGTTTCGCCCGTTTTAATTAAAAAATATGGTCTTAAAACCGGTGATTATGTCGAAGGTCAAATCCAGGCACCGCAAAATGAATCTGAACGTTATTTTGCTCTGGAAACCATAGAACGTGTTAATGGTGATAGCCCTGAAAAATTGCGTCATCGGGTTTCGTTTGATGATATGACACCACTTTATCCAGATGAAATGTTAAAGATGGAAGTTGAATCCGATACAGACAAGGGCCGTAATTTGTCTGCGCGTGTTATTGATTTAATTTCACCAACTGGCAAAGGTCAACGTTCGCTTATCGTTGCACCACCAAGAACTGGTAAAACAGTCATGTTGCAAAACATAGCTCATTCGATTGCGACTAATTATCCGGATGTGAAATTGATAGTTTTGTTGATTGATGAACGTCCAGAAGAAGTGACTGATATGCAACGCAGTGTTCGGGGCGAAGTTATTTCTTCCACTTTTGATGAACCTGCAACGCGCCATATCCAGGTGGCTGAAATGGTTATCGAAAAGGCTAAACGTCTGGTAGAGGCTGGACAAGATGTTGTCATATTGTTGGATTCTATTACACGTTTGGGTCGTGCGTACAATACGGTTGTTCCATCCAGCGGTAAAGTTTTGACCGGTGGTGTTGATGCTTATGCATTACAACGTCCAAAGCGATTTTTCGGTGCTGCTCGCAATATAGAAGGCGGTGGTTCGTTAACTATTATCGCGACTGCTTTGATTGATACCGGGTCAAAAATGGACGAAGTTGTTTTTGAAGAGTTCAAAGGAACTGGAAATAGCGAAATCATTTTGGATAGAAAATTATCTGATAAACGTGTGTATCCAGCAATTGATATAAATAAATCTGGGACCCGTAAGGAAGATTTGTTGGTTCCAAAAGATATATTATCAAAAATGTATGTTTTGCGTCGCATTATAAATCCAATGGGAACATTGGAAGCGATGGAGTTTTTGTTGGATAAATTGCGGATGACAAAAACTAATGCTGATTTCTTTAATTCCATGAATCAATAATAAAAAGGGGTAAAGCCCCTTTTTTTGTTGTCTTAATTCTGCCCCCAGTGGGGGCAGAATACCCCCCGCGCCGTTCCGGCCCTCTCCCCCTAAAGGGGGCGAATAATACGCGAGGGGACGAAGACCAAATTTTCCCCCAGTGGGGGGAGAATTAAAAAATAACCACCAAAAATTGGTGGTCGGGGTGTTCGAAAAATCAGAATATCAGTGACTCTGTTGGTTTTTCGGTAAATCCGTATTATATCACCAACAGCACCCCGACACGAATCGGGGAACTATAACGGTGCAAAGCACCAGAAATTCAATTTAACGATGCTTTCGCACCGGATATTCCTAGGCTTTTCGACAGCCCCGAACCCAATCTCTTGGATTCGAATCCATACTATCATATTTGTATTTATTTTGTCAGCAGAAATTTTTTATTTAAATTTAACCAAAAAGGATTTACATGAATAAATTATATTTATTACTAGCATTTTGTGCCATTGTATGTGGTGCTTATTTTTATGGTGCGAATATTGCAGATGCCAAATGTCGGACACGGGTTGCACAACAAAATCTGGAAAGTATTAAACAAATTCAAAATCAAATTTTCGAAACCAAAAGGACTAGTCATGGGACAGTATATAAAATGGGTGTTGGTGATATTCGTCGCATCTTGCGCGATAAATACTCAATCGGGGAATAATGCCCCGTTGTGTATGTGTGATATAATTTATGGAAGGCAATCTGATTGGGACAATATAAGTGATGAATTGGCACGCAATATTTATGAAAATAATTTGAATTGTGAAAAATGTTTTTCCTTTAAAAATTAGTCGTTATAAGTTTCAATTACGCTTTCCGCAGCCATTTGAATTCTTTCCAAAGATTTTTCATAACTTGCGCAATCGCGTTCTATTTCGGATTTATACGCATCACGCAGGTTTGATGCCATATACGAACAGGCGCGCAGGTGATTCACACAATACGTATGTCCGGCAGTAAACGCATTTTGACCACGAAATCTGGTTTCTGTGTCTGCCCAATCTATGTTCAAAGCATTATCAAGATTAACCCACGGATTTGTGCCGGTATACACGCCAACCGTTTCGTCCCAATATGTTTTGATTTCTTCGTCTGTGGCATCGGCGTTATATTTCAGTTTTATAATTTGTTGAATCAAAGAATCTATTTTATTTTTATACTTAGAATCAATTTGCGCCAATTTAGCACTGCAATAGCAACGATCGTATGCAGTATTTGAACGGTCACAATATGAATCCATACACGTTTTATAATCTGCAAAGCAACGTTGCGACGTAACAGCACTTTGTTGAACCGAAGTATTATTTGTTGTATTGCGAATCAATCGCGCAGATCTTGCAGAGTTTGTATTTTGGTTTCCGCGTGCGGCAACTTTTCTATCCGATGTTGCGCGTTGTGTGCCGATAATTTTTACCGTGTTTTCGGTATTTGCAGAACGTGCAACGTTTTTTGTTCGTGGAACAACGTTGCGTTTTGTATTTGTGGTGGCATAGGCCGCATTATTTGCCGCACGCGCAGCATTGTTTGTGCGTTTTACAACACCGCGTTTGCCAAATAAATTATTAGAATTTTTTTTATTTGTTGACTGTATTATCGGAAATTTTTCATCATTTTTTGTTTGGTTTATCGTTGATGGATATATGTTTTCATATAAAGCTTTGTTTATAAATTTATCAGGGATAGCCCGTCCTGCCGCCATTACGGAACCACAAAAAAACACAGATATTAAAAATGCAAAAAATTTTTTTCCCATGTCTTTTTACCTTATACATTTTGTTGTTTTTTAACAAGCACAAAATGAATATGCCGCTGTTGTTCGCGGCATATATTTTATTTTATCTTTTGTTTCCAAACAACTCTTTGTGATTATACCATAATACAACGAACATGTTGATAAAGAATAACCAGAAACTGATGTCAGTGTGGAAAAATTGCGCCGTGATAAAACTGACCGGTAAATCATTGTTATAAAGTAATACTGGCAATGTCAAAATCAGACAAGATACCGATATCAATAAACTTATGATTTTTATTTGAAACGTTGTCTTGCGAACCAGCGCGATGAATACTGGTAAAAAAATCACAAAAAGCAAATACAGGGTCATTGTTATCATGTTTTCTCTCTCCTTTGGATTTAGTATAATTAAATTATATCATCTGGTGAAAAAATTTTCCAGTAATAAAATTTTTATAAATTGCGTCCCAAAAGATTATTTAAAAAAGCTTTAACTAATTGCACAGAATAGGGCTCGTCGGTTTTTGTTAATATTGCTGTTAATTTAGCCATATTTTCATCGGATAAACACAGGCAACCCGTATCTATGCCATATTCGTCTTTGCACCAGTTTTTGAATTTTGTTTGTTTTTCAAATTCTTGTTGGTCGCATTCGCGATCCGCATAAAATAATTTGTTGTGATATTGGACGTCCAGCGGATGAAATTCGTATCCTGTGCCGATTAGAAAATGCAATACGTGAAACCAATCAGAATACATGCCCCAGTTTTTATCATTGTTGAATTTTGTATCTGGGTTGCTGGCCCATAGATATTGTGCATAGTAATATGAAATTCTTGCCGCATCCATGGTATCCTTTTTTATTTTTTCAAGGTTTTCAGGTGTGGCCACTAATCCAGGGTGATTCCATACGTTATAAAAATATTCCAGTTTATATGCATCGTTAAGTATGCGATTACGCATTTGTGGATGCATTTTGTATGTGTGTGAAAATTTATAAGTTGTCCGGTATCCCTTTGCTTTTAACTGTTTATCAAGTTCGCGTGCGCTGGATTGGATTTGGTAACTGGAATCGATGGATTGTGCGTAATCTTGGGGTGTATATTCCCTTAAATCAAAAATGTTGTTACCGTCATAACTGAACCACATAGGGGCTTTTGTGTATTTCTTTAAATCTATTGATGTGACTTCATCAACAGATTTAAATAATTCAACATGCGTAAATTTATCACCGTTTTGTATCATTGTGTGTCTCTTTTTGGGAATATTTTAATACAAAATATTTATATGTCAATATAATTTTGATATACGGTGATGGTAAAAAACGGAGACTGTAAAATATATTTGCAATTTGTGAAAATTTATATATAATAAGTTCTGCTTTCGGGGCGTAGCTCAGTCTGGTAGAGTACTTGGTTTGGGACCAAGGTGTCGAAGGTTCGAATCCTTTCGCCCCGACCAGATTTAACAAAAAATACCACCGTTTTCGGTGGTATTTTTTGTTAAATTGTTTATGTCGTGGCAAAAGGATTCTTAGAAAATTCGGGAAGAAGGTTCGAGCCGCAGGCGAAAGGCAGACGGTAGTATGCCGGTGAGCAAAGCGAATGAGCCAAGGGAGCAAAGTTCAAATTTATTTGGACGAAGCAATCTTTTCGCCCCGACCAGAGAGTTCAAACCGCTCATCAAGAGCGGTTTTTCTTTTATTTTACAATACTTACACAGAGTTCGAACTAATCAATTTTAAAAAGTGCTATTTTTAGCCCATTCTTTCATTTAAGCACCGCGTATTTTTTGCAACGCTTCGGTTAAAATAATTTGTTGTTTTTCGCTAATTACAGTTTTTGTTTCTTTGCCCTGATTTTCAATATAGGAACGTTTTTTTGCTATGTTTTTCAAACTATGAAAACATTTGAATCGCATCTGTGATATTTTATTAAAATCATAATAATGACAGTATAATGATAAAATTTGTTTTCCTGTTTTTTCACAAACCTTTAAAGTATCATGGTATCCAAAACATATATCTATGTTATCTAATTTACATATATCGTTTTCTTCCTTATCAACAAAATATTCAAATTTTTTAGATTTCTTTATTTTTTCAGCCAATTTACTAAAAATTTTTCTTTCTGTAATATATTGCTTTATTGTTAAAAACATACATAAACCTCTTGTTTATTCTTATTCCCTTTATAAAGCACAAAATAATAAAAGTCAATTATTAGATTCGACTATGAGTAAGCGAAAACGAGCATAAGCGAAGTTTGAGCGCTAACGAATGCGGCGCAGCCGACACATAGTGTCGAGCGAGCCAATCTTTCGCTTCACATATTTTCTACACATTTTCGAACTTTTTATGGTATAATTCCGACAAAGGATGAATCATGACAGATCAAGATATCATTAAAAAACTGAATAGGGTTGCAGGTAGGGTTACTGATTTTTTTAATTCTGTTAATGTTATCCCGGAAAGTTATAAAAAAATGAAAGAACGGGAAAAAATAGACGACGATGAACATTTTTATCGTAATTTATGGCTAAAAGATAAAAATCATAAATATAAAACAAATCAAAATATGTTTTCTTTTAGTGCCGATGAAATACAAGAATGGCAAATTCCTATTTATGTGGTTGGATGTTCTGGTCGTGCAAAAATGTTCGCCAAATATGCGCAGGAAGAAGGTTTAGAAAACGTATTCATTGTTCCCACTGTATTAATATCGGATATTGGTAAGAAAAATATGCGTGGTCATCAAATTATTGCTGTAAAAATGTCGGATGGACATTGGCAACTTGTAAACCCTAATAAATCTTCATTTAGTGAGGGCAGAATAAATGAAAATTTTGAATTTGGAAAAGACATTGACGCATTAAATCGTGGAATACCAGAATTTAGAATTACCGTTGACAAACCATTAACACCAAAAGAACATGATGAAATAGATTCACCTGAAAAATTACAGGCTATATATGCTATGAAAAAGCACTACTTTGATTCTGCATCAAAACAAACCAAAGGTGAATTATTAGAAAAAATTCAAAGTATAAATTTAGCAAACTATCACCAGAATAATTAGAAACATGTTCGCAATTTGAGTATGATTCAAACAAAAAAACACCGCGGTTGCGGTGTTTTTTGATAAACGCGATTATTTTTCCGCTTGGTGTTCAAACAAGAATTTACCTATTTGTTCTTGTGTGTTTTGCAGACCCTGTTGAGCTTTGGATAATCCTTGTTCAAACATGGTATGTTCGTCTAATAAACCTTTTGCGGTCTCGATAGTTGTTTTCAATTCATTTACTCGTTTCGTAGCTGCGTCCAGTTTTTCATATAAATCTGTTTCTTCTTTTTGTGCTTGGTCGAGTAGTTTGTTTAATGTCTGTATGTATGTTTTAAGTCCCTTGATTCCGGTTAAATCAGTTGGATGGTCATCGGGTAATATCGTGTTATCTTTGCTTTCATCGGTTGAAACTACCAGGGATGTATCGGAAACCGATCTATCCCCACCATCGGATAGTATAGTTTGGACCGGATCTTCTATATTATTAACGGGTGCACCAGTGTTTGGAATAACAAATCCATGTCCCACTTCAAATACAGGTCCCAAATTTTGTTGTGTATCGTCAACCGGCACAGATTTGTCTGTTGTTTTATCGACGGCAGTTTTTTCAGATTTTTTTAATCGCATTTTAAACAATGCTTTTAATTCATCTTTGTGGGTGGAATCAAATAATCTGCCATTTGGGGTGAACCAATCCAATATTTCAGGGTGCTCTTTCTTTACGTTCGTTTTACGTATATGAAACGATGTTATTTTGTCATAGCCCACATAATGTGCCACTTTATCAACCGTCCACCATTTATCTTTTTCATCGTTCGGAACAGGTTCGGATTTTTTTGATTCTTTTGTCACCGCTGGGATAGTTTTTTCCGTGATTATCGGTTGTTGTTTGTCTGAGGTCGTGGTGGATATAGATGTAGATGGTTGTGGCATTGATAATTCCTTTGTTTGTTTGATTGGCGCCTCTATTTTGTGTTCGTTAACCAATTTTTCCCATTTGTTGATTTCTGTAACAATGATATCCCAATTTTCAGCAACCAAAGTGGTTATCATTGCTGTAAATTTGATGATGTTGTTTTCTGTTCTTACCGTTGGGGATAGATTGGAATTTCCGTTTCTGCGATGATATTCTTTTTCTAATTTTTTTGCTACGACTAATTCTTCTTCGTCCGGTCGTTCGAATTTTTTCACCCTGGATATAGCATCTTTGAAGAAAATAATATTTTCGTTCGACATTTTTTCCAGAATTTTAATGTGGTCGATTTGTCCCAGAACCAAAAGTAATGCGTGCAAAATATAGTCGCATTGTTTCCATTTATAACCAATATCAAAATCTTTGTTAGTAGATAAATTCGATACCTGTTTGTATTTACGTTGGATTAACTCTAACATCAATTCAATGTCTTGGTTCAGGTGACGTTCCGCAGATTGCCTAATTTGTGGCAGTGAATTAGGATTTATTATTTTGCTTTTTTCTGGGTCTGGTTTTTTAAGCATTTTTTGTATTTCTATTTCGCTTTTTGCTAAACGATGAATATCACAAAGCAACCCAGCAGTTCTTCCTAATTTGTCATTCATTTTACACACCCTTACTATTTTGTATAAATGTGTTATAACACATAAATCATGATTTGTCTATGTTTTTATAAGGTTTACCAAAAGAAACAGCTTTTTTGCGGTTTGAATTTATGCCTTTTGTGAATTCTGGTTTTAATATATTTGTTGTTGGATTAAAATTTTTATTGACAAAATATTAAAATAGTGTAATTATTTGTGTGCAAATAACCAAGGAGTTTTTTTTATTAATAAACAGGAACAACGTGCGGAACATTATAAAAAATATAAGAATTTGCCCGTCGAACAGATGCCGAATTTTGGTTTAAAACGCCCATTGACAGCATCAGAACTGGAAGAATTGAAACTTGTTGCTATGTATGAATGTAAATCAAATCCTGAAAATTGGTTGCGTTCAATAGTTTTAACTGGAAATGTCGAAGGTTTTTTAAAGAAGGCACAAGAAGCGCGCAAAACTGGGTTTTATGAATGTCTAAAAGATGAAATAATCGACGGACGGATAACAGATACTGTCTCTTATCTGATGCCTTTTCCGCCGGTTAGAGAAAGATAAAGAAAAAACGCCCGATGAAAATCGAGCGTTTTTTTATGGTTATTTATTCGTTAATTTTAATTCAATACGGCGATTTTTCTGTAATGTATTTGCGCCGTTGCCAAATGCAACGGGGTATAAATCACCGAACCCCGACGGTATTAGACGACGTTTTGACACACCGTTTTTTACCAATTCATTTACAACCGCTGTTGCCCGTAACAGGGACAATTCCATATTGTTTTTGTATCCAACCGTTCCTGGAATTACTGGTTTGTTATCGGTATGCCCATCAACACGGATAATCCAATCAATATCATTTGGGATTTTTCTTTCCAAATTTTTGATGACGTTCGCCAATAATTTTAATTGGCGTGCACCGTCTGGTGAAATTTTATATGAACCGCTGGGGAACAGAATATCGCTGGATACGATGAATCTATCGCCATCTTGTTTTATAGAAGAACCATCATCACCAAGTGCCAGTTTTATTTGTTTGTAAAATTCAGATTGATATTGTCCCAGTGCGCTTAATTCTGCGACTTTGTCGGCCAAAGCCTTGTTCAAACGATTAGACATTTCGAAATATTCAATATCTTGCTGTTTGGCCGCTGCTTCGGAAGCGGCAAGTGCTTTTTGTAATTCTTCGATTTGTGCGTTTAATTCTTGAATTTGTGTGACCAATTCATTTTGGGTGGCGATATATTCATTTTCAACCGCAACGATTTCAGCATCGTTTTGCATATTCAACATTTGTTTTAATTGCGCAACTTCATTAGATAAAGCCTGTTGTTGTTGGGTCAATTGAACGATTTGTTGTTCATATGCATTTGCCAAATTTTCTTGTTGAATTTGTTTGTTTGCAATTTGGGCCTCTTGGTTATCCAATGCTTTGCGCGCAGCAACCAGTAACTGTTGAGCCTCTGCTTGGTCGGCGGTTAATTGTATAATTTGTTCAGCCTGTTGCTGTTTTTGACGTTCCAATGCAGCCACTTTGCGCGCCCCAGAATTTCTATTAAATACGCTGGTCGTGGTCCACAGAAATACGAACACTATAAGCAAGAAAATCAAAATAATGACCAGATTAGAAAATAAATCTACAAATCCAGGCCACGCATTTGTTTTTTCACGAAATCGCACGTTTAGCATTGTTTTTTCCCTCTCTCGTTTTTTTTTATATTTTTATTTATTTGGTTTGAATAAATATTCAAATACTACATTGATATATTCCGCGTATGCGTTAAATGTATCAATGTCTTCTTTGGTTTGTGGTTTAATGTTTCTATGGCTGAACAGATATTTTTTCAATGCATCCATAGATTCAAAATGGATTATCTTTTGATTCATATCTGATTTTTTGCCATCAACCGATAAAATCTTTACATTTACATTTATTCCTTCCAGTGTATCTGCAAAGCACAATTCTATTCTTTTAAGAATATTTTCCAAAACATTGTCATCTACGTTTGCGGTTCCTATGAATAATTTTTCGTTAGTTCCCAAAGCAACCACAGCGGGATGTTTCCCGTTAATTCGTATCAAATCGTGTATTTCATAGCCCGCATCAGAGAACATATCGTATATATCAGTGATTTTTGAATACGTTATTTCGTTTATCGGCGCCTTGGTTGTCAATTCAACCATTGTGGTGGATTTATTAGGCGTCTGTAATACGTATTGTGTCATAAAATCAGTCAAATCTTGGAAAACCGTGTTTTGAGCAAACTGTAATTGTAATCCTAGAAATCCGACAACCAGACTGCCTGTCAGACCAAGAAGCGAACTGGTAAATGCTGTTGCCATACCAGCCAAAGGAATCGCCATACCGTTTTGCATATTTTGTAAAATATATTCGTCGCCAAAATTCAAATTCATCATTGTTTGGGCAAAACCACCGACTGTTAAAATCAGTCCCCAAAAAGTCCCCAACAATCCCAGAAAAATCAAAGTATTTGTAATATAGCGAACCGAATCACGCTCGTCTTCGATTCTTATTAAAACCAAATCCAATAATTCAGTCAAACTGGACGTCGTTATTTGGGTATGCCTGTTATGCAATGCCATTGATATTGGACGTAAAATTTTCGGAGCAAACCCAGATATTGCCTTTCCATCAAAATACGCATGTAACCAACGATATTCAGGTAACAATTTAAACATCTGGGCAAAACATATGCAAATCCCAAAAATTGTTGTTCCTATGATTACACCGTTAAGAAAGATATTTGATATCGCTATGTTCATAAAGGTACGCCAAAAGAATATCGTCACAGCCAGCAAAACCGCGGTGAACATAGACATTATATTAAAATTTCTGTGAAATTTCGTCATATGGTATCTCTCGTTATGAAAAATCATAGTAAAAATTTTGTTGTAATGTCAATAGAGATTTAAAAAGATTTAATATGTAATTATGCGTATTGTCGGATGGTTAGTATAAAAACACTTGCTTTTTTACAAAAAATCTTCATAATTGGGGTGTTCCTGCTGATGACATGGGGTTATCGGCTGATTAAAACCAAAGGAAATAAAATGGCTTTTTATGAAAGTGTCTTGGTTTTTCGCCAGGACTTGACTGAACCGCAGGTTAAAGAAAAAGCGGCTAAATTTACAGAAATTATCAAAGAATTGGGTGGCGATGTTAAATCCACTGAATTTTGGGGATTGAAAAATCTGGCCTATATCATTCGTAAAAATCGCAAAGCACACTATGTTTTGTTGAATATTGAATTGCCGGGTTCTCAAATCACAGAATTGGAACGTCGTTCCCGTATTGACGAAGATGTTATTCGTTTCTTGAACGTTCGTGTTGAAGAATTGTCAAAAACACCATCCGTCATGATGAAGAAAAATACAGAAGAAGAGGTGGCATAATGGCAGTTCGTGCAGCGATTTATCGTAAAAAATCCAATCCATTAAAGGACAAGGATATTGATTACAAAGATATAAAAATGTTGTCTCATTATATATCTGAACGTGGGAAAATTGTTCCATCTCGTATTTCTGGGGTTTCACAGAAGGATCAACGTGCATTGGCAACTGCCATTAAACGTGCACGTCATTTGGGATTATTACCATTTGTTAGAAATAATTTAGGGTAAAATTGGTCGTAATGGTATATCTGCTGGTTGTTGGCGCGTTTATGTAGCGTTTGTACACTGCACTTGCCAACAACGGTGCATCTGTACCGTTCTCACCAATTTATAAAAAAGAAGAATTAACGTGTTTGGGTCATGTGGACTCTAACTTTAATAAAATAAAGGACAGATAAAATGAAAGTTATTTTAACAGAAAAAATTGCTAAATTGGGCGGTATCGGCGAAACAGTTGATGTAAGGACTGGTTATGCTCGTAATTATTTATTGCCCAATAAAAAAGCGATGCGTTTTACAAAAGAAAACGTCGCTTTGTTTGAAGCACAGAAAGCAGAATTGATAGCACGTCATGAAAATGCAAAGAAAGCGGCAGAATCCAAAGTTGATGCAGTTAAAAATGCAAAATTGCATATGATACGTCAAGCGGGTGATACCGGTCAATTGTATGGTTCTGTGTCATCACGCGATATTGCACGTGCGTTGAAAGAAATCGCAGGTGTTTCGATTGAATCTTCTCAGGTTATGTTGGGTTCGCCAATTAAATCTGTGGGTGTGTTCGATACAAAAATCGCATTACATCCAGATGTTGTTGTTGATGTAAAGGTTTATGTTGCACAATCCCAAGATGAAATAGAAGCATTGGTTGCTGGGAAAACTTTGAAATTTGGTTCAAAGAAAGTTGAAGAAGAAAACGCAGAACCAGTTGCTGAAAAATCTGAAGAAAAAACTGAAGAAACAGTTGAAGAAAAAGCAACAGAAGAAGTTAGCGAATAATTGTTTCGTTATCAATTATAAAAACCGCCCATTTGGGCGGTTTATTGTTTTATAGATTTACACATTTGCTATTTGTAATAAGTTAATTCGTTCATTAGATTTTGTACATCTTCTCGTGCCTGTGCTTTTTGCTGTCTTAGTAATTCTTGTTGCTCTTGTTCCTGATTTTTTTGTCCGGCTTTCTGATCACGGTGTGTTGCGATTTTCTTTTTTGTATTATCAATCACCCCATTCATTTTGCTTTTTATATTGCCAAAGAAAGAATTTCCATTTTCTGTGTTTTTGTCGATATCTATATTACCTAATAATTCTTTCCGTAAACGTTCAGAGATTGATATATATGAAGCACACTCGGACGCGCAACTGTTTTGACAATGATCTGTGCCATTATCGTTTGTGACTTGGACCCATTTTGCATTTTGTATTTGTTTATCATCAATGGCAGTTAATCTGCAGAAACAAGGGATTATACCTGCTTTAGCAAGATCTTGGTCTGGATGTTCTTTATCACAATTTGCTTCGCCGTACACAATTCCCCAAGAAAAAGAAGTCCACCAAGTTCCTTTTTGGGTTAATCTTGCGCACTTGTTATCTTGAAGTTCGTTATCGTCATCGAATTTACCGCATCGACCACTAAAATTGTACCCCCAATGATTTATTCCATCTTCAGTCAATGTTTCGCCGATTAAGGTTTCTGCTGTTGCATCGTTAGAACCGTTGCCGCCCCAACATTTACCAAGAACATATGTTCCACCATTTTCTTTGCATTGGGCGCGTGCTTCAGCCTTTGTATTGTCTATGTCTTCGTCTTCGGGTTTTATTTTATCATAGTCTTTGTTATCTTTCATGATGCATTCGCCATCTTTTAATTTTCCACCCTGGGCTTTGCATTCTTTTTTGTAATCTTTTTTGGCTTCGTTTGTTTTCATCGCACGACTAACTGCTCCAGATGTCCACATTCCGGTGGCTATCCCAAGCCCCGCGCCCAACATAGCACCAGATGCCGCAGTTTGTGACCGGGTTTCACGATATGCGTTTTCTTTGAATGTTGTTGCATTGATACCAAACCATTCTTGCATGCAAACAAAAGAACTGCCCGCGTATGCTTTGCGTGAAGCAGTTGGTGATGATTGGTTTTCACCAGCAAAGAAATTCACAGTGTATACACAATCAAAACTGCGCTCGTCAAACATGGCACCCAAATGTTCACATTGTTTACGCAATAAATCACGTAATTCCGTTAAACGTTTTTCATCAGTTTTTACATCTTTTTCTGCATTTTCACGTAGTTTACCAATAACTATTCCCATACGTGATGCAAGACCTGAATCTTGTTCTGTACAGTTCTTGGCAATGGCGGAACATTTTTTTATTGCTTTGTCCATAGCATTTTTGCCAAGGCATTTTCCAAACGTTGCGCCACATTCTGTTTGAATACAATTATTATATGTGTTTCCACATTCTATGACCGATGTATATGATGCCATTTGAACATTTAAGTCGCGGTCAGCCTTGATTTCCGTGGTAAATAATCTGAATTCTTCACCGGTGCAAGTTGTGGTGCGTCTACATTTGTTCAATTTTTCGCCAAACATAGTATCGCCATCTAATGCACATTTTGTGAAATTACTGCCACAGGTTTCTTGCATACATTTTCTTAATCCGGAATCACAGATATTACGGCCGGTGGCTAATGCTTCGTTTTGTTTTTGTTGAACTATATTGGCGGCTTCGTTTGCTTCGAATGCAGCGCGTTGTTTACGAATTTGTTCTGCTAAACTGGCTGCTGATGAATCCTGGGATGAAACAGCGGCGTTTGATAGCCCTTCGTTAAACTGACCACTTTTGTTTTCTATGATAATTGCTTCTGGTTCGGGTGCAACCACAACCACAGCGGATTCTGGTTCAGATACAGTTTCTTCGACCGTTGTTTGTGCAGGTGTAGTTGTTTCTGTTGTTGTAGTTTGATTCTGATTCGTGGCAGTCGTTGTAACCGTTCTGCGCGATGCAGGTGTTCGACGAACTGCGACACGTTCTGCGGCATTTGTATAATCACCAATTAGACACAGTAAACATGCTGTTACAAAAACAGATAAAGATTTAATAAAATTTTTCCCTATGCTCTTGTTCATATTTATTTCTTTATTTTAACCGTTCGCATGCAATATCGTGGAATTTACATAACTGTCCAGCTAGGTTTTCTTCGTATTCATATCCGACATCACATTTATGTTGCATATTGTTGCTGCAAACAGATGCTATACACTTTTTCTTTGAAGAATTATCCTTGCATGATTTGCGGGCGTTCTCTAACTTTTGATTTCGGGCGTTCTGGTATGCTGTCACAATATTTTTTAATATCTGGTCTGCATTTTTTATAGCGTTATCACGTGCTGCTATTAAATTTGCACGAATTTTTGCAAGATGTGAATCACAACCAGTCGCAGATACACTGCACGATGAAAAGAATTTATCAAAATCAGCATCCGATTCGCAATTTTTATAAGATGCCAAACAATGTTTATCGCTAATCAAGCAACTGTTAATTTCAGTTGAACACGAAGATTGTGTTTTTTCAATTTTTGCCTGGTCAGTAAGGTGTGCCATTTGCGCAGAAATCCCCGCCGCAGTGCAAGATTTTTCAATCAAAGAATCATAATTATCCGATACATCATCGGGGCTGCAATCTTTCATTTTGCTTAAACATTGTTTCGTTGCCCAAACATAGCGTTCCCCAGGATCGGACGGTGCTTTTTTTAGTTCTTTGTCAGATATAGTATATTTTGCAGCAGACCCAGCGGAAATATTTTTCATTCCATTTACATTTGATGGTTTTCCCGCAGCAGATGAACCACAATATTGACAACGTGCCGACGGATTAGCACCAATATTTATCGCGCAAGCCGAATCCAAACACCGTGTTAAATTTGCGACAGAACACGCACCAAACGCGAACTTTGGTATAAATAACAACACAAACACCGAAAATAGTGCGCTATGTTTCATTACTCTCTCTTGTCTGGTTCAGTATATCAAAAATCGCATGTCAAATCAAACGAAAAATGCCAAGAATAGGGGAAGTAAAAATTCTGGACATGAAATATTTTTTTGTGCTATGCTTGGTTCGTAAAGAGAGAATTTTTATGAAAATTGCCAGAATTTTGCTGTTTTTTCTGATGCTTGTTCCATGCGTGTCCTTTGGGGCGGGTAGTTCTGATTTTCAAAATGCAGCGAAATTGTTGTCTGCGGCGCGCAGGGGTGATATTCAAACTGTCCAGATTTTGATAAATTCTGGGGTTGATGTTAATTATGTTGATGCAACGGGTTTGTCTTTGGTGTGTACTGCGGTGATGAATAATGATCGGCGTGCAATCCAGGTTTTACAAATGTACGGTGCGGATGCATCAAAATGTGACAGGCAAATAAAACAATACAAACAGAAAACACGAACCGCTAGTCGGGGTGAAGAGTATGGATTTTTTAGCGGACTATCATCATCTCATGTTTTAGCGTTGTCGGCGGTGGGTGTTGCAGCTGTTGTTGGTGGGTTAGCGCTTTTGACTGATGTTTTTGATAGTGATAACGGTAATGATAATTTTTCCGGCGGTGGTTCACATGGTGGCAGTGGTGGCAGCAGTGGCGGTTCAGTTGTTAAATCGTTCACGGTTCCTTATGGACCTGCGTATTTAAATTCAGATGGTGTTGTTGATACTGGGTTTAATATAGATAATGCGATGGCAGATTGGGATACAACTTCTTCGTCTGCATTGCGGGTTGCAGATTTTAACTATTTACGAACATCAGAGAATAATAATTTCATAGCGGATGGTTTAAATTCATTGTTGCAAAATTATTTATTAGTGATGCATGGGTATTATTCTTTAGCCAGTGGTTATTTGGGGCAAAATATTTTCAGGGATAATAATAATTCAAATGTTCCGGTGTTGGCGGGCATTGATGGTGCCCAGGGTCGTCCTGTGCGTGTTGCATTGATTACGGGAAACGGTATAAATCCCCAGGGGTCTGCGGATTCAAGTAATACAATTACTTATGCAATCAGCACTTCCCAGGATTCTGCTACCCCAACTGTCGATAAGTATTTGAATAATACTTTGGACAATGGTGTCGTGACGGAAAGTTCTGTTTTTGATTTATCTGGGTCTGGGACAGTATTTAATCCTTTTGCAAACGTTAATGATACAGCACTGGCAAAAATAGTTGCAGGATGGGAGGGTGCACAATCATCAGATGTTGGTGATTTATACGGTTTCGTTCCGAATGGTCAATTAGCAATTTATAGAACAGGGAATGGCGCGGTTTGGCAAAATGCTGGTTTAGTACAAACAGACGTTGGGTCTTTTGATGATGTTGATTCATCGGGTGGTTTGTCGGCTGGCGATGTCGTGACTATAAATTCTGTTTCATATACAATTTCAAATGCTGTTGATGAACATATAACAAATCCATCTATTACCATAGGTGAAACGACTTATAATGTTGCATCTAATTCAAAGTTGTTTTTGGGAACTTGTAATGGATGTGATAATAATATTGCTATTTATATCGGAACAGATGGCTATTGGTATGTGAATTCAACTGGTGAATATGATGTAGATGCGGTATATGCGGTTGATTTGGCAAATAACATTTACATAAAAAAGACTAAAAATACATCTGCTGCTTATACTAATTTTACGGCGATTAGTGATGCTGTGGGGCGGATGTATAATGTTTCTGGGGATACGTCTGTGACGGGTGTAGATGTTATTGCGAATACTAATGTTATTCTGGCGTCCAGAGATATCGGATATCTTACAACAAAAACTTTTACCAAAGCTGCTGATTTAGCGGGTAATAGTGATTTAAAAGATTTTTATTCTGAAATAATAACTACAAATTATGGAACCAATCAGGGGGGCGTTGCCAATACTATGTTCAATAATTATAATTCGTCAAAGCCTATGTTGATTATGCCAGCGGGGGATTATTTGTTTTGGGATGCATCTTTGGCAACTGGTTATTATGATACGCTGGACGCGACCTTTGAAAATTATGCACCGGTTCTTTATGGTAATAATTTAAATCACGATTTTATGACAGTTGTCGCGGTAAGTCATAAAAATGGAACATCTGGGGCGTCGACTATTGCTGGATATGGCGATGGGGTCGGGTCTTCGTATGGCAAGATACGTTTATCGTTATGGATGGATGGGGATGACCCGAATACTGCGGATATTTATGCATCACGTAAATGTGGAATCGCAGGGACTGGGGTTGCCGCATCTGGTGTAGACCCGTGGTGTTTTGCAGCGTCTGGACCGACAGCTGAAATGGCAACTGCATCTATGGCGGGGGCATATGCGGCTGTTAAATCTGCGTTTTCGTATATGTCAAACGACCAATTATTTACTTTGTTGGCTTTGACGGCGGATGGGCCGTATTTGGCTGCGAATGCTTCTGGAACAAATTTAACAGTGTTTACAGATGAAACATTGGCTGCTTATTTAAAGGAAATGTATGAATTGCCGTTTGAATATAATGAATCTTCGTTAACTACGTCCGAATATTTAAATGCTTTCAAAGATGTTTTTGGATATGGGTTGGTTAATTTACAGCGTGCGATGACGCCGGGATATTCTGTCTATTATTACGATGGAAATGTTGGTAATATTGTGTCTGCAAATGGTTCTATGAATAAGTTTTGGGGTAATGTTGCAACTAATTCATCACGTGCATCCAGTGTTTTTGCTTTAACCGGGCGCGGTGCAATAAGAACTTCTTTCTATGATGTTTTGCAAAGTTCGGATGGGACATTGTCTTTGCCACGCGTATGGAATAATACTTTTTCAATAGATAATAGTTATAAACATGGTTTTTATATGGGTGACGTTTTGGGTGATTTTGTCATAGATTCAGAAAATAAAACTATGCAGCGTGTTGGTAATATGGAATTTTCTATGAACTTGTCGCCACGCGCATATAACGATAATTTAAATGGTCTGGATAATCTAAGGGTTGCATTTGTTTCGTCTGACTTTGACATGGGTGTTGAATATCAGCGATATTTGGTTGATGGTGAATCAAGATTTAATGGTCGTGCAAATGGGGTTCTGGCTTTGGTGGCTGGGGCTGTATCGTCTGATTTTGCATATAACTTTGGTGATTTAAGTTTTGGTGTGCGTGCGTTTACTGGTAATATAACAGATGAATCTTTGTTGGAAACAGATCCGATTGTGTCATCACAGTTCGAACCAGGTCGTCTTGGTTTTGCAGGTGGTGGTGCATTTGATATGAAATATAGTGCGGATGAATTTGCATTGGATTTTTCGATTGGAAATATGCGTGAAACGAAGACTGTGTTGGGGGCTTATTCCGATGGGTTGTTGGCTTTGAACGGTGCGGACACACGTTATTTCGATGCGGTTGTAAGTTATAAGCCATCAGATATATTAAAATTGTCTTTGCGTGGGACATTTGCCGATACGAGGGTTAATAGTATTGGTGGGTTAATTTCTGAATTATCTGATATTAAATCAAATGCTTTTGCATTTGGTGCAGATGTTGGTGGTTTTGGATTCACTGTTGCTATGCCTTTGGCGGTTGTTGGTGGTCAGATGGGGTATGGGTATGCTGATTTTGAAGTTATTGAAAATAATGGCGGATACGAAGTTGCCATGAATAATCCGCGTACTGAATATATAGATTTATCAGCCCAGAAACGTGAACTAAGGTTTACAACATCGTATAAACGTGCGTTGAATGATTCTTCAATTGCTGGGGTTGAATTTATGTATCGTTTGAATCCTAATAATACGAATATGTTTGGAAATGAATCTGTGTTGATGTTTAAATTGCATCGCAAGGTCGGTTTTTAAGTTTGTGAAAAAAACTTTTGTGTTGACTAATATTTGTTTTTGTGTATAATTTTCGTGCTTATTAACAGAAACAGGAGTTTTTTTATGGTTTTATCTGATTTGACGGAACAACAACGACTTGAATTTTTGTCAGAAATGTGCCTTTATAATAATCCAATATTTTTTGTTGGGGGTGTTATAAAACGGTGGCGTTCTGAATATGTCCCGCGAGACGAAAAAGATATTGAACTTGCACAAAAGCTTTTTCAGTATAGTGGCGTTAATATGAAGGTAGAGCAAACCTGGGTTAATCCTTATGTGAAACAAACTGTTTTAAGTTGCAAAAGTCTTTTTTACAATAATCGAAATTTTCAACGTGTTGTTGGTTTTATGACACAGATAGAAGAAACGTCCCAGAAATTAGTGAAATCTGGTGATGAATGGTATCGAATACAAAAATCTTTGAACGAGATAAGAAAGGAACAAAATCAAAAATAATATTAAAAACCGCTATTTTTAGCGGTTTTTTTTTATGATTGGAATACGTTCTTATGGTTTTTATTTTTGATATAAATAAAATAAAAATCATGACAAAGAAAATATTTAATTTTTTGATGATACTGGCGATTGTTGGGATTCATCAGCGTGCAAATTCCTGCACAGGTATTACATTAAAATCAGCAGATGGTGCGAACATTGTTGCACGTACCGTAGAGTGGGCAAATGGTGAAAGTCCCAGTGATTACATAATTGTTCCACGTGGGCATGAACAACAATCTATGTCCCCAGATGGTACAAGAGATGGTATGAAATATAGCGCTTTTTATGGCTATGTTGGACTGGCATCCGAAGATTACGTAATCGAAGGTTTAAACGAAGCAGGGCTTTCGGCTGGGTTATTCTATTTTCCTAAATTTGGGTCGTATCCAAAATATAACCCAGATGATAAAAATGTTACAATTTCAGATACTGAATTTGTTGCTTGGATTTTGGGTAATTTTGCAGTGGTTGATGATGTTATCGCTGCATTATCAAATATCAATGTCGTTTCAACTGATCCGCGTGCACAAACGTTGCATTGGCGTGTTGCGGATAAATCAGGCCGTCAAATTGTCATAGAGTATATAAATGGTATTCCAACAATTCATGAAAATAAATTGGGTGTATTAACAAATTCACCGGCATACGATTGGCATATAACTAATTTGGATAATTATATCAATTTGCATTCGGGCAGTGTGTCTGAACATAGTTTTGGTAATATATCGGTTGCGCCATTGGGGCATGGAACAGGATTGCTTGGGATACCAGGGGATTACACTCCGCCGTCCAGATTTGTTCGTGTCGCGTTTTATCAAACCAGCGCGCCAATTATGGATACTGCACAAAAAACCATAGAACAAGCATTTGTTATATTACAGGCCATGACAATACCGATTGGCGCGCAATTTGAAAAAACTCAAAAGGTTCCAGAAATTCCGTCTGCGACCCAATGGACATCGGTGACAGACATGACAAATGGTAATTTGTATTATACAACTATGTATAATCCAACAATTCGCAGATTAAATTTGAATGGTATAGATTTTTCAAATGTTGCATATCAAATTCACCCATTGGATGAATCAAAAGTGCGACCAATAGTTGATGCAGTTATAGATTGATGTCGGTTTTCCCCCTGTTAAAAAATCCATACAGTGTGTATGGATTTTTTTGATGTGTTTTAAAGGGGTGTTTTGTTGTTTTTGATATCTTGTTTTATTTTGATACAACGACCATTGCAGTACGTAAAACAGTATCCCCAAACATATATCCCGTTTGTAATTCATCAACAATTGTGTTTGTTTCAGTTTCTGGTGTTGGTTTGTCCACTATTTGAATAGCATTATGAAATTGTGGATTTAACATTTTACCAACAGAATCTATTTGGACAATGCCTATTTGCGCAAAGGAATTTTGTATTGCGCGTTCCATGGATTTTATACCTTCGTCATCTGGGTTGTGTTTCAAAGCAGCCGTTACAGCATCCATCACCGGTAATATTTTTTCAGCAACACCCATTGCACGGTTACGTGATACTGATTCCACGTCCAAAGTTGCACGACGACGTGTGTTTTCCAGTTCCGCTGCAACGCGCAGATATTTATCATTTAATTCGGCTATTTTATCATTTAATTCACCGATTTTTTTGTTTAAATCTTCAACTGGTTCGGATTTTGTGTTCTTGGCCGTGTCTATTGTTTCGGATTTTTCTATTTTTTCAGCGTCCGCAATAGATACAGATTCTATATCAACAGTTTTTTCTTGATTTTCAGACATAATTTAAATCCTGTGTTTCGTTTTACATATTATATATTTATTTGACTGACTTTATTATAGGTAAAAATGTTTCTGGTTTCAAGGATGCACCACCAACTAGTAATCCATCAACGTGTGGAACATTGGCGATTGTTTGTGCGTTATCTGGTTTAACACTGCCGCCATAAAGTATCGGTGTGTTTTTTCTGTTTTTCAGATATTCAAAAAGTAATTTATGAACAGATTCTATTTCCGGAATTGTTGGGGTTAAACCGGTCCCAATTGCCCAACGCGGTTCGTATGCAATCATAAATTCGCCGTCACCAGGTAAACTTTGTTCCAACATTGTTTTTATAACATATTCTGTTTTGCCGGATTTTCGTTCGTCCAATGTTTCACCGACACATATTATTGGTATTAAATTATGCTTAATAGCCATAGATGCCTTTGATTTAACAATTTCATTTGTTTCGTTATGATAAAGTCTGCGTTCGCTGTGCCCAACCAGAACGTATTTTGCGCCTGCGTCTATAATCATTTGTCCAGATATATCCCCAGTATATGCACCATTTTCGTGTTCACTTATATTTTGAGCGCCAATGGTAACACCATTGTTTTTACAATATAATAATGTAAAAGGGGGACATAAAATCACTTTGTTTTCAGTTTCTATTTCAGATATCGCCTGTGTCATGTTTTCCATATCTGATATTGTTCCGTTCATTTTCCAATTTCCGACAATAAATTTCATAATAGTTTCCTTTTTTATTGATTTTTTGTATCTTGTTTTGCTATGGTATCGCAAAAGGTGGAAAAATGCTAGAATATTTACGTAATGCTGCTGACAAACCGTTGGCAAAAGTTTTGATGTTTATTTTGATTTTTAGTTTCGTGGGGTGGGGGGCTGCCGAATGGATTTTTGGTGGTGCATCCCGGGATACTACGTTGATTCATGTTGGAAATGCTGATATTTCTGTGCAACAGTTTAGTAATGAACGTTCGCGTGAATTGGCGTCTATGTCCAAAGATGAACAGCGTGCAACTTATGCGGATCCGGCAAAGGCGGCTGAATTGACGCAATCTGTTATGACAACGTTGACTATGAATCAGTTGGCACTGAATAGGGCTAATGATTTGGGCTTTGTTGTGACCGATAAACGAATCGCAGATGAAATCAAAAATAATCCACAATTCCAGGTAAATGGTCAGTTTGTTCCGTGGATGTTTGATATGGTTGTGCAAAATTCTGGGCTTAGTGAACAAGATATAGCTAATTTATTGCGCAACAATGTTTTGCGTCAAATGGTTGTTGGGGCTAGTTATGTTCCGTTGAATATTCCTGAATTTGCGGTTGATGCCATGTATAATGCACGGCACGCAAAGCGGGATATTAAATATTTAACTGTGAAATTTTCTGATTCCAAAGTGTCGGAACCAAACGAAGAACAGTTAAAGACTTTTTATGCGCAACATCCAAAAGTTTTGCCTGAAACACGTTCTGTATCTTATGTGTTTGTGGCTGCCGATATGAATAAACCCGATGTTTATGACGAAGGTTTTAAATTAGCACAACAGATTGAAGATATGATTATTTCTGGGGAATCTATGAAAGATGCCGCTGATAAGTACAAAGCAAAGTTTGTAGTTGTTCCAGATGTGACGCTTGGCGGGAAAATATCAGATAAGATTTTATCGGACGGTTTAGTTGCAAAGGTTTTTTCCATGGATGCTGGGATGGAAAGTGAGTTGATTGAATTAAAAGACGGGTTTGTAATTTTGCGTGTTGATTCAGTTAATGCTGAACGTAATGCCGATTTCAAAGATGTTAAAAAAGATTTAGTAAACCAGTGGAAAAAGGCTGAACAACGTAAAAATGCGTATGTCGCTGCTAATGAATTTTTAACGAAAGCCAAAAATGGTGAGAATTTCAAAAATATGAAATCAGTGACTATATCCAGAACCGAAGGTGCACCGTTGGAAATTTTAAATGCTGCATTTTCAGGGCGGGTTGGTGATACTGTTATTGTCGAAGATGATAATGCCTTTTATGTTTTAAGCATAGAAAAAAGTATTGCACCAAAACCAAATGACAAAGACAGAGATGCAATTCGTAAAGACATAAAAAAGATTTCAGAACGTTATGTCGGGGACGATTATTCCCAATTCTTGAAACGTCATTATCCTGTGCGAGTTAACGATAAAAATTATAAAAAGTTTGTAGCAAAATAAATATTGCCCGTTCGGGCAATTTTTATTTATAGTATAAACCATGCAAATAGAATCAGAAGGTATTTTGATAAATATTCGACCGTTGTCGGAACGTGATGCGGTTGCTCATATTTTTACAAAAAATAGTGGTGTTTTGGTTGGCTTGTTGCGTGGGGCAGTTGTGGCAAAAAAAAATAAACCCCTTGTGGGTCAATGCGGAAAAGTTTCTTGGAATGCCAGATTGGATTCTCAATTAGGGGTTTTTCATTGGGAATCGGATAAAAATTTAGTGGCTTTGTTAATGTTTAATAATGATTTATTAAAAATAATGAATTCTGTATTTTCTTTGATATATACTTTGATTCCAGAACGTGAATCGTATGAACATTTGTATAACGAAACGGTATTATTATTAAAAGATATTGTAAATTCACAGAATCCGTTTGATTTGTATTTAAATTGGGAAATTGAATTATTGCGTGATTTGGGGTATGCGCTGGATTTAAGTAAATGTTCGGGGTGTGAAAGAACGGATAATTTGTGCTATTTATCGCCACGGACTGGGCGCGCAGTGTGTGCTGATTGTGGTGAACCATATAAAGATAGGTTATATAAGTTGCCACTTTCTTTGATGGTAACAGGTCGGTTCATCCGTAAAATTTGTGATATGCATGCCATTGACTTTCCAAATCCTAGAAAAATATTTTAGTTTGTGTGTTTTTTTGTTGCGCGGTTAAGTTTTTTTTTCTATTATCACCTTGTTCAAAACAAAGGAGAAAAATATGACTTGGACAATATTAATCCTGATTTTGGCGATTGCACTGTATGTGTTCGGTGGGAAATTCACCAAACAAGACAGTAAGAAAGTCTCTGTCGGGGGTATTATCATGCACAAGGGTATCTCTGTAATCGCGATTATTTTGATTGCTGGTTGCGTGTGCCGTTTGTGGACACCTGTGTATTTAACACACACAAATCCTAGAATCTTGCAGGAAATGGTTTCTGCTATGCAGGAACAGGAAGAAACAGCAAAGAACAAAGAAGTTCGCAAATATGTTTCTAAACATATGGATGAAATGATTGGTAATGCACCAATTGCAGGTAATGTTGATGCAAAGAAAACAATATTCTTGTTCTCTGATTATTCTTGCCCGTATTGCCGTCGTGTTCATGCTGAATTGTCTCGTGTTCTGGCTGAGCGTGATGATGTTCGTGTTGTGTTGAAAAACTTCTCTATCCATGGTGTTTTGTCTGATGCACCAGCAAAAGCAGTTATTGCCGCTAAATTGCAGGGTAATGACAAAGCTGCCGCATTGGATAAATTGTTAATGGACAAAGATTATTACAAACCAGAAGACTTAAAAAGCCAATCTAAATTGCCAGGCATCATTGAAGCCAATGTTATGAAATTGGCAAAAGAAGCTGGTTTAGATACTAAAAAATTGGCCGAAGATATGGAAGGCGACGCAGTTGCCAAAGAATTGAAGAACGTTCGTGATTTGGCTCAACGTTTTGAAATTCGTGGTACACCATATTTGATTATTGGTACAGAAGCTTTCCCAGGTGCAATCCCATATTCTAAGATTATGGAAGCATTGAAATAATTTCGGATTTGTGAAAAAAACACCCGCAATTGCGGGCGTTTTTTTGTTTTAGTAAGTTATTATCTCTCAATATTATGTCTTCTGGCCAGATAATTCTCGTGATTTGGTACAAATAGTGGGCTACATCTATCATTATAGAGATAAGATTTATCCCGTTTAGGATACCAGTCGTTGAACAGATACGGGTATTTCAATACCAGTGGAAATAAATCTTCACAACGTTCAATATCTTTTGAGTTGTTCAAATCAAAATTTTTAATATCTGTTTCTCTATCATCAACACCTAAAAGTTGTAACATTTTTGTTTTGTCGTCTTTGTAAAAACAGTGAGTTACATGAAACATGGTATTGCACCAACCTAATTCATGTATTAATTGTAAGAATTTTGTTAAATCTTGTTTGTTTTTTATATTATTCAATTGTTTTTGTAAAGAATCATAAAGGAGTGAATTGTGAGAATTGGAATAGTGACTTTGTTCTGGGCCCAAGAGATTTACTAAACCACATGTGGAAATATCATATTGACCGTTTTGTATATCGTATGCTGTAGTTAAAACATTTACGGAATATGCGCTTAAATTTACACGACCGGTGTTATTTATACATTCGTATTCTTTGTTTTCACAATAATGTTGTGGAATTTTCTTGCATTTTTTTTGTAGTTGTTGATATCTTTTGCCAAATTGATCATTATTGATAATTTGGTACGCATGCTGGATAGGAATACTTTGTGCATTAAACCACGCAGTGCCAGCTTTTTCGTCCTTTGCGTATAATTCCAAAGCGTAAATGATGTCCCAACGTTCCAAAGCATTAAATATAATATCTGTGAAATCAAATTCTGTATTAACCCCTTTTGCGTGTCCTGTATATAATGGATCTGATACTGGTGTATAAGTTTGATCATCTAAGCAGTTCATAGGAAATTTGTTAAATGCGCAATGAATTGCGAAATCTTTTTGTTTTTTTGTCAGATTAAAATGTGTCGAAAATAAATTCAACCAGATTAAACTGTTTTGAAACATTCTGTCATCGTTATAAACTCCTAGTCTGGATGGGTTTAGTTTCATACGCTCAATTATGTGGGCACTTCTATTTTCTGGTTCAATCCATTCAAAACAATACACATCGTATGCCACTTGGTATAATGCGTTTTCAATTTGTTGTATTTTTTCTGAATTCATGTTAACACCTTCTATTTATTTTTTTGTTATTATTATTTTATACACGGATATATGTTTTGTCAACAAAATTATATTGTCACAATAAAAACATGATGTTATCATTTTTATAAGAAATAATTTTGATTGTTTTTTTGTTTACTTATTTATCCCAAACGGGGGATATTACGTATTCTGCGACTAATGGAATTGATAACTTTGCGGCATTTTCCATTTCTTGTTTGATAAGTTTCGCAAAATGTTCAGCCATGTTTTCATCACTTTCAAATACTATCTCGTCGTGAACCTGTAATAGCATTTTGATTTTATCTTGATTTGGTAAAATTATTTTATTGTGAATATTAACCATGGTTTTACGCATTATGTCAGCTTCAAATCCCTGAATAGGGGCATTTATTGCCGCACGTGTCGCGTATCCACGCAGACGGGGGGTATGAGCCTCTGGGATTTCTATTCTGCGATGCCATGGTGTATAAACGCAATAATGTTCGAATACATATTTTGTTGTGCGTTCTATGTATTCACGAATTTCTGGTAATTGAGCCATATAAGAGTCTATGATTTTTTTTGCTTCTTCGCGTGGGATATTTAATTGATTTGATAATCCAAAAGCCGATATCCCATATATTATCGAAAAATTGATAGTTTTTGCAGCCCGTCTTAAATTTTTTGGCACTGATTCATTTTGTGGAATATTGAATATCTTTCGTGCTGTTTGTTCGTGAATATCAAGACCACGATTAAAAGTATCTTTGAACATAGATACGTTTGCAACATCGGCTAACAGTCTTAATTGGATTTGAGAATAATCAATTGAAATCAATTTTCGCCCCGTTGGCGCAACAAAGCATTTTCTTATTTCTTCGCCCAATTCCGTTTTTATAGGAATATTTTGCAGATTTGGATTACGGCTTGAAATGCGACCGGTGTTGGTGCTGGTTTGCATATATGTCGTGTGTATGCGTCCATCACTTGCTATTTGATGGGGCAGCGCATCAGCATACGTTCCCGCCAATTTAGATATGGAACGCCAGTTTAATATTTTTTCTATGATTGGGTGTTCTTCCATCAAATCGGTTAAAGTATCCGCATCTGTGGAACCTTTTTTGTGATTCGGTAAATTTAATTCATCAAATAGTATAGCTGATAATTGCTTCGGGCTGCCGATGTTAAATTCATGTCCAACCAATTGATATATTTCAGATTCTAATGATGATAATTGCCTGTGAAACACATTTGATAATTGATTTAATTTGTCGCGATTAACGGCTATCCCATTTGTTTCCATCGACATTAAAACCGGGCAGAGCGGTAAATCGCATGTTTCGTATAATTGTTTTAATTCAGCATTTTCATCTAATTGCGGGCGCATCAGTTTATAAAGCGCCATGCATATAACAGCATCTTCACCCGAATATTTTGTTGCTATGTCAAAAGACAATGTTTCAAAATGTCTATCACAATCTTTCATTTTTGGGTCAAACAGGTCGCCGAATTTTATTGTGGTATGGTTCAAATATTTTTCAGACAATTCATCTAATCCGTGTCCATGTAATAACCCGTGCAGAGCATATGATAACAGCATCGTATCGTCAAAAGGTTTTATTTGTGTTGTATCCCATCCCATATTATTTAAAATATGCAAATCATATTTAATATTATGTGCAATTTTAACTATGTTAGGATTTGTAAATATCGGCCATAATTTTTTATAAACCGTGTCAATGGTTAACTGGTTCGCAGCCAACGTTCCACCACCGAACAAATCCATAGATTTTGTTATATGTGCGATTGGGATATATGCACCATGTTTTTCATCATATGCCAACGATAGTCCGACTATTTTATCTGTGATTTGATTTAATCCCGTTGTTTCAGTATCAAAAGCAATAACATCTTTTACATTGGATAAAAATTTATCCAGTTCAGATTCCGTTGTTATCGTAACTAAATCCATATCCAATAACTGTGATTTTTTTATTTCAGAATTTGTGGGGATTTCGATTACTGGACATATTGATTTTTCATATTCTGTGATTGGTGGTATATTTGTTGTTTTGGCATTCGGAAAAAGTTTTTCAATTTTAGCAACCAAAGATTTGCTTTCTATTTTATTTTTCACAAAATCGAGCGCTGTATTTATATTAAAATAAAAGGGTTTAATTTCTAAACCATCTAAATCCACATCTGTTTTTAAAGAAACCAGTTGTTTAGAAATATATGCCAACTGGCGATTTTCAGATAATAAATTTCGAATTCTATCATTTTTTACAGAATCTAGGTTGTTATATAAATTATCCAGTGTTCCAAATTCAGAAATCAATTCGGCTGCTTTCTTTGGGCCAATTCCGTGAACGCCTGGGACGTTATCTGTGGAATCACCCATCAGGGATTGAACATCAACAACTTGTGATGGTTTAACACCGAATTTTTCAAAAACTTCTGATTCGTGGATTTCAATCTGCTTCATACCGTCGTACAAAAATGTGCAATCAGAGACCAGTTGCATTAAATCTTTGTCCCCAGTTATTATTCTGGTTTTGTCCGCTGTGTTACATTTGTTTGTTGCGATTGTAGCGATGACATCGTCTGCTTCAACCCCAGGAATACAAAGAACAGGCATACCCATTGCGTGTGCACCAATTCTTATCAATTCAGACTGAACTAATAAATCAGGTGGGGTTTCAGAACGATTAGCTTTGTATTGTGGATAAATATCCTGGCGGAAAGAGATTCTGGATGCATCGAATATGCATACGAAAGAATCCCCGTCTTTGGCATTTGCAAGAATAGGTAAAATCATGTTGAAAAAACCGTATACTGCGCCCACGGGCATACCATCAGATCGTGTCAATTTCGTATGAACACCATAGTATGCCCTGAATACCAAAGAATTTCCGTCAATTAGTGTTAACATTTATATAGTTTTCCTAGAATATATAACGCATTTTTACGCGGACGTTGTATTCCATTAAATCGGGTGTTATGTTTGTTTCTTCTATTTTATAAATGTCCGGGGCGTATAAGACACGTCCTTCGACATCAAATTTTAATGGTACAGCCAATATATCGATAGTTGCGCCTAACATAGCCTGGTATGCGGCGGTTGAATCTATGTCAAATTTTGTTTTTAATCCGTCGGTTGATACTGTTTGATCGCCACTAAACACCATACCAATACCACCGCCGATGTACGGTTGAATCAGTGTTGATGGGACTTTGAAATATGCATTTAACATTCCAGAATTTGTATTTAAATCAGAAGAATCTATGTAATTATATTCCGCTTCTATTCTGAATACAGGAATATCAACACCTGCGATGGCACCCAGTAATTTTGACGCGCTGGATGTGTGTTCATCCTTGGTAAACAGTGTTTGACCACCGGCGCCGACCATGCCGCCAACGTAAAAATCTGCAACCACACCAGCATTTGCGACCGTGGCACAAGTTAACACAGAAAGTACAGAAATAATAGATAATGAATTTATTTTCATATTTTTCTCCTTTATATGATATCATAGTATAAAACAAAGGTCGTGATATGCAAGAAAATAAACCTATTTTAATCGTTGGATTGGGAAATCCTGGGGACGAGTATGTGAAAACTCGTCATAATGTTGGATTTATGGCAATTGATTTTTTAGTGCCAAATGATGCATCTTGGAAAAAAGAAAAGAACGCGTTGGTTTCGCATGTTGTAATTGGTGGTCAAAAAGCAATTTTTGTAAAACCTCAAACTTTTATGAACAACAGTGGCGATGCAGTTGGTGCTTTGGTGACTTTTTATAAAATACCGTTGGAAAATTTAATAGTGATTCATGACGATATGGATTTGAAATTGGGGACTTTGCGTGAAAAGATTGGTGGTTCCAGTGCCGGTCATAATGGAATAAAATCTATTGATTCGGCTGTGGGGGCTGATTACAAAAGAATTCGAATCGGTATTGGGCATCCGCGTGATTTTGATTTAAAGATAAATCCTGCTGATTGGGTTTTGGGTCAATTTGATGATGAACAGATGAAAACAATTAACAGTGTAATCAAATTAATCAAGATTTAATATGTAATCATAAATCTGTTGTTTTTTGGAACTGATTCTATACCGTTGTTACATCCACTAAATCCCCAAGTGTGACCAGAATAACTATATGTGCATGTTCCGGAACCAGATTTATAGGACATCGTCGGTCCCGACATATTATGTGGTTTTATATAATTTCCATATTGATCAACTAAAACTATGTAACCACCGCTGCAACTGAATTGACCATTGTTGTTGACGGTCATATTTATATGTTGCGCAACGCAATACAAAGATAATCTTTTGTTGTCGGAAATCATATATAAATTTAGACCATCGGATGCGTTTAGTTCGTCTGTTTCTGTGGCATCAGCGCAATAGTATAATTGAACATCCGATGCAGCAATTTTTTGATTGGTATTGCAATAGGCATCTTGTAAAAATACTGCACTGTATGAAGCGTCTGGAACACAAATTCCATTTGATGTCGCACCCGATGCACAACAATTTCCATACATGTCTTTGGAATTGCGTCCCCCAGCACAGTAATTAGTCAAAGAATTTGTGACATATATTTTTTCATCGGTGGTTATAATTGAATGACCATCGCTTGTCGTCAGGATATTATCAGGAACCATTTGTTTACAAATATCACTATCCGAATCATATAGATAATCCACCGGACAATTATAGGCGCTGCAACTGTCTATGGTATCTGTTGTCCCGGTGTTGTATGCCAGCCATGACAAAAGTGAATCATTTTCTTCTTCTGTTGGAATTAAGATTTTATTTCTATCAAAGATTATTCCCGGATGTGCAGATACAAGGGTCTGATTTGTAGATATTGCGGTTTCGGTGGCATTACGTTCACAATTACCCCAAATTTGTTCCGTTATCAAACAAGCAACATCATTGCCGCACGGAATGTCGGCAAAATTGATATTACTGCCGTATATGTCTTGATAATATTGTGGACGACCTTTTTTGATTATGTCTACGATATTGGTAATGTTATTAAGATTTGTTGATTGACGAACACAAGATAAAACTTCGTTCCAGCATGCCTGGCGTGTCAGAATCGCGCGACGTGGATTTGATGACATATCGGCGCACAATGCAAAATTCCCGGACGTTCCGTTACATTGCTGAATTATGCAGTCTTTGCCAACCGTAACACAATTTTCAAGAATAGCATCGTATGATATATCAGCCGACACACCGACCATACCTGTTTCCCATTGTGTTCCACCGCCACCAGATGAATTTAATAAACTGGTGCAAGATTGTTGAACATCTGCGCAAAGTGCGTTTACCGTTGAATCTGTGATTACTTGAAAAGTTGATAGGGCGCGGGCGTCAAAATCTTCCAGGCTTTGATGTGCGCCAGATTTGCATTCGGCGACCAATGTTGTGCAACTTTGTCTTATTTCTTCAAGTTTCGCATTTTGTGCCAATTTAATTTGCGCCAATGCATCATTTAAAAAATCTTTCCATACAACGTCTGATATGTCCTGACATTGGTCAGTGGCGGATTTCAGAAACATTTTTTTAGAATTTAAAAACGAAACAAATTTGTCGTTTTGTGGGACTTTGGACCAAGTTTCTTCGCCGACAGGTTCTGTTAACAATGTTGTCAAATTATATAAATTAGTCGTTAAAAACGCGGTTCCATCATATGGGTTTATATATTGTCCGGTTAAATCTAAACATTTATGTAAATTTTCACCGCACACCGAAGATTCCGATAATTGTTCCAAAATCTTTTTTTTGCACGTTAAAATATCATCAGAATTTCTTTGTTGATAAGCATTTAATCGCGCCATGTCCAACAAAGCACCACTTTCGTGGATTTTTTCCATTGCTTGGTTATATTTTGCATCGTATGTTTTTGCCACGGTGTTGCAATCCTGTTGAATCAGTAATTTATATGAATTTTGTGCGATATCTAATTCGTCTTCGGAACAAACTTCCTGGGCCATTTCAATACATACCGGTTTTGCAGCATTATATAAGTCAAGACCATTTTTGGCAGATGTTGATATCCCAGACAAAGAATCAATCGAATCCCAAGCACTATCCATGTCCAAAGATAGCGATACAGATGACATATTATTATTGATTCTGGAATCGTTGGAAGTGTTTAAACTTTTGGTTATTGTTTTCAATAATTTTTCAGATTTAGATGAATCTTTGGTGGAAAAACCTTCTTCGCCTTCTGTTGCGACGTTTACCGCCGCTGCATCTTCTTTGTCCAAACCGACCAGTAATAACTGTTGATTAAAATCCAACATTTTATCTTCTGCGTTGGTTAATTGTTTTTTTATATCATCAAATTCATGGATTCTGGATGAACAAGCACATCTTCGCAAATCAGTATCTTTGTTGGCGCAAAATTCGTCCATGCAGTCATAATATACAGTTTTGCATTTTGAATAATCCCTGGATTTTATGTCCGTAATTTTTTCATCGTTCAATTGTGCCGCGCGTGTCGTCTTTGTCCGAGTGGCACTTTTTCTGACCCCAGTTGCGGTTCGTGAAACAGTTGTTTTTTTTGCGTTGTTTCGTGGTTCTATGGACCGGGATGTTTCCGTATTTCGCGACACAGTCGTTATTCGTGGTTTTACAGAATTGACAGAAACCTGTGTTGACCGTGGTTTTACCGTTTGGCGCGATACAGCGGTGCCTTTGGATAAAGATGTTGATTGATTGTTTCGCGAAGTTTTTACGGTTGTTCTGGATTTATCGGATTTATTTGATTCTGTTTTGGTTGTTTGATTGGAACGGCTTGCGGAATTTATGGTTGTTACAGTATTCCCAGAATCACGTTTATTTTTTGTCGTTTCTGCACCAACAACCCCCGCCGTCTGGAATACAGACAGACCAAGGCATACAACAAAAAATGGTATAATCCTTTTCATTCCTTGGGTTAATGTTAGCAAAATTATAATTTTCTGGGCAAGTGGAATTTTAAGTTATTGCACATATTTTTATCGTGTTGACTTGGGTATCTGGTATATTGCAGAAGAGATGCATCAAATAAAAAATAATTTGACAAATTATAATCAGTGTCTATAATATTAGTGGTAAAATAACAAAGGATTTGATATGAATGAATCTTATGCAACAACAGTAAATAATAATATCGCCGATTTGAAAAAAGTTTGTGTTGATAATTTGGTACAATGGTATTCAGGTTTGTCCGGTAACAAAGAAGCGTTAACTAAAGGTTCTTGGACGGATATTATTGGTGTAGTGTATAGAATGATAGCTACTATTAAGATAAAATCTACTGATGGTCGCCATTATTTGGAACATAATGTGTTCGAAGATGCATACAATGCAAATTTTGCTGTTGTGGCTGAATTGGGAGTTGTTTATGATATTAACGGTTTGCTGTCGATTGGCAAAAAAGAAGATGTCAAACAAACTAATGAAACCCTTGATTTTTATACCAAAGCTTTTAGTCCGGCATCGGAATATGCAAAATCTTTACTTAATATCCGTGAATATCCGATGAGGAACGAGTATATTATCTTACCAAATGGGGGAAAATATAATAATGGATTGCCGGTCAGTGTTCGACGTATAACACCGCGTGCTATGGAAGTGAGTGCAGTATCAAAAGATTTAAATGCATTAAATCTTAGTGATAGTTTATGCTATGTAAATGGCGGTTTGGCTGTTATCAAATTGGTTAAGGATTTACCGAATTCAGCGCTGGTATGGGCAACGCAAAATAACGTAAAGGTATATTGATATTCGGCGCTTTGCGCCGATTTTTTTAGTGCGATAATGGTTTAGGCGGGTCCGCCTTCGCCGTTCTCAAAAAATTAACTTCTTTTCCAAGGATTCGTCGGGCTACGGCGTGACACTTATAGCGAGCCTTTGTGTTTTTTGTCCGCCTTCGCGGGTTTTTAATTTCGAAGAATAAATGGTGAAACGTTTAAGAATATATCCCGTTTAATACAATGGCTACGGCGGGACACTCAATTTTCTTAATTGTGCGCGTTGCGCGCAATAACGAAAATTGGTGGTGTGGACGGGGGGAATTGAACCCCCAAGGATTGCTCCACAGCATCCTTAGTGCTGCGCGTCTACCAATTTCGCCACGCCCACATTTTTTTGTGGATTCTATTATAAAAGTATTTCCTTTTCAACTGTTTTATGTTATAATAAGGCATCAAGAACAAGGAAAGGTGATTTTAATGAGAAAAATATATTCTGTTTTGTTTAACGTGGTTGTTGCAAGTGTGTTGCCCGGAATAGCTGGGGCTGCGGGGACTTATTATAATAACAATTTGTATCAGCAACGATATGGCGGTGGGGTATCTGGGAATGCATCTATGAATCGTGGCTATGGTGCGCGCTATGGTCAACAACAGTCTACCAAGACGACAACTACGCGAACGGTTATGACAAAAAAGGCAAAATCGTCGACTAAACAGACTAGTTCTTCACAAAAACAAGGTTTTGTGCTGGGGGGTGGGCTGTCACATGAATTTGCTAGTTGGAATTTTGATATGAAAAGTGCGGGATCTAAATTACATTATGATAATTTAGCATGGAACGTCATTGATGGTAATGTTGCTTACTATTTTGGTGATTCTACACCGATGCAGGTCAAAGTTGGTGCGCGTTATGGTATGCAATTTGACGAATCGCCGATGGTTGATGATGATATTTCCAAGGGTGGATATTTAGCAATGGCATGGACTGATGAAAATGGTAATATTGTTGGTTATCAAACGGGGCATGCTTTGTCGGTTGGAACCAGCAAGGGTGGAAATCAAATGGGATTTAATGCTTCGTTTGGTTTGACTGATGTGTTTCAATGGGGGCGTGTAAAAATGACTCCGTCGATTGGGTATCGTTATTTCAAATACAAATTAACAACTGAACAAAACTATGGGGTTGCAATTGATATTTTGGAATCGACCGATAATCATCCGTATATAACTTGTATTTCGGGATATTTGGGTGAAATTCAATGTGATCCATTCTTGTTGTTCTATTCTTCAAATGGGGATATAACTATTACGGGGCGTGTTGAAGATGCTAGTGGTAATATATCTGATGTTATACAGGTACCAGCATTAAGTGGATTTGATACGACTGGGGTTAGTACTGGTGGAACGTATTATTATGAACAGTCTGGAAAAAGTCACGAATATACAACTACTTGGGCGGGACCATATGTGGCGATGGATTTTGAATATGCAATTAACAGTGATAATTTGATAGTTGGTGGCATAGAAATTGGTTTGCCAACATATACTTCCGAAGGAAACCAGCCGTATCGTTATGATTGGGATCATCCAAAAAGTGTAGAAGATTCTGGATCACTGGGTGATGCGATTCATTTGGGTTTAAATGCGAATTGGAAAACAGCGATCACCGATTCAACATTGTTGACGTTTGGTTTGAATTATGATTATTACAAGGTGTCTGGTGCAACGGCAAAAACTTATTTGAATTCTGCATATTACGAAGAGTTGTATGATACCTATGTTACGGCTTTGAACAATGGGGGATTATCTGATTATCAGGTTGAAATGTTGAATGAAGAACTGGATACCATAGATGCGTACAGATCTGCCGGGTGGACGTTGGAAAGTTCTGGCGAGATTGAATCTTTGTATAAATCTATGGGAATTCGTTTAGGGGTAGAAGTTAAGTTCTAGGATTTTGAATCGTGAAACATAATTGGAAAACATTGTCTTTGATGATGCTGGGGCTGGTGGTTGTTGTGCCTGGGGCATTTGGTGTGGGACTGGTCGGAAGTGTTTCTGTTAACCAGACTAGTGACACTGCATCTGCTGCCAAGGCTATAGCAATAAACAGTGCGCGTCGTCAAATATTATATGATGTTTTGTCAAAATATGCGGAACCTGTATCGTTAAATGAATTGATACAAAGTGCTTCTGATGACGATTTGATGAATTTTATATCTTCGTCCAGTGTTTCTAATGAACAGATGTCGACTGATTCCTATTCTGCGAATATCACAATGGACATAGATAACGATGTTGTTAGAAATTGGTTGACTATAAACAATGTTCAAAATTGGGTGCCGGGAAAAGAATCTGTTGATAAATCCGAAGTTTTTATAGTTGTTTCAAATGGTGTTTCGGATTGGGCGGAATTAAAGCGTGCCGCACGTGAAAGTGGTTTTGATATGGAAATTATCATGATTTCTGGAAATCAAATTTATGCCAAGATACCATCAAGTCACAGGACACGATTTACCGCTGGGATACGTGGTTTTGGTTGGAAATATGCCGATAATAGCGGTGTTTTGCAAATTTGGAAATAGTATATAGATGGGGGTGTATATGAAAAAGTTTTTTTTGTTGGCTTTGTTATTGCCAATGGTTGCTGTGGCTGATGATTCACCGAAAGATAATAAATTTAATTTAAATGTTCGCAGAATTGGTCTGGATTGGACAAAAACAACGGTTGATAATGCCGAACAATATCAAGATTCATCAATTGCTGCATTGAAGGCAACTAATCAGGAAAATATCAATGGTGTTTTTGATGTTGCACTTGAATACGGATTCGAAAGATTTAAATGGGATAATTCTGTTTTTATGGAATATGGAAAACAGACGTTGAAACCATATAACGAAGAAAAGACTGTTGATGAAAGTGCAGATAAGATATTAGTTTCGTCTGATTTAGCATACGCATGTTGGGATTTTGATTCCTTTAAATTGGGACCGATTATGCGTGCACAATATGAAACTGAATTCGCAGGAGACCCAAGAACAAAGGTTATAAGACCAAATGCTGGTTTTTCATTATTTGACCACGATATTATAAAAAGTTTGTATGTTGTCGGTGTTTATGAATATGATTTCACATACGATAATGACAAAGTTAACAAATCTGCGGTTGAAGCTGGATGGCGCGTTGAATATCAAATCAGGGATGGTGTGAACTTTACATCCGATGGATATTACAGAAAATATTTATCTTATTCCCGCGAATCTTTGGATAATTATACTTATGATTTTTCGGCTGTGGCGCGTTTGGATACCAATATTTGGGGTGATTTGACCATGGGGCCATATATAAAATATCGCAGGGCGCATTCAAAAATAATGCCGGATTATGGTGCTAATACATCAATTGGTGTTTCGTTCAGTTATATACATAATTTTGATTTAATGTATAAATCCAAAGAATCTGCGGAATAATTTGTTGACAGTTGTTATTTTTGTGTTAATATCTTGCTGTGTATAGCAAGGTGTTGTTAATGTCTAGTTCTGTGATGTATGATGAAAAGAGTCACGCGCATATTACGACAAATGAAGATTTGCGTATGGTGCTGGGATTTTTTATGCCAAAAGATTGTAATAGGGTGTTGACTGTGGCGGCATCCGGGGATCATCCTTTGTTTTGTTCGCTGTATGGTGCAAAACATGTTGATACGTTTGATATAACACAAAATGCAAAATTGATAATGGATATCAAAATCACTGCGATTGGTCTTTTGAATCGTGATGAATATGCCAGAATGTTGGAAAATTTATGGTGGCGTGATGATGCACTAACCGCGCCATTTATGGATAAAGTTTCGGAAAAATTGCCCGCCAGTGAATATGAATACCTTTATTCAATGCGTGGAACCTGTTTGTTTAACAAAGATACCTGGGATGGCAGGGATAGTAAGTATTTGCCAAACGTTTTTGAATATAAACAATTACAAAAAATTATCAAACAACCCTATAACTTTGTCCAAACAGATATAGTCAATTTAAGTGCTCATTTGAATCAATCTTATGATTTTATACATTTATCAAACATTTTTGATCACATCAATAATCCAGAATTGCATTGGGATATAATTCAACCGTTACTAAAAAGGCTTAATGTTGGTGGACGGCTTGTATCATATTCATTGTTTGGCTATCCAAAACAATTTTCAAAAGATTCTATGAAAAATACAAAGTTAATTGAAAGTATTTTAAAAGATTATAATTTGAAATGCTATTTAACAGGTCTGACCAATATGGATACATTGACTGTTTTTGAACGTGTCAGGTGAAAAAAATGAAAACGATGACCGATTTTATTCCAGATTGTAACAAAGCAAAGGATTGTTTATCGCGTGGGATTTTTAATGAATATTCCGCGGCGTTTGTTGTTACTAATGAAAGTTTGCGTATGGCAATGGAATTTTTGCCGGTAAATTGTGAACGCGCGCTAGTTGTTGCGGCATCTGGGGATCATCCTTTGTTTTGCTCTTTGTATGGTGCAAAACATGTTGATACTTTTGATATATCTTATAATGCGAAATGTATAATGGATATAAAAACAGCCGCAGTTGAATGTCTGGACTATTCGGAATATTTGGATTTATTGGTCGGTTTAAGTAATAATTGTCGCGATGTGGCTCGTGTTCCTAATATGAATAAAATATCCAAAAATTTATCGTCAATTGAATTTAAATATCTTTGTTCAATGAAGGGATATCGTTTGTTTCTTTATGGAATACAGAAAACACAAAAATCCCCAGTTCTGCCTACTGAATCAGAATATCAAAAATTACAAGAAATTGTAAATGGAACTTATAGTTTTACAATGACAGATATTACAAATTTAAATGGAAAATTAACACAATCTTATGATTTTATGCATTTTTCTAATGTTTTTGATCATATTCGCAAACCACAACAACATTTCACGATAATAGAGCCATTATTAAAACATGTTAATGTTGGTGGACGGGTATTGATTCAACAGTTTTGTCGCAACCATTGTAACGATGAAGCTTTTTCGACCGATATAATAAGGGATTGTTTCAAATCTGGTGTTTTAAAAGATTGGCGTTTTACCAAAATTAGTGATGATGGTGTTCGTTTTCTGAATGTTTTTGAACGTGTCAGGTGAAAAATATAGGTGTTTATTATGGATTTTGTCCCAGATATTAATCTTGCAAGAAAGACTCACGATTGGTTGGGCTATCGTGAATATTCTGATGCGTATGTTGTATCAAACGAAAACCTGTATCAATCCATAGAATTGATGCCACAAAACTGTAATCGTGCATTAACAGTTGCGGCATCGGGTGACCACCCGTTTAGTTGTTCGTTGGGTGGTGCAAAAGAAGTTGATACATTTGATGTGTCTTATAATGCCGGACTTGTTACCAAGATGAAAGTATTGGCCATTGGGTGTTTAGATTATCTGGATTATTGGGATTTTTTGCTTGATTTAACAAACAAGAGAGATTTTATACATATTCCAAATATGGATAAAATAGCACCTAATTTGTCGCCAACAGAATATAATTATCTTCGGTCAATGCGCGGTTGTCACATTTTTTCGCGTGGAATTTCGCCAGGTCGGACAGAATTTGATATATCACGTCAAGATTATGAAATTTTACAGGAAATTGTAAAGAAACCATACGATTTTATGATGACTGATGTTGTTAATTTAAGTGGTAAATTAACTGAAAATTATGATTTTATACATCTGTCTAATGTTTTTGATTATTTGCCAGCGATATCACAATTAGATGTTTTGCAATTTTTGGTAAAGCATGTAAATGTTGGTGGGCGGATTTTTGTTTCGCATCTTGTTGGGCGGCCAGTATGCAGAGAATTTTTTGTTGGTGGCAAAGAGTTTTCTGATAGTGGTGCATTTAAAGATTGGCGCATTGTAGAAACTGCAAATAATGATATAAGTGTTTTTGAACGAACCAGGTGAAGAAAATAAGGAGCATCTATTATGGATTTTATTCCGGATTGCCAGGCAGCAAAAAATATTATAAGGAATAAACGGTTTCATGAATATTCCCAGGCATATATTTGCACAAACGAAGATTTGCGTATGTCTATGAAATATATACCTAAAAATTGTAATCGTGCCTTGGTGGTGGCAGCATCCGGGGACCACCCGTTATTTTGTTCTTTGTTTGGTGCAAAGCATGTCGATACTTTCGACATATCTTACAATGCGAAATGTATAATGGATATCAAAACAGCCGCTATTGAATGTTTGGATTATTCCGAATATTTTGATTTATTGTTAAATTTATGGTGGAAGAGTAGTGATTTTACAGATATTCAGAATATGGATATGGTGTTGGAAAATTTATCGTCAATCGAACTTGAGTATTTGTATTCAATGAAGGGACACAGTTTGTTTAACCAAGGCGCTTTTTTCGGCGAATGTGATAAATGTATGTTGACCGAACAAGAATATGAAAAATTGCGTGGAATTATCAAGGAACCCTATAATTTTATAATGGCAGATATTATGAATTTGTCTGATAAATTAACAAGTTCTTATGATTTTGTGCATTTGTCCAATATTTTTGATTATGTTGATAAACCCAAAGATCAATTTGATGTTCTTTCGTCATTATTTAAGCATGTTAATGTTGGTGGACGGATTTTGATTGAACATATCACTGATTCAGCGTGGCAGAAAAATCCTTTTTTGGTGGGCAAGGCTGCTCGTACTCGTGATGTTTTCAAAGATTGGCGTTTTCGTAAGTATGGCGGCAACATTAGTTGTTTTGAACGTGTAAGGGGATAAAGATATGAAAACGATGAATAATTTTATTCCTGATGCTGATGCAGCAAAAAGAAGCTGGAGTAGGGATGATTTTTCCACTTATTCCAGGGCATATATCAACACAAATGAAAATTTACATATATCTATGAAATATATACCGAAAAACTGTAATCGTGCATTGGTTGTGGCGGCATCTGGGGATCATCCTTTGTTTTGTTCTTTGTATGGTGCAAAACATGTTGATACTTTTGATGTATCTTATAATGCGAAATGTTTGACTGATATCAAAGTTGCGGCTTTGTCTTGTTTGAATCGTGAAGAATATTCAGATTTTTTGGATAGTCTACGCAGTAAGGATAATATAGCCCATGTTATTCATTTTGAAAAAATATCAAAACAAATACCATCGCAAGAATATGAATATCTTTGTAAAATGACGGGTTATCCTGTTTTTTGTCGGGGAATGCTTGCTGATGTTTTAGGATATGACAATGATAAATGGCGTGCTTTGACAGTCGCGGAATATCAGAAATTGCAAGGAATTGTCAAGGAACCCTATGATTTTGTTATGACTGATATCAGGGATTTATCAAACAAACTGGATGGTTGTTATGATTTTATGCATTTATCTAATATTTTTGACTATATTGATAAAAAAGAACGATTTGACGTTTTAGAACCTTTGTTCGGGCATATAAATACAGGTGGACGTATCGTAATCCAGCATATGGGCAGAAGAAATAAAAACGTATGGAGAATATCTCCGATACCAATGAAGAAAATTTTTTCGGACGTTTTTTGGAATTGGCGTTTTATCAAAGCAGAAAATAGAGTAAGTATTTTGGAACGTATTCGGTAACGGTTAAAAAAATACTTGATTTTTCATTGGTTTTTGTTTACTATGCGATCACGCGCTTTGCGCGAAGAACACAGGCAGTGGATATAATTTCTGTCCAGAATCTCTGGTTTTTTACATCTGCTGACCGAGGATAACAACAGAAAACAAAGGATAAAATCATGGCATTGCCAACTTTTACTATGAAACAATTGATGGAAGCGGGTGTTCATTTTGGACATCATACGCGTCGTTGGAACCCGTTAATGACACCATACGTTTATGGGGTTAAAGATAAAATTCATATTATCAATTTGAATAAAACTGCACCACTGTTGCATCGTTCGCTGGTTGCATTGGAAGCAATCGCCGCCGCAGGGGGCAAGATTTTGTTTGTTGCAACTAAACATCAGGCAAAAGAAATCGTTAAAGATGCTGCTGAACGTTGCGGTCAATATTATGTTAATAATCGTTGGTTGGGTGGTATGTTGACTAACTGGACAACGGTTTCACAAAGTATTCGTCGTTTGAAAAAAATGGAAAATGATATCGCTAATGCTGACAAATTGGGATTAACCAAAAAAGAAGTTGGTGTAATGACCAAAGAAGTCGCTAAATTGCGTGATATTTTCGGCGGTATTTTGGAAATGCACGGAATTCCACAGGCTATGATTGTCATTGATGTGCCACGTGAATTAAACGCTGTGCATGAAGCAAAAAATTTGGATATTCCAACGATTGCTATTTGTGATACAAATGCAAATCCTGAACTGGTGGATTATCCAGTGCCGGGAAATGATGATGCGTCACGTGCGACTCAGTTATATTGTGATTTGTTTGTTGATGCGATTTTGTCTGGTATTGAAAAACGTTTGGGTGGTGCCGCTGGGAAAAAAGTGGAATCTGATAATGCAGAAGCCGCCGCAGAAGAATACGAACATGATTTAAAAGTCAAAGAAGCCAAACAAAAATCAAAAACATCCGAAGCACGCGAAATTCGTCGCAGCAAATTGGCCGACAAGGCAGACAAATAATCAGAAAAGAAAGGATTTACAATGGCAGAAATAACAGCAAAATTGGTCCAAGAATTGCGTGAAAAAACATCCGCAGGAATGATGGACTGTAAAAAAGCATTAGTTGAAAACAACGGTGATATCGAAGCCGCTGCCGATTGGTTGCGTCAAAAAGGTATTGTCAAAGCTGCATCCAAGGCTGGTCGTGTTGCTGCGTCTGGTTTAGTGACCGTTGTTAAATGCGATAATATGGGTTGTGTCGTTGAATTAAACGCAGAAACTGATTTCGTTGCTAAAAACGATAAATTCCAGGCTTTGGTTGCTAATGTTGCAAATAAAGCTATGGAATTGGCTGGCGATTTTGATGCAACATTAAACGCAGTCAAAGATGACATAGCTGCTACAATTTCTACGATTGGTGAAAATATGAGTTTGCGTCGTATCGCCAAAGTCAATGGTGATCATATTTATACTTATGTTCACAATGCTTTGGTTCCAGGTATGGGACAAATCGGTGTTGTTGTTGCTATCAACGGTGATGATACTCGTATCGATGAAATTGGTAATAAAATTGCTATGCATATTGCTGCGAATAAACCTGAATTTATGACAATTGCAGATGTTGATCCAAAAGCCGTCGAACGTGAAAAGAAAGTTTTCATTGAATCGGGCGCTACCGCGGGTAAACCTGAAAATATTGTTGAAAAGATGGTCGAAGGTCGCATCAAAAAATGGTATGCAGAATCCGTATTGGAAGAGCAGCCGTTCGTTATGGATCCATCAAAAACTGTCAAAGATGTTATCGCAGAACACGGTGGTAAATTGGCGGGTTATGCGTTCTATGTTTTGGGTGAAGGTATCCAAAAACGTGAAGATAACTTGGCAGACGAAGTTGCAAAAATGTTGCAATAGTTTTTGCGATATATGATTTATTTCGGGATTGGTTGGACGAGAGAATTTTTTCCAATCAATCCCGATTTTTATTACAAAGGATTTTTGTATGAAAAAATATGAAATTCAAAGTGTAATGGTTCAAGATGATGTTTGCCGGGTAAGTGTAAAATATACTGAAAATCAAAATGTTGAATTAGGTGATTTAACAATGTCTGGGAAAGGCATCACTAAAAAAACGATTGAATTACCAATAAGTGCCGCTGAAAAATTAAAGGTCGGTAAAAATATATTTGTTTTGGAAAATAAAATTTCTGAAGATTATGTTTATCTTTATCGTGATGGTGTTTGTTTCAAAGTTAAACCAGCTTCTGATGATAAATATTCATGCAAATGTTATATAAAAAATTTACCTGGTGTTTTTGATTCTAAATTAGATAAGGCTGTGCTTAAAGTGCTTTTGTTATGTGAATGTAAATGCCGTGATATTAGGGTTTCGTTGATTGCTTGGCGCAATTTGCAAAGATTATTTTTGCATAAAGGTTTGTCAACGCTTGAAAAGAACTAGGGCACTTTTTATTAATTAACTTGACATTTTTAATTGTTTGTCTATAATATGCCAAGAATATAGGTGATTATATGACACAAATTGATTTTGCTCATAACTTGGCTGATATTTTTTATGGCAGTATTGATGATTACGTCATAAGTGCGGTTTTTTATTTAACACAACACTGCAATTTGGCATGTCCAAATTGTTATATGCATTCTTCGCCAAATGTTGAAAAAACACAAATTCCAACAGATGATATAAAATTTTATCTGGGCGAATTGAAAACTTTGCCAAATTTTTTACCGGGGGTGGCTTTTGCTGGTGGTGAAATCTTTACATTATCTTTGTCCTATATAAAAGAAAATATAGAAAATGCTTTTGCCCAAGATATAGGTATAGAGTTAAAGACAAATGCCACATGGGCTATGAATCCGGAACATAAACAAAATGTTTTTAATATGGTGCGTGAAATAAATATGCCGAAACATTTGTTTAGTATAGATCCTGATATATTAAAATATTTTATATCAAAAAAAATGACGCAGGATGATAAAAAGCGGTTCAGACGATATAGATTGTTTCATCGTAATTTTGAATCGCGTACGGATTATATGGTAAATCTTGCTAAGGATAAATATCATATTGATTTGCGGTATTCACCGTTGACCATGGGTATTTCTGTGGATAATGATGTGATACATAATGTCGCTATTTCCAATAATGCATGCAGTACCGTGTTAAATGATGTTTTGAATGATGACGAATTGCGACAAAGAATATCGTTGGGGTGCATAACCGTTGTTGATGAAGATGATTATTCTGTTCCCCAGGAAATAAATATGGTTGATGGTTATGGTTTCTATATCACACGGGACAAAAAAAGAAACCCTGCGGATAAAAATTACTTTGATGGTGAATGGATGCAAAAACCTTTATATAATGAAAAAGGTAAATTGATAGCACCAGGACGTATAAATCTGTGGTTTCGTCCAGATAGAACTATTAGTTTGGAATCAGAACTGAATTATCAACCAATTGGTCGGGTTAGTTATATTAAAAGTAATGGCGATTATAAAAAAATGCCAGCAATCATAGATGATATTACCCGTCAATTGATGATGGATTATAAAAAATATCAAAGATAATAAAATTTTTTGTTGTTCTCAATAGTTGCAACGGATGTTTTTTAGTGTTATCATCTGTATATGTAAAACAGGATTATAGATATGCAAAATGATTTATTTACAGAACTTGAACAACGTGGATTTATAAACCAGTGTTCTAATATGGACGCTGTGCGGGATCTATTGAACAATGGCAAAATGTCTGTTTATTTGGGTTCTGACCCGACCGCAGATTCTTTGCATGTAGGGCATTTGGTGCCTGTGATGATGATGCGGTGGTTGCAAAAATATGGACACAGACCATTGATGTTGGTCGGTGGTGCGACGGGCCGCATTGGTGATCCGTCTGGGCGTGATACGGGTCGCCCAATGATGGATGAAGAAACATTGGCGCATAATGTCGCAGGATTAAAAAAATCATATTCTAAATTTCTGAAATTTGGCGACGGGGCATCTGATGCGGTAATGGTCGATAATTACGATTGGATGAAAAATTATTCGCATCTAGATTTTTTGGCGCAATACGGTATGGATTTCACAGTGCCACGTATGTTGTCTATGGAAAGCGTGAAAAAACGTCTTGAAAATGGAATGACGTTTTTGGAATTTAACTATATGACGTTCCAGGCGGTGGATTTCTTGACGTTGTATCGTGAACATAATTGCACTATGCAACTTTGTGGTGCAGACCAATGGGGCAATGCAATTATGGGTGTTGAATTAGTGCGTAAAAAATGTAGCAAAGAAGTTTATGTTTTATCTACATCTTTGATAACTGATGCTAATGGGAATAAAATAGGAAAATCTGCTGGTAATGCAATTTGGGTGAACGAAGATAAAACAACCCCATACGAATATTATCAATATTTCCGCAATATTCCGGATGATTTGGTGGAAAAGTTTTTGAAAATCTTTACCGAAATTCCATTATCTGAAATCGCGGAATTGTCTGTAAAGCAGGGCGCAGAATTAAACGAAGTAAAAAAACGGTTGGCGTTTGCTGCAACCGAAATAGCACACGGACATGATGCGGCAGTAGCGGCTGAATCTGCGGCGGCGGCATTGTTTGGTGGCGGTGGCAACGGTGAAAATGTCCCAAGTTTTGAATTGGAAATGAAATCGCCGATGGGAATTTTAGACTTTTTGGTCGCTGTTAAATTATTTGATTCTAAATCAGAGGCACGCCGTATGGTGGAACAGGGCGGAATTCAAATTGACGGTGAAAAAATAACTAGCAAGGATTATGTTATTGAACCGCGTGAATCAATAATGGTGCAACGTGGTAAAAAAGTGTTCTTGAAAGTTAATGTAAAAAAATAAAAAGTTGCATTTTTTGGGATTTTATTATAAAATCCGCAACATGCGCCCATGGCTCAATTGGATAGAGCAACAGATTTCTAATCTGTGGGTTGCAGGTTCGAGTCCTGCTGGGCGCGCCACAAAATTCAAACCGACCAGAGTGTCGGTTTTAATTTTGTGTATGAAAGCCCCGGGACGCGAACCGACGAAAGTTGCGAAGCAAAGTGTCTGGCAAAGCCAGACGGCTATGTTATTCACCTGGATTCCCACGCGAACACAACAACAAACGCTTCGCTTGTCGTTGGTTGTGTCCGCTCGGAATGACACAAATGAATTTGTGTAAAAATAAAACCACCAAAAATTGGTGGTCGGGGTGTTCGAAAATCATGCTATTAGTGATTCCGCAGGTCTTTCGGTTAATCCGTGTTATATTACCAACGGCACCCCGACGTAAAATCGGGGAATAAAACGGTGCAAAGCACCAAAAACACAATCTGACGATGCTTTCGCACCGAATAGCATGGGCTTTCGACAGCCCCGAACCCAATTACTGGATTCGTTAAAATAATATCAGAAAAAAACTTGTTTTGTCATTATAAAAATGAAAATTCCTAGAAAGGAAACAAGATATAAAAACTTTTTTAATAAATGTATTGACAAATATAAAATATTGTCTATAATATAACCAACAAAACAAAGGATTTTTATTATGGATAAAACACAAACTATCAAAGCTGCCACAAACAAAGCCCGTGGTGAAGAAGAAAATATGACTTTTTTTGAAACTGTCTTTCTTTTGATTTGGGCTGTATGTAAATTTGTTTGGAATTGGATTGTACGTATTTGCAAAAAAATTTGGAATTGGTTAAAAGGTATTGATATTGTCGGTATGATAAATTTAACGCTGGCAGTTGTTATCATTGCTTTGTGTGCTGGGTTGATTTTGAATATAATGTCTTATAAAAAATGCAGTCAGGTCGAAACTGTTGTTCAACCAACTGTTGTTGAAGTTGCGGCACAGGACAATGATGATATTGTTGCTGATATAGATGAAGATGAAAAAAATGCTGAATCCGACGCCAAAGAAGAAATTGTCAAAGATACCCGCAAAGTTGTTCCTCGTAAATATGACATGGTGTTGCCTATGAAATCTGATAGCGATACCGGCATTACACCACAAATCAAAGTTGTTGGTGTTAAAAAGCCAGAAATTATAAACGAAGTTTCTGTGCCTGCTGATGAATTGCCCGAACAAAATTTGTATGGTGACGTCATCGTTGATAATTATCCGGGAACAATTACTTTGGTAAATGGTGTCAAAGTTGATGGAAATTTGTTTGTGCAAAATATGCGTAAATATACTTTGCCATGTGATGCTAAAATCAACGGGAATTTGTTTATTCGTAATGTAGAAAGATTAAGATTTTGTGGAAAATTTACTGTCAAAGGTAATATTTATGTAAATCGCCAATCATCGTTTGGACCTTTGCCGGCTAAATCACGTGTTGGTGGAATTGTTATATTGTAAAAATTTATTTTATTTGTTTGGTGCCACGTTTTAAACGTGGCATTTTTTATTATTTATTTTTTTTGTTTTTTGTGATATAATCAGACAACCTTAATAAAACAAGGGGGAAAAAATGACATCTTTCTTTGAAAAATTGGGCAAAGTCTTAACGAAAAATATCGGATACACTGTTGTTTTAATAGTTGCGTTGATTTTTTTCCTTTATTTTGCCGAAGGTGATTTAATCGCTGGATTGTTGACCGCTATATCTGCACTGGTTGTGTATGTATGCGTGATGTTTTTGTACGAAGAATACAAAAAAATGTCGATGCCAAAAAAATCTAGCAAAAAGAAATAAAAAAATCCCCAATCGGGGATTTTTTTTAACTGTATTTTTATTTATTTTTTTACATTAACCGGTTCCGTTGGCGTGTCGGATGGAATTTCAGATTGTAACGGTGTCCCTTGGTTTTCTGTCGCTTTTTCGCCGGCGGATAATTCCTGACGCAATTCGGATTGGGTATTCCCAGAAGTGGTATTGGTTTTTGCAACCACCAACGAAAGCAGGGCGCACAAGATAAAAAACATAGTCGCCAACCATGCCGTTGTTTTTGTCAGAAAATTTCCGGCCGCGGAACCCGTTAAAACGCCACCAAACATCGATGCCGCTGCGGAACCAGACATACCCGAACCCTCTGATTTTTGTAATAAAATAAGACCAGTCATTAAAACTGCGACTATGATTAATAATACAAGCAATATTGAAAACATATTTTTTTCCTTTGTTTATGTTGCGATTGTAATAAGGTACAGCCTAAATTGCAAGGATTTTTAACAATTTTTCGGCGGCTTTTAAACTGGCATCTTTTTTAGATGAACCGACCCCAGTCGCAGATTTTCCCATTGCAGTAACAGTTACACTGAATTCCGGATTGTGGGATGCGCCGGTTGGTGCGTTATATTCGTATACAGGTAATGCGCCATTACTATTTTTTTGAACGAATTCTTGGAGTGTTGTTTTTGCATCCTTTGGTGCAATTGTTTCCGCAGCCGCTAAATCAGTCCATATTTCAAATATTACCCCACGGACAGTATCAAAATCAGAATCCAAAAATATTGCACCCAGGACGGCTTCCATTGCATTGGCAAGTATATGATTTATTTTCCCGCCCGTCATGTGTCCGTGACGGACATCGTTTCCTAGTTCCAACTGCTTGGCCACATTTGCCAACGTATCTGTTGATACCAAAGTCGCGTGACGGCGCGCCAAGCCACCTTCGTCATCAGTTGGATACATTGTATATAATAATTCCGCGACTGATAATCCCAAAACACGATCACCAACAAATTCCAGACGTTCGTTGTTGTGCCTGGAATCCACACCGCTTTGTGTCAAAGCAAGTTGCAATAATTTTTGATTCTTGAATTTATAATTTAATTTCATTAGCGTTTTTTTCCTTTGCCGAATCTATCCCAGCGCATTTTATTACCCCAATTCCATATCGCAAACATTGGCGCGTAATAATTATGTGAATACCAGATAAACCATACGTTGCCTAAAATATTATCACGTGGAACATATGATACTGTGCTGACGCGACTATCCGAACTGTTGTCGCGGTTATCGCCCATAAAAAAGAAATGATTTTCGGGGACTGTGAAAACTTCTGTGTTATCAAGTGGATAATCGTCGTTAATTTCAATGATACTATGTTCAACACCGTTGGGCAGAATCTCTGTATATTCTGTGGCATTATATACACTGCATTCGTATGGGTTCGTTTTGCAGATTTTATCTGATTTGTATTCTATGGTGTAATTAAATGGTGCGGGTTCATTGTTAATCCAAATTTTATTGCCTTTGATGGACATATTGTTGTTGTAATACCCAACCGATCGCATTGATTTAGGTAAATTTGCAACTATGTACGGGCGTGGGTTTGTGCGTTCAACAATTTTATCATTGATATATAAACGTCCGTTTTTCATCTGGATTTTATCACCAGGTTTTCCGATTAACCTTTTTACATAATCAACAGTGTCGTTCGGTTTTCTGAATACAATTATATCGCCGACCTGGGGTTCATGATAAGCCAGAAAACGACCATCCCATAAATTCCAAGAACCAAAAGGAAAAGAATAACGCGAATATCCATAGGACCATTTTTGAACAAAAATATGATCACCCACCAACAGCGACGGTATCATCGAACCAGACGGTATATTAAATGGTTCTAGTAATAAACTGCGAAAAATAATCGCAATAAGTCCACCGTAAAATATGGTATCAAACCATTCCCGGGCTGCATTATGTTTTTTTAATGGCATAGTATATAGTCCTTTTTCTTTCCAAGTTTGTTGGTATTTTAAACCTTGAAAATGGTCTGTGCAAGTTTTAATATGCGAACATGATAAATTTAAATTCGATTATTTTTAATGGTATGGATGTCACCAAAATAGATGTCCAGGTCCAGTTGTCTGCTGGATTTGCAAAACCTGAATTTAACATAATTGGTTTGGCGGATAGGGCGGTCAAAGAATCAGCAGAAAGAATTCGTAATGCTTTGGCTGCATTGAATTTATCGTTGCCTGCAAAGAAATTAACTGTGAATTTATCGCCGGCAGATATTGAAAAGACCGGCTCTCATTTTGATTTGCCTATTTTGTGTGGCATTTTATGTGCGATGGAAATGTTGCCTGAATCAGAACTATCCAAATATGTTATTATTGGTGAAATTGGTTTAGATGGTGCAATCGTTAAGACTGGCGGTGTGCTGGCGACCAGTGTTTGGGCAAATAGCAATAATCTGGGGATAATTTGTCCGGGTGTTCAGGGGTCAGAGGCACGTTGGGCGGGACATAATAATATTTTGGCCCCGAATCATATATTGGATTTAATAAATCATTTTCGTGGAACCCAGATTTTACCTTTGCCACCGGTGTTGCAACCTGTTAATAAGGAAAATGGCACCGGTGATTTAGCCGAAGTTCATGGACAGGATTCCGCAAAACGTGCGCTGGAAATTGCAGCGGCAGGGGGACACGCTATGTTAATGATTGGACCACCGGGATCTGGGAAGACTATGCTGGCATCACGTTTATCGACTATTATGCCAGAGATGACCCCGGGTGAGATTTTAGAAACATCGGTAATTTATTCAATTGCGGGAAAGTTGGATAATCAATCTTTGATTTCGAATCGTCCATTTCGCAGTGTTCACCATACGGCAAGTCCTGTTGCATTGGCTGGTGGGGGCAGTGATGCCAAACCTGGTGAGATATCGTTGGCGCATAATGGGGTTTTATTTTTGGATGAATTGCCTGAATTTAACAGGGCAACATTAGAAATTTTACGTCAACCTATGGAATCAGGAAAAATAGTTATATCGCGTGCCAAACGTAATGCGACATATCCCGCACATTTTCAATTGATTGCGGCTATGAATCCGTGTCCATGCGGGCATTTGGGGAATGCTGCGCTGTCTTGTTCGCGAGCCCCCCGTTGTGCAGAGGCATACCAAAACAAAATTTCCGGACCACTTTTGGATAGAATTGATTTACATGTTGATGTTGACGCGGTTAATCCATGGGAAATGAATAATAACAAAGATGTTCCTGTTGAAGATAGCGCAACTGTGCGCAAACGTGTAGTTGCGGCACGTGAAAAACAATTATCACGTCAGGGTTATGTTAATGCGCTTTTGGATGGGGCGGATATGGATAAATATGTTGTTTTGAATGATGAATTGACAACGTTTTTGAATACTGCTGCTGAAAAAATGGGAATGTCTGCGCGTGGATATAATCGTGTAAAGAAAATAGCACGAACAATTGCAGATTTGCGGGGGGACGATAATATTATTATGTCTGATTTAGCCGAAGCATTATCATATCGTTCAATAAATCGTGGAAAATATGGTGTTAAGCATTAAAAAAAATCGTCTTTGTGCGGTCGTGCGGATTGCAACAAGGACGATTTATTAGACAAGTGAAAAACCGTATGCCACGATTATTTCGTATATCATTATATCATATTTTTTGGTGATTTACTAAGGATTTCTTTCCAATATCTTTATTTTTTTATGGTTGATATAATTAAATAAGAAATACCAAGGATTCAAAAAATGAATATTCTTAAATTTTTATTTGCTATATTTTTATCTTTTTTGCCGGGATTGTTGGGGATTATGGTTGCGCCTATATCGGCTGGAAATAATGAATGGTATACTAGTTTGACTGAATCAGTATTGACACCGGCTGCGTGGGTATTTAGTGGTGTTTGGACAATACTGTATTTCATGATTGGCATAGCGTTATATTTAATAATGCGGAAACAAGATAGTGTTAAACACAGTTATACGACAAATGCATACATTTGGTTTACATTGAATATAGTTTTTAATGCGTTGTGGTCGTTTGCTTTTTTTGGTGTGCATTCGCCAGTATATGCTTTGGTCGTTTTGATGGGGTTAATAATAATTGCTATATTTATGGCACGCGCATTTTGCAGAATTAGCAAATCTGCGTGTTGGTTGACACTGCCGTATGTGTTTTGGCTTATGTTCGCATTCTATTTAAATTGGGTGATAGTATATTTGAATTAAATATTTAATATTTTAATTCCTTGAATTCAGCATCACCAAGGTTAAGGATTTTTAACCCCAATTCTTCAACATAATCAGATGATGAATTTGGGTGCTGCAAAAGATAAATATGGTGTTGGATTTGTTTTAAATTATTGGTTTCGATGGCTAATTCTTTTCTTTCACGATTTAAATGCCATGCGTTCATAATAAAATTTTGCACGTTTTTTTCACCATAAAACAAACGAATAAAGAAAAATACAGACAAAATCATCAAGGCAAAACCGATTTTGCCACGCGGACCCGCTATCCAGGCACTTTTTACAAAAGCAAAGAAATTTTTGATTTTTTCTTTCATGGCGTCTATTATATCACAAATGTTTAAGAATAATCAAATTTTTACTGCGCCACTTGCTGGGATTACTGATAAGCCTTTTCGACGGCTTGTTCGTTCGTTTGCGCCCGATGTTTCTATGGTGACTGAAATGATATCGTGTCATTCGCTGGTGGAACAACATAAAAATTGTATTCGCAATTTTGATAATTATTCGGACGAAGGTAACATTGGTGCGCAAATTTTTGGTGCAGAACCAGAATTGATGGGTATGGCTGCGAAAATCTTACAGGATGCCGGTGCCAGATGGATTGATATAAATATGGGGTGCCCTGTGCCAAAGGTTGCAACACGTGCCGGGGCTGGTGCTTTTTTAATGAAAGATCATATTTTGGCTGGAAAAATTATTGAAAGTTGTGTTAAATCTGTTCAAATACCTGTGTCAGTAAAAACTCGTTTGGGGTGGGATGAAAATCACAAAGATTGGATTGATTTAGTTAATATTGCGGCACAATCTGGGGCAAGTTTTGTTACTCTGCATGGTCGAACACGTGCAGCTGGTTATGTGGGACCCGCCCAATTGCCAGAAATATCAAATTTACCAATCCCGATTATAGCCAATGGCGATTTGTCAAATATTTCGGATTTGGAACGTGTTGAAAAATTGGGATATAGTGGTGCTATGATTGGGCGTGCTATGTTGGGAAGACCCTGGGTTTTTGGACAAATTTGTGGACAATGCGATGTTCCGGAAAATATTGGTAATATTGTTTTAAAGCATTTGGATTCAATGATTGATTATTATGGCGCACGGGTGGCTATACCGATGTTCAGAAAACACGCAGCTTGGTATTCATCGGGAAAGGCTAATTCGGCACAATTTCGCATAAAAATCAATCAAATTACCGATGAAACAGAGATAAAAAAAATTATAAAAGAATTTTGGTCCATGGATTGACAATTGGATAGTTCTATCATAACATAATGGTATCAAAGGATTTAATTATGGATGAAAAACAAGAAATTATTACATCTGTATCGGAAATGACCGCTGGGGAAATGTTGCGTAATGCACGAACCACTGGACGCAGAAAACGTGAAATAGCGACGATTGCTAAATTGCTTTGTATTCGCGAAGAATTTTTAAATGCGCTGGAAGAGGGTAACTATCGTCTTATTCCCGAAGATGTTTACATTTTGGGTTTTGCACGCAGTTATGCTGTGGAATTGGGATTAAATCCAGAAGAGGTCATCGAAAAATTAAAACGCGAATTGGGGATTGCTGTTGATAAAAAGGAAGAAAAAAAAGAAGAACCAGATATAAAACCCGAAGTTCGCGTTGAAAAAAGCCAACCAAAAAAGCATAAAATTGATTTTAACAAAGAGTTGTTACTGAAATTTGTTAAATCATCGGTTCAATATGTAAAAAAACATTGGATTTGGTTCGCCACGGGATTTGTCGTTTTTGTTGCTTTGGTTATTGGTGTCATTGTTGCAACAAGACATCCTGGTAAATCGGCAAAGTCTGAAAATATCACAGTTGAAACAGAAACAGCCGTTGTCGAAGAGGTAAAAAAAGAACCGGAATTCAGATATCCTGTGCGTGAAAGATTTAATGAAAAAGCATGTGCTGAATCACGTGTTGTGTTACAGGCCGAAAAAGAATCTTGGGTAAAGATTGAAGATGCCCGTGGAAATACGGCTTTTTCTCGTGTGTTGGTTCCGGGCGATGTTTACTGCATGCCGTTGTCTGATAAGTTTAAGGGGACTTTTGGTAATGCTGGGGGTATAGATGTTTGGGTTGATGGTCAACGTGTGAACAAAGTTGGACCAGCTAATACCCGTAAAAATGGGATTTCTATGGCGCCAGATGCTTTGAAAGCGGCTGGTTTGGCAGAATAAATTTTTTTAACAGATTGTTGAATTTTTGATAATTTTAACTACATTATAAATGCTATGACTGGATTTATAAAGGTTCGCGGTGCGCGCGAAAATAATCTTAAAAATATTGATTTGGATCTGCCAAAAAATAAATTGGTGGTGTTGACTGGCGTATCTGGGTCTGGGAAATCGTCATTGGCTTTTAATACTATTTATGCCGAAGGTCAACGCAGATATGTTGAATCTTTGTCATCTTATGCGCGACAATTTTTAGATATGCAAAAAAAACCAGATGTTGATTTAATAGAAGGACTTTCCCCCGCAATTTCGATTGAACAAAAAACAACATCTAAAAATCCCCGGTCCACGGTTGGAACTGTGACGGAAATATATGATTATTTACGTCTTTTATGGGCGCGTGTTGGGGTGCCGTATTCGCCTGTGACTGGATTGCCTATTAAATCGCAAACAATCGCTGAAATGGTAGATTGGACTTTGAAAATCCCCCACGGTGTGAAATTTTTCATAATGGCACCTATGGTGCGTGATAGAAAGGGTGAATATAAAAAAGAAATTGCTTTTTTGGTAAAACAAGGTTACCAGCGTGCCATTATTGATGATGTTTTGTATGATTTGTCGTCTGTGCCGGCATTGGATAAAAACAAGAAACATAATATTTTTGTTATCATAGACCGTGTTTCTATGCCTGATGCTGAATTAACAGGGAATGATGCTGATGAATTTCGTTCGCGTCTTTATTCTTCGTTCGAAGCATCTTTGCGTTTGGTTCCGGGGGCGGTGATTGTTCGTCGTTTGGATACAAATACAGATTCTTTGTATTCCCAAGAATATGCTTGCCCGGTAAGTGGTTTTACTGTTCCGAAAATAGAACCTAGATTATTTTCGTTTAATGCGCCATTGGGGGCGTGTAATGCATGTGATGGTTTGGGCGTTCAATTGAATATATCGCCTGATTTAGTTGTTCCTGATACATCAAAATCTATATTGTCTGGCGCTATTGCGCCGTGGTCGCGTGGTGGCATGTTAAGCCAATATGAAAATGTGATAGATGCATTACATAAAAAATATAAAATACCACTTTCTAAACCATGGCGGACGTTGTCTCAACATGATAAAGATATTATTTTATATGGAACTGGTGACGAAGATATAAAAATAAACTGGAATGGTTATGTCTATGAAAAACCATACGAAGGTGTCATACCAAATCTGGAACGCAGGTTGCGTGAATCTGATTCGGAATCTACGCGTGCTGAATTATCGAAATATCAAACCGAAACTCCGTGTCCGGTATGTCATGGAAAGCGTTTAAATATCCAGGCATTATGTATAAAAATTCATGATTGTGATATTATGGATGTGTGTGATATGTCTGTGGATGATTCTTTGAAATGGTTTATGGATTTACCTCAATTTTTGACCGACAAAGAAAACGAAATTGCTTCTATTATTTTGCGTGAAATTACGTCGCGTTTGTATTTTTTGCAAAATGTAGGATTGGGATATCTGACTTTGTCGCGTATGGCGGGGACTTTGTCGGGTGGTGAATCACAACGCATAAGATTGGCTTCACAAATAGGTAGTGGTTTATCTGGGGTTTTATATGTTTTAGATGAACCATCAATTGGATTACACCAAAGTGATAATGATAAATTGATAGATACTTTGAAAATGTTGCGTGACAAAGATAATACTGTTATTGTTGTTGAACATGACGAAGACATGATGCGTGCCGCGGATTACTTGGTTGATATTGGTCGTGGTGCGGGTATAAATGGCGGCAATGTTGTTTCGTGTGGAACGCCTGATGAAGTAATCAAAGATTCTGAATCTTTGACGGGACAGTATTTATCTGGCAAACGAAAAATAGATGTTCCCAAAAAACGTCGTTCCGGAAGTGGGAATTTTATACGGATAGAAGGCGCACGAGCAAACAATCTTAAAAATATAAATGTTGATTTTCCTTTGGGTAAATTTATCGCGCTGACGGGGGTATCGGGGTCTGGGAAATCAACGCTGTTATTGAATACTTTGTATCCCGCAATTATGCGTGTGCTTTATAATTCAAAATTGGAAACGGGCGCGCACGACGTAATTTATGGTTTGGAAAATATAGACAAAGTTGTTGATATTGACCAATCACCAATTGGGCGCAGTCCGCGTAGTAATCCAGCGACATACGTCGGCGTATTTAATAATATTCGTGATTTTTATGCGAATTTACCCGAAGCGAAAACTCGTGGATATGATGCGGGGCGTTTTTCTTTTAACGTCAAAGGTGGCCGATGCGAAGCATGTCAGGGTGATGGTCAAATCAAAATAGAAATGAATTTTTTGGCTGATATTTATGTTGAATGTGATAAGTGCCACGGTCAAAGGTATAATGCGGAAACTTTGGCTGTAAAGTATAAGGGTAAATCTATCGCTGATGTTTTAAATATGACAGTTGAAGAAGCATATAGATTTTTTATAAACGTTCCACAAATTGCGCGTAAACTGGAATTATTAAAACGCGTGGGATTGGATTATATAAAATTGGGACAAAGTTCGCTTGATTTGTCTGGTGGTGAAGCGCAACGCATAAAATTATCCAAAGAATTGGCAGCACGCAGCACTGGTCAAACTGTGTACATATTGGACGAACCAACAACAGGATTGCATTTCGAAGATATAAAATCACTTTTGTCGGTTTTGCATGAACTCGTTGACCAGGGCAATACTGTTATTGTAATTGAACATAATCTGGAAGTTATTAAAACCGCCGATTGGGTTATTGATTTGGGACCAAATGGTGGTGCAGGCGGGGGCAAAGTTATTGCAACAGGAACCCCGGAAGAAATCGCAGATAATCTGGATTCTTTGACCGGGAAATATTTGAAAAAGTATCTGGACAAAAACAAAAAAACAAAATAATATAAACCAATATAAACATTAACCCAAGGAGATGAAAAAAATGTTTGGATTTGGAAAAAAGAAAGCAAATATTGAAAACACAGAACAAATCGAAGACAAAGAATCTATGAAAATTCCATCTGGAATGAAAGCGACTGCTGAACGTATGATGTCCGGTCAGTTTGATATGAACGATATGTTGGCGCAACTTAAACAAATTAAGAAAATGAGCAATTTTAGCGGTCTGTTGAAAATGGTGCCGGGTATGAAAGATGCTGTGGCGGCGATGAAGGAAAAAATTGCGGACGGCAGTGTCGATGCGCAAATAAAAATATTAGAAGCAATGACCACCGAAGAACGCGCTGATCCAGAACGTATATTTGCTAATGCTAAAAATCGTATTGCTGAAACTGCGGGTTGCACTGTGCGCGAAGTAGAACATTTGATTAAACAATATTTAAAAATGAAACAACAAATGGCCATGATTCAAAAGATGGGTGGCATGGAAGCCGTCATGAAACGTATGCAAGGCGGTGTCCCAGGGGGTGATAAATAATGCACATTTTTAAAGGACGGTAAAGTTATTTCTGTTCGTGAAACGTGATTGATACAAACGGGGAAGAGAGACCGTATCGTTAACGCAAAAGGCTAAAAAATGACGGAATTTTATAACACTGTAATTATTACCCCGGCTGATTTCGCAAAGTTCCAGAAAAATGGTATGCTGGTTCTTACACAAATGGAATCTTTCAATCTTCCGTTTACAGATTTAATCGGGGGATACAAAGTTACCAGAACATATTTGGTTATGGAAAATATTGGTAATGTTGTTTGTGTGAATACTGAATTGCGTGAATCAAATATCAGTGGTGAAAATCCGTCTATGAAGGCGCGTCGCACTTACATGACAGATTGGCAAAAAATAAAAAAGAATTTTGGTTATGTTGGAAACCCGTACATGATTAATAATGCCTATTTTAATAATCACGATAAAGATACAGTTGTAACTGTTGATTATGGTATAATACAACCAGTTGGTTCCAAAGAACAGGTAAACGATACAATCACCTGTAATTGTGTTCAAGATAATATTAGGTATATTAAAATTATTCCTGTGGAACAATCGTATAATGGTAAAAGAATTCAGAGTAAATCTGTGCAATGTGATTTCAGATTCAAAACAAATGAAGAAGCACGCAGTTTTTATTTGGAAATGTTATTGTTGGAAAATATGAATAAGTTTTATCCCAGATTCCAGGAATATCAAAGAATAATAGGTGATATGTAGTTATGTTTATTGGTTATAATATTTTAATGGGTAACGTGGATGATTTTGCACCAGTATCTGTATCGAATGTCGGGACATTGAAACACTTTGTTCCAATGACAATTTGGGGTGAAGAAGTAATCGAACGCCATTTCTTGGGGTATGAAGTTGTTGTGACATATCCTGGTGATTTTATTGGTTCTGGAATTGCTAAACGCAGGTTGACTTTTAATCCGACTGTCTCCGACCATTTTATCGGAAATGTAAAATATTTACGAAAACAAAACATAACACAGGTGACGCATGTATTCAAGGTACCAAAAGCAAGCGGTGGATTTTTCGCAGAAGATGTTCGGCATCTTGTAGATCAATTTTCCAGTATTATGTCGTGTAAGTGTCGTTCAGATGAAAATATTAAATAAAAAAATTGCAGCACATAAATCTTCGGTTGCTTGGTTACAACGCCAGGCATCTGACCCGTATGTTGCGCGTGCGCAACGTGATGGTTATCGTGCGCGGGCGGCATATAAAATTATTGAAATAAATGAAAAATTTCATTTTTTCAAAAATGGTCAGGTTGTAGTTGACTTGGGGGCTGCACCTGGTTCGTGGTCGCAATATGTTGCGCGCGAATTTCCAAAGACTAAAATTTTTGCCATGGATTTGTTGGAAATAAAACCCATTAACGGTGTTGAATTTTACCAGGGGGATTTTACAACTGATGCGGCATTGACGTGGTTGGAAGAAAAATTGAATCTTTCGCACGATGAAATTGGTCGTGGCACCGTTGATGTTGTAATGTCTGATATGGCCCCGAATACAGTTGGACATAAAAAGACCGACCATTTGCGGCAAATGGTTTTGTTGGAATACGCTTTTGATTTTGCGTTGCGTGCTTTGAAACCGGGTGGAACGTTTGTTGCTAAATCTTTTACCGGGGGCACAACGAACGATTTGTTGAAACAAATCAAGGAACATTTTGACGATGTTCATCATATAAAACCACCGTCTTCGCGCAAAGATAGTGTGGAAATGTTTATTGTTGCAACTGGTTTTCGGGGGTAAATAAAAATGGAAAAACAGAAAGTTGTTCTTAAATTCGGTGGTTCGGTAATACCTGATATTCAGGCAATAAATCGTGTTGCGCGCACCGTGCATGATTTGCATTTCCGGGCAAATTATGACGTGGTGGCTGTTGTTGTTTCTGCAATGGGAAAAACAACAAATAAATTGGAAGAAATGGCACGTGTTGTAAGGCCTGACCCTTTTCGTAATAGATGGGATGTTTTACGCGAAACAGATGCTTTGTTGGCAACAGGTGAAATGCAAACTGCGGCGTTGGTGGCGGAATATTTGACCGGATGGTGTGGCGTTTGTGTGCAAAGTTATAATGCGTTTCAGGCACAAATTTATACCGACGATAATTTTGGTAATGCAAAAATATTGAATATTGGTGATGCGGTTCCAAATGCGGTGTCTAAAGGGATTATCCCTGTAATTGCTGGGTTCCAAGGTATTACGGAAAATGGTGATTTAACAACATTAGGACGCGAAGGTTCTGATACCACAGCCGTAGAATTTGCGTTGAAATTAAAAGCGGATTTTTGTTGGTTCTTCAAAAACGGTGGCGGAATTTGTGATAAAAATCCCGTGAAATATAGCGATGCCAAGGTGTTGGATTTTATAACCTATCAAAAAGTGTTGAATTATATTGATTCCAGAGATGGTCAGGTTTTACACAAAGAATGTGTTAAACGTGCCAAAAAAACGGAACTGCCTTTGTTCGTGTCTGGTATGTCGCCGCATTATCAAGATGGAACCTGGATTGGTTCGGCACGTTGGTGGCATAACCGAAATAAAACCCGATAATTTTTTTACTTATACCCCCCCCCCCCCCCCGCGCCGTTCCGGTCCTCTTCCCCGGTGGGGGCGAATAAGACTGCAACGGGATGAAGAATAAATTCTCCCCCAGTGGGGGCGAATTCCAGAGAGTTAATTCTCCCCCGCGAGGGAGTGCCGGCGGAGCCGGGAGGGGGGTATTAGTTCGTATACTCACTCAAATCCACACTATCGTCATACACCGAATAAGTAACACCGTCGTATTGTAATTTTAATTTACGTTCCGTGCCACGTGTCATTGGAACGTCCAAAGTTGTCATATTACCAAAGAAATCAGCAGTACCGTCTTGGTCAATATCAACATGTAATGCGGGTGTAGTCTTTTTTGTGCTGTGCAGATATACAATATTATCCCCAATATGTAATATCCGTCCACATTGTGTTAATGACGACATACCCATTGGCGCATATAACCCAACCGGACACGCGATAATACCCTGGTCCACGCCATTGTAAGTATATTCACCACCCGGGCAATAATTATTTTCAGGACACGCCACACAACCATCAATTATTGTTGGAAAATATGTCCCAGAATCACAATCGTGCGTATGCGGTGTGCACGCAACATGCCCATCCCAATATTCTTCGTATCCAGTTATATATTGTGACGTCCCCGTTGGACAAGTTTTAATTAATTTATCACAGCTTGTGAATATATTTTGCATAAGTCCTGATAAATATGGAGAGCCATTTGCAATCAATCCTGCGAACAAAGATTGAGGAATATACCCTTTTACCCCACGACAATTTTGAAATGTTCCGCCAAACATAGCATCTGCACCAGTTTGTATATTGCTAAATAACCCTTCGGGAATCGACGTCAAACTGTTGCATCCATAAAAAGTCCATTTGAACATACCTTGTGCACCAGATGTAATACCTGAAAATAAGCCCGTTGGAATTATTTTTAAAAGACCACAGCTTTCAAATGTACTTTCAAATAAATTATCAGCACCCGTTGTTATACCGGAAAACAAATCTTCTGATATCGAAACAATCGAACATTGCATAAAAGCCTGTTTGAACATATTTGTGCTGGTCGTTGTGTATGAACTGAATAACGTTTCCGGGATTGATCGCAATCTTTGTGCACCTCGAAATAATCTATAAAATCGCGGTTGTGCCCCGTCTTGTGAATTGTCTGTAATGTATGGAAACATTATTGATATATCCCCTGATACAGACACTATTAAATTTGGTGTTCCACCATAAAATCGAATTGATGCAACATAAGAATCCGTGTTATAGCCTGTTGCCAGACCACCAAAACGAATCGTCTTAACACCGTCTGTGGTGTAGGTGTGGTCGTATAAAGTTTCGGTTGTATCATTACGCGTTATTGTATCAACTGTGCCATCACCCCAATCAACGTAAAAAGTCCCAGATGCCGACATATAGAACGCGAACGTTGTGTCAGCGGTCAATTCAGTTGTTGTGATTGTGAATTTAGCCGCCTCGCATTGTGACCCGTCACCCAAAACATCTATTTCGTTTGATTCGCACGCAATCGCCACACCACACAATCCACCGTATATAACGGATAATACAATCAAAATCTTTCGCATTTTGTTTCCCCTATTTTTGTAAAAAAATAAACCACCAAAAAACTGGTGGTCGGGGAGTTGATAAATCATATTAGCGAAATGACTCCGCGGCCTTTCGGATAAACCGTATTATATAACCAACGGCCCCCCGACTATGCGTCAGGGAATAACGGTGCAAAATACACCGAAACAATACAAATAACGATGCATCCGCACCGCGCTAATAAAGGCTTATCACAGCCCCGAACCCAGTTCTTCGGGTTCGTGGAAAATGGTATCATATTTATTTGTTTTTGTCATTATAAAATTTTTAATAAAACAAAAAACAGGGGGCATAGCCCCCGTTTGGTTATCGGTTATGTCTTTTTTTATTTATAACTTTCAGCGGCGGTTCGGGCCAATTCATCAACACTTTCGTTGAATTTTTCGCCGTTATGTCCGCGTACCCATACCCAATGAATTTTGATTGTTGATGCTAATTCATCTAATTTTTGCCATAATTCTTGATTTTTTACGGGCTTTTTATCCGCAGTTCGCCAATTATTTCTTTTCCAATTTTTTATCCAAGATTCCATACCGTTTTTTACATATTGACTATCCGTGTGAATTTCGATTTCTTTGTGCTTGCGGGCGGCAGTCAAAGCCTTTATTACAGCTGTTAATTCCATTTGATTATTAGTAGTGTTTTTTGCACCGCCACATCGTTTTGCAATATTTATGCCGTCTGTCGCTATGAATCCCCATCCACCGGGACCTGGGTTACCCAGGCAACTACCATCTGTCCAAATTTTTATCATTTTAATAATATCCTTTTTGTGATATAATACCATAAAATGAAATTTAATGCCAAACAATTACAACAAATGTCAAACGTAGCGCGTGCTAACGCGTTGGGGGCTATTTTGTCTGCGCATAGTGGACATGTTGGGATTGTGTTGGATGCTGCGGAAATGATGACTTGTGTGTTTGCGAATCATTTACGCAGGGGAATTGATAAATTTGTTTTGTCGTCGGGACATGGCAGTGCTTTGCTTTATTCGGTGTTGAAATTGGCGGGATATAAAGTTGGCGATTTACATAAGTTTCGTAAATTTGGTGGGTTGCCGGGGCATCCTGAATGTTATATCGATGGGGTTGATGCAACAACGGGTCCCCTGGGGCAGGGGGCAGGCAACGCGGTTGGTTTGGCATTGGCCCAGAAAATACGCGGAATTCGTGCGCGGACCTATTGTATTGTTTCAGATGGTGATTTAATGGAGGGTGTCTCTTTTGAAGCATTTGCGTTTGCGGGTCGTTTGAATTTAAACAATTTAATCGTTTTGTGGGACGATAATAAATTATCTATTGATGGTGTTGCACAAACGGATGTTGATGTTAAATCTCGTATGCGTTCAATGGGCTGGAATGTTATGTCTATTCGTGGAAATGATTTGGACGCGATTGAACATGCTCTATCCAGGGCTGAAAAATCCAGTGCACCCGTATTCATTCAATGCAAAAATGTTTTAGGGCGTGGTTCGTCGTTGGAAAATGATGCGCGCGCACATGGATTTGCGTTGTCTGATACGGAAATGTTGGATTTAATTTCTAAAAATGCAAATACGGACGGTGGTAAATTGTGGCACGTGGTTGCTATGCGTCCAATTGGCGAAAGGGTCAGAACTACTTATGCTCTGCCAAGGGTTGATGTTCCCATGACACCGGAAAAAATTTCAACGCGTGAATTGTCTGGGATATATTTGGATTTGCTGATGCGTGCGGGGGTTGATTTAGTAACTGGTTCCGCAGATTTGGCGGATAATACGCGTGTTAGAACATCTGTGTCAAAGGAAATAAAACAGAACAATTTTTACGGCAATTATATAAATTATGGTGTGCGTGAACATGGTATGGCTGCCATAATGAACGGTTTGATTGTGGGTGGGGTGCGTCCGGTTGGTGCTACGTTTTTAGCATTTAGCGACTATATGAAACCCGCGATTCGAATTGCTGCGTTGTCGTGTTTGCCGGTAATATACGTTTTTTCGCATGATAGTATTTGTGTCGGCGAAGATGGTCCAACGCATCAGCCTGTTGAACAATTGCCGTCCCTGCGGTTGATTCCTAATTTGCGTGTATATAGGCCCTGTAATATGCAAGAGGTTGCTTATACCTGGAATGCTGCGATTGGCGATTTAAGACATCCAAGTGCTATAATATTATCGCGTCAAAAATTTAGACAGATTCCGACACCAAATGGTTCTGATTTGTCGCGTGGTGGGTATGTGATTTGGCCTGCGCGGTCTGGGCGTGCAAAAACTACGTTAATAGCAACGGGATCAGAGGTTCCTTTGGCTGTGGATATTGCATCACGATTTAAAAATGTCCAGGTTGTATCAATGTTGAATCTTGAAATATTCAAGGCACAAGATGAAAAATATAAAAATGAAATATTGTGTGGCTGTGTGATTGCTATTGAAGCGGCTGCACCAGGAACGTGGTTTGAAATAGCAGATGCTGTAATTGGAATCGATAAATTTGGCGCATCTGGGGATGCAGATACTGTTTATCGCGAATATGGTTTTGATGTCGATAAAATCATCAATGAAATAAAACAATATATAAAGTAAATGTCAACCACCGATAGTGTTTTTGTTTTGTCATCTGGGAAAGAAATTCCAGTTATTATTGAAACACGGCGCGGGGTGCGTAATGTGACTTTGCGACCCAAGACAACACCTGAATTTCAAATACATATTTCAAAGCCTTGGACGACGTCAACCGCCTTTGTATTGAAGTTTTTAGAATCAAAGCGTAAATGGGTTGAAAATATTTTTAGCAAGGTCCCACAAAAAACACATTTAAAATCTGGGGATGTTATTGAATTTTTGGGACATCCGGTTCAATTGATACACAACCCGTCGATTCGTGGTAATAAATATGCAGATTCCGATAAAACAACACTGATAATTGGTGGTGATATAGATATGTTTGAACGACGGGTTCGGGATTTTATCAAGTCGGAATTTTTAAATTCAGTCAAAGAAATCATAAAAACAACACCGTATGAATATTGGCCAAAGCATATTAGTTTGCGTGATACAACTTCGCGTTGGGGGTCGTGTTCATCAAATGGGAATATGTCTTTTTCATGGCGATTGGCTTTTGCCCCGACGGATATAATGCGATATGTAATAATGCACGAATTGGCACATACAAAACACATGGATCATTCGCCTGAATTTTGGGCGACGGTTTCAGAACTTTATGGTTTTGGTGTTGAAAGGGCAAAACGTTGGTTAACTAAAAATGGCGGGGAATTGCATAAATATTTTTGAAAAAAAGTGCTTTTAATGGTGCGCTGTTTATGGTAAAATAAGGGCATAAATATAGGAAAGGATGGGAATATGAAAAGAATTTTATTATGTTCGTTGTTCGTTAGTTTTGTTGGCAGTGGTGCGTATGCAGTAGGTTGTCCTTATGATGTTCGTGGTGGAAGTCTTACAGCGTGTGGGTATATAGGGGCTAGCGGAAGTGCTGCTGGTGGGTGTACTGCTGCCCAGGTAACTGCACATGAGACTTGCACAAAGACGGGGGCTTCTGTCGCAGAATGTATATCTAATGGTGGTGCAAACTCTTGTGCTGCGTTGGAATGTGATGGTGACCATTTGTTGTATACAACGTTGCGGAATAATGCCGGTGTGCGGCGGAAAGAAATAGAAGTTGTTGATACAAAATTAAGCGATTTTAAAGATTTGTATGTGGGTGAAAAAGTTGGATCTCAGGGGTTGTGTCGTTCACGCCAAGAGTTAGAGACGTTGTGTAGTAATAGTTGTGCTTGTGATAATTCTGGTGAAAAATGTGTATTAAACGAAGTTACAGTACGAAACAGAAAGAAATATGGTGAATCTGGTAAGCAAGATGTCCAGGCTTTTATTGGTGAAGAAGTTTGTATTTGTGTGCCGAAATCTTGTGATGAAAGATATACTGAACCAGAGGCTGTTCAATGTTGTGAATTAAAGGACAAGGGACTTAATGTAGACTGGAACGAAGAATTGAAGAAATGTGAATGTGTCGGTGAAGATGCTGGGAAAATTCTTGATTTAGAAAATGAACAATGTGTTGATGAACAACAGTCGGACGATGGACAAGGTGAATGGCGTAATTGTGTTTATGAATTTAAAGCATCTGCACATTGTTCGGGTAAAATTGTTGAAATGTATAAAAAAGAGCCGTTCCTTGTGCCTGTTACAAAACAGGATGCAGAAAAAATCGGTGCGAAAAAGTGCGAAGATTTTAAGAAATCTGCGGATGCTTTCAAGGATTTAAATAACAAATATAAACAAGAATTTGATGAATTGGTGAAAAAATGGTGTGCGAAAGTGACCGTTTCTGGGGACAATGGTAATAACAATAATGATGCAGAGATTCAGGCGGCTAAACAAAGTTTGGATGCGTTTATGACGACTGCGTTGAATAATAGAAATGTTTGGAAAAACAAAGATGGTCAATTTAACACTTCACGTCTTGCTTCTGATTTGACTGCGGGTGTGGTGTTGGGAACTGTCGGTGGAATTGTGTCGGCTAACGTCATCAAAAAGAAACAAATTGAAAAAGGTTTTGATGCGTTGCATTGCACCGTTGGCGGTCAGAAAGTTGCCGATTGGGGTGACCAATTCAATGTCGGTTTCCGCAGATACTAATAATATCATTCTTTCAGATAAACCCGCGTTCCGCGGGTTTTTTTGATGTATAATTCCCCGTCCCGGGTGGTGGTAGAAATTCCGCCCCACCGGGGCGGGGGACCGCAGAGCGGTGGTGGGGGTAAAAAAACACACTGCAAAACCCCCTTCGTCTTGTGACTGACGTCACAATCCACTTCCCCACGGGGGCAGAATACACACCCGGTCTGTCTTCGCTATCGCTCCGTCGCGACCGTACTCACCCGTTGGGAGAGATTTTGTGTGCTAGGCTGAAAGATAAATTCCCCGCCCCGGGCGGGGAATTATTCCGGCACTGTGACTGAAAACAATAATGTTAATTTCTTTAACTAAAATTATAGATTGACGTTGGGATGTTTTGTATTATAATTGGATTATGATGATTGAAAAGTTTGTATCTTTTTCACATATTTTGCATCACGCCCGTATGGGTGTGTGTTTCTAGCATTTACATATTTTTTATGATATAATTTGTTTCGTGAAAATCGAAATCGTGTTTAATTCAATATAGAATATAGGAATAAAAAAATGGATTTAAAACCTACTAAACCTTTGTCGGGATTTATAGAATTGTTGCCGGCCCAACAACGTTGTTTTGATTATTGTGCAAATCGTATGTTGAATACGTTGAAAATATGCGGGTTTAATCAATTGGATTTACCGGCTATTGAACGTGCGGAGGTATTAACAGACAAAGATAACTGGGATGAAATTGAAACCCAAATGTATTTGTTTGAAAAAGGTGGCACGAAAATGGGTTTACGCTATGATGGAACTGTTGGGTTGTCACGCTATGTTGCAGGTCACCTGAACGATTTGACGTTTCCGTTTCGTGCATCTCAATTTTCCAAACGCTATCGTGGTGAACGCAAACAGCGTGGTCGTTATCGCGAATTTTATCAAATGGACATGGACATTATGGGAATCAATACATTGTCCACAAATTATGATGCAGAAATTATTTCTGTAATTCAGCGGACATTAAATTCTGTATCTGAATTTATCGGTGAAAATGGTGTGCATGTTGGATCCCGTCCGTTTTGGGATGCTGTGTTTGATTGGTTGAATTTGACGCCAGAGCAAAAAAAAGATATCTTTGTTTTAATAGATAAAAAAGATGCGATGGGCGATGCTGAATTTGAAGCAGGGCTGAAAGATTCTTTGAATGATGCCGACAAAGAAAATACGATTAAATCTGTTTTTACAGATGGTTATGAATTGTTCAAAAATAAATCTGAAAAATTGGATGCCGCAATTGCCGAATTGACAGATTTTATGAAAACTTTGGACAATATGGGTGTCAAAAACGCACAAATAGATTTATCTATTGCGCGTGGTTTAGCATATTATACAGGGTTGGTGTTTGAATTTAAATTGCTGGATTATCCTGAATTAGGAACTGCGGCTGGCGGTGGTCGCTATGCAGATTTGGTTGGCAAATTCAGTACAACAAAAATTATCGGTGTTGGTGCAGCAATTGGTTTTTCAAGAATCTTTGTTGCCTTAATGGAATCTGGTAAAATTGATTTGTCGCAATTTGAATCTAGTGTTGATGTCGCTGTGTTGGTTATGGGAAATGAAAATTTGCCATACGCGATGCAGATTTTGAACACTTTGCGCGGTGAAAAGATTCCATCGTTGGCATATTTAGACACTGATAAAAAATTCAAAAATCAAATTGAATATGCAGACAAAATTGGTGCGCGTTTCGCCGCTATTATTGGTGAAACTGAAACTGAAAACAAAGTAGTCGCATTGAAAAATATGACAACTGGGAATCAAGAATCATTGTCGTTGGCAGATGCAATTAAAACTATAAAGGCGTAATAATGATAGTCGAACAAAAATTACGTGATATTCAGGCGCGTGCCAAGGATATAGAATCCAAAATGAATTCTGGGGATGTTGGTGGCGATGAATTAACAAAATTGTCCAAAGAATATTCACAAATGTCATTGGTTTTGCCATTGATAGATAAATATTTGCAAACACAACAGGGCATAGCTGATGCTACCGAGATGTTAAATGACCCGGAATTGAAATCTATCGCGGCGGAACAATTAGATGAATTGAATCATGCGTTGCCTGATTTAGAACGTGATTTACAAATCGCGCTGCTTCCACGTGATGATGCCGATGATAATAGTGTTATCATGGAAATACGTGCGGGTGTAGGGGGGGAAGAATCTGCTCTGTTTGCGGGGGATTTATTTAATCAATATAAATCGTATGCGCTTCGCAAGGGCTGGAAAATAGAAATTATCGAAGAAAACGCAACCTCGCTTCGTGGATATAAAGAAATCATTTTTAAAATAGATGGTGTTGGTGCTTATGCGCGTATGAAGTTTGAATCAGGTATTCATCGTGTGCAACGCGTTCCAGAAACCGAAGCATCTGGGCGTATTCATACATCGGCGGCATCAGTTGCTGTTATGCCAGAGGCGAAAGATATCGACGTAGTTATTGAAGACAAGGATATTCGTATCGATGTTTATCGTGCGTCTGGGGCGGGGGGGCAACATGTTAACAAGACTGATTCCGCAATTCGTATAACACATTTTCCAACCGGGATAGTTGTTACGTGTCAAAATGAACGTTCGCAATTACAAAACAAAGCGACCGCTATGGCGGTATTGCGTTCACGTCTTTATGAAAAACAGCGCAACGAACAGATGAACGCATCAAATGCTTCGCGGCGCAGCATGGTTGGGTCTGGTGACCGCAGTGAAAAAATCAGAACCTATAATTTCCCCGAACAACGTGTGACTGACCATCGTATTAAATTAACTTTGTATAAACTGGATGATATTCTGGCGGGTGGAGAAGGACTGGACGAGATGATAGATGCCCTTATATCTGCTGACCAGTTGGAACGTTTGGCCGCACTTGAATAATGTTTTTTGTTTGACAAATTGGTTGGTCTGTGTTATTTCTTGGTTAATATTTAACCAAAGGTTGTGTTTATGATCGATGCTTCTATGTTTGCCCGATACAGTAAACAAGAATACAAAGAATATCTTTTCCCGGACAAAAAAGAATTTTATCGTTTTCGTGATATGTTTTTGGCCTGCAAAGCGCTTTTATTTTGTCGTTCTGCTGAAATGGTTGGTTGGGTAAATCCAAAGACACTTCAATTTTGTGATTTGTATAAGAAAGAAATTATGGATAGCATTGACGAATTTCCAGGGGTGCGTGAAAAATATGGCTATTTATTACCTATGCGGCAAATGCGTGATAATCTGGAATTTCAGCAAAAGTTTCAAGAACATACAGAATATCTGGCAAATATAATGCGTGGATGTATTGTTGATTATAACCCCGCAGAAAAAGTATTAAACGAAGCGGAAATTTGCTTTGTGTTATGGACACATCCTGAATTGGTTAAGTATGTCAAGAAACAAACACGCGATATGCAAGAAATTCTTTTCAAGAAAGGCAGGGCGCGTTATGTCAAAAACCCAGATTCATCAATGGTGCGCAATATTAATGCAAATGTGGTACAATCTGTGCCTTTTAATCAACGCGGTATTGATTTTGAAGTAAGTGCTTTCTGGGATGGGAAACTATCAATCAGAGATATTCATTTTGAACAATTACCAAAATATTTTGTGGAGCATATAAATACAATACCCGATTGTCGTTTTGAGGCATTGGTTAAAGGAATCGAAGAATTAGGGGCTGCAACATTTGGGGAAAATGTTATGGAACAAATGAGGATGTTATTTATTCAACACGAAGACCCTTTTTATAACACGGATCTCAAAAAATGGAGTTATGAAGAACCTGTTTTGACATATATGAAGAACCCGTCTAAAAAAGTCAAAGAAGCCAGTGTCAGAAAAAATCCGTATTCAGTTGGCGTTATAAAATATCAATATGATGCGATTCAAGATTTGGCATTGCGCAGATGTAAAGAATTGCATGATGCTTACTTTAATACTTGGAAAAATTCTTATAATTATAAAGATAGAGAAGATAATCCGTGGAACTTGTTGGTTTTATGGGAATGTATGATAAAAAATCCATCTGTAAAGGTTCAGAAAATCTATAAAGAACTAACTAAGGATAGAGAGTATTGGTAAAAAAACGACCCTTTTGGGTCGTTTTGTTTTTAGAATAAATATTTCACATTTATATTACCAACCCAGCCGTCAAATCCGCCGATTTGTTTATGAACAGCCCCGGTAAATATAAATTGTTCATAATCGTATTCTAAATCAATTCCAGCTTCGACATAATTATCTAATGAAACACCATTGTATTTTATTCCGTTTACATATATGTCTTTGTCATCGCCAATTGTTGCTGTATATTTTACAGACATTGCAGCATACCAATCGTCAACTATATTTTTTACAAATCTGGCGCCGGGGGCGATATTTAACAACATAAAATTTTTTGAAGATATATTGTCACCGTTCAGATATAAATTATCAGACGATATCCATGTGTATCCCGCATAAATTTGTGGCTGAAAATAAAAAGTATTATCGATTTTGATTTTCCATGATGTATCCATTGCCACATTAAACCAAGCGTTATTAAAATCGTTAAAATTTGAATCGTTGTTTATAGAGCCATTATTTACCATGGCAGTTATATCAAAATCTTTGTATTCATAACGTGCAAACAAACCCAAATGATTTCCATTTGAATCATATTCCCTGACATCGCCGGTTATATAGCCAACAAATCCACCGAAAGATATATCGCCATACGTTAAATTTATATTTTGGGTTTCAGTCCCTATCGTGAACAAATTAAATCTGGAACGTTCGGAAATTAGGGGTGCATAATGGGCCTTGGTATCTATGATTTGCACATTTGCCCAAATGTCTTTTAGTAAAAAGTTATCAGAATCTTCTTTGTTTTGGTTTGATTTCAAAGTGCTGCCGTCGTCGCCGTATTCATCGAACCTTGTCATTGTTCCATATACTTTTTTGTTTCCAAAAATTTGCGATAGATATTCCCCCTGGTGAGTATAAGACATCAAATTTTGGGTAAGCATATTTATATTCAATGCTGAAATACTGTTATCATAGACAGATGCTGCTTTGGAAACATTGATTACAAAGCAAGACATAATGATGAATGGGATAAATGAAATTTTTTTGAACATTGGGGTTTCCTCCTGATATATGGTTTATTATATCACGATTTTATCGTATTTTGAAATTTTTATTGTCAGATTTGTTATTTTTATATACAATGAAACTCATGAGAATAAAACCACACATAGAGATAACCAAACCCATAGTTATGGTTGGATTGATGGGCGCGGGTAAAACCAGTATAGGTCGTGCTTTGGCGCGCAGTTTGGGTATACCTTTTGTTGATTCCGACAAAGAAATTGAAAAAATTTCGGGGTGCAGTGTTGTTGATATTTTTTCTATGTACGGCGAAAAAGAATTTCGTCGTGTTGAAGAACGTGTTATTGAACGATTATTGGATACACCACCATTTGTAAAGGTTATATCAACGGGCGAGGGCGCCTTTATAACCCCTGCGGTGCGTAAAATGATTTTAGATCGTGCTTTGACGATATGGTTGCGTGCTGATTTAGAATTGTTGGTAAAGCGGACTAATTTTCGGCATACGCGTCCGCAATTGTTAAACACTGATTCACGTCAGATTTTGGCACAATTGATTAAGGAACGATATGATACGTATGCTATGGCGGATATAACCGTTGAAACGTATGATGAAAATATTCATAAAACACTTAACAAGGTGTTGTGTGCAATCGAACAAAAACGAAAGGAGCAAAAAAATGAAAATCGTAAAAGAATTTAAAACCTTTATCAGTCGCGGGAATGCAATCGATATGGCTGTTGGTATTATTGTTGGGTCTGTGATGACCAGCGTGGTTAATTCTTTGGTCAAAGATATTATTATGCCACCGGTTGGTATGTTGGTTGGTGGAATTGATTTTTCACAGTGGTTTTATGTTATCGGTGGGGGCGAAGCGGGCGCGCATTATGCAACAATGGAAGCAGCCACCGCCGCAGGTGCAACTACGCTTAATTTGGGAACATTTTTGAATACTGTAATCAGTTTTATTATAACGATGTTCGCAATATTTATTTTTGTCAAGGTTGTAAATTCAGCACGTGCAAAACAACCGGTTACAACACGTGCATGTCCATATTGTAAACAATCAATCAGTAAATCTGCAACAAAATGTCCGTATTGTTGTTCATCTGTGAAACCAGAGGAAATAGAAGCCGTCGGTGAAACTGATTTGCAACGCGGGATTAAAAATTTAACTAGTCGGGTCAAAGGTGTGGCCAAGGTTGCCAAGAAAGTTGCAAAGATTGATAAATAATGTAGAAATAAAAAATCCCCCATCTTGGGGGATTTTTTTAGAGATAAAAATTCCAGAGAATAAATTTCCCGCCTGGGGCGGTGGGGGGTGAAATTCCGCCCCACCGGGGCGGGGGACCGCTTGCGGTGGTGGGGGTAACCCCCTTCGTCACCTTTGATGACACTTCCCCGTTGGGGCAGAATTAACCCAGAAATAACAATCACTGATTTTTTATACTTGTTAAAATTTTGAATGTTTGATAAAATGTCTCCGTCGGTGGGTGTTTCACCGATGGGGTATAGCTACCCGAATTAAAGAGTGTCCATGTTGTTTGCATGGACAGGGACTCCAACTATATTTTGGTTGGAGGGCTCGTGAATAATGCCGGTTTTTTGAGCTGTGCAAAATAAACGGCACAATTTCTCTTTAAGTTGTAGCTAACCTCCAACCGCCTGAATTTTTTCGGTGGTTTTGTTTTTATATAAACGGGGGAATTTTAATATGAAAAAATTTTTTATTATAATTGGGTTATTGTTTGGAATTATTGGTAATTCGTTCGCCGTGTGTGAATTAACAGAATCAACCGACCGAACCCCCAGCGATGAAGATTTATACCCACAAAATCCGGACGATAGTCGTATGGCATTGATATGCGAAAAGGGTAAATGTGAAGACGGCGAAATTGTGTATGCCACAGGTACGCATTATTTAGGTAATATGTTTAATACCTCGGGGTTCAATGAATTCAGCGGTGATCGTTTTTATAAATGTAAACATGGTAGAAATGACAGGTGGGAAAATGTTAATATGGGATTTGGAAACGTATCAAATGGTTGCGGTGGTTTTCGGTCTTCTTGGATTGATCTTGGATACAATGATAAAGGTGTAGTTAGGGGGATTCGGCACGGGGATAATAAACTTTTTACAAATTTGTGTGTGGAAAAATACGAAGAAATATGTGGAAAAAAATGTAATCAAACAAATTTTGGTAAGTTTATTTTTTGTGAAAATGGTTTCCGTGTATGTACAACCGATGGTCGTTGGTCTTATAGCGTTGTAGCCAATGGTGGTATTTGTAGCTATGATAATCCAGAAAATGTGGCTAGTTATTCTTTCTATGCTAGGGTTGGTGGGGATTATATGGCAGAGTATTACGATAGAGGTTTTGAAAACGGACAATTACTTACAGATGAGGATAGAAATTCTATTTGCGTTGGATGTGACAAGGAGTCTTTTTATACAGGATATTATTATCCGAGTGATGGTCTACCATTGTGCACGGATAATGTTGATTATGCGTGGTGCAAATGGCGATCTCGAGAAAAAAATACCGAATGGACGGATGATGATGTTTGCAAATGTCTTGATGACGGTATGGAATGGGATAATGAAAAACACGATTGTATTAAAGAAACAAGTGGCGGTTCGGGCGGTGGTTCGTCGGATAGTTCGTCGGATGATGGGTCGACCGGTGAAAAAAATACCTGTGAAGAATTGCATCCAAATGCATCGGCGGAACGGTTGGCGTGCTGTCGTGCCGGGAATATAACTAAGTGGACCGGAACAGAAACCAGCGGGACGTGTTCTTGTGTTGATACTAATAAACAATGGAAATATACAACGGGTGCGCGCACCGGTCAATGTGTTGCAAAATCTGTGCCAGACAAAACCTGTGCGCAATTGTATCCTGGAAATGCCGAAGCGATTGCGTGCTGTGAATTTGGTAAAAACGGTGGCGCAGAATGGAAAAATAATAAATGTGTTTGTAATGGCAAAAATAAAAAATGGGAATATCCTGTTGCTGGTAAATCGGGACGGTGTATTGATAATGGAAAAACACCACCCAATCAACCAAAAGATAACAAAATCAATTGTGTTGTTAAAATAGGGACATCTGTGCGATGCAAAAATGGCGATAATTTTAATCAATCCGCCACGTTTTCGATAGATGCTGAAAAATGTAATTTGTATAAATCAAATGTTTCAAAATATTTAAATGAAATCGCTGCAACACTTTGCGAATCATCGGGTGGGGTGGAAGATATTCTGACTGATAACCAGGTCAAAGATGCAGCAGCCAACATTGATAAATTTTTTGAATATGCTAAATCTAATGCCAATGTTTGGAAAAATGCGGACGGAAAATTTAACACAGCACGCCTTGCGTCTGATGCGACGGCTGGGGTGATATTGGGGACTGTGGGTGGTATAGTTTCTGCAAAAATTATCAAAAAGAAACAAATTGAAAAGGGATTTGATGCGTTACAATGCACAATTGGCGGACAAACAGTCGCTGATTGGGACGACGAATTCCGTGTGGGGTTGGGACGTTGATATTGATTATTTTTTGATATATTTTGTTATGTTTTTTAACTGTATAAATAAAAATATGGTCATAAACAAAGTAAACAACATAGTAATTTTTATGCCGTAATTATCCAATAAAACTTTTGCTATGGCTAACATTATCGCACCTGTTGCACTTGATACCATGGCACGCGTAGATAATACGGTTCCGCGTTCTTTGGATTCTATGTCATGATGGATTAAAGTGTTGTATTGCAAATTATTTAATATGCGTATTGATGGTATAATTGCCATGATTGCGCATGCGATATATATAAACGACATATTATGTGTGCTTAATGTCATGAAAGTTAACAAAATACCCAAAATAACCGATATAATAGTTATCAAAGATACTGTGATTTCGCCGAATTTATCGCAAATTTTATGTGCGTATTTTGCAAATAAGATACTTGAAAATTTGTTAATCCCGAAATATATCCCGAACAGTATTACCGGAACATGGGTTGTTTCCATAACAGGTTGCAATATCCACAACAGAATTATTGTAAATGCACTGAACATAGACGGAAATAAAATCAAATCGCGCAGTTTTGGATTTTTTAATGTTCGATAAGTAATACCGATTGCATCTGCTAAATCTGATTTGTTTTTTGCTTTTTTGCGACGGATTTCTGATAATTCCGGTGTAAAAAAGAACAAAAGGGCGGCAATTAAGCAAAACAGGGCTTCTATTAACAAAATTCCCGTACCACCGATATTTGAAAACAAAAATCCGCTTATAAGTGCGCCTATGAATCCGGCAGATTGTCCGTATGTTGATATTGCCCCAAATTCTTTTAAGAAATGTTTTTGTGTGTTATTTCGTTTTAATAAATCATAAGTGTATGCTTCTAAAGTGCCGGAAAATAGGGCGGTTGCGATACCTAATAATGATTCTCCTAATAATATTTGCCAAAAACCTTGTGCTGCGGCCAAAGTGATAAATCCAAGAAAGTGTACTATCGCTCCGCAAATCAAAACACGACGACGAGAAAATCTGTCCGATAAATAACCAGACGGTATTTCAAACATAAACGCGGCGATGCGGTATAGACCCTGGAGTAAGAAGAAATCGCCGATAGTTATGCCTTTTTGGGTATAAACCAACACAATTACGGGTGCAATTATCAAATATATTATTATGTATGGGGGTGTTTAAAACAGGGGTGCTTTTTAAACGCGCGTATTGGTTGTTATAATGATATAACAAAGGCGCATAATATATATTATGTATAGTTTGCTTGGGCAAACATATACATAATATCCTATCTCTTACATTTGCTTGGGCAAACATATACATAATATTCTATCTCTTACATTTGCTTGGGCAAACATATACATAATATCCTATCTCTTACATTTGCTTGGGCAAACATATACATAATATCCTATCTCTTACATTTGCTTGGGCAAACATATACATAATATCCTATCTCTTACATTTGTTTACGGCAAACATATACATAATATTCTATCTCTTACATTTGTTTACGGCAAACGTATACATAATATTTTACTCTTTGGTTTGTTTTTTTAATATTTACATAATACATTATTTTGTTTGTTTTGGACATTCTCATAATATTACGCGTGGATATTTTAATTGGTTTGTTGTTTGTTGTAATCGATTTTCAGCGACCCGGGCATACAAATATACGTCATAAAAATTTTGGTCGCTGAAAATCGATAGGGTTTTTTCTGGGGAAATTTTGATATCATTTATTTAAATGTGTTTTATATGATTTTTAGCCGGATTTTCGCCATTTTTAATATATCTGTGCGGTTATATAAGCGGTGTCATGTTACTCGATTTTTTGGCGGAAATCTGCGGGATATAGCGGTTTATTTTATGTGGTCGCTATTTTGTTTTTTTGCAAATTTTCGCGTTTTTTTGTTAATTTATATTTGTATGGCATTTTTTTTATAATTTGCGCCCTTTTCCCATAAATTTTTAATTTTTTTGGAAAAATAGGTTGTAATGATATCAGATTGTGGATTGTTGTGTTATGATACGCGATATAAATTTTTTTGTCGGTGTAAATTTTGTATAAACTACCCCGCTCTGCCAAAAATTGACAAAAATATTTTGTATAAACGATAAAAACGTCTTGCATTAGTTTGTTTTTTTCTGATAAAATGGTTCTGTCATGGGGAATTTCCCATGATGGGGCCTAGAAATCCCGAAATTGAAGAGCGTCCATGGACGTTAAAAACTCCAACTATTTTTATTGGGTTGGAGGGCCGCGAATATATGGAATAAGTGGCGCAATTTCTCTTCAAAATTGTTTCTAGCCTCCAACCGCCCTATTTTCTGGCGGTATTTTGATATCACACAAAGGAGGAATACAAGATGAAAAAAATTTTAATTTTAATATATGCGTGTATCGGCGTTATCAGCATCGCATTGGCGGACACAATGAATGTCACATGGTATAACATCGATAGCACAGTATATGATACAACAACATGCACCGTTGGTGGAACTTTGAATCTGCCCACCGCGCCAACAAGATATGGCTATACTTTCAAGGGTTGGATACCATATACCTCGATTGAATATATCGAATCAACCGGTTCACAATGGATTGACACTGGTGTTTATCTTACAGATAATTCAAAAATCGAAATAACATGCAATATCCCAAGTGCAAACGGAAACCATGCGTTATATGGCGCCGGTAATGGTAGTACTGCAACCCAGGGAGAAATTGCACTGTTTTGGCGTACTGGAGTTTATGACGCTGTTTATCCAACAGGACAAAACTCTTCTGCATATACTAGTTTTGGTCCGGTTGTTACAGATGCAAAACACGTAATTACTTTTTCAAAATACGGTTGTTTTGTAAATGATGTTAGTAAAATAAACCGAACTTTTTATAATGGATATGTTGGGACAAGAAGTTTAACTCTATTTGCCGTACACAGAGATTCTGTTGGTTATTTTGCGGCTTTTAAGTTATATTCGGCGAAAATTTGGGATGAGGATACTCTTGTTCGTGATTTTATCCCTGTTCTTGATTCGAATGGTGTTGCGTGCATGTATGACAAAATTAGTAACACATTTTTTTATAATAATGGCACTGGCGATTTTATTGCGGGTCCTGCTTTATAAGTGGGGGGGACGACACCAATGAAAAAATTATTTATGTTTTTGCCGATAATGTTCACCGCGAACCTGGCGTTTGGATATATATCCACGGATGTACCAAATGGTTGCATGATATATAACAATAAAATGTACCCTGTATTTACACTTAATCCTTTTATGCCAGTGGGTGAAGTTTATGAATGTAATGCTGATTTTGGCGATATGCATCCTGTATTTGAAATCAATACATATAATTGTTCTGCTGGATATTATTTACCTGCAAATGCAATTGCTTGTGTAATATGTCCGGTGGATAGTTATTGTGGTGGTGGGGCGTATACTTTTAATGAAACTGTGCCGCAGGGGATTGTTTCATGTGGTGCGGGATTGTTTGCCCCAAGCGGCATGTCGTCATTAACACAATGTGGACGTATATTACATATTGGTGATAATGTGGTTTATTTACACAGTGTGAAAAAGACCACACCCGCATTACATGTTGATATTGACCAAGACGGCACCGCCGATTATTTTGGTAATATGACGACATTGGACGTTCCGATGACAAATGGCACGGAACGTAAATTAAAATTACAATACGACGGTGTTACTTATTCGGTATATGACGATAGTGTGGATTTGAGTGAGTATGAAAATTAACCGCCCCGCGACGGCACCGAGGTGGTCTTTACCAACCCGCCCCGGGCTGGGAATTTACCCCCCCTCGGCGCGTTGCGTCACTCTCCCAGAATGTGGCTATAAAAAACTTGATTTTTCGGGTTTTTCAATATAGAATTTTATCGCTTAATCAACAAAGGTTTTTAATATGGCAGACGATATGAAAAAAATTCAAGAACGTGAATCCAAATGGCAAAAACGTTGGCGCGAAGCGCGCGCATTTGTGCCAAAAAATGATGGTTCAAAACCACGCTATTATAACTTGATAGAATTCCCGTTTCCAAGCGGTTCTGGATTACATGTCGGTCATATGTTGCCTTATACTGGGATGGATGTTTTGGCGCGTTATAAACGTATGCGTGGGTTTGATGTGTTATACCCAATTGGATATGATTCTATGGGGATTTCTTCGGAAAAATATGCAACACAGGTTGGTAAGCACCCCAGTGAATCTGTCGCGGAATTGATAAAATGTTTTGAAAAGGATATTTCTGTGATGGGATTGTCTTTTAATCCTGAATCTACAATCGCTACGTCTGACCCGGAATATATAAAATGGACCCAATGGATGTTTATTCAATTTTTTAAGGCTGGATTAGCATATAAATCTGAATTGCCTATGAATTGGTGTCCAAATTGCAGAACTAATTTGACAAATGAAGAGTTGGAAGATGGCTGTTGTGAACGTTGCCATGGGCCGGTTGAAAAGAAAATGAAAATGCAATGGAATCTGGCGATTACTAAATATGCAGACCGTTTGATTGATGATTTGGCATTGGTGGATTATCCGGAACGCGTTAAAACCCAGCAGATAAATTGGATTGGTCGTTCTTATGGTGCCGATGTTGATTTTCGTGTGGGTGACGATGTTATGACTGTGTATACTACGCGTGTTGATACAATCTTTGGTGTTACATTTTGTGTAATTGCGCCCGAACATAAATTAGTTCAAAAATGGATTGACCAGGGACGCATTAAAAACGTCGATGCGGTAAACGAGTATATTGCGGCGGCCCGTGCAAAATCAGAGATAGAACGAACAGATGTCACCAAAGACAAGACTGGTGTTAAATTGGACGGTGTTATGGCAAAAAATCCGTTTAATAATAAAGAGATTCCAATTTTCATATCTGATTACGTGTTGGCTGATTATGGATTTGGTGCGATTATGGCTGTGCCGGCGCATGATGAACGCGACTGGGATTTTGCAAAGAAATTTGGATTGGAAATAATCCCGGTATTGGCGGGGGGCGAAGCTGATAAAGTTTGGACCGGTGACGGCGAACATATAAATTCATCATTTTTAAACGGTATGGGCAAAGATGATGCAATCGCGGCGGCAATTAAGTATGGGACTGAACGTGGTTTTGCGCGTGGAACCAAGAAATATAAATTAAAGGATTGGGGCTTTTCGCGTCAAATGTATTGGGGCGAACCTATTCCGTTGGTATATTGTGAAAAATGTGGTTGGCAACCAATTCCAGAAAATGAATTGCCTTTGTTACAGCCGTATATGACTGATTATAAGCCGACTGATGATGGTGAAAGCCCCCTGGCCCGTGCGACTGATTGGGTGAACACAACGTGTCCATGTTGTGGTGGTGCGGCAAAACGCGAAACGGATACTATGCCACAATGGGCGGGTTCATCGTGGTATTTTATGCGATATTTGGATGCGCATAATGACAAAGAATTTTGTTCGCGTGCACAGTTGGATAAATGGATGCCGGTAAATCACTATAATGGTGGTATGGAACATACTACGCGTCATTTGCTCTATTCCAGATTTTGGTACAAGGTTTTATATGATTTGGGTTTTGTTCCCGGGGTTGAGCCATATACAAAAAGGACCAGTAACGGTCTGATTATGGGTGCCGATGGTGTTAAAATGTCGAAATCTCGTGGAAATGTTGTGCCATCATCTGATGTTGTTGCGCGTTCTGGGGCGGATGCATGTCGTATGGCGATTTTGTATCTTGCACCATGGGAACAAAATGCAAATTGGTCCGAAGATACATTGCGCGGTATTGAGCGTTTCTTGAATCGAATTGAAACGTTTTCTAATAATTTGACCGATGATGCTTTGACTGGTAAGCAAGAGGTTTTGCTTAATCGTTTAATTGCTGGGGTGACAGAGCGTCTGGATAATATGAAATTTAATACGGCAATTTCAGCGATGATGGAATTTATAAATGAATTCCCAGGTGGAAAAATGCCGCGTTCTGCGTACGGGGTTTTAATTCAATTGCTGAATCCTTTTGCACCACATTTAACCGAAGAGTGTTGGGAAAAATTAGGACACAAAGATATGCTTGTGTTTGAACCATGGCCAAAATATGATGCATCAAAGTTGCTTGATTCAGAAATGACAATAGTAGCATCTGTGAACGGAAAACGAGCTAATGATTTTGTGGTGCCGACGGATATTTCTGAAAACGATTTGATTGAAGCAGCCAAAATTGCGGCACAACGTCAATTAACAGACGCGACAATTATAAAAACAATAGTTGTTCCGAAAAAATTAGTTAATTTCGTTGTGAAAAAATAATGTTTAATATAGGGGTTGTTTGTGATGAATTTGCAAGAAAAGCAATTAGAAGAATTTAAGAAAATGGCATTTCCTGTTATGGTCCCGGGTTGGTGGAGCGTTCGATATGCCATGATTGCACCGTATGGTAAAAATCTGATGGTAGACAAATTTATTTCTGATTATCATCCGCACTATTTTGTTATTACAACCCCTGAAAATATGGTTGAAAAATGTGGTTTGTTCTGTTTAGTTGATTTCCCAGACCAGGTTTATCCGGTTGATATCGAAAGAAAAGATCAGAATGGACACTTTCGGTTTGTGGGCGACATAGCGTTGTATTCATTGCCAATCCCCAATACCGAAGAAAAAAAGATTATTTCATCTGGTCAACAACGCAAAGATGCGTTTGATGGTTATGTGAAAGATGTTTATGGTGGCAAAGTTCCAAAACATTTGGAAAATTTACAAACAGACATAAATACAAATCTTGCATTAGAAGTGCTTTTTGAGGCAAAAAGGCGTGAAACTATATATTTTGAAAGGATGGCGCGTTGGTATAGACAGGCAGAAAAACAAGGTTAAATTGTGTCCTGTTTTATAAACCCGCCTTGAAATATAGACGGTTTTTTAGTAGCCAATTATTCCAGAATCGCAAGAATATTTTAAATATAATTCGCATGTGAATCAGAAAATTCGCTAATCGATGGAAATCCTGTTAAGGTAAAAAAACAGCGCCGTTTGGCGCTGTTTTCTTATGATATTTTTTTTAATCTGCGTATGCGTTTTGCGCAATTATCAAAAGGACTTTCCAAAAAAGCCTGGACACATAAAAAAGCCATTTCTATATCTATGTCATCGGCTGCCAAAGCCAGAACATTTATATCATCGTGAAAACGGTCATCGCGTGCTTGGTCTGGACGTTCACAACGTGATGCACGAAGATGTTTGTATCTATTGGCGGCTATTTGCATGCCGGCACCTGTGCCACAAATTAAAATTCCACGTGATTTTTCGTCGTTTAACATTGCGTTTGCCAATTTTTCAGCAATATCTGGAAAATCCACCGGTGTTTTTAAATCATCGGTGCCTAAATTTTCCACGGTGTATCCCGCGGCCATCAACATTTCATAAAGGTATAATTTAAGCCCCACCCCGCGATGATCCGCTGCAAGATAAACAGTTGTAATATCCGATTTTTTCATTTTCTTTCGTCCTTTTTTCTTGCTAATTTGCACTCAAGCCCAGTATTGTTGGTAACATTTAAAGTTTTATAATACAATGTGCCAACCATTTGTGCATTGGAAAACATATTTGCAACATTAACGGCTGCATCGCCTTGTAATTTTCCGTGCAAAAACAACGTCTGTGTATGAATGTCGCCAGTAACACTGCCACCACGCCCTATGACGATGGTTTCGGCGGAAATGTTTCCTTTGACAGCGCCATGAATTTGAACCATGTGATCAGTTTTTATGTTACCTTCGACATGACAGCCCGCCCCGATAATGGTTGGGGATTGTTTTTCTTTTGAATTAGTAAATGCTAACATTTTCTCCTATTCCTTTACAAAATTTGTTGGGTTAAATGGTGTTCCTTTGTATCTGATTTCGTAGTGTAAATGCGGTCCAGTTGAACGACCGGACGATCCGCCCAATCCAATAACAGTTCCCGGTCGAACCCAATCGCCACGCGAAACCATTATTTTTGATAGGTGTGCATATAATGTTGTAAAGCCCAGACCATGGTCAACTTCTACTGTGGTGCCATATCCAGAACGTTCCCCGGCAGAGATTACACGTCCCGGTGCCACAGCATACAATTCAGTTCCAATTTTTCCGGCAAAATCAATTCCTTTGTGGTGTTTCTTTTTTCCTGTAAAAGGATCATTTCTTTGACCATAATTGGAAGTAATAGTTTTTTTCGCAACCGGTGCACCCAGCGGTAAAATTTTAGTTAATCTTTTTAATCCGTGCCATTGTTCAAGTTCACTGGCTATTTTTTTATATTTTGGGTTTGCGTTTTTATTTATATCCAGCGGATTATATGCACTACCAATCAATTGATTGGAATATTTGTTGGCTTGGTCTATCAATTTGTTTTCATTTAGCCCCAGTGCGATTATGCTGGAATTTATGCGTTTTATGTTATTATGTAATTCAGCGATATTTTCAGATGTCATCTTTGACACAGCATCAACTATCTGGCGGTCTGCATCAGCGATTTCTGTTGATAGTTCTGCTATTTTAACCTTTTGTTGTTTAAGTATCGCATTTTCGTTACGCAACAATTCAAATTCCACGGACATTTCAGATATTTTATCAAATTCAGGTAAATATTTTTCATTGTCCATCATTTCTGTAATGCGACTTTGCAAAAAATCAAGTTCACCGATAGTTTTGGATTTGTTGTTTATCAATTCTTCGCGTTCTTTGTCGGATAGTTTTTCTTTGTCAGCTTTTGAAATTTTATCGTCTGTGACATTTAAATTACGTGCCAAATCATTATATTTTTTCAAATATATTTTTAAATCAACCATTTGACGTTCGTGTTGATTGCGAGCCGTTTCAAGCTGTTGAGTTCTTTTTTGCAAAAGTGGTCTGTGATAAACATAAACGTATGTTGACCATGCCGCCCAGATACACATAGTCATTGTTACACAGGCTTTTGTAAAACGCCAAAAACTGCTTTGCTGATAATTATGGACGTTGCCGGTTGTTATATCCATTATCGTACAATCACGGGCGGGGAAAATTTTTTCTATGACGCGCCAAAAAGCACGAAAAGGTGCAGTTATCAATTCCCAAAATGAAGAAAAATATCTTGCTATAAAATCAATCATAGTGATTACAGTGTAGCCAATAATGTATCAATAGTCAAGCCAGACCGCAAGACAGCATCATCGTTCATTGGTGAACCGCGAAACAGGGTTGCACCAGTTTTGACACACTTTTTTGCACGAATCAAAACACGTTCGGCACTATACTTTGCGCCAAACAGGGGAAATACCTCTACATCCCCAAGATGCTTGTCATGCAATATAGCCAAAACCGTATCTAAAAGTAATGTGTCAACGATAGTGCAAAAATATCCGTTTGGTTTCGCACGTGCAACACAACGTTTTATCCAAGCCGCTATATCCGCGTTATGATGTGCACCGTGCTTTGCGGGGGTTCCTTCGAAATATGGTGGGTTAGTTATAACCAAATCAAAAACATCAGGTGTTGACCATTTTGTTATATCAGCGTTAATCAGATTAACCGTTTTTTTATTTAATGTCATATTCTTTTTGCATGCGGTCAACATCTCTTCGGATATATCAATACCAGTGATTTGCATATCAGGATGATTGTGTAACAAACACAACGACACCCCACCCGTTCCAATTCCGACATCCAGCACAGTTTTTATATTATCGTTATTCGGTGCAAACGCAGCCAACCACACCGCGTCAGATGTTGGATTATAAAGACTTTGCGCCATTTTTATGCGCCCGTCAAGTAATGTAAATTTTTCTTGTTTTTTAGTAGGCATGTCTGTATCATAACCCATAGGAATAAAAAAGGCAAGAAGTAATGTTAGATAATATGTTAATTGTATCCACTGCGGTAAGTTCTTTTAATAATGCGGCTTTGGTGGGACCTTTTTTCTTGGTTGCGGGACTTTTTACTTTACCTTTGTTATTCGTTATCTATGTGTACGGGCATGATTTTGTTACAAAGTTGGGCTGGAATAATTCCAATTTGGATAACCAGATTTCTTTTTGGACATCGTTTTGTTTATTGTTGTGGTTGATGTTGTTTGGGGGAAATTATGCGGTAATGCGTGATGGTATATCTTTGTTGCCGGTGTTGATGGCTTTGATTTTATTTGTTTTGACTATAATCGCGGTTCAGAAAAGTTTCCAATTAAATCTTGTTCAAAAATTAAAAAGTAAAAGATTAAGATTTTTTGTGTTTATACTTTTGCTTTTAATGGCTGTTTGTTCTGGTGTGTGGACTTGGTGGGGTGTTTTATTACAAATTAGCGCCCTTTTGTGTGGTATGATTATAGGGTCGCGATTGAAAAGAAATATAATCTTGAATCCATGGGTTGTTTTTGTATTGCTGATGTCTGTTTCTGTTGTGCTGATGCAACCTGAATTTTTCAGGTTCGGTCAATTGGGAAATTTGACCATTGTTCATGTCTTGGGTGTTTTGTTTGTTGGTTGGTGCGCGATAACCGCTTTGGTTACCAAATATACTAATGCGCGTGGCAGAATTCATCATAGTGCATATATAAAATTAAAATGGTTATTTCGGATAGTATCTTTGTTGGCATTTGCTTTGTTTGTAATGACTGAATCTGTTCCGGTATTTTTTGGATTGTTAGCATCTTTGGGATTATTGGAAATGCTATCCGTGTATCATAGCAAACATATTTCTAGAAATATTTGTAGATGGACTTTGGCTTGGTTGTTAATTGGTTTTGGTGTGATAATTATTTGTCCTGTGATAAGTGCATTGGGCGTTATATACATGACTTTTGACCACGAAAGCATCTCAATCAAGGATGTAACGAATTTGTTATAATCTGTTATATTTAATGAATAACATTTATTCTTGATTTGTTGTATTATTCTTTCGAAATCAATTTTGAACATAGGAATAAAGTATGGCTAGTGTTATTGATCCGACTGCTGTTATTAAACCCGGTGCGGTTATTGGCAAAGATTGCAAAATCGGACCTTTTTGTATTATTGGTGAAAATGTTACCCTGGGGGAACGTGTTGAATTGGTATCAAATGTCGTGATTGGTGGTAAAACATCAATTGGCGATGATTCAATTGTTTACCCTTTTGCCGTGTTGGGTGTGATGAGTCAAGATTTAAAATGGCAAGATGAATCTGCTATGACTGGTTTGCGTATTGGTAAACGTTGTAGGATTCGTGAATATGCCACGATTCATTCGGGGACGCCTGCATCAGACGGAACTGAAATTGGTGACGATTGTCAAATTATGGTAAATGCACACGTTGGGCATGATTGCAAGATTGGTAATAGTGTTGTTATGTCTAATCTTGTCCAGGTTGCTGGCCATGTAGAAGTTGAAGATTTTGTTGTTTTGTCTGCTGGTTCTATGATATTGCAATTTGTACGTATCGGACGAAATGCGTTTGTTGCGGGGATGTCTGGTGTCGCTAATGATGTTTTGCCGTATGCTATTTATGAAGGTGTGCATGGGCGCGCTATATATCGTACTATCAATCGTGTTGGTTTGATGCGTCATGGTTTCACTAATGAAGATATGCACGCGATTCATGCTGTGTATTCAGCGGTGTTTAATGATACTGATGGAACCGTATCGGACAGATTGAACAAAATTCGCAAAGAAGTTAAAAATAATAAATATGCTATGGATGCCATAGATTTTATTGAAAATCGTTCAAAACGTGGTATTGGAAATACTAAAAATGAAACCCACTAATCGTGATATGAAGATATTTATTATTGCGGGCGAAGTGTCAGGTGACGTTCTGGGCGCGAAGATTATGCGTGAAATGCCCGGGGTAAGATTCGTCGGAATTGGCGGTAAAAATATGATAGATGCAGGTTTGGAAAGTTTATTTCCTTTGTCTGATTTAGCGGTTATGGGAATTTCAGAGGTGCTTGCCAACGTTAGAACATTAAAAAAAAGAATTCATGAAACTATAAATGCAATACTGGTTGAAAAACCAGATATAGTTTTAACCATAGATTCACCCGGGTTTGCAAAGTCTGTTGTTTCTGGTGTAAGAAAACGTTCATTACTTCACAGAACAAAATTTTATCATGTTGTTGCACCCCAGGTTTGGGCATGGGGTGCGAAACGTGCAAAAAAGTACGCGAAAATTTTTGATAAATTGTATGCTTTTTTTGATTTTGAAGTGCCCTATTTTACAAAATATGGATTGAATACTGTTGCTGTTGGTCATCCCATAGCGGACGGTTTGGAACAATATAAAAAAAGCAATAGTAATGAAAAAATAATCACACTGGTTCCGGGTAGTCGTATGTCCGAAGTAAAAAAATTATTACCTATATTTCATAAAACTGTGGATTTGCTGGTGTGCTGTGGGTATAAAGATTATAAATTTGTTATACCGACTGTTGAAACAACTGATGAATATATAAAGCAAAATATAGAAATTTGGAAAACAAAGCCAATTATAGTGTCGCCAAATCAAAGATATGATGTTTATGCAAATACTTATATTGCTATTGTTGCAAGTGGCACGGTGTCTGCGGAATTGGCAATAATGCATATCCCGACCATAGTTGTTTATAAAATGAATTTATTGACATCACTTTTGGCACATATACTGTTGAAAATACGTTGGGCGTCGTTGGTAAATATTTTAATGAATAAAACTATATTTCCTGAATTGTTGGGGCAATGTGCGAATCCTTGCGCTATAATGGATTGTGTGCAACAACTAACATTACCATCAGTCAGAAGTAAAATGATAAAAGAATTAGTTGATGCAGATAATGTATGGAAACATAGCGATAAAAAGCCCGCGGCTGTTATTGCCGAAGATATTTTGAATATTTAATGTTGTGATTTATTCTTGTTCTGTTTCTGTTGTGGCTACTTTGTGTCGTGGAACGTATCCGGTTACTATTTCTATTGGTGTTTCTGTACCTTCGTATGCGCATTGAACCACCGAATCTTCAGATATAACAACCGACATTGTTGGACAAATTTGACCAAAAGATGAAGCAATTGGTTGCTGACACCACTGATTTTCCGCAGGATTAGATGAAATTGTTCCAGAAAGTAACATTTCGTTACAGATTGAATCACCTGGTTCTGAATTTCCCGTATTTGCAATCGGTAATACAGGTAAGCATGTCGGGCTTGTTCCGTTTTTACTGCGGTATCCACCATTTTCCCAGCAAGAGCAAATTCCCCAAGATTTTACATCAATTTTTGAAGCGTATGTTGCCGGGCACATATCTTCGTTTTCAATAAAATGATACCAATAATTAAGTGAACTGCTTGATGCATAATCACGCGTAATAATAAAAATACTGGACGGCAAAGAAGTATTTGCCTGGCAGAAATTATATGGATTATACCCATACTGATTTATATATTGATGTTCAACAAAATATCCGTTAAGTCCCGCACAATGATTTGCAAGATTATCCAAAATTTTTGCATAAACTTCTGTGGCAACACCTTTTGGGCGTATTAGTCTATCGTTGGTTGTATCATCGGGATATGTATATATTTCATTTCCATTAGCATCAGTTAAATACGTGTACATAACGTCGCCATTGTCATTTGTTAGTTTATTAAACCCGCCAAAAACACGTTTTAATAATCCGGCATTCCTACATCCTTCGGTATTTAACAATTCTTGGGCGCATGGGGATACAATGTTATTATCTTTGTCGTACAAAGTGAACCAATCTATGGCTTCACCTGGGGCGGCCAAGCCAGCCTGTAGATGATAGAAATTTTCATAGCCAGAGCCACCAAATTTATCAAAACATTGATATGCAATTGTGCGACAAGCGGTTTCAGAATCTGTGGAATCTTTGTTATCTAGATACCTTTGGACGATATTGCCATCGAACATATTGTTACAAGAATCTATATAATTAGAACACATCTGAGCTGTTAATTTTATCACAGCTGGTTTTAATAAAATACTGGTATCACCGGTCAAATTAGCCATCGCGCTATTGATAGCAGTATTTTGATTGTTATAACAAGCGGTCACTAAATCAAAACAACTTTGTTGAATTTCATCAACTTTAGATTGTTGGGCATAATATATGTCCAGCAAAGCCATATCCAGATATTCTTTCCATACGGTATCCGATTGTTCCACGCATTTGTCCAATGCTTCTTCGGCAAATCTTTTTGTTTTGTTTTCAAAATAACGAACAAATTGTCTGTTGTTTGACAAAGATGATAATTTCTGATTATTGATATTTTCTGCGTTTTTAAATGTTAACAATTCGCCAAGTTTGTAAAAATCCACCACCCCAGTCAAAGGTGCGCCGGTTGTAACGTCTATGAATTGACCATAATCCAAGCATTTATGATAATTTTCGCCACAGACTTGTTCGCTTTTTATGGCGGTTTCTACATTGGTTATGCATGCCGCGATATCATCAGAATTATGATTCCTGCGGTTTTCAACGCGTGCCAGATCCAACATGGCACTGCTTTCGTGTGTGGATGCCTTTAATGTTTGTTGTTGCGATTGCAGCGCCGTTTCCACGGTATTACAGTCCTGTTCAATCGCCATTAAATATGCATTTATAGCACGTTGCAGGGACGCTTTGTTGCAATCTGCCTGGACAGCATTTTTGCATTTTGGATAGACTGCTTTGTATAAATTTGCACCGTTATAGGAAGCAACCACTTGCCCCATATCGTCTAAACCAAATGCGTTTGATATATCGGACGCGATAGTGATGCTGTTTAAATTTTGATATTTACCACTGACGGAAGAATCTTCGCCCTTGATAGCGTTCATGATGGCTTGTAATAATTGTTTCGATGCTGATTTATCCGCAGTCAGGGCATCTTCGCCCTCTGATGCGGTTTTCATAGCGGTTGCTTGTTCGCGTGTTAATCCAACAGTATCCAAATTTTCGGCAAATTCCGTTAATTTAACACCAACTTCTTCATAATTATCCAGGATATCTTGAAAATCAAAGACACGGTCGTTGCATGAACACCGTCTGAATTTGTCATCTTTTAATTCACAAAATTGATCCATACAGGTAAAAAATGCAGTTTTGCACTGTTCGTATTCGGTGCCGGTTCTGGTTTCTTGGACAGCCACAGAACTATTTGTCGTGGCACGCGCAGATACATTTTGCTTTTTTATAGCGGTTCTTGTTGTGGCAACTCGTTCTGGTGTGGTGTTCTGGATTCTTGATGTCACAGATTTTCTTGTGCTTGTTGGTTTTAAAACACTTATGTTTTTACCAGTCCGTGCGGATACATTAGCATTTTTTGTTGTAGTGGTTCTGGCGGATCTGGTTGTTTTATCGTTTGTTACAATGGAATTATTTTTATTACGAATAATTGCGTTTTCATCACGCACAGCAGCATCCGTGCCGAATACACAGACTAATGTGAACATAGCAAAAAACAGAATTTTCTTCATCTCTGTCGGGATTTTACCAAATTTATGAATTTCAGAGCAAGTAAAATCATATAGTTTTTATACAAAAATGATTAACATTTTATATTTTTCTTGTTGCAAAACCAGACAATATAGTTTATTATACGTCGTGCTTTGACGGGCATATGGCGGAATTGGTAGACGCGCTAGTTTCAGGTACTAGTGGTAGCGATACCTTGGAAGTTCGAGTCTTCTTATGCCCACCATATGTTGCGAAAAGTAACATGGGGTTGTAGCTCAGTTGGTAGAGCGCTGCGTTCGCAATGCAGAGGTCGTGAGTTCGAATCTCATCAGCTCCACCAAAAATTTTCGTTATCGTGCGCAAAGCGGGCGATTATGAAAATTTAGTATCTCGCCGAAGCTGGACGGATATTTATGGTCAGTGAAAGCGAACGGTTAAAAACAAAGTCCTTGGGGATATGGCGGAATGGTAGACGCTGAGGACTTAAAATCCTTTGATCATTGCGATCGTGTGGGTTCAAGTCCCACTATCCCCACCACCGATTTTTACCGAAGCGAAGCGAGGATTGAAAATCGAGTGTCCCGCCGTAGCCTTTGGCGAAGGCGGACGGAAAGCACCCAAGGTTGTTTTCGTTATCGCGCGAAGCGCATGATTAATAAATTGTGTGATTTTTTTATTACAGATTTGGGATGAGTAGCTCAGTTGGTTAGAGCATCACGTTCACATCGTGGGGGTCGTTGGTTCGAGTCCAATCTCATCCACCAATAATTGTTGGACCACACAACTAAGTGTGGGCTTAAATTTTTTGAGCGTCACTTCGTAACGAGATGGGGATATAAATAATGTCTTTGAATCAATTGGAACAGAAACTATTAAAAGATTCTTGTACAGATGATATAGTAGAGAAAAAGGGTGTTCCACAAGATGAAAATAAAATATTAACCCCTAACGAAATTCATTATGATATTTCTGTTTTGGCGCGTATGTTGATAAATGTTTATGTTGGCTGGCCATTTTTATCAGAAACTCAAAAATTACAAATTTTGGAAATATTAGATGCTTTGTATTCTAACAACACAACAATTTCTGCAAAGGCTTTTTATGAAAAAATCAGTCCTATATTAGATATAATACAAGATGGCCATTTCAGTTTTCATTTCTATGGTCGACATTTTGCAAACAATGCATACAAACAACTCAACGTTGGCAAGAATATTAATTCAGATTCAAAAACTATTTTTACAGAATTGCGTTCAGATGGTGTTGCCGTTATCGGATTATCTCACATGTTTCCTGGTGTGTACCAGGATTATAAGGACTTTTCAAAAGGCAATAATTGGGTAATGCAACAATTAGTGGATTTTAAAGACAAATTAAAATCATCACGTGCACTGATTCTTGACTTACGTGGTAACCCGGGCGGTGAATTAAGATTTGCAGGTGAAATGTGTTATTACCTTTGTCCGGATAGCGATTGTTTCATTCATGATTTCTATTTTCGTAATAATCCAGATGCTATGAAGCTAAATAACCACAATATTTTTGATAAAAATGTCATAATACAGGACACAGATATTACGGATTTAAAACATTTAATCAGAAATTTTAAAGATGATTGTTTGGCAGATACAGTTAATTATGGTAAAAACATATACATATTGACTAACCGTTCTACGATGTCTTCTGCGGAATTATTAATATACAAATTAAAAAAGAACCCAAATGTAAAAATCATAGGGGATAATACTGGCGGGGCACTGCGTTATGGTAGACCAAGAAATGTTGTATGCCCAAATAGTCATATAGCAATCTTTGTTGGAACAATTATTATACCAGTTATGGAACAAGATTTTGAATTACATGGTTTTACACCAGATATAAAGTGTCTTGATGGCCAAGATGCGTTTAATGTCGCATTAAACGAAATTAATACCCAAACCATCAAATTGAAAAAACAATAGTAAAGATAGATTATTTTTGATTTTCAGATTTTTGTTCAAATGGTATTTTTGGGGCTATGATATCAATTCGTTCGCTTGGTGGGAAATCATGTATGTATGTGGGTTTACCAAAAGCATTTTCAAAAACTAATCTTTGGGATTCATAATGACCCGCCCCCATTGTTACTAAAACCGTATTATATTTGTTAATTGCTTTGAATATTTCGTTTATCATATACGGGTCACGTGAATATAAATCTATTTCCGCCCAAATTTTATTTGGCATAGCGCCGTCTAAGTTCGGATAATCCCAATTCGTAAAGTTGTTTAATATGTCGGATAAATTTTCATCAGATACGATGCAACCAAAATCCATTTCACAACATTTTTTAAATTCATCGGCTGTTAATGACATTGTATATCCAAACTTGGACAATTTGTATCTAAAAATATCCAAAGCATGTTTAATATTGTCATTTTTGTTAAATGCTTGTTTATATTTCAGTGCATCAATTAATATCCACATAGTTTGCATTTTTATTGCGCGGTCGGGTGATATTTTGCCTAAATCTTGAATCCAGTCCGCATAATTTGTATCTGCAAATACAAATGGTATATTTCTGCTACGTGCAACATACACGGAATATGCTAATTCGTTCATATCTTCTTTGCCGACATTGGTAAATGGTTTTTCTTCTATACTTTTCCAATGATGTTCAAATTCAGTGACAACACAGTCTATGTTATATTTTTTAAAAGCGTAATTTATCGCATAAAAACTTTCTGGTGATTTTGATTCAATAACATTGTGCTGTGTTCCGATGTATATCAAACGTTTTCCATCAAATTCAAATATTGCGGCCACAGGATAAGGCTCAAATTTTTTAGATTCCAACCACGTTGTCAATAATTTCATATTTGGGACATATTTTATCATCTTTGTAACCTTTGTTTTCATGATTATTATATCAGAAAATGTGGGTAATTTCTATTTATCAAATTAAATTATTTTGTTTTGTTATACTTATATGTTAAAATTATAGGCATGAAAAAGGTAAAACAAAAATACATAGATATATTGCGTTGGGTTATTTTGGTGCCCGCGGTGTATACTACGTGGTTTGTTGTTGTTATGGGATTTGCTTTTGTTTTTCGCAGGGTGCCTATTTTATGGAATTCTGATTTGATAGTTATTGATTTGTTTGTTTGCCCAAGTATTGCTATGTTTTTTGTTGCAAAATATATAGCACCAAAATATAAAAACATAGTCGGATGGGTTGCTGTGGCGTTGTGTGCGTTATTTGTATTTTGGTTTGTTTCTTCTTTGGTGTATAGTTATTAGAATTTATATTTTGTTTTTGTTCCTGTTTTATGTTATAATTATTAGTATTGACAAAGGGGGAATTTTTATGAACGAAGATATTTTTGCTATTCAGTTTTTTCTGGTGTTTTTGGGGATTTTCTTGTTCTTTTCTGCGTTGTATGCGTTTGGAACGTATAAGAAAACAACTTTCGTTGTGAAAGAGAAAGGAACCCTGACAAACGGATATGTTAATAATGGGCGTGGCAGCACTTATACTAATTTTATGATTTATACCAAAGATGGACGCGCCTTTAAAAATGTAAATTGTTTATGGTTCTGGAAATGGCGTTCGACTGAATTACAGGCCCAGATGAAAGTCGGCAAAAAATACGTTGCTGAAATTTATGGGTGGCGTATCGGTGGGATAAATGTCTATCCGAATATAGTTCGTGTCAAAGAAGTAAAAAATCAACCAAAAAAACGCCGCTAATTTTAGCGACGTTTTTTTTATCTTAATCCTTTCTTTTTGCAACAATCAGATGCTGCGGCTTTCCAATCAGCATACGTCGAACCGGAATCCCGCAAAATACGCCAAGGCTGCCATGTGTTGCAGATTTTCTTGTTTTTATCACTGCATTTGGCATACCGACGCAGGGAACATGTTTCGGGCGATTCTTTGCCAGTATCTGTTGTGCACATGACCGTGATATTTTGATTTTTTGCATCATTTTTACCGTATTCTTTGGTGGATATAACCTGGTACGCATGACACTTTGGAATCAAAGAAAACATTACAATTAAAGAAAATAATATTTTTTTCATACCAATCCCCTTTCGTTTTTTTTCATGATAAAAATTATCTTTTGAAAATGCAACAAGGTTTTTGTCCACGCATTTTTATTGTTGTGCCGATTGTTCGGGCTTTTTGTATTTGTTTCTGGGGTCTTCGTCTTCTAGTTTTTGTTGGGTGCGTTCCCAATCTTCGACATTTTTGACTTGTCTTCCAAATTGTTCAGCGGTCGACCATGGGATTTCGTTCATGAACAGATAATACATTTCGCCCTTTGGGTCATCGATATTAGTTTCGTCTAATCTTATTATCGGACGGACAACATATATATCGACATTACAGTTTGCACCATGTTTATCCTGGTATTTATCCAATTCATAGTAAAATTTAGATGCAAAATCCATAGCTTGTAAATATGCTGCATCATCATCCGCTGGGTCTGTTGTGTTGCCAACCCACATGAACCACATTCCATAGTTTACAACGTTTTCTTGTCCTTCTAGGTCGTCTGCGAATAACAAACATAATGGCTTAAAATCTATACCGTTTGAAAATTCTTTGGACGTAGCAGATGTTTGATCATACATATCACCCAAAAATGATACCACACCATAAAGAAATCCTGCTTGACTTTCAAACTTGGCCAATCTGGAACCGTGTTTCAGAGATGTTTGAAACAGCCAATCATTGATTTTTGCAGAACGAGTACTCATTCCTGCCCTGGCAATCCGTGCCGTTTTATCTAGAGTTTTAGTGCTGTTACCTATTCCTTTGATGGCCCTTAATGCACGGGTAATAATGTTGCCTGTTTGTGGTCGTCGTAAATTTCGCATTTCACGACGCAGTTTCATAACGTCTGCCAAGGCGTCGGATTGTTTTTTATATGATGCAATATCTTCGCTGGCCTTTTCCATTTTGCGTGCATCTTCTTCCAGTGCTTTTATGCTTTTTTGAAGTGATTTTTGTTCTTCGCGTAATTTAGTTGGGTTTAATCTTGCTATGTCTGTGGGGATATCTTTGCCAACCTGGTTCAAAATTTTTTCGCGTGCATATTTTTGATCAACAATCTTTGCGTTCAATTCTTTTGCTTTTGATGGATTTTTACCCTGTAATTCTGCAAGTTGTTTTTCGTATCTGGCTATATTTTTTTCTATATCAGCCAGAGATTTCGCCTGACTTGGCGTCATTTTTGCTATATCTTCGGCTATTTTAGGGTCAATTTTTTTTGCTGCTTCCAGTATTTCTTTGGCTTCTTTTTCATATTTTGTAGCATCTTGACCGGCCTTGCGTGCTTTTTCAATGTTCTTCAAAGCCTTTTCATATTTTTCGGCATTTTCAATATTTTTTTCCAGCTTTGCGATATCGTCGGAATGTTGCGCTATTTGACGCATGATGCCCATATATTTTTTTACATCTTCAAGTTTTGTTAATTCTTTGACCGATTTTATAAGATTTTTTGCGGTTCTGGTTGCGCGTCCGCCCTTTGCAGCAGCACTTGCAACTGCGCCGCCACCCCAGGTTGCAACAGTTATTATAACATCGGCGGCTATTTCTGCATACATAACCCATTCCAGATTTACATCGCCTGCAACATAATAATCGTTCGTGTCTTTATCAAGTGCTACAACATTTTTTACTACTTTGTTAATAGTGTCGTAATTGTTGCCCAGTGTAATCGCACTTTTGCTGGTACAGGAATATCCGCGTGGATATATTTTTTTGATGTTTTCATCTATCCATTTTACAGAAACAGTATTATTTTTATCCGGTCCCACAAATTGTGATAACGAATCGTGTTGGACTACCATAATCGCATACCAAGCTGGTTCTGTATTTATATAAATTGCCGGGTCGTCCGGATTCATCAATTCAGGGCTGGGGTTATCCGTTGGTAAACTGCGTTTAGTTGCCAATATTAAATGTTGTTTTAAAACTTTTGGTTGGGTGCTGTAATTGATTGTTAAAGTTCGTCCCATCGGAAAAGTATAAACAACGGGCGTAAATATAACAGTCGTTTCATCAGAAACGGATTTTATTTCCGGACATTCCAGAACTTGTTTTAATACTTCGGGTGATTGCATAGTGACTTTGGCCCAGGAACGAGCCACGGATTCTTCGTCAGATTCTGATATTTCGGATTCGTGTGCTTTCAAAGCGTCCGCAAAAATTTTTGTTGCACACGGTGTAGCCTTGGTATTTGTATATTCGGCCATAAGTTCTTCGGTGGTTCTGAATCCTGAATCAATAGTTTCTGTTTGGGCATAGGCATTAAATGAAATACACGACACAAATAAAATTTTGCAAAATTTTGATATCATCTATACCCCCTGTGATGCGTAAAGAATATTTTTTATATACCGGTAACAGCGGCAGTTTGTTCCTGTAATTCTTCTAGTTCTTGGGTTCTTTCATCTAGTTCTTGTTTCCATTTTGGAATTTTTTGTTGATACGGATTTTGTATTTGAATTCTTGTATCTGTTGCGGCATTGTTAGGAACTGTTTCAGTTGGGAAATTAACCGGTCGCGAAGGAACAACATTTGCATATTGTTGAACATAAGATTCATATATTCCATCGATATAGCCCGCGCATGCGGACACATAATTATTTCCAGGCAAATTAGACAATTGAACCATAATTGCAGGACGTATATCAAACAATGTTGTGTTTTTGCAATTATCACGTGCCGTACATTGAACATAAACCAATGATTGAACAACCTTGATACAATCTTCGGTATTTAAATCAGCACCCTGGACATAAACTGGCTGGGGCAGACGTTGATTATATGGTGAATTTGGCGTCCAAAACGGATTAGTAGAATAATTTTGAACGTTTTGAATTTGACCATAATTAGAAAACAAAGACGATGCAGCAAACACACAAGACGCGTAAAACATACCGCCAGATATGAATAATAAAAATTTCAACGGGTTGTTTTTCATCTTCCTTTTGTGAAAATTATATCAAAAATTGAATTATAATCAAAGACAAAAATCCACCGACTAAAAAGAACGGTGCAAAGGGAATATATTTTTCCTTTTCCTTATATCCCCAAATACAAGACAACACGCATGCGAACGCCATTGCCACAGATAAACCGATGGTTCCAAGCCATATTCCACCCGCCCCCAATAATTTTATATCACCCATGCCAATCGGGGGATGTTTTTGGTTTTTCTGAAAATGTTCAAATAGGAATCCGACAATCAATCCCAAACAATATCCCATCGCTCCGCCAACTATGGAATCAGCACTGGTTACCGGCCATGGGAAAAAAGTTGTTACCAACAATCCCGCAAAAAGAAATGGAAACAAGTAAATATCCGGTATAATTCTATATTTAAAATCGTTTGATGCCATGCGGTACGCACAGAAAATTGCACCGATTAAAATCAATAAAAAAAATGTATATGAAATCATGTTTTCTCTCTTGCCTTTCGATTCGTTTTTGTGATACAATTATATCAGATATAAAATGGTTTGTATATAAAATATAAAAAGCCTAAGGATTTTTGTTATGAGCAAGGGTTGGGACAGCAATATGCTGAAAAAATTAAAAGCATTGGTTGGCAAGGGTTTATCCACTGCAGAGATGGGTAAAAAGCTGGGTATGTCTAAAAATGCTGTTGTTGGAAAATTGAACAGATTGGGTTGGAATGCCAAGGCATCTGAATCCGCAGATGGTAAGTCTGATGTTGATAAAAAGACTGTTGGTGGGGGTGTGAAAAAAGATACTGGTAAAAAAACTGTTGTTGCTAAAAAAGTTGCAAAGGTTGTCCCTGTTAAGCAAAAACCTAAAAAGGTTAATGCTGTTAAAACGACAAATGCCAAACCGGATACAAAAAAGTCAGTTACTGATAAGAAGGAAAAAAATGTTTCTGATAAAAAAGAGCCGATTTCAAAAGAAATAAAAATAGCATCAAAAAAGACACAGAAAGATTTGGCTTTGCACGAATTGTTAATTCAGCATGCTTTGCAAATGGCTAATTTGAAACCGAACCAATGTCGTTGGCCGATTGGGGATCCTGATTCTGATAATTTTCATTTTTGTGGTGAAACCGTGTTTTCTGGGAAACCTTATTGTTATGAACATTGTCGCCAGGCATATCAATTTACTGCACCGAAAAAGAAGCAATAAGATTAACGGAGGACGTCCATGATTGGCGAGAGGGAAAAGTTTACAAAAACAATGAATTATGGTTCTTTGACCGGGCGTTCTTATGATATTTTGGGGAATGATATAGAAGCTTTTTACGATGCATCGAATGATTTAGTTTTTGTTTTAGATAAAACTTTGAATCAGAATAAGCCTAATGTTTTATTGGTGATAAATCCAGTTGGTGATAAAAAATGGGATGAAATTTTATCGGGTCAATATGGTGTTGATTTGGAAACTATTCGTCCAAAACAAGATAATAAATATCAAAAATTGGATATAGAATATTCCGGATTAAATGTTTATAGGAAACTTATAGATGCTTTTGTTTCTGGTGATTTACTGGACGAACATATTACCCAATTAAATATTTTGCGTGATTCAGCAATTCGGCATAGTGCTATGGTCAGATTGAATATGTCTAATGAAGTGATATCGCGGACTAATGTTACAATCGTCAAGACCAAAGAATCAATAGTCAGATTACAAGAACGTTTAAAAACTTTGCGGAATCGATTGGCTGAACAAAAAAAAGAAATTGGACGCGTTTCAACAAAGCAATCTGCTTCAAAGATTTTAAAAACAGAATCGATGATTGATGCAACAAATGAAAAATTAAAACGCGCAAAAAAACGTTTAGAATCTGCCCAGAAACGATTGGAAATAGCCACGATAGATGCAGAATTGGCGTCAAATGTTTTAAATCAACCTGCGCTGGAAATTGTGGATAATGTGAAAAACGAACCTTTGGCAATTTTACCAAAATACGAGATTCAATCTGTGAACCCTGATTCAAACGAAGGCGGTGAAATGCTTTTAGAATCTGATACTGACAAGGATGATACAATGGATACAGAAAAAAAATATTTGGATAACGATGACGAAGTCAATGGTGGGGAAGTTAAACCTTTGTTGGACAAAGATCCGGAAATCATAAATGAAGATATTGCTTTTAAACCGATAACATTTGATGCGCCGAATTTGCCTGTACCGGAATCAAAAGAAGAAAAAGAAGAAGATGTTCCAAAGTTTGATTTTGATATTCAGTCTTTTTCTGAACCTGAAATAAAATCAGATGTTGAATTGGAGACAGATATTGAACCAACAGAAGATAGTGCAACTGAATCAGAAAAAATAGATGCTGAACCAGAAAATCGTCCAGTATTGGAATCTATCACACCGATAGCGGTTGAAGAATTGGATAAAATTGCTGATACAGATACACATAACACTGATAACACTGTTGATGACGATATAACCGATTTTGACGCCCCTGCACTTGATGGCGGTGTTGAACAGATAACAGATGAAAATGTGACCGTTGAACAGAATTATGTTCCAAAAAGCCCGATTGTTGAAAAAGAAAGTAATGATGAATACAAAGAAACATCAGAATCTGAAAAATATACTGAATCTGCAAAAGAAAGTTATGAAAACAATGGGGGTGAAAATATTATTCGCCCTGTTCCGCCCGTTGTTCCCCAAGTGTCATCAGACAGGGATGTTAAACCCATTGTAAATTATGAAACAGATACATCTAAATCAAAGCCGTCTGGTGTGTATTATCTTTTGCTGTTGATTTTGATTGTTTTGTCTGTATTTACTTTGTGGTTATACCAAAAGAATATGGGTAATGGAAAACCGTTGTTTGGTGGTGGTGATACAAAAAATACAGCGGTTGTTGAAACTATCAACGCGGATAAAAACATAGCTGATACCGATGTTAACGATGGCTTTTTGGATAATGGTTTGGGAATCGGCAATAATAAAGAGCAAGTTTCTGATAATCAGATTGAACAGTCGAAAGAGATTGTCCCTGTACAACCTGTTCGCCAAGAACCATCAGAACCGATTATAATAGGTGCGGTACCTGCACATGTATCAACGTTTTCTGGGGTGCAATCTGTTGCAGAAGAACCTAAAAAAGTTTCACCCGAAGATGTTATTATGTCTAAGCCTATATATGGTGTGGCGGAAAAAAATGATGAAATGTTTGTATACGAAGAAGAATCAGAAAACGTTAATGCGGTTCCTGTTGTTGAAGATGTTGTTGAAACAGTTTATTACGAAGACATGGCTGATGATGCGGGATTTTATGATACTGATTTTGTTGAAGAAACAGCCGAACCAGAAAATACACCAAAACAGGAAACTACTGTTGTTGAAACCGTTGTAAAACCTGAACCAGAACATGTCGTTTACGATGGCGATGAAATATATGATGATGGTATGTTTTATGAAGAAGGTTTTGACGAAGAAGAAGCCATGTACCAAGATGGGTATGATGGATATGAAGAGTAATAAAAATATTTGATATGAAAAAAAACGCCGTTTTGGCGTTTTTTTTCATAGTTATATGTTTTTTTGTTTACTTTTCTATGACCACAACCGCGGCAGAATAATCGTCCTGGTCTGTCAAAGACAGTAAAACGCGCGCATTTTGTCCCGCAATTTCTTTTAATACTGTTTTTGCGCCACCTGCAATTAACAATTCTGGACGACCATTGTCATCGTGAATAACAGAAATATCCGAAAAGGAAATGTCATCACCAAATCCAATTCCCAAAGCCTTTAAAGCGGCTTCGCGTGCAGCCCAAAAATTAGCCAGATGTTTTTCAGCACGGGCATTATCTTCTTCGGCATATTCAAGTTCCTTTTTTGTGAAAATACGTTGTTTTTTGAACGCAGACCAATCTAAAAATCTGTCGCTTTCTACCAAATCAATTCCTATGCCAACTATCATTGATGCATCCTTTCCTTTGGTTAATATTCTTTATGCGCATACTAATAATATTTAACCGATTCGTGCAAGTAAAAAATTGGTATTTATATACTTTACTCGACCTGATTTGTATTTTTAGCCTTCAAATAATTATAGATAGTGCATTTATGAACCCCCAACAATTTTGCTATTTTTTGCTTGCTGAACCCACGTTTTAACATCCTTTCTAATTGTTTTCGATGCTTTTCCAATTTTAATTCATGTGATTTAGCCCCAAATGGTCGTCCAAGTTTCTTTCCACCCGCTTTTAATCTTGCTAAACTTTCACGAACACGTGCCTGTAATAACGATTTTGATAATTCAGCCGATAAACCAAACGCGAACGCCAAAACCTTTGATTGAACATCTGTTCCCAATCTGAAATTTTCTTTTAAAGTCCAAATTTGACACTCTTTTTCAAGACAGGTCTGTAATATACCCATTAATTCCATTAAACTACGTGCTAGACGTGAAATTTCGGTTGTAATTAATATATCCCCAGATTTTAACTTTGGAATCAATTTACCCAGTTTTCTTTCTGACAATCGTTTTCCACTTGAAATCGTTTCTTCCACCCAAATATCAATCTGAATATTGTTTTCTTTGGCATATTGTTCTATGACAAAGTGCTGGTTTTCTTCGGTTTGGTGGGTAGTTGATACCCGACAATATGCATAAATCATTATAAATCCTTTTAGTTGTTCATTTGTATTTAGACACGAATTAAAAATCATTTAAAACCACAATTTACATGGTTTTTGATGAGATTTTTGTTGAAATTAAACCAAGGTTTAATTTGAGACGACTGTTAAACACCCCACAAAACAAGAAAACCGCGATTTTCGCGATATTTTCTAAACTAAAAACATCATAAAATTGTTGACTTTTAAGTTTGGTTTTTTTAAAATTTTCCGTGTTCAGGAATCAAAAAACAAACCAAAGGAGTTTAAGCGATGATTACAATTGAACAGGCACAAAAACGTATTGAAAACGAACATAAAATT